>TARA_R110002051_G_scaffold4505_5_pt1 | contig 49921 bp, 50 predicted proteins | sample TARA_R110002051 | Tara Oceans TARA_R110002051 (sample SAMEA4397023) | marine metagenome | biome: Polar Biome; feature: [MES] marine water layer (ENVO:01000295) within the mesopelagic zone...; material: water (ENVO:00002006), including particulate matter (ENVO:01000060) such as...... | reverse complement strand
AGTGCGGCGGGTTGTAAGCACGTCTCGTAAGACTGTCAACACCCTTTTCAGTTTTCTTACCAGTTTGAGTTGCCTCAGATCGGTCTGAATTCTGAAACCTCGTGATCGCTAATTTCTTAGTGATTTCAGAGGCTTGCTTCCGTGCCCGCCGCCGTTTGGCGCCGCGCTCTTCAGCGATGGGCGGGTTATAGGGGGGACCCTTTTGGCTGTAAACCCCCCAAAACGACAAAACCGTCATTTTCTGATTCACTGGCCGTTTGACCATGTGGAAAACACGACTGAACGGCGAGGGATTACGGGGTTTTTGCCTGTTACACGGCACATATGGGATTTTTTCCATCACATGCAATGGCAAGGCTGCGCCGTCCCTGCGCAGCGCTCGAAGCGGCGCCAATCCCCCTCAGGCAGGCCACACACGCAGTTTCGCCGCATTTTCCTTAGATATGAGCGCGGTGATTGATATAGACTCCGCGCACACACGTGAGCGCACGAGGCGCCAGAGGGCTAATGAGCCGGCACAAGACCGGTAGGGGATCTGCCATGACAGACCAAAGGATGGGGCGTTGAACGCAGCGCAGAGAAATCGCCACGCCGCCTTGCTCAAGGCGACGGGCTTTGAAGACAGCCCCGCCCTGACCGTCCAGTCCACCGATGGCGAAATCCCCCACGGCCGCGAGCTCAGCTTTGCCTGGTTGACCGGTACTGTGATGACGGGCCTGACCAGCGTGATGCTGATGGGTGCCGCGCTCTACGTGTCTTTCCAGGGCCAGGACACTTTCTCGACCGCCTATGAAGCGCTGCAAATCGCGCGCCCCAAGGTCGAGACCCAGGCCGTCACCGACATGTCGGCCAAATCCTCGCGCGTGCGACCGGTCTCCGCGACCCGCTCTGATCTTGAAATCATCGAAGCCTCGATCCGCGCCAATGTCGATGGCCGCGACATGATCCGCAACCAGCCCTTCATGCGCATTCGCGCCACGCTGGCTACCGCGGCGACATCTTTGTCCGACGGCATTCCCGAATACGACCCGGTGGCCATCCTCAACGCCACCCAGCCCATTGAAGTCGCCGCTGACGGCATTGACGTGAATACCGATGTCTATGGCGCCGAAGTTGAAGGCGAGGTCGCCGTCCGTCTGGCCGACATGCCCATGACCTTTGTGCCGCCACGCGCCATTTCCGATCAGTCCGCCGCCGCCTTTGTGCGGGGCCTGATCGAATCCAATACGTCGATTGTCGGTGGCGCGGCCACGCTGGCCTATGCCGCGTTGGGCCCCAGCGTGCGCGATCTGGGTCGTATCGGCGATGGCAGCACCATTGGCGGCATTGCCGAGAACGTCACGGTCGTGCCCAAGACCACCATCGCAGCCGAAGCCGGGCTGGGTCGTTCCGAACGCTTCCTGACACTGCGCGAAGCCGCCGCCCTGTCCGACGTGCTGGGCAAGAACGGCTTTTCGGCCAACCAGTCCGCCCTGGTGATCGACGCCCTGCGCAATGTGCTGCGCGACACCAACCTGCCTGCATCCACCCGGCTGCGTATTCTTTATGGCCCGCTCAGCCGCGAAGCGACCAGCCTGGTGCCCTACCGCCTCAGCCTGTATGAGCCGCTGGCTGACGGCAGCTATGCCTATCAGGCGACCGTGGCCCTGACCGATACGGGCCAGTATGTGCTCGGCATCGAGCCGGACTTCGTTGAATTCCCCGAAGAAGACACCGAAGAAATCAACGTCGCCAACCTGCCAAGCGTTTATCGCTCGATCTGGGAAACCGGTCGCAAGCACGATCTGGATGACGCCACCATTGAGCGCATCATCGGCATGTATGCCTATGACGTGGACATGACCAAAAAGATCAGCGCCGGCGACGGTATCGAGATTCTCGAAACCGTGCCGGATGCCGAAGGCCGTGGCGAACTGCTCTATGTGGCGCTGACCCTGGGCTCAACCACCCGCAAGCTCTACCGCTTCGGCACCGATGATGGCGTGGTGGATTTCTATGATCCGGACGGCGAGACCGGCAAGCGCTTCCTGACCCGCCGGCCGCTCGAGGGTGGCGGCACGCTGCGCTCGCGCTTTGGCTATCGCATCCACCCCATCTTCAAGACGCGGCGGTTGCATACCGGCGTGGATCTGGCAGCCCGCTCGGGCACCCCGATCTATGCCGCCGGCGATGGCGTGATCAAATATTACAAATGGCAGTCGGGTTACGGCAACAAGGTCGAGCTGCAGCACGTCAACGGCTATGAGACCGCCTATGGCCACATGTCGCGCTATGCAGACGGGCTTTCCGTCGGCAGTCGCGTCCGCCAGGGACAGATCATCGGCTATGTCGGCTCAACCGGTCAGTCGACCGGTCCGCATCTGCATTTCGAGATCAAGATCAACGGCAATCTGGTCGATCCGCTCAGCGTCAAGCTGCCCAAGGACAATGTTCTGGCCCAGCAATACCAGAGCGAATTTGCCCGGACCATGGCCCAGATCGATGATCTGATGGAGCGTCAGCCAGCCCCAGTCAGCGTCGCGCAGGCCAACTAGCCTTTACGCTCCAGCGTCAGCCACGCCACCACCGCCGAGGCCAGGCACAGCCCGGCATTGAAATAGGCAATAGTGGAAAAGGCGGCGTTGGTGGCCAGTTGGCGCATCGCCTCATCCTGCGGGCTCAGCCCGTCTGCTGCCAGGCCAAAATAGACCGGCAGCTCTGCTGCACCGCCCAAAGCCCGCTCGAACACCAGCGCGGCCAGCATGCCCATCGCCGCCACCGCCACCAGCCCGGCTACCCGGGACACCGCATTATTGGTGCCCGAGGCGATGCCGGTATCGTCGTCATCAACCGCGGTCATCACTGCCGTCGAAAGCGGTGAGACCACCAGCGCCATGCCCACCCCAGCCATGCACATCAATGGCAACACGGCCTGCCAGATCTGCTGCAGCGGCGCGGTGACTGCCAGCCCGGCAAAAGCCAGCCCGACCCAGACTGCTCCAACGGTGATCGGCGGCCCGGCGCCGAACCGGTCTGCCCACCGCCCGCTGAGACCAGACAGCAGCGCTATGGCGATGCCAAAGGGCAGCATGACCATGGACACTTCGGCCGGCGAAGCGCCCCAGCCACCGATCAGCGTCATGGGCAGATAGAACGTGGTCCCGGTCAGGGCAAAATACAGGATGAAGGTCAGCGCATTGGCACCCGAGAACTGCCGGATGGTGAACAGCCGCAGCGGCAGCATGGGATGCTCGGTCCACAATTCCCACCACACGAACCAGGCCAGCGACAACAGACCCGCACAGCAGTAGATCACGATATGGGATAGCGGCGGCACGCTCTCGCTGCCACTGCCCGTCAGCCCGAAAGCCAGCAGCATCAGCCCCAGGCTGGCCAGCACCGCCCCGACAATATCGAGCTTGCGCCGCGCGCGGGCCCCATCGACGGGCACGCGCAGAATCAGCAGGGCCAGCGCGATGCCGCCCAGCGGCAGATTGATGGCAAACACCAGCCGCCAGCTCCAGTTGCCCAGCGCCGTCAGCACGAACCCGCCCAGCACCGGCCCCATAATGGTGGTCAGCGATGACGCCGCCGCCCAGGTACCGATGGCGCGGCCGCGTTCCGCTTTGGGATAGGCCTTGGCGATGATCGCCAGACTGCCCGGGATCATCAGCGCCGCCCCAATCCCCTGAACGGCACGCGCCACGATCAGCACCCCTACCTGTGGCGCCAGCGCGCAAACCATCGAGGCGGCGACGAACACCCCGATCCCCAGGCCGAACACCAGCCGCAACCCGAACCGGTCACCGGCTGCGCCACCCAGTAGCAGCAGTGAGCCCAGAAACAGCAGATAGCCATTGGAGACCCATTGGGCATCGGCCAGCGTGGCCCCCAGATCGGCGCGCAGCGAGGGAATGGCGATCGAGAGCACAGAGCCATCGATAAACGCCATGCTCGAGGCCAGAATAGCAGCCACCAGCACATAGATCCGCCGCGATTGCGGGCAGAATGTTGCCTCAACTGTCTGCGCCCCGGCCTCTGCCATGTCCCAATCCCCCAAAGATCGGCAACAGACTAGTCGCGTGCGACCCAGATCGCCAACTCATTGCCGCCCGGTTCGCGAAAATGGAACCGGCGCCCGCCCGGAAAATCGAACTGCGCCTGGATAATAACCCCGCCCGCTGCGATCACCCGGCGCTCTGCGTCATCCAGATCCTGGGTGCGCACAATGGCCATGGTTGCAGCCACCCTGCCCGCCCCCTGATCAATGCCACCATCGATCCCGGCACCCTCCAGCCCATCATAGTCCGGCCCATAGCTGGTTATCCCCCAGCCAAAGGCCGCGTTAAAGAATGCGCTGGTCGCCGCACGGTCCCGCGATGGAAACTCCACATAGTCGATCTTGTCTGTCATCAGCCCCTCCGTTGTTCTGTTTTTGTTCTTAAACCGATTCCCGCCAAAGACAAAAGGCCGGTCAGTTGACCGGCCTTTTCACAGTTATGCGGCAGCGTCTGCCAGATCATCGGGATGCAGCACGATGCCCTCATCATTGGCATCGACCACAACCGTACTGCCATCGCTGACCCGACCGGCCAGGATCTCGTCGGCCAGACCATCCTGCACAGCGCGCTGGATTGCGCGCTTGAGCGGCCGTGCCCCATAGGCGGGATCATAGCCCTCATTGGCCAGCCAGTCGCGGGCTGCCGGGGTGAGATCAAGCGTGATGTCACGCTCCTTGAGCAGGTTCTGCAACCGGCCGAACTGCACATCGACAATGGCGCCCATATGCTCGCGACCCAGGCGATGGAACAGCAGGATCTCGTCGATCCGGTTGAGGAATTCGGGCCGGAAAGATGCCTTGACCATGTCGAGCACCTTGCCGCGCACCAGTTCCACCGATTCCCCATCCTTGAGATCGACCAGATATTCCGAGCCCAGATTGGAGGTCAGGATGATCACCGTATTGCGGAAATCGACCGTACGCCCCTGCCCGTCGGTCAGCCGGCCGTCATCGAGCACCTGCAGCAGAACGTTGAACACGTCCGGATGCGCCTTTTCGATCTCGTCGAACAGCACGACCTGATAGGGCCGGCGCCGGACCGCTTCGGTCAGCACACCGCCCTCTTCGTAGCCGACATAGCCCGGAGGGGCCCCGATCAGCCGGGCCACCGAGTGCTTCTCCATGAACTCGCTCATGTCGAGCCGCACCATGGCGGTCTCGTCATCGAACAGGAACTGCGCCAGGCTCTTGGTCAGTTCGGTCTTGCCCACCCCGGTTGGCCCCAGGAACATGAACGAGCCGATCGGCCGGTTCGGATCCTGCAGCCCGGCGCGCGAACGGCGCACGGCCTTGGCGACAGCGGTCACTGCCTCGGACTGACCGATGACGCGGGCGCCAATCGAATCTTCCATATGCAGCAGCTTTTCACGCTCGGCTTCAAGCATCCGGTCAACCGGAATACCGGTCCAGCGGCTCACCACCTGGGCAATGTCGGTGGGTGTCACCACCTCGGCCGCCATCTGCGGATCGGCCTTGCCGTCACCATCAGCATCCTCGGCATTGGCAATGCGCTTTTCGAGGTCGGGAATCACGCCATAGGCCAGCTCACCGGCTTTTGCCAGGTCACCCTGACGCTGCGCGATCTCGAGCTGGCTGCGGGCCGCATCGAGCTCTTCCTTGAGCTTCTGGCTCCCCTGCAGACGTTCTTTTTCCGCCAGCCACTTGGCCGACAGGCCCTGGGCCTGCTCTTCCAGACCCGCCAGTTCGCTTTCCAGCCGCTCAAGCCGAATGCGCGAGCCGTCATCATCTTCCTTGCGCAGCGCCTCACGCTCGATCTTGAGCTGCATGATGCGGCGATCAAGTTCGTCCAGCGCCTCGGGCTTGCTGTCCACGGCCATGCGCAAACGCGCCGCCGCCTCGTCCATCAGATCGATGGCCTTGTCGGGCAGGAAGCGGTCGGTGATGTAGCGGTTCGACAGCGTCGCCGCACTCACCAGCGCCGAATCCGAAATCCGGATACCGTGGTGCAGCTCGTATTTTTCCTTCAGGCCACGCAGGATCGAGATGGTGTCTTCCACCGTGGGCTCGTCGACAAACACCGGCTGGAAACGTCGCGCCAGCGCCGGGTCCTTTTCGACATGCTTGCGATATTCATCCAGCGTCGTGGCGCCCACGCAATGCAGTTCGCCGCGCGCCAGGGCAGGCTTGAGCAGATTGGACGCATCCATGGCGCCATCGCTCTTGCCCGCGCCAACCAGCGTGTGCATTTCGTCGATGAACAGAATGATCTGGCCATCCGACGAGGTGACCTCGCTCAGCACTGCCTTGAGGCGTTCCTCGAACTCACCGCGATATTTCGCGCCGGCGATCAGCGCGCCCATGTCCAGCGAGAGCAGTGACTTGTTCTTCAGCGATTCGGGTACGTCGCCATTGACGATACGGATCGCCAGACCTTCGGCGATCGCCGTCTTGCCCACGCCGGGTTCACCGATCAGCACCGGGTTATTCTTGGTGCGACGGCTCAGCACCTGAATGGTACGGCGAATTTCCTCGTCCCGGCCGATAACCGGATCAAGCTTGCCCTCGCGCACATCGGCAGTCAGATCGCGCGCATATTTCTTAAGCGCATCATAGCTGTTCTCGGCCGAGGCGGAGTCAGCCGTGCGGCCCTTGCGGATCTCTTCGATGGCGGTATTGAGCCCCTGCGGGTTGACCCCGGCAGACGCCAGGATCTTGCCCGCATCGGTATCTTTTTCGACCACCAGTGCCAGCAGCAGGCGTTCAACCGTGACAAAGCTGTCGCCGGCCTTTTGCGCGGCGCTTTCGGCGGTGTCGAACACCCGGGCCAGCTCACGGCTCAGATAGAGCTGAGAACCATCACCGGAGATGCTGGGGATCTTTGCCGTTTCGGCTTCCACGGCAGCGCGGGCCGCCTTGGGATCGCCACCGGCGCGCTCGATCAACCCATTGGCCATGCCCTGATCGTCGTCGAGCAGCACCTTGAGCAGATGGATGGGCGCAAATTGCTGGTGGCCCTTGCCCAACGCGATGGTCTGGGCGCTCTGAATGAACCCGCGGGCCCGTTCGGTATATTTTTCGATATTCATACAACTCTCCTGATCTCGCCCGTCGCCCGGCCCCAAAGGCACCTGAACACACGGCGGAAGCGTCGATTGATGGAACGCCTGCCAGGCAGCGCTGCTCCATCCTCACAGCTTATATGGGAGCGTTTTCACAAACAAAAAGGCCGGACATCACTGCCCGGCCCTTTCGAATTCGTTTTTTGTCTATTCGGCGGCTGTACCCGAGCCTGCTGTGAGAAACGCTGGCAATTCACCAACTTCTGGCTGCTCGGAACTGGCGGGATCGGCGCCAGCGTCACCACCGGCAGGCCGACGCCGACGGGGCCGACGCTCACGAGGCTTGCGGGTCTCGCCTGCATCAGCGGCGGCGTCTGCGGCCGGTGCAGCTTCGTTGGCCACTGCGGGCTGCTCGTCGCTGGACGCTTCGCCTTCATTGGCTACAGCAACGGCAGGACGCTCACGATCAGGCCGTTCCCGATCGGGACGCTGACGGCTGCGCTCATTGCGCGGCGGACGCTGTTCGCCCTGCTGAGCGCGCTGCTCGCCGCCCTCGTTCTGCTCGTCACCCTCATTCTGCTGCGGCGCCTGCTGCGGCTGGGGCGAAGAGAAGCGCGAGTTCATCTCGGGCATATCATCATCGAAATCGCTATCGTCCTGGCCCTCGGGCCGCACGCCACTCTGGGCCTGCTGGGCGCTCGAAACGATACGGAAATAATGCTCGGCATGCTGGAGATAATTCTCCGCCATCACCGAGTCACCGCTCGACTGGGCGTCGCGGGCGAGCTGCAAATATTTCTCGGCGATATGGGCCGCGTTGCCGCGCACCTTTACATCCGGACCATTGCTCTCGAAATTGCGGGACAGCGGATTAACGTGCTTGCGTCCGCCGTTCCGACCGCGCTGCCGGTTTTTATTCTGATTATTGGGTCTCATCTGGTCGCTTTATCTAACTCTAGAAAAATAAGCGTCACACTGCTGGCGGATCGGCATCATGCCTGATCGGGCAGCTTCCCCGCAAAGACCGAAGTCTTGTGTCGTAGGGCTCTAAATTGGCTTCATGAAGACCGAAACCGTCTGCCGGCGCTCCGAACCTGTCCTGCGTCATTCCAGGCTCTGCTGGAACCGCGCTGCCGCTTGCAGCATCCGGAAGTGTCGGGTGGCATGTCGCCGTGGCGCTCATGAAGCACCGTTGACAGCCAGGCCAAACTATAGTGTTCGCACTTGATTTGCCAGCCCTAATTGCGGGCTTATCCCCGTCAGGCTTAACGGCACACTACAGGTGGTGTGCCCGCACCACCCGATCAAGTCCCGCCAGATCCTTGTGCACACTGACATTTTCAAAGCCGGCTTCGAGAAACAGGGCACTCACCGAAGCCCCCTGATCATGCCCGATCTCGACCAGAACATGACCGTTTTCGACCAGCCAACCATCCGCCAGACGGGCAATGATGCGGTACGGCGCCAGCCCGTCGGGCCCGCCATCCAGTGCCAGGCGAGGATCAAAATCGCGTACTTCACCCGCCAGGGTTTCCACCACATCGGTGGCGATATAGGGCGGGTTGGACACGATCAGGTCAAAGCGCTGCGCTGGCACCGGCTCAAACCAGCTGCCCGCATGAAGGCTCAGCCGCCCGGCCACATCGTGCCGCGCCGCATTGGCCTGGGCCGCCTGCAGCGCCAAGGCGCTCAGATCGACTGCAACGCCCGAAATGCCAGCCATATTGGCCAGCATGGCAATCGGGATGCAGCCCGTGCCCGTGCCCAGATCGAGCACACGCCCCTCGGCCGGCATGGCGCCCAGCGCCAGATCGACCAGCAATTCGGTATCGGGGCGCGGCTCCAGCGTCCCCGCGTTCAGGCCGAATGCCAGCCCGTAAAACTCGCGTTCACCGATGATCCGCGCCACCGATTCCCCGGTCATGCGGCGCTGCATCAATGTCGCGAGCTGGGCGGCGGACGCCTCGTCAGCCAAATCGTTCTCGCGGGTTGCCAGCTCCAGAGCGTTCAGACCCAGCCCATGCTGGGCCAAGAGCTTTGCATCGAGCGCTGCAGTGGTAAAACCCAGCCGGCTCAATACATCGCGCCAGCCGCGCCACAGCGCACCAATGGTGGGCGCCTGACTCAGTTGGAATGCTCCATATCGGCCAGCTGCGCAGCCTGATTTTCGGTGATCAGCGCTTCGATCAGCTCGTCCAGCGCTTCACCGGTGATCACCTTGTCGAGCTTGTACAGCGTCAGATTGATGCGGTGATCGGTGACACGCCCCTGCGGGAAATTATAGGTGCGGATACGTTCGGAACGATCGCCGGAACCGACCTGCCCCTTGCGCTCGGCCGAGCGGGCGCTGTCGCGCTCTTCGCGCTGCATTTCATAGAGCCGCGAGCGCAGCACAACCATGGCCTGCGCGCGGTTCTGATGCTGGCTCTTCATCGCCGAGGTCACCACCAGCCCCGTTGGGATATGGGTGATGCGCACCGCCGAGTCGGTGGTGTTGACGTGCTGACCACCAGCGCCCGAAGCGCGCATGGTGTCGATGCGAATGTCTTCGCTGCGAATTTCGATGTCGATGTCTTCGACCTCGGGCAGCACAGCCACAGTTGCCGCCGAAGTGTGAATGCGCCCCGATGCTTCGGTTGCCGGCACACGCTGCACGCGGTGCACGCCGCTTTCGAACTTCATGCGGGCGTAAACGCCCTTACCCGAGATATTGGCGATGATTTCGCGGAAGCCGCCCATTTCGCCGGGGCTCTCTTCCATGACCGTGACCTTCCAGCCATGACTGGACGCGTAGCGCTCGTACATGCGGAACAGATCACCGGCGAACAGCGCCGCTTCGTCACCACCCGTGCCCCCCCGGATTTCCAGAATGACCGATTTTTCGTCGGCCTCATCCTTGGGCAGCAGCAGCACGCGAACCGACTGGAACAGCTCTTCGATCTTTTCGTCGAGCTCTTCAATCTCGGCCTCGGCCATTTCGGCCATTTCCTTGTCGCCACTCTTGAGCAGCGCTTCGGCTTCCTTGCGGTCCTTCAGCGCCTTGGAATAGGCGCGGATCTGCTCGACGATGGGCGCCAGCTCGGCATGTTCCTTGCTGAATTTGACAAATTCATCAGGCCCGGCCCCGCCTGACAGCGCCGCTTCAATATACTGAAACCGGGTCTCGAGAGCGTCGAGCTTGTCCTGAGGAAGAGAGGCCATGAATCGTTCATCCTGTGCGGGCAACAACCCCGCGTCACGCAAATCCTGTCATCACCCCAGGCGCACCGGCCGGGGTAATCCAGAGCGTGTAGAAGGCTCTTGCGCCGACGTCAAACGGGCAGGTTCTGCTTCTCGATCCATTCCTGCAGCAATTGACGAATGGTCACCCCATCCGCGCCATCGCTGAGCGCCGCGCCGACCGATTGCCGGATCGGCTCCAGATCAAGATTAAGCACCAGTTCCTTGATCGGTCCGATCGAGGCGGGGCCCATCGACAGCCGGGTCATGCCCACCGCCATCAGCGCCAGTGCCTCAAGCGGCTTGCCCGCAAGCTCACCACACATGGTGATGGGAATATTGTAGCGACGGGCGGCATCGACCACCAGACGGATGGCGCGCAGGCGCGGCATGCCAATGGGGTCGTAATGCTTGGCCACACGTGGATTGGCGCGATCGGACGCAGTCAAAAACTGCACCAGATCGTTTGAACCGATCGAGACGAAATCGGCCTGTGGCAGCAATTGATCGAGTTCGAACAGGAGCGACGGCACTTCCACCATCACGCCCAGTTCCAGACGGCTGGGGACCGGCTTGCCGGCACGGCGCAGGCGATCCACTTCCTTGTCCACCACCAGGCGGGTCTGCACGAACTCAAAGGTCTCGGTGACCATGGGCACCAGAATCTTGAGCGGACGACCATTGGCGGCCAGCAGCAGGGCGCGTATCTGCGTGCGCAGCAGGCCCGGACGCTGCAGTCCCAGCCGGATCGAGCGGAAACCCATGGCGGGGTTTTCCTCGGCCATCGAGCGCTGATAGGGCAGCACCTTGTCGCCACCAATATCGAGCAGGCGGAACACCACCGGGCGTTCCCCGGCAATCGCCATGGCTTCGGCATAAAGCTCGGTCTGCTCGCTCAGCCGCGGCAGCTTGCTGGCAATCATGAACTGCAGTTCAGTGCGGAACAGCCCGACCCCGGCCGCGCCGGTATCGTCGAGCATGGGCAGATCGGCCACCAGACCCGAATTGTGCAGCAGCGTAATCGCCACACCATCCTTGGTTATCGATGGCTTGTCCTTGAGCGCGGCATAATGGGCCCGGCGCTTGGCCGTGACCTTCACCTTGTCGATATAGGCCTGCTCGATATCGGGCGTGGGCCGCAAATGCACAATGCCCGCGCCGCCATCAAGGATGATGTCGTCGCCGGTTTCGCACATCGAGACAATCGACTGCGCCTGCCCCACCGCCACCATGCCGAGCGACCGGGCAACGATAGCCACATGGGCCGTGGTGCCGCCCTCTTCGAGGACGATGCCGCGCAGTTTGGTGCGGTCATACTCAAGCAGTTCAGCGGGGCCCATATTGCGGGCTACGAGAATGGCATTATCGGGCAGCGCCTTGCGCGCCAGCGCCTGACCATCGCCCGTCAGCACGCGCAACAGCCGGTTGGCCAGGTCGTCCAGATCATGCAGCCGGTCGCGAATATAGGGGTCCGTCTGGCGCAGCATGCGGGCGCGGGTGTCGTTCTGCACCCGCTCCACCGCCGCCTCGGCCGACAAGCCGTTGTCGATCGCCTCGGCCAGCCGGTGCACCCAGCCCCGGTCATTGGCGAACATGCGATAGGTTTCAAGAATTTCGCGGTGATCGGTGGCGCCGGCCATATCGCCATGATCGAGCATGGCGTCAATCGAGACGCGCATCTTTTCCAGCGCCGCTTCGAGCCGCAGCTTTTCGGCGTCGGTATCTTCGGCGATGAAATTGGTGACCACCACACGCGGGTCATGCAGCACGACAGTGCCCAGCGCGATGCCGTCGGTAAAGCTGACGCCGGTATACATGCGAGGCCGCCTGAGATCGATATCGGACCCCGGCTTGATAAGATTGTCAAAATCGGAGGTCGCGATCATCTCGGCCAGAATTGTGGCCGTAGTCAGCATCGCCTCGGATTCGTCTTCGCCATAGCGGCGGCGCTCGACATTCTGCACCACCAGAACGCCCAGCGTCTGGCCCGCGCGCAGCACCGGCACGCCCAAAAAGGCGTTATAGCGCTCTTCCCCGGTTTCCGGGCGATAGGCAAAGGAGGGGTGGCTGGTGGCGTCGTCCAGATTGAGCGGTTCGGCTTCGGCCGCGATCAGACCGACCAGACCCTCGCCCAGCCGCAGCGTGGTCATATGCACCGCTTCAGCTGCCAGGCCCTTGGAGGCAAACAGCTCCAGCGCACCGTCATCACGCAGCACGTAAAACGAACAGACATCGGCGTGCATGTTGTCGGCGATCAAGCCAACGATCTTGTCGAGCCGCTCTTGCGAAGCCAGCTGCTCCGCCATCGTCTCGCGCAGCTGCCGAAGCAGCACGCGAGGGCCGCCAGTACTCGTGACCATCTACCCTTAGGCGACCCGCAAAGCCGCCCCCCTATAACGGACGCGGCTCAACCCCCTCGACGGAGCTTATGCGTCCTTCTTGTCCAACCCGTAATAAGTATGCAGGGCGCGAACCGCAAGCTCGGCATATTGTTCATCGATCAATACCGAGGTCTTGATTTCCGAAGTGGTGATCAGCTGGATGTTGATGCCCTTGTCCGCCAGAGCCTTGAACATCGAGGATGCAACACCGGCATGACTGCGCATGCCAACACCCACCACCGACACCTTGGCCCCGCCCTTGGAGCCCGAAATGCGGGCATATTCTATGCGGTCGCTGGCATCCTTGATGGTCTTGATTGCCTTGTCATATTCACTGTCGGGGACAGTGAAGGTGATGTCGGTAGTGGCCCCGTCATCGGCAACGTTCTGCACGATCATATCCACAATGATGCCCTGATCGGCCAGTGTGCCAAACACTGCCGCGGCCACGCCAGGATTGTCCTTGACGTCGCGCAGGGTGATCTTGGCCTCGGCCTTGGCGAGCGTCACGCCCGAAACGATCTGCTTTTCCATGATCTCATCCTCATCGCATACGAGCGTGCCGGGGACGCCCGGCGAACCATCCGGCGCCACCTGGGGCGCATTGGGGTCATCAAAACTGGATCGCACCAACAGCCGCACCTTGTAGGCCATGGCCATTTCGACCGAGCGGATCATCAGCACCTTGGCGCCAAGCGAGGCCATTTCGAGCATTTCCTCAAAGGAAATCTTGGTCAGCCGCTGCGCCTTGGGCACGATGCGCGGATCCGTTGTGTAAACGCCGTCAACATCGGTGTAGATATCGCAGCGATCTGCCTTGACCGCCGCAGCCACGGCAACCGCCGAGGTATCCGAACCACCGCGACCCAGCGTGGTCACCCGGCCATGCGGCGAGACCCCCTGGAAACCGGTGATCACCGGCACCCAGCCATCGCTCAGACGCTTGTCGAGTTCGCTCGGGTCAATTTCGGTTATGCGGGCCGCGCCATGCGCATCATCGGTATGGATCGGCACCTGCCAGCCAGCAAAAGAGCGCGACTGAATACCCATTTCGCTCAGCACGATGGCCATCAGTCCGGCTGTCACCTGCTCGCCCGACGCCACCACGGCATCATATTCGCGCGCATCATGCAGTGGGCTGGCTTCATTGACCCAGCCGACCAGTTCATTGGTCTTGCCGGACATAGCCGAGACAACCACGGCAACTTCATTGCCCGCATCGACTTCGCGCTTCACATGCAGCGCAGCCTGACGAATACGCTCGACAGTGGCTACTGACGTGCCACCGAACTTAACGACTATCCGGGCCACGACCCTACCCCGTTCCTCCGGCCGAACCCGCCGGTACGCTCATTGTTGGGCGCTGCAATGCCACAAAGGCGGGGCGCGATCAACTATGATCCGTTGCCCGCGACGCCACGTACCTTGCCTGAGCCATACTGAGCGGGTCATATGGCGCCATCAAGGAGCCTGCCATGACCGCCACCACCATCAATGACGCCGAAATCGCCAAATTCACCGCGATGGCCGAGGAATGGTGGGACCCCAAGGGCAAGTTCAAGCCGCTGCACAAGTTCAATCCCGTGCGCATGAGCTATATTCGCGAGCACCTGCTGAACCACTTCAAGCTCGATGGCGCCGCCATGCGGCCCTTTGAGGGACTGAGCATTCTTGATGTCGGATGTGGTGGCGGCCTGCTCTGTGAACCGCTGGCCCGGCTCGGCGCCACAGTTACCGGCATTGATGCCGCCGAACGCAATATCGTCATCGCCAGGCTGCATGCCGAAAAGTCAGGCCTCGATATCGATTATCAGGCCACCACCAGCGAAGCCCTGGCCGCCCAAGGCAAGACCTTCGATATGGTGCTCAACATGGAAGTGGTCGAGCATGTCGACAATGTGCCGCTCTACATGAAGAGCTGCGCCGATCTGGTCAAACCCGGCGGGTTGATGCTGACAGCCACGCTCAACCGCACCGCCCGCGCCTATGCGCTGGCCATTATTGGCGCTGAACGCGTGCTGCGCTGGTTGCCCGTGGGCACCCATGACTGGAACAAGTTCCTCACCCCCGACGAGGTCAAGGCGCTGATCACCCGTAACGGGCTTGAGGTCACCGCGGAAACCGGTGTCGTATTTCACCCGCTGGCCGATGAGTGGCGCAAATCGCGCGACATGGCGATCAATTACATGGTGATGGCCCAGCGCCCCGCCGCCTGATCCGGCAAGATTTGGACGCTATATTCCCGCCGCCGCTGATGCGCTATGATGGCGGCGCAACTTTGCCCGGAGCCATGATGCGCCACACACTCCTTGTCACTGCCCTGATCATCAGCGTCGCGTTGATCACCCCCGTCTTCGCGCAAAGCGAAGAAGAGGTGATGGCGCGGATCGAGGATTTGCACGGCGAGGCGACAGCGTTTGGCGAGGCCTTTGGCCTGCTGCAGGACGCTTTTCTGTTCGGGGACCCCACAACCATTGCCGATCTGGGTCTCTATCCGCTCACGGTTCGCGCCAATGGCGAGGTCTATGATGTGCTTGCGGCGCAGGATCTGGTCGACAATTTCGATAGCCTGCTGACCCCTCAAACCATCGAGGCGCTGTCAGCGCAGGACTATGCCGACCTGATCGTGACCAGCGAAGGCGTCGGCTTTGGCAATGGCGCCCTGTGGATGACCCTTGCCTGTCTCGACGACAGTTGCACACAGACGCAATGGGGCATCCTCTCCATCAATAATTAGGCGTCGCGCTCAGCCTCGATATCGGCGGCCAATTCGAAGCTCTCTTCCTCGCTCAGGCCAACACCGCTAATATCGCCAACCGGTTCATTGCCAGTGTGTAGGGGGCGCAATTCGCCCCAGCCGGCCTGCCATTTCACGCCGTCCTGCAGGGTAACAACAACTTCGGAAAATCCGTGCAGCGCCCGTGCGCCCTCGGCAGCGTCCAGTGCAGCAGCGACATCGATAAATTCGGCTTCATCGGCGTCCACATCGGCCACCGCATCCCACCAGACCGCAGCCTTGTGGCCAGCACCGCCATCGCTCTCAATCCCCACGGTAACCGCCTGCGGCACTGTGGCGCCAACGGGCACCTGCCGGAAACTCCTATGCGCGTCGTTCATCAGAGCTCTCCTGTGTGTTTGGCTGACCAACGCCCGGACCGCGATTTCGATGCAGTGAGGGCGTATATGAGCGCCAAAAGGGGCCGTGTCAGCGCCCCACCTGATCACGTCGCGATCATCACGGCAATGTCAGCCGTACCGTACGGTACGGTACGGTTTTCGATTGATCCAATGCTGGAATGGGTTTAAACAGCATCAACCGCGCCTTAGCCCGTTTTGGGTGCACTGAATTTCGAGGACCCCGCAATGCCCGCATATCGTTCCCGTACCACCACCCATGGCCGCAATATGGCTGGCGCGCGTGGCCTCTGGCGCGCCACCGGGATGAAGGATGGTGATTTCGGCAAGCCCATCATCGCCGTGGTCAATTCCTTCACCCAGTTCGTGCCCGGCCATGTCCATCTCAAGGATTTGGGTCAATTGGTGGCCCGCGAGATTGAAGCGGCTGGCGGCGTCGCCAAGGAATTCAACACCATTGCGGTCGATGACGGCATCGCCATGGGTCATGACGGCATGCTGTATTCCCTGCCCAGCCGCGACCTGATCGCGGATTCGGTGGAATACATGGTCAACGCGCACTGCGCCGACGCCATGGTCTGCATCTCCAATTGCGACAAGATCACCCCCGGCATGCTCAATGCCGCCATGCGCATCAACATCCCCGTGGTGTTCGTGTCGGGTGGCCCGATGGAAGCCGGCAAGGCCATGCTCAAGGGCAAGCTGCAGTCGCTCGATCTGGTCGACGCCATGGTGATGGCCGCCGACGACGCCTATAGCGACGAAGAGGTCCAGGCTGTCGAAGAAGCGGCCTGCCCCACCTGCGGGTCATGCTCGGGCATGTTCACCGCCAATTCGATGAACTGCCTGACCGAGGCACTCGGCCTCAGCCTGCCGGGCAATGGCTCGACGCTGGCCACCCATTCCGATCGTAAGCACCTGTTTGAAGAGGCCGGGCGCGTAATCGTGGACATTGCCAAGCGTTGGTACGAGCAGGACGACGCGTCGGTGCTGCCACGCTCGATCGCGACCAAGGCTGCGTTTGAAAATGCCATGACGCTCGACATCGCCATGGGCGGCTCGACCAATACCGTGCTGCACATTCTGGCGGCCGCCCATGAGGGCGGTGTCGATTTCACCATGGACGATATCGATGCGCTCAGCCGCCGTGTCCCCGTGCTGGCCAAGGTCGCGCCCGCCATCGCCGACATCCATATGGAAGACGTGCACCGTGCCGGCGGCATCATGGCGATTCTGGGCCAGCTCGACCGCGCCGGCCTGATCAACCGCAACGAGCCTACCATTCACATGCCGACCATTGGCGATGCGCTCGACAAGTGGGACATCTCCCGCACCAACTCTGAAAGCGTGCGCAATTTCTTTATGGCCGCCCCCGGCGGCGTGCGCACCACCCAGGCCTTCAGTCAGTCCAACCGGTGGGCCGAGCTGGATCTGGATCGCCAGGGCGGCGTCATTCGCTCGGCCGATGCCGCCTATTCCAAGGATGGCGGCCTCGCCGTGCTCAAGGGCAACATCGCCATCGATGGTTGCATCGTCAAGACCGCTGGCGTTGATGAATCGATCCTCAAATTCACCGGACCAGCCCGCGTCTTCGAGAGCCAGGACGATACCGTCAAGGCCATCCTGACCAACCAGATCAAGGCAGGCGACGTGCTCGTCATCCGCTATGAAGGCCCGCGCGGCGGCCCCGGCATGCAGGAAATGCTCTACCCAACGAGCTATCTGAAGTCCAAGGGCATGGGCAAGGCCTGCGCCCTGCTCACCGATGGCCGGTTCTCGGGCGGCACCTCGGGTCTGTCCATCGGTCACGTTTCGCCAGAAGCGGCCGAGGGCGGCACCATCGGTCTGGTGCGCGAAGGCGACACTATCGAGATCGATATCCCCAACCGCTCCATCACCCTGCTGGTTGGCGAAGATGAGCTGGCCCAGCGCCGCCATGATCAGGATCAGCTGGGCTGGAAGCCCGCCCAGCCGCGCAAGCGCAATGTGACTCAGGCACTGCGGGCCTATGCGGCCTTTGCCACCTCTGCCGCGCGCGGCGCCGTGCGCGATCTCGGTGATCTGGACAAGTAAAACCAAGGGCCCGCGGATCAATCCGCGGGCCCCTGCTACATTTTCGTGACACACCTGTTATCGCGTGCTAGAGGCACGCTCAGCCGAAGGCGGTCTGCCAAGATTGCCGGCTGGTTAGGTTCGATAGCGGGGATTCCACCCTCCCTATCGGACCGACCTAAAACCCCTCAACCTTTCTTGCCGATCTGATCCAGTGTCGCGAAATCCGCGTCGCTGAGTTCGATGCCGGCTGCCGCCACATTGTCCTCAAGGTGCTTCACCTTGCTGGTACCCGGAATGGGCAGAATGACCGGCGAGCGCTTGAGCAACCAGGCCAGGGCAATCTGGCTTGGCGAGGCCTTGTGCTTTTCGGTGATGGCGCGCGCATCCGCATGGCCTTCAACCAGTTCACCACCGGCCAGCGGAAACCACGGAATGAAGCCAATGCCATTGGCGGCGCAGTATTCCAGCACGTCTTCACTGTCGCGATTGGCAAAATTGTAGAGGTTCTGCACGGTGGTGACGTCGAAGTATTTTTGCGCTTCCTTGATGTCGTCCACACTGACATTGCTCAGGCCGGCATGGCGGATAATCCCGTCCATCTTGAGCTGCGCGACCGCCTCGAACTGCGCCTGGCGTGGCGTCTGCTTGTCGATCCGGTGCAATTGCCACAGATCAATCACATCGACCTTGAGCCGTTGGCGGCTCAGCACCGCGCCCTGTCGCAGAAATTCAGGGCGCCCCACATGGTGCCATTCGCCGGGCCCGGTGCGGGTCAGCCCACCCTTGGTGCCCACGATCGTCCCCTTGCCATAGGGTGCCAGTGCCTGCGCAATCAGCTCTTCGCTAACGAAAGGGCCATAGCTCTCGGCGGTATCAACGAAATTGACATTGAGTTCCGGCAGTCGCCGCAGCACCGCCTTGGCGCCCTCGACATCGTCCGGAGGCCCCCAGATACCCGGGCCGGTGATCCGCATCGCGCCAAAGCCGAGGCGATTGATCGTCAGATCACCGCCAATGGAAAACGTGCCCGCAAGGGCTGCGTCCAGAACTGTCATATTGAATTCTCCGCATGGTCGCGCCAGGAATGGCGCTCGGAACTAGTTGTGTTCGTCAGGCAGGTCCGGCAGCGGCAGAAACTCGATGCCGTCCTCTGCCAGCCCGGCGACCTCGTCATGCGTCGCCTCGCCATAAATGCCGCGCGCCTCGACCTCTTCGAAATGGATCTTGCGCGCCTCTTCGGCAAATTTGTCACCGACATAATCGGCTTCGCTGGTGACCTTGTCGCGATAGGCCCGCAGCATTTCGCGGATCTTGGTGGCCTCGGGGTGACCGGCGCTGACCACAACCTTGTCGCCGTCACTACGGGCCACGGCGGGCGCCATCAGCGCCTTCTCAACATCGCCATCGCCGCACACCGCGCAGGTCACCAGACCGCGCGTCTTCTGCTCATCAAACGCTGCAGCGTTCCTGAACCAGACGTCAAACCGGTGGCCTTGTGAGCATTGGAGGGAATACTGGATCACGGCAAAACTTCTCGAGCGCCTCTATGGCGCGGCTGTAGCAGAATAGCTGGTTTTGACCTAGCGCGGCAACGCGGCCGGCGTGGCGAAGGTTTTTTCATTGGCAAGAGCGGGAATCCGCCCTCGCGCATCCGCGACCAACTCCGGCGTAATCTCGGCCACCAGCACGCCGGGCTGGTCATGATCAAGCTCGCCCACGACCCGACCCCAGGGGTCGATAATGATGGAATGGCCATAAGTAGCCCGGCCATTGGCGTGCTGTCCGCCCTGCGCCGCAGCAATCACATAAGAGCCTGTCTCGATCGCCCGGGCGCGCAGCAGCACATGCCAGTGCGCCTGCCCGGTTGGCACCGTAAACGCTGCTGGCACCGCCATCAGCGAGGCGCCCGCATTGGCCAGGGCATTGAACAGCCTGGGAAAACGCATGTCGTAGCAGATCGCCATGCCGAGCGTAAAATCGCCCACTGGCGCCGTTACCGCCGTCTCGCCGCCACGATAGGTATCGCTTTCACGATAGGCATTGAGCCCGGCAATGGTGGCATCGAACAGGTGGATCTTGTCATACTGCGCCGCGATTTGACCATCGGGCCCGAACAGCACCGACCGGTTCGCGAACCGGCCATCATCGAGCGGCACGGCCAGCGAACCGATATGAATGTGGATACCATGGTGCCGGGCCAGTTCGCCCACACGCGCCAATTGCGGGTCATCTTCAAAAGGCGATGCCACGGCAGCAAGGCCAGCGCGGTTTTCCGCGAAGGCCATCGTCACCTCGGGCGTCAACACATAGCGCGCGCCCGCCTGCGTGGCCTCGGCCAGCAGGGGCTCAAGCGCCGCCATATTGGCCAACGGGTCCGCACCCGAGCGCATCTGAATCGCCGCTATCTTCACCCGGGCAATCCCTAGCGAGTCAGCAGCGGATCAAGGCCACCGCGCCGATCGAGCGCCGCCATATCGTCATAGCCGCCGATATGGGCATCATCGATAAAGATCTGTGGCACCGTGCGGCGACCATGGGCGCGCTGCATCATGGCTTCGCGCAGGGACGGGTCCAGCACGTTGATCTCGGTATAGTCTGCGCCTTTTTCAGCCAGCAGCGATTTGGCTGCATGGCAAAACGGGCAGGTCGGCGTCGTATAGATTTCGATGGTAGCCAATTCAAAATTCTCCCATGAATACGGGTGCTTGCTCTTATATGGGTAACTCCGCACCAATGACAACGCGGGCGAAAGTCAGGACATCGACAGAGCCGGCACCGCCATTGAGCAAAGCGCGGGTAACCGCCTTGGTTGTGGCGCCGGTGGTATAGACATCATCGACCAGCACAATTGACCTGTCGGTGACCCGCACCATCGCCTCGTGATCAACGGCAAAGGCGCCGGCAACGTTCCGCTGTCGTCCGTCTCCGCTCAACCCAACCTGCTGCCGGGTCTTGCGCGTGCGCCGCACCAGAGCGGTGTCGACACGCAGTCCGGTGAGTTGTCCAAGATGCAGCGCCAATTCCGCCGACTGGTTATAGCGCCGCGACAGGTGTCGGGCGCGATGCAATGGCACCGGCACAAGAACGGGATCTGATTGCCACAGCTCACGCCCGGCACCTGCCATCAGCCGCGCACAGAACCGCGCCAGTTCGGGTCGATCACCGTATTTGAGCCGCGACACGATCGTTCCAGCGATGTCATCATAGATCACCGCAGCGCGTGCCCGCCCAAAGGGTGGCGGATCAGCCAGAGCCTCGGCCGACAGGGCATCGGGGCCCAGCGACACCTCAAAGGGCAGCCCGAGCCGCGGGCAGAGTGGCGCCGTGATCGGGCGCAACCGGGCAAAACACTGTGGGCACAACGTATCTGGCGACGCCATGGGCGCCTCGCAATTCAGACAAGCCGGGGGATAGACCAGATCAAGCAGACCACGGCCCAGCCACCGCACACCCTGCCTCAGGTGTCGGCGCCATGCCCCGCTTTTGACAAGCTCGTCGGCGCTCTCCATAACGCCTTCCATAGTGCCATGTCCTGAAACGGCCGCAAGTCACATGATTCAGACCCCCGCGATTTTCGATTCAGCCCTGATTGCCCAGCATCTGGCGCGCCGCAGCGCACCGGGCGATTTCGTCACCGATCTGGTGCTGGCCGATCTTGAAGACCGGCTGGCGGCGCTGATCCGCGACTTCCCCAAGGCCGCCATTATTGGACCCGACGTCGACAAGCTCCCCGCCTTTGGCCAGACCGCCAGCGCCCGGTTCAGCTATCAGCGTCACGCCGCCTTTGGCGGCCAGGACGACGTACCGGTGCTCGAGGGGGAGGATTTCAATCTGATCGTCTCGATCCTGCACCTGCAGGCGATCAATGATGTGCCCGGCTATCTGGCGCGCCTGCGGGCCAGGCTTGCCCCCGATGGCCTGCTGATGATCGCCGCACTGGGCGGGGAAACCCTGACCGAATTGCGCGAGGCCTTTCTGGCCGCCGATGCCCAGATATTTGGCGGCGCCTCGGCGCGTGTCGCCCCCATGCTGCAGGTGCGCGATGGTGGCGGGCTGTTGCAGCGCGCCGGACTGGCGCTGCCCGTGGCCGATGTGGAAACCCATGTCGTGCGCTACCCCACCCCCTTCGCGCTGATGGCCGAACTCAAGGCGCTCGGTGCGGCCAATCCACTGGTGGATCGCTCACGCCGGCTGGCCAGCCCGGCCCTGCTGGCCGCAGCCGCCCAGGCCTATGCCGAGCGCGATGCCGACCCCGATGGCCGTATCCGTGCCACGCTCGAAATCGTCTGGCTCTCGGGCTGGGCGCCGCATGAAAGCCAGCAGCAACCGCTCAAGCCCGGCAGCGCCACGTCGCGCCTGGGCGATGTACTGGGCAAGGTCTGACAGACCAACAAAAAGGCCGGTGTTTCCACCGGCCTTCTGATTATTTCAGTCGATATCTGCGCGCTTAGGCGGCAGCTTCCTCGTCGCCTTCAGCCGCAGCGTCCTTGGTCCGCTTAGGTGACTTGGCGAGGTTCTTTTCGATCAGCTGCACAGCTTCGGTCAGCGTCAACTTGTTGACCGAACCGATTTCGCGGCTCATCCGATCCATCGCCTGTTCAAACAGCTGGCGTTCCGAATAGGACTGCTCTGGCTGCTCTTCGGAGCGATACAGATCGCGCACGACCTCGGAGATGGCGATCAGATCGCCCGAATTGATCTTGGCTTCATATTCCTGGGCCCGACGCGACCACATGGTGCGCTTGACGCGGGCACGGCCGGTCACGGTGGTCAGCGCCTGAGCGACCATATCCTCGTCGGCCAGCTTGCGCATGCCAACGGACTTGATCTTGGCGACGGGGACGCGCAGGGTGAGCTTGTCCTGTTCAAAGCTGATCACGAACAGCTCGAGAACCAAACCGGCGACTTCCTGTTCCTCGATGGAGACGATGACGCCGACGCCATGCGCCGGATAGACGACAAACTCGCCCGTCTTGAACCCAAGTCGCTGCTGTGACTTCTTGGCTACCATATTCATGGAACTCCTTGTTGACGCCCCAACGGACAGTTCCTCGCGGAAAGGACCGTCCATCATTACTTATTGGCGTCCAAACGGAACGCCGCGCGCAGCACAACCCCACGCACACCGGACCCGCTTGTTCCGGAGCGCACGCATCCTACGATGTTGTCAAAAAAATCGTGCCTGAAGGCACGGGTTGGGTGACGAGCTGAACTGCATATGGGCTCACCATAGCACAAAAAATCAGCAAAATCAAAAACTACGAATCAGTGGCCTATTCGCCACTATGGCAGTCGTGTTTCGCCAGAACCGCACTCTGGCCGACCGCCAAAACACACTAGTCGAGCAGCGCAAATTCCAGCAGCAGGCTGCGCTGCCAGTCATTGAAATTATTATCCGATCCGATCAGTATCCGCGTCTCGCCATCGGGTGCCTGATGCACCGCCAGCGCTTCCATATTGTCGATGGCACTGCCGCTGACAGCCAGTAAAAGCTCGCCTGTCATGACACTGCCCGGGCGCACATCGGCCGCCGCGACGCGCCGCAGCGCCATCGAAAACGTCAGCATCGACACGCCCCGCTCCAGCACCAGCAGATCGCCATTGGGCAAAAAGGCGCAATCGGTCGGATACACCACCGGGCTGACTGCATAACTGATCGGCCCCTTGTCGTTCTGCCCCAGCAGCCAGCCGGCATGATTGCCCGCGCCGTCATCATGATCTTCGGTCAGCAGCAGGGTCGAGCCGGCAATGGGGGAGCTTGGTGGGGCAATGCACACCGATTCCAGCGAACCATTGGTGCGTAGATCATCGAGCCAGCCGGGCAATTCCACTTCGCGCGCCGCGCCACCCGGCACCCCGTCGGTCAGCGCGAAATCTGCTACCCGCGTCAAATGCTCAAACCCCACCCGCACCCCTACCGGAATGCCGCTGCGATAGATGGTGTCGATACTCTCGGCGTCCTTGGCGTATTGCCGCGGCAGCGAATCGCCCTTGGAATTGCGGATCGGCTCGACCGTGACCCCGATCAGCCCGAACAGGCGATCGGTATCGTCATAGGCCAGCTGTCCAGCCACAAAGCTGCCCCGGTCAGTAACGAAGCTGACATGCTGGTCAGGACCGGTCGTGGTCAGGCCGGACAGCCCGCCAAACGTATCATCCTGCGCCACCAACGCCAGACCACCGCGAAACGCCAGACGGCCCACACGACCATCCAGCCCGGTGTCACCAAAGCTGGTGATCTGGGTCGCGCTGACCGCAACCTCGGCTGCCTCAAGGGGCGACAACCCCGCCAGCAGCGCGACAGCGATGGTGGCCAGGGTCCGTTGCATCACCGTCCGCGGCGACGTGACTGTGGCGGCAATTCTTCATCGAACAGCGCTGCCAGCTCGTCGGTCAGCGCTCCAGCAAGCTCTTCGGCATCAAGCAGGGTCACGGCGCGGCGATAATAGCGCGTCACGTCATGGCCAATACCAACAGCCACCAGCTGAATGGGCGAACGGGTTTCGATGTCTTCGATCACCTGACGCAGATGGGCCTCGAGATAATTGCCGGCATTGACCGACTGGGTGCTGTCATCGACCGGCGCACCATCGGAAATCACCATCATGATCCGCCGCGCTTCGGGGCGCGCCATCAGGCGCTTGCGCGCCCATTCGAGCGCCTCGCCATCGATGTTTTCCTTGAGCAGACCCTCACGCATCATCAGGCCCAGATTGCGCCGGGCATGGCGCCATGGCTCATCGGCAGCCTTGTAGATGATGTGGCGCACATCATTGACGCGCCCCGGATTGGCCGGACGCCCTGCTTCAAGCCAGGCCTCACGGCTCTTACCGCCCTTCCAGGCACGGGTGGTAAAGCCCAAAATCTCGACCTTGACGCCGCAGCGCTCCAGCGTGCGCGCCAGAATATCACCGCAGATCGCCGCAATGGTGATCGGCCGACCGCGCATCGACCCCGAATTGTCGATCAGCAACGTCACCACGGTGTCGCGGAAATCGGTATCGTTCTCGACCTTGAAGCTGAGTGCCTGCATCGGATCGGTGACCACACGGGTCAGGCGCGCCGTATCAAGTAGGCCTTCTTCGAGATCGAACTGCCAGCTGCGGTTCTGCTTGGCCATCAGGCGACGCTGCAGCTTGTTGGCCAGCCGCGCAACAGCGCCGGCTAGGCTCTCCAGCTGCTTGTCGAGCAAGGCGCGCAACTGATCGAGCTCATCGGGTGGACACAGCTCGGCCGCCTTGACGATCTCGTCGAACTTGTTGGTGAACACCTTGTAGTTGAACTGGTTGGAGAGCTCATTGCTGCCCTCCTTGCCGGGGGGCGGCATGGGGGCGTCTTCGCCGGCATCGGCAGCCGCGTCCTCATCGGTATCGGCCATATCCGATTCAATACCGTCCACATCGCCAGCTTCTTCGCTGTCGCCGGTCTGTTCGTCCTGATCGCTGTCCTGGCTGTCGTTCTCGCCTTCGCCCTGCTCGGGCGCCTGCTCGGAATTCTCGCCCTGATCAGGCTCCTGATCATCCCCATCGTTCTCGTCGGAATCGGCGGGATCCTCGAGTTCGCTTTCTGGCACCAGATTGAGATCACGCAGCAGCATCTTGGCCACCTTGGAGAACTCGTCCTGATTTTCGTAGCGCGTCAGCAGATCATCGAGCGACTTGCCGCCCTTGTCTTCGATCTCCTTGCGCCACAGATCAACCAGCGCATGGCCCGATGGCGGCACCGGCACACCTGCAAGCTTTTCGCGCAGCAGCAGGCCCAGCGCCTCGGCAATAGGCGCATCGCCCTTGTCGTCGACTTCGGCAAAATTGCCGCGGAACAGGCGGTCTTCCAGCATTTCGGCAATATTGGCGGCCATGCCGGGCATGCGCACGCAGCCCAGCGCCTCGACGCGGGCCTGCTCGAGCGCATCAAACGCCGCACGGGCCGTGGGATCCATCGGCGAGCGCTTGCGATGTGATTCGGGGTCGTGGCTGGCCAGCCGCATCGCCATGGCGTCGCCCTGCCCGCGGGCAATGGCGATATCGCGGCGGGTCGGCAGCCGGGGCAGATTGGCCAGACGTGCCTTGTCCGAGGTCAGCAGGGGCCGATCCGAGGTGAATGTCACCTCCAGATCAGGCTTGGCGCCGATGGCGCGCACCGTTGCCCCCATCGCCGATTTGAAAATCTGCGTCTGGTCGGGCTTGTTGGCTTTGTTGCGCGGTGGGTTGGCCATGAAAAATGCTCGTCGGTTGGGGGAAGGCCCCCTCACCCGCCACGAATGCGGCGACCGCTCCCCCAAGGGAGAAGTGAGAAATGCCGGACCCCCTGCACCTCCCCCTTGGGGGAGAGGTCGGCCCGAGCGGGCCGGGTGAGGGGGCCTTCTTGTCTTAGACCGTCACAGCCAGATTGGCTGATGATTCAGGCAGATCTTCGCCGAAGACGCGCTGGTAGAACTCGGCCACGACAGGGCGTTCAAGTTCGTCGCATTTGTTCAGGAAGGTCAGGCGGAAGGCAAAGCCGACATCGCCACCAAAAATCTCGGTATTTTCGGCCCAGGTGATGACAGCGCGCGGGCTCATCACGGTGGACAGATCGCCATTCATGAAGGCCGAGCGCGTCAGGTCCGCCAGGCGCACCATATTGCCCACCAGCTTCTTGCCCGCTTCGGTCGCCGCATAGGCCTTATTCTTGGCCAGAACGATGCCGACTTCCTTGTCATGTGGCAGGTAGTTCAGCGTGGTGACCAGGCTCCAGCGGTCCATCTGGCCCTGGTTGATCTGCTGGGTGCCGTGATAGAGGCCCGATGTATCGCCCAGACCAATCGTATTAGTGGTCGAGAACAGACGGAACGCGGGATGCGGTACGATCACGCGGTTCTGGTCGAGCAGGGTCAGACGACCCGCCACTTCGAGCACGCGCTGGATCACGAACATCACATCGGGACGACCCGCATCATATTCGTCAAACACCAGCGCAACATTGTTCTGCACGGCCCATGGCAGGATACCGTCACGGAATTCGGTGATCTGCTTGCCGTCCTTGAGCACGATCGCGTCCTTGCCGACCAGGTCGATACGGCTGACATGGCTGTCGAGATTGACGCGGACCAGCGGCCAGTTCAGCCGCGCAGCAACCTGCTCGATATGGGTCGATTTGCCGGTGCCGTGATAGCCCTGCACCATGACGCGGCGATTGAAGGCAAAGCCGGCCAGAATTGCCAATGTGGTGTTGCGATCGAACAGATAGTCCGGATCGATCGGTGGCACATGGCTATTGGCTTCCTTGTAACCCATCACCTTCATGTCGGTGTCGATGCCGAACAGCTCCCGAGCCGAGTATTCGGTGTCGGGCAGATTGGTGTAGTCAGTCATGGCAAAGCTCTTGGCGAAATCGAGACAGGAGGGACAGAAAAACTTGGGCGCTCTATAGCAGCAATGTCGCAGGGACGGTAGCCACCGAACCGGCAGGCCTAGTTGCCGACAAAGCCCATTTTCTTCAAATGGCTATAGGCCGCGATGATGGTCCGAAGACGTTCCTCGGACGATTTGTCGCCGCCATTGGCGTCGGGGTGATGAATCTTGACCAGGGTCTTGTAGGCGCTCTTGATCTCATCGGCCTTGGCCTGGCCCAGAATGCCAAGCGTTTCAAGCGCACGACGATCGTTTTCATTGAGCGCTTTGACCCGTTCTTCGGCAGGCTTTTGCGCCTGACGGTGACGATACTTGGCGAACACGCCGAACGGATCGCCATAGCGATCGCCCGGCCGCATGCCGGCCGTGGCAGCGGCGCGAGGCCGCACGCCGGGATTGCCGGTGGCAAAGCTGGAGCGACTTTCGGCCTTGGGCGGCTTGGTCAGCGCCTCGTTGAGCTCGTCCTTTTCCATGCCGGCAAAGAAGTTGAACGCCGTATTGTAGTGGCGCACATGCTCAAGGCAGAACCGGTGATACTCGGCTTCGCTGCGCTTGCCTTCGGTACGATTGCCCTTGGGGGCCTTGTACTCGCCGGCCTTTTCACAACCTTCCCATTCACACACATGTTCAATGGGCGCGGGCTTTTCTTCCCGGCGCGGACGGATGCGAATGTTATCGAAGAGCTTGGATTGGGATTTCATTGCGCCTAGTTACTTGCCTTGGATCAGTTAGAAAGTGCCCGCCCGATGTCCACTAAAGACACCATTACCGCCAAGCTCTCCAGCAGGTTTACTCCTGCCTTCCTCGATGTGATCGACGAGTCGATGCTCCATCATGGTCATGCCGGCTGGCGTGAAGGGGGTGAAACCCACTTTCGTGTCAGAATCGCGACCGCCCATTTTGACGGGCTCAGCCGCGTCGCGCAACACCGCGCGATCATGGAAACGCTTGATGGCGAACTCAAGGATCGCGTCCACGCCCTCGCCATCGAAGTCCTGCCATCGGCAGGGCCATACCCTGTAGCAGACAAAGACTAGCCGCGCATATCGTCAAGAAAGCTCGAGACCGCTTTGGGGTCGACATTTTTTTCGATGAACGCCCGCCCGATGCCGCGCGTCAGGATAAAGGTCAGCGCGCCGCGGCTGACTTTCTTGTCCTGGGCGATCGCGGCCATCAGCGCTTCTGTGCTGCCCAGCGTGCCGGGCACCTCAGCCAATGTGGTGGGCAGACCCGCCTTTTTCAAATGCGCCACGATGCGGCCGGTGTCCTGGCTCGGTGCCAGACCCTGCCGGGCCGAAAAGCCGTGCGCCAGCACCATGCCGACGGCCACGCCCTCGCCATGCAACAAGCGATCTGAATAGCCGGTGTCCTTTTCCAGCGCATGGCCGAAGGTGTGCCCAAGATTGAGCAGTGCGCGCACGCCCAGCTCGGTCTCGTCCTCGATCACCACGCGCGCCTTGTGGGCGCAGCAGCGTGCAATGGCTTCGCCGCGCGCGGGACCACCAGCAAAGATTTCCGCCTGATTCTCTTCGAGCCAGAAAAAGAACGCTTCATCGTCGATCAGGCCGTATTTGACCACTTCAGCATAGCCCGACGCGAACTGTCGCGGCGACAGCGTGTCGAGCGTGGACAGGTCCGCCAGCACCAGTTTTGGCTGATGAAACGCTCCGATCAGGTTCTTGCCATGCGGAGAGTTGATGCCGGTCTTACCTCCCACCGAGCTGTCGACCTGCGCCAGTAGCGAGGTCGGCATCTGCACAAACCCCATGCCGCGCCGGGCAATCGCCGATGCAAAGCCGGCCAGATCACCGATCACCCCGCCCCCCAGCGCGATGATCAGATCGCCGCGCTCCAGACGGGCGGCCAGAATGCCCTCGACAGCCTGCCCCAGCATATCCCATGACTTGGTGCTTTCGCCCGCTGGCAGCACGATTTCGCTGTGCGGCAACCCTGCGGCATCGAGCGAGGCCAGCAGCCGTGGCAATTGCGCCTTGGCGACATTGTCATCGGTGATGATGCCATAGCGGCGCCCCGGAAACCGTTCGGCCAGCAGCGCACCCGCGTCATCGATCAGCCGGTCGCCGATGAGAATGTCATAGGCCCGATCGCCCAGGCCGACGTGAACGGTGTGCGCAAAATCGGCCATCAGGTGTCCTGTTGTTTGAGATAGGCCAGCACCGCCTGCACCACATCGCTGGCAACCGCTTCCTGCGGCACGTCGCGGCTGGTCACGGTAACATCGGCCTCGGCATAAATGGGGTAGCGTTCCTCGATCAGCTTTTCCAGCGTCGCACGCGGATTGGCCGTCTTGAGCAGGGGGCGGTTGGAGCGCCGCGACACCCGATCGAACAGGATACCGATCTCGGCCTTGAGCCAGACCGAAATGGCTTCCGCCTTGACCAGCGCGCGGGTCTCCTGATTGACAAAAGCCCCGCCGCCCGTCGCCAGAACAACGCCCCGGGTCTTGAGCACCCGGGCAATCACCCGGGTTTCGCCGGCCCTGAATTCGGGCTCGCCGCGCTGTTGGAAAATCTCGGGCACGCTCATCTGCGCGGCCTTTTCAATCTCTTCGTCGCTGTCGAGAAACTGACGGTTGAGGCGCGCAGCAAGCCGGCGGCCGACAGTGGTTTTGCCGGCGCCCATCATGCCGACCAGCACCAGCGGCCGGCCGTCCAATAGTTCGGCAAGCTCCTCGGCGCGGGCCTGTCGCAATGCCGGATCGGGTCGGGTCAAGCAGTGGCACTCCTGATATGGCCGCTATCAACCCGCCTGCGCCGTCGCTGTCAAGAACTAGCGCGCCATTGCCTTATCCCTACGGAAATGAAACCATTTACTGCCATATTTTCGGCAAATGCAGTTTAGTGGACCCTCATGCCGACCCTGATCCGCCTCATCATCACGCTGTTGTTTCTGGCAGGCCTTGTCTATGTGGGCATGTTCGCCCTGGTGGCCTTTGTCGAGCCCGAGCCCAAACAGGTGACCATTCGCATCCCCACCCGCGACCTGCTCAATGGCGGCGCGCCGGCCCTGCCCGGCAGCACCGAACCGGCCAGCGCCGACACCGCCACCCCGCAGACCACCGGCCAATGAGCGGCACCCATCTGGTCGCATCATTTCTTGAAATGATGAGCGCCGAACGGGGTGCGGCCAAGAACACCATCGATGCCTATCGCCGCGACCTCGATGATTATGCGGCCTTTCTGGCCGGGCGGGGACAAACGGCGCTCAAGAGCGACCGCGAGGCGGTCATGGCCTATCTCGCCGGGCTCGATAGTCAGGGTTTGTCGGCCTCTTCGAGTGCCCGCCGCCTGTCTGCCATCCGCCAGTTCCACCAGTTCCTGTGCGCCGATAATCTGCGCGGCGATGACCCCACCCGCATTGTCGCCAGCCCCAAGAGCCGCCGGGCCCTGCCCAAGGTGCTCTCGGTGGCCGAGGTGGATAAACTGCTCACCACCGCAGAAAGCCAAGCCAATGCAGAGACGTCACCCGCTGAGCAGGCGGGGGGATTGCGGCTCTATGTGCTGCTCGAACTGCTCTATGCCACCGGTATGCGCGTTTCCGAGCTGGTAAGCCTGCGCCGCGCCGCGGTAATGCGCGACACCAGCTTCATCACCGTCACCGGCAAGGGCAATAAGGAGCGCATCGTGCCGCTCAACGATCGCGCCCGCGATGCCATCAAGACCTATCTGGCAACGCTGGAGCCGGGCCCTTTCCTGTTCCCCGCCAAGGGTGCCGACGGCTATCTGTCGCGCCAGGTTTTTGCCCGCGATCTCAAGGGATTGGCCGGGCTGGCCGGGATCGGCGCGGCCCGTGTCGCCCCTCATGTGCTGCGCCATGCCTTTGCCAGCCATTTGCTGGCCGGCGGCGCCGATCTGCGCGTGGTACAGATGCTGCTCGGCCATGCCGATATCTCGACCACCCAGATTTATACCCATGTTCTGGACGAGAAGCTGCGCACCCTGGTGGAGACCCACCACCCCCTCAACCAGTCATGACATCTGGGGGTAATCAGGTAACAGACTGTTAGCATCGAGCCCCACAAAGCGCCTATCGCTGTGACTCCGCTTGACTTGCCATTGCGCCATCGTCACTTTCCGGCCACTTTAGGGCGCGACAGCAGCGGCCCTGATGCATGGGTCCAGAAATGTGACCCCTAACGGGCAGGTGGAATGCAGTCTTATCTCGATTTCGAAAAGCCGGTAGCCGATCTTGAAGGCAAGATCGCCGAGCTCAAGTCTCTTGCAGCGACCGATCAGGCCGTCAGCATCGACGAGGAGGTCAACCGCCTGTCGAGCCGCGCCGACGAGGCGCTGGTGGAAATCTACAAAAAACTCACGCCCTGGCAGAAGACCCAGGTCGCGCGTCATCCGCAGCGGCCGCACTTCTCCGATTACATCAAGACGCTGATCACCGAATGGCAGCCCATGGCTGGCGATCGCAAGTTTGCCGAAGACTCTGCCATTCAGGCCGGCTTTGGCCGCTTCAATGGTCAGCCTGTCGCCGTTCTGGGTCAGGAAAAAGGCAACTCCACCGAGAGCCGGCTCAAGCACAATTTCGGCATGGCCCGGCCTGAAGGCTATCGCAAGGCCGTCCGCATCATGGAAATGGCCGACCGGTTCAATATTCCGGTGATCTCGTTCGTCGACACCGCTGGCGCCTATCCCGGCATTGGCGCTGAAGAGCGCGGTCAGGCCGAAGCCATTGCCCGCTCCACCGAAAAATCGCTCGAACTGGGCGTGCCCAATATCGCCATCGTCATCGGCGAAGGCGGCTCTGGCGGCGCGATTGCCATTGCCACGGCCAGCCGCGTGCTGATGCTCGAACACGCCATCTATTCGGTCATTTCGCCCGAAGGCGGCGCCACCATTCTGTGGCGTGACGCGGCCCGGGCCCAGGATGCGGCCACCAATATGAAGATCACCTCGGCCGACCTGCTCGGCTTTGGTGTGATCGACGGCATCATTCCCGAGCCCACCGGCGGCGCCCATCGCCATCCCGAGGCGGTCATGGCCTCGACCCGCGAGGCACTTGCCAAGTTCCTGGCCGATTTTTCGGGCAAGAGCCGGCTCGAAGTGCGCGAGCACCGCCGCGAGAAATTCATGGCCATCGGCACCGCGCTTTAAGCCTGTCTGCACGCTGGCCTTTGCCCATACGGGCGAGGGCCCTGCCCACACATCTGTGTGATCAGGCCCGACTAGCTGGGGATTTTGGCCCATGGTAAGACTTCATTCACCAGCAATTCTCATGCTTGGGTAACCACTGGCCCCTAAAGGTCAGCGACTGTTCTCGCAATTGGGCCGCGCCATCGTGACCGCCACCGTTCTTCGTAAAATCTGCTCTGCGATCATTCTGCTCTGGGTCGTCTTCGGCCTGGCTGCCTGTGGTGGCTTCCTGCCCAAATCATCGAGCAACCGGCACAACCAGCCGCTGCAGTCGAGCGTCGTCTCGGCGCTCAAATCCATGGGCTCGTCACCCGGCGAAGCCATGATGATCCGCATCTTCAAGCAGGAGCAGTCGCTCGAAGTCTGGAAGCGCACCAGTGCCGGCCAGTTCAAGCTGTTCCGCACCTATGAGATTTGCGCCTTCTCGGGCGATCTGGGCCCCAAGATCAAGGAAGGCGACCGGCAGAGCCCTGAGGGGTTCTATACGATCACGCCGGGCCTGATGAATCCCAAGTCCAACTATTATCTGGCCTTCAATACCGGCTTTCCCAACAAGTTCGACCGCGTCCATGGCCGCACGGGCTCGGATCTGATGGTGCATGGCGACTGCTCTTCGCGCGGCTGCTACGCCATGACCGATCACGGCATTGCCGAAATCTATGCGCTGGCCCGCGAGAGCTTCAAGGGCGGCAATTCCAGCTTCCAGCTGCAGATCTTCCCCTTCAAGATGACCTCGACCAACCTGGCAAAGCAGGCCAAGAGCCAGCACCTCAATTTCTGGAAGGACATCAAGGAAGGCTACGACCTGTTCGAGCTCAACAAGCAGCCGCCGGCCTGGGATGTGTGCGAACGCCAGTACATCTTCAACGCCAGTGGTGGCGGTGCGCTCAATGCCGCCGGCCCCTGCCCTGCCGTGACCCGCAGCGCTGCGCTGCAAGCCAAATTGCTGGCCGACGAAAAAGCTGTGGCCGACGAACTGGCGGCGACCGAACGGCGCATCGCCGAGGAAGCCGCGCTCAAGGAGCGCAGCGAGGCCGTCAACGGCGCAGTCAATGGCGCCGTCACCAATCTGTTTGGTGGTCTGGGCGGCCTGTTTGGCGGCGAAGAGGTAACCCCGGTCATGAGCGGCAAGACCGCACCCGTGCCCCGTCCCCGGCTCGCCCGCTAGGTTTTATCGATCAGCAGACGACGCGGATTTCTGCGTAGTCGCTCACCCCACCGCCATCGCTGGGCACAACGCCCAGCATGCATTGGGTATTGGGCAGGCCCACCGTGCCGCCGCGCGCAATAATGGTGCCATCCGACAGCGTGATATAGCCATCATCGACCGCGGCAATGCCCACCGTGCCGCTGGTGCCGCATACCGGATAGACATCCCCTGCCGACACCATGAACCGCATGCCCACGGGCAGACAGTCGCCGCCCGTTGCAATGGTCGGGGTCTCGGCGGTAGCGCTGGGCAGGCCCGGCAAGCTCGAAACGGCTGTGGCCGCCCCGCCCATGCGCTGCTCGGCTTCAAGCACCGCCAGCCGGTTGGATAGATCAAGCAAGGCGCCATCATCGCTGGTCGCACTGCTGCCCGCGCCCTGCTGGCGCCCGAACAGCTCCAGGCTCACCCGGATCTGCGCAATATCGGTGGAGACCCGTTTGATGTCGCGCTGGGTTTCGGCATAGACCCAGGCCGAGGCGCCCAGCGCCGCCAGACCGATCACGCCCACCGCCATACTGACAAGACTGCTCAAGGGCAGACCCGTTGACCGGTGTGCGGCCACAGGCTGAGGGGCCGGTTTAGCGCCACTGTCGCCCGGCACGAGCCGCTCGTCATCTCGTGAAACGCCTTTGACGGCCCAATCGTCTGCCACAGCAACACTCTCCGTTGTCCCAGACCCCTAGCATGATCCAGCCCGGGGATCGCCTGACAATGCGGCCCTGATATGGTCAGAAACCAGCCATTGCCCAATCCCGGCCTCAGGAACGCCCGAAGCGCCATTCAAGCCAGCTGACGGCAAACTCCACCATTGGGGCAGCCTCCACCAGTACCGATGGCGCATACCCGATAAGCCCGCGCCGGCCCTGTCCGGTGGCGAGGAAATCCTCCACGACATCCGCGAAATAGTCATCGGCCAGCCCGTCGACAATCGGAATGCCGGTATCGAACTCCTCAAACCAGCGCCAGACTATTTGCCCATCGACCAGGATCGGCGTCTCATAGCGACGTATCCGCTTGCCGGGAATGTCGGCCAGATGCTCGGCATGGTGCAGCAAGGTCATGGTGTCGAGCGGCGCCCCCAGCAGCAATGTCTTGCCACCGGCGGCAACAAGTTTGCCGAATGGCGATTGCGGCCCATAGCCATAGTCGAGCGCGTGATCGGCCACGAACCAGGTGGCACGGCCACCCAGCGCCGCGCATGAGGCGCCCGGGCTGGCGCTCCGAAGAGCCCCCGGCCTGGTGCGCAGCAGTTCAGGAAAGGCGCCATTGTCGCGGATCGACCGGGAGGCGGCCGGATCAAAGGGGGCAATATGGGCGCGCAAATCGGCCCGATCAATCACGCCATCATCGAACTGCCAGTCGCAATAGCCCAAAATTGTGCCGGACGGTCCCACGACGTCAGCCAGCGCACCGATCAAGCTATCCGGTCCGCCCAGAATGGGGGCAATGGATCGCAGCCCCGCATGCACCAGCACAGCATCACCAGACACAAGGCCGAACCCGGCCAGTTGTTCAGCCAGCGCCTGGCGCGTGATCATTATCGGGCAGATGCGCTGTCTGATGCGCTCTGCTGCGTCATGCCCAGAGGCTGAAATTCTGCCGGGACGGGCAGGCGCATCAGATGCAGTTCGAGCATCAGGCGAATGCTGGGGCGCACCGCAAACAGGATCGAGCCGATCAGAAACAGCCAGGTGCCGGCGAACAGCAGGCTGGAATAGAAAAACAGCACGCTGCCGACGATGAAGGCGATAGCCGCCAGAAACTCAACCAGCGTGCGGGCCAGCTCATAATGCCGCACGGCGGCGGCGTGTTGCGCAGAGGCCGTGCGCAGGCGGTGATCGAACAGCTTCATCGCCGTCTCCAACTGGTGTGGTCGCCGAGGCGAGGATGGCGCGTTGCCAATACCGACCCAGCAGATCGCATTGGTCCGGCATTGGCAAATCCGTGGCGATCAGGCGTGCCCGATCAGCTGCGGACGTAGGCGACCTTGCGCGGCTCGGCGGCCACAGCTGTCTCACGCGCATCATAGATGGCCCGGGCATCCATGATCGAGCCATGATTTTCCGAGGACCAGTTCCACAGCGCGTTGATTGGCTGCTGCAGCGTCTTGCCCAGTTCGGTCAGCTTGTATTCCACGCGCGGCGGCACCTCGGGATAGATGGTGCGGGTCACCAGACCGTCGCGCTCCAGATTGCGCAGGGTCAGGGTGAGCATGCGCTGGCTGACGCCATTGATCATGCGCTTGAGCTCGTTAAAGCGCAGCGTGCCGTTATGACCCAGAATGCCCACAACCATCACGCTCCACTTGTCACCAATCCGGTTGAGCACATCGGACATGGCCGTGCAGTTAGATGATTTGGAGGTGTCTTGCAGCGATTTGAACTCGTCATCTTGCAGTGACATGAATGTGCCTTCTTGTCGTTCCTTAGGCACAAATATAGTCATGGTTCTCTTCTGTGCCTAGGGCGCAGTTGTCGCACCTGCCATAAGGATACAACATGACGGACACGACCAACGGCGCCACCGGCCGCAATGGATGGAATATCGGCCTCTGGGTTGCCCAGGCGCTTCTGGCCCTGATGTACGGCTTTGCCGGCTTCAACAAGCTCACCCAGTCCATGGAAGCCCTCGGCGCCATGGGCATGAGCTACGCACTGGATTACCCCGAAATGCTGACCCGCTTTATCGGTACCGTGGAAGTGCTCGGCGCCATCGGCCTCATCCTGCCCGCGCTGACCCGCATCCTGCCGCGTCTGACGCCGCTGGCCGCTGTTGGTTTCTCGGTCATTCAGGTCCTCGCCATGGGCGTCCATATCAGCCGTGCAGAGTTCAGCGTACTGCCCATGAATCTGGTCCTGCTGGCCCTTTCGCTCTTTATCGTCTGGGGCCGCACCAAAAAGGCGCCAATCAGCCCCCGCTGACTTTTCGACTGATCTGCCTGTCCGGGCGAATTGACACGACCCCGGACAGTGCGATCTGTGGAGGCCACCACAGACACATAGGGGCCTGCCATGACTGACCGCATCGAACAGCTAGCCGACCAGATGACGCTGGACGAACAGGTCGCCATCCTCTCGGGCGAAGATTTCTGGTCGGTGCCCGCCATTGATCGTCTCGGCATCGGCAAATTGCGCGTCACCGACGGCCCCAATGGCGCGCGCGGCGGCGGCTCGCTGATCGGCGGCGTCAAATCGGCCAGCTTCCCGGTGGGCATCGCGCTGGGCGCGACCTGGAATATCGATCTGCTCAAACAGGTCGGCGTGGCGCTGGCCGATGAGGTCAAGTCCAAGGGCGCCCACATGCTGCTGGCCCCCACGGTCAATATCCACCGCTCGGTCACCAATGGCCGCAATTTCGAATGCTATTCGGAAGACCCGATCCTGACCGCCGAACTGGCCAGCGCCTATATTACCGGTCTGCAGAGCCAGGGCATCGGCGCCACCATCAAGCATTTTGCCGGCAATGAATCGGAAATCGAGCGCACCACGATTTCCAGCGAGATCGATGAGCGCAGCCTGCGCGAAATCTATCTGGTGCCCTTTGAATGGGCGGTCAAGAAGGCGGGCACCTGGGGCGTGATGAGCTCCTACAACAAGCTCAACGGCACCTTCACTTCCGAGCACAACTGGTTGCTGACCACCGTCCTGCGGGACGAATGGGGCTATGACGGCATCGTCATGTCCGACTGGTTCGGCTCGCACTCGACCGCCGAAACGGTCAATGCCGGCCTTGATCTGGAAATGCCCGGCCCGACCCGCGATCGCGGCAACAAGCTGATCGATGCGGTCAACGCCGGTACGGTCAGCAAGGCAACCCTGCGCCAGCGCGTCGTCGATATGCTCACCCTGATGCAGCGCGTCGGCTCGTTCGATGACCACCGTGATTTTGTCGAGCACGCCAATGACCGACCCGAGCACCGTGCCCTTATCCGCCGTGCCGGCGCCGAGGCGGCCGTGCTGCTCAAGAATAACGGCATTCTGCCGCTCAAGGGCGATGGCACCATTGCGGTGATCGGCCCCAATGCCAAGACCGCCCAGATCATGGGGGGCGGCAGCGCCCAGCTCAACGCCCATTATCGCATCTCGCCCTGGCAGGGACTGATCAACGCACTGGGCCAGGAGCGCCTGCGCTACGCCCCCGGCTGCACCAATCACCGCTTTGAGCCATTGCTGCGCGGCGATCTGCAGGTGGCGTATTTCGCCAATGAACGGCTTGAGGGCGCCCCGGTCCATATCGGCACCCAGGAAGAGGCGCAGGCTTTCTGGATTGGCCATGTTGCCGAGGGCAAGGTCGATCCGATGCATTTTTCTGCCCGCATCACCGGCAGCTTCACCCCCGAAGTCAGCGGTACCCACCGCGTCGGCATCTATGCTGCCGGCTTTGCCAAGGTGTTTGTTGATGGCGAACTGATCGCCGATGCCTGGACCAACTGGACCAAGGGCCGCACCTTCTTTGAAGAGGGCTGCGACGAGGTGGTGGGGACAGTCGAGCTGCAAGCCGGGCGCGCCCATCAGGTGGTGATCGAATTTGCCACCAAGGATTTTGCCACGCTGGGGCTGGCCGCCTTTGCCGCCGGTATCGGGCTGCCGCTGGGCGACCAGGCCATTGCCGAGGCTGCCGCGCTGGCCGCCAGCGCCGAGACCGCCATCGTCTGCATTGGCCGCAGCGGCGAGTGGGACACCGAAGGCAGCGACCTGCCCTCGATCACCCTGCCTGGTCGCCAGAACGAGCTGGTGGCCGCCATTGCCAAGGCCAATCCCAACACAATCGTCGTGCTGCAGACTGGCGGCCCGGTGGAAATGGACTGGATCGGCTCGGTCGCCGCCCTGCTGCAGGCCTGGTATCCCGGCCAGGAAGCGGGCAATGCCATTGCCGATGTGCTCACGGGCGCGACCGAACCCACCGGCCGCCTGCCCCAGACATTCCCCGCCCGTTGGAGCGATAACCCCACCCAGAGCCAGGATGCCGAAATCTATCCCGGCCTCGACGGCAAGGTGCGCTATGAAGAGGGCATCTTTGTCGGCTATCGCCACTATGACAGGCACGGCATCAAGCCGCTTTTCCCCTTCGGCTTTGGCCTGGGCTATACCGATTTCACCCTGAGCGATCTGCAGGTGGACGATACCGCCTTTGAAGCCGATGGCGCCGTGACAGTGACCGTCACCCTGACCAATAGCGGGCCCCGCGATGGCGCCAGCGTGGTCCAGCTCTATGTATGCGACGATGAGGCGTCCGACCCGCGCCCGGAAAAGGAACTCAAGGCCTTTGCCAAGGCCTGGCTCAAGGCGGGCCAGAGCACCCAGCTCACCCTCAGACTGGACGCCCGCGCCTTTGCCTTTTTCCGCCCCCAGTCCAAACACTGGTTGCTCGAGAATGGCAGTTTCACCCTGAGGTTGGGCCAGTCTTCCGATGATCTGCCGCTGAGCGCCAGCGTGACCCGCGCCACCACGCTGATGCTGCCGGTCTAGGGCAAGAAAGGCGCAACGACGCCATGGTGGGTTCGCGCGGCATGCCCGAACCCACTGTGCCCCCACCGGGGCTGCTTTTTGTTTGCCGATGCCAGCACCATACGGGTTTCGCTATTTCCGCACATTTGCTATCGGAAAGGCGTGGTCTCGTAGCTCAGTCGGATAGAGCACAGGATTCCTAATCCTGGGGTCGTGGGTTCGAATCCCGCCGAGATCACCACTGACGTGACTGCGGTGTCGCGCCAGACGTCGGTCCGGTCACCCCTCCCAGACACCCGCCTGCATTTTTGCGCTCGACCGCGCCAGCGTCTGGGGCATAGTGCTCAGCCAGCAGGAGGGGAGACAGCAAGGATGGCGCACGAGGTCAGTATACGGCCCATCACCGAAGGTGACATTGAAGGTTTTCGCGCTGCGGTGGATCTGGTGGCCAGAGAGCGGCGCTATCTCAGCCGCATGGCAGGCCCCAGCCCCGATGGTGCCGCCCATTTTGTGCGCAGCAATATTGCCCATGGCCACCCCCAGTTTGTGGCAATCTGCGATGACACGCTGATCGGCTGGTGCGATATCGTGCGCAGTGATGGCGACTACGAGAGCCATGTCGGCAGCATGGGGATGGGTCTTCTGCCCGCCTGGCGCGGCCAGGGGCATGGCAGCCAATTGCTGCTGGCGACGCTGGCTCGTGCCCGCCAGATCGGGCTGAGCCGCATTGAACTGGAGGTTCACGGCAGCAATGCCAGAGCCATCAGCCTCTATCGCCGTCTGGGCTTTATCGAGGAAGGCCGCAAACGCAGGGCGCGATATATCGACGAACGTTTCGAGGACATCATCCTGATGGCCCGGCTCGATGAGCCGCACACGCCCTAGGCGCCTTTCGCTGCGGTCGTGCATTCATTCCTCAGCAATCGCAGTGGTGTATCACCGCTGCACACCATGATTTGGCCTTGGTGCGGCTATATCGGCCTGCCAGCCACTTTTGCCTTTCAGGACAGTTTCATGCCCGCTCTGCGTAATTTCAAACCAGCCGTCTTGCCGCTTGCGGCGCTTCTTGCCGCGCTGACCATTTCGGCCTGCTCCATGGGCGGCATGGCGGGCGGTGGCTCAGCCACCGCGCTGGCACCGGGCCTGTCGGCCCGCATGGACCAGCCCGGCGCCAGCCTCGACCGCGCCCAGGCCATCGACATGATCAACGCCTATCGCGCCACCAAGGGCCTGGCGGCCCTCAGCCATGATACCGGGCTGGACGGCACCGCGCAGGCCTTGGCCGATCAATATGCCCGCACCGGCACCCCACCACAGACCCCGCAGGATCTGGCCGGCATGAAGCTGAGCGCGGGATACGCCACCTTTGCCGAGACCTTTTCAGGCTGGCGCAATAATCCCGCTGATGCCGCTGGCCTGACCGGCAACGCGTCGCGGGCCGGTATTGCTGTCAGCTTCAACGGCAGTTCGACCTATGGCACGCACTGGGTGCTGGTCATTGCCCGCTGAGATCATTGATGCACGGGGGCTCAAATGCCCCCTGCCCGTGCTGAAAATGGAAAAGCGCCTTGAGGCCATGGCCTCGGGCGCCACGCTGAACGTTCTGGCCACCGACCCGATGGCCAAGATCGATATCCCGCTGTTTTGCCGTCAGAACGGCCATCAGTGCAGCCTCGTCACCCAAGACAACGCCATCAATTTCACCATCATCAAGGGCTGAGCCCTAGAGGTTGTTTGGACGCGGCCTCGGGAACGGCGCTGCATTGGTCGCGGCAGCCGCCAGGCTGGGCCGCAAATCGCCTGCAACGGCCTCAGCGCTGACCGGCGCAGCGAACTGCGGCAGATGCGCCGGGCGTGGGCGCGGCAGGCTGACGCCAACCGCGATACGCCCCAGATCGGTTGCCACATAAGAGCGCGGCGGCACCACATCATTGAGATAGCTGGGCTGGCCCGTCAGTCCCATCGGGAAGGCCGCTTCCTGCGCCGCGACATAGGCCTTGGCTTCCTTGCCGCAGATCTGGGCCCGCATATCGACCGGTGGCACGCCCGGATTATTGGCCAGGGTCAACACCTGCTGGCCGGTCGACCGCACCGCGCCGGAAAAACCGCGCAGGATCAGTTCCGCCGCCCGTTCATTGCGCTCGCGGGCAGACGAGCCGCCCAGCACGATGGCCATCAGATTGCGGCCATTGCGCTCGACCGTGGCCACCATGTTCAGCCCCGAGGCACAGACAAAGCCGGTCTTCATGCCCGTCGTGCCCGCAAAGCTGGTCAGCAGGCTGTTATTGGATTCCAGATTGGCCTTGCCCAGCCGCACAACATCGGTGCCGAACAACGGCAGATACTGCGGAAAGCTTTGCCGGATATAGAGCGCCAGCACCGCCAGATCACGCGCCGAGGTGTACTGGTCGGGATCGTGCAGCCCGTTGGGATTGGTGAAATGGGTCGCCGTCAGCCCCATGCGTGCCGCCGCGTCATTCATCTTGGCGACAAACCCCGCTTCGCTGCCACCCACGGTTTCCGCGATCGCCATGGAAACGTCATTGGCCGATTTGACCACCATGATGTAGAGCGCGTCTTTCAGGGTCAGACCGCTGCCCGCGGGCAGGCTGGTCTTGGAGGGCGCCTGACCGGCTGCTTTTTTGGACAGCACCACCGGGGTATCAAGCGTCATATTGCCCTTGGCAATTTCCTCGAAGGTGACATAGGCGCTCATCATCTTGGTCAGCGAGGCCGGATGCCAGGGCTGGCCAGCCTCTTGCGCATAGAGCACTTCGAGCGTGTCCATATCGACCAGCAGCATCGGATTGGCGTGTGCACGACCCAGGCTGAGCAGGGCAAGCAGCGCCACAAGGGCAAGTCGGCGGACAATCGACAAAGCGGAACGGCTCCGAAAAATGCGGTATTGAAAACCCGCCCCTCTTACCAGCGCCACCGCTCTGGCTCAACCGAGCCGGGGCGCTGCTGACAGGCTTTTGAAGCCATGAACGCATGGTAATGATTTTTTGCCGTATTTGGGTGCATGGTGAACGAAATCTTTCCGGGGCCCGATTTGCTCAATACCAGTCTCGTCCAGCTTGCCACGCTCGCGGCGCTCTCATCGGTGTCCACCGCAACCATCGCCTGTCCCGCACTGGACATGGTGGCGGGCGGCACGGTCGTGGAAGTCACCGATGGCGACACCATCGTGCTCAATAATGGCCGGGTGGTGCGCATGATCGGCACCCAGGCACCAAAACTGCCACTGGGCCGCGATGGCTTTGACACTTGGCCAATGGGTCCCGAGGCCAAGGCCGCCCTCGAGGTCATGGTGCTCAACAAGACGGTGCAGCTGGGTTATGGCGGTGAAAAGATCGACCGCTATGACCGCCAGCTGGCCCATGTCTTCGTCGACACGCCGGACGGGCCCACCTGGGCCCAGCACGCCATGGTCGCCATGGGACTGGCCCGCGTCTATTCCTTCCCAGACAACCGTCAATGTCTCGATTTGTTGTTCGCTGCCGAGGGCCGCGCCCGTCTGTCTGGCCTTGGCATCTGGCGCGATCCCTATTACAGCGTGCGTGCGGCGGACGCGCCTGGTGACCTGCTCACCAAGGCGGGCCATTACGAACTTGTCGAAGGCAGAATTCTGCACGCCGAGCATCGCGGCGGGCGGGCTTACCTCAATTTTGGCCGGATCTGGAAGCAAGACTTCACCGCCGTGATTGAAGCGCCCGGGTTGAAACTGTTCAAGGCGGCCGGCGTTGATCCGCTGGTGCTCGAAGGGGCGTTCGTGCGCATACGAGGATGGGTGGATGACCGGGATGGTCCACGCATCGAGATTACCCATCCCGAACAGCTTGAGGTTCTGGCGACACGATGATGGGCAAGGGGCATATCGCGAAGGGTTTGCGCAACGGGCTGATGGCCGTGTCGCTGCTGGCGCTTGCCGCCTGCACGACCCTGACCAGCTCCAATATTGCGGTCAGCCAGACCGGCGACCGCCCTGCGCCGACCGTGGTGCCCGAAGGCACCGATCCCGATGACGCGGTGATCGGCCGACGCGAACACCCGCGCATCATCGCCGCCTATGGCGGGGTCTATTCCGACCGGCCCGCCGAAATCATGGTGGCCCGCATTGTCGGCCGCCTTCTCGATGCTGCCGACCAGCCCAATGCCCAGTTCCAGGTGACCATTCTGGACAGCTCCGAGGTCAATGCCTTCGCTCTGCCCGGTGGCTATATCTATGTAACGCGCGGCATCCTGGCGCTGGCCTCCGACACCAGCGAACTGGCAGCCGTGCTGGCCCATGAAATCGCCCACGTCACCCTGCGCCATGCCCGGGCCCGCACCGATCGCACCCGCACCACCGCCATTGTCGACCGCGTCATTACCAGCGTGTTCGGTGGCGACACCTCCACCGACGCCACCGCCAGCCGCACCCGCGAGTCGCTGGCCGCCTTCGGCCAGAGCCAGGAGCTCGAGGCCGATCGCGAAGGCATCAAGTTTTCCGGCAAGGCGGGCTATGACCCGCAGGCCGCCGCCCGCTTCCTGGGCGTGATGAGCCGCTTTGCCACTTTCTCGGCCGGCGCTGGCAAGGACAATGAGGGCTTCTTGTCTTCCCATCCCTCCACCCCTGCCCGCATTCAGAAGGCCATCGACACCGCCCGCTCCATGTTCGGCAAGCCGGGCCTGGGTGAGGTCGACCGCGCCGGCTATCTGGCCTCGATCGCGGGCCTGACCTTTGGTGACAGCCCCGCCCAGGGCTCGATCATTGGCCGCCAATTCGTACATCCGGCATCCAAATTCACCTTCACCGTGCCGCAGGGCTATACGCTGCAGAACTCCCAGAGCGCGGTTGTCGGCGTGGCGGGCGATGGCGAGGCCGTGCGCTTTGACAGCGCCGATGTGCAGCCCAACGTGGCGCTGACCGACTATCTCAAATCGGGCTGGATCGCCGGCCTCAAGACCGACAGCGTCTCCAGCCAGATCCATAACGGCATCGAGATGGCGACCGGTCTGGCCCAGACCGATCAGTGGTTCTTCCGCGTCTCGGTAATGCGCCTGGATGGCCAGGTCTATCGCTTCATCTTTGCCGCCAAGGCCGACAGCACCCGCTTTGCCCAGGGTGCCGCCTCCACGCTGGAAAGCTTCCGCCGCACCACGGCCAGCGACATTTCGGGCATTCGCAAGGTGGCAATCCGCATCGTCACGGCCAGGGCTGGCGACACCGCCGATTCACTGGCCCGCCAGATGAGCGCGCTCAGTCGGGGCAGCGATCTGTTCTACATCATCAACGACCTCTACCCCGGCGACCCCGTTACGGTCGGCGAGCAGTACAAGGTCGTGACGCTGCAATAATGCGTCTGCTCGACTGTTAGTTCAGGGAATTGGCGCCGCTGCTGATTGAATTGGCCGCGCCATTGTTGAACAGGCCCTGCAGCCCGTTGCCGAGCGTGGCGAATGTGCCAACGATGGCGATCCCGATCAGCGCTGCCAGCAAGGCATATTCCATTGCCGTTGCGCCCGATTCGTCATCGATGAACGCCGTAATATTCGCCTTCAGCATGCTCGCTCTCCAGAAGCGTGACCCCCACAACGGGCTAGAGCAGATCACACAGGGCGGCGATCAGCGGCTCGTCGGCCGGCGGCATTGGATAGTCCCGCAGGGCCTGCGGCCGCACCCATTTAAGTGCGGTATGCTCCCTGGGCTCCGGTGTACCCTGCCATTTTCGGCAGACGTAAACTGGCATCAACAGGTGAAATTTCTCGTAAGAGTGGCTGGCGAAGGACAGCGGTGCCAGACAGGCGGTCTTGGTGGACACGCCCAACTCTTCTTCAAGCTCGCGAATCAACGCGGCTTCGGGCGTCTCGCCCGGCTCGACCTTGCCGCCCGGAAACTCCCACAGCCCGCCCATGGAGCCGCCCGGCGGGCGTTGGGCAATCAGTACGCGCCGGTCCGCATCAACCAGCACACAGGCGACCACGAGCAGAATGGATTGGCTCATAAGCCCCCCGGAACACGATAGTGATAATCATATTGATAGGCGTAGCCCAGGCCCTGATAGAGCGCCTGCGCCCCGACATTGTCGGCCTGCACATTGAGCGCGGCAATCCGCGCCCCGGCCCCATAGGCCCAGGCATGACCCGTCCGCATCATCGCGGCGGCGTGGCCTTTGCGGCGCTGGCCGGGATCGGTCACCACATTGCCGGTGACCACAATATCATCGGCAATCGCCATCAGCCCTGAGGCCACCGGCACACCGGCATCATTGCGCAGCACAATGCCACGCGCCGGCACGGTCAGCACCGCCAGCAGCCCCTTAAGACCGGCCTGCCGGGCCTCGGAATAACCTGCCAGTCGCTGGTGGATCGCCAGATAGTCCGGATCAAACACATCATAGGTCTGGCCACCCGGCTCGGGCGCGCCCGGCGCCAGCGTCATGGCGTACTGATAGCTGGCGTCAAGACTGCCCCAGCCCTGGGCATCCAGCGCCGCGATCATGCCGGGCCCCGCCAATGGCGTGATGCGAAACACCGGCGGCAGGCCACGGGCGCCGAACCAGTCGATCGCGGCCGCCAGCCGGGCGGGTGCATTGGCGTCATCAGCAATGTCGAGGCTCTGCACCGAATTGGCGCGCTTGGTGTAGCCATTGGTGGCCCGGCGCACCCAGGCGCCGTCCCACTCAACCTCGATCCCCGGCCACGCCTTCAGCCCGGCCTGCTCGAACACCGCAGCACTGGGCAATGTCATGCCTAGCTCCGGTAGTCGCCATTAATGGTGATATAGCCATGGGTCAGATCACAGGTATAGACCGTGGCCCGCCCCTCGCCGAGCGCCAGACTGACGGTGAGCTCGAGATCCTCGCCCTTCATATAGGCGCTGGTGGCTGCCTCGTCATAGATCGGGGCGCGCTCGCCATTCTTGGCGACCAGCAGATCACCGAAGCGGATCGACAGCTTGTCGCGATCAGCGGGCTCACCCGCCTTGCCCACAGCCATCACCACACGACCCCAATTGGCGTCCTCCCCGGCAATGGCAGTTTTGACCAGCGGCGAATCTGCAATCGACTTGGCGATGCGGAAGGCGCTGGCATCGTCGACCGCTCCCTCGACATGCACAGAGACCTGCTTGGTGGCGCCTTCGCCGTCGCGCACCACCTGAATGGCCAGATCAAACAGCACATCACGCAGCGCTTCGCCAAAGGTCTCGACGCGCGGATCATCCAGGCTCTCGATCGGCTCGACCGCCGCCTTGCCGGTGGCAAAGGCCAGCAGCGTATCGGAGGTGGAGGTGTCGCTATCAACGGTGACCGCATTGAAGCTGGTGGCTACGTGACGGCTCAGCAGGGCCTGCAGCACGGGCGCGGCAATTGGCATGTCGGTGACCACAAAGCTGAGCATGGTCGCCATATCGGGCGCGATCATGCCGCTGCCCTTGGCGATGCCGTTGATCTTGACCTCGACGCCGTCGATCTCAAGGATCGCGCCATAAAGCTTGGGGAAGGTATCGGTTGTCATGATGGCCTTGGCCGGGTCCATCCACGGACCATCGCCCAGCCGGGTCGCCATGGTATCGAGCACACCTTCGAACTTGTTGGCATCAAGCGGCTCGCCGATCACTCCGGTCGAAGCCAGGAAGATTTCAGCGGTGCTGCAGCCCAGCGCCTTGGCGGCCAGTTCGGCCGTCAGCGCCACGCTCTGCGCGCCCTTGGCGCCGGTAAAGGCATTGGCATTGCCCGAATTGACCACCAGGCCGCGCGCCAGGCCGCCGGGCAGATTGGCCTTGCACCAATCCACCGCCGCTGACGAGCATTTCGATTTGGTGACGACCCCGGCCGCCGTGGTGCCCGCGTCAAAGGCCATCAGCAGCACATCGGTGCGGTTCTTGTACTTGATGCCCGCCTCGGCAGTGGCAAAGCGCACGCCATCAATGGCGGGCAGTTCCGGATAGGATTTTGGAGCGAGCGGAGAAACCGGATGGGCCATCGGGCGGAACCTTGTTGCGAGCAGACAGGCTTTTGGTGTGCCCCAAACATGCGCCATTCGCAAGACGGCGCGAGATAGCCCGCGCCGGAAGCTGAAGGGGACGTCTGCCCTGACGCCCAGGGCTGCCTCGTCAGGCAGCTGGCTGACGCCCCGCGATGAAGGCGCCAAAGCGGCGATTAATGAACGGCACCACGGCCAGCACGATTGTCGCCGACATCATGGGCACCAGGATCAGACTGCGCTGCCAGATGGTCCAGCCAGTCGTCAGAGGCATCAGAACGTAAAGATAGAGCGTCACCACAGGATAGACGGCCAGGGTCATCATCAGGGTCAGGCGAAGGCGGGCAGCAAGAGACATCTGTCATCTCCCAATTGAAACGGTACGTTTCGTTATGTAACGGAACGACACGTTTCGTTCAAGTCCTTTTCTTCGGTACCGAATTGCCCGATATTGTGCCAATGAGCACGCCAGAGCCCGAACCCGAAGACCGCCGCCGTTCCATCGGCGCCCGCCGCAGTCCCGAGACCGAGGCCGCCATTCTGATGGCGGCCGAAGCCATCGTGACCGAAGCCGGCATTGCCGGGTTTTCCATCGAGGCGGTGGCCAAGCGCGCCCGCGCCGGCAAGCCCACCATCTATAAGTGGTGGCCCAACAAGACAGCCCTGCTGCTTGATGTCTATCATCGGCAAAAGCCCGCCAATGTGCACAGCGACACCGGGTCAGTTGAAGAGGACCTGCTGGTTTTCCTGACCGGAATTTTTGCCCATTGGGGCGATAGCGGCGCTGGCCAGATCTTTCGCTACGTCATTGCCGAGGCCCAGCGCGACGCCACCGCTGCAGCGGCACTGGCCGAATATGCCCGCGAACGGCGCAAGCAGACCGGCACGATCTTCGCGCGGGGCGTGGAGCGGGGCGAGCTGGCCGACGATATTGATGTGGGACTGGCCGCCGACATGGTGGCGGGCTTTATCTGGCAGCGCCTGCTCACCGAGCGGCTCGAACGGGACCCGGCAAGATTGCGGCAGGTGGCCCGGCAGATGGTCCGGGGGCTCAGCGCCCCCGGGACCTGAACCAGGTTTACTGCGCTGGTGCTTCGGTTTCGGTCTGTGCGTCCACCGCAGCGGACAGCTCGGCATCCGGAATATCGATCGCCACGCCTTCCATCAGCTTGGCAACCGTGTCGTCAAATGTGGTCATCAGCAATTGCTGCTGCAGCTGCGGGGCCACCTGCTCGAACGCTGGTGGGGCGGAATCGCGCTTTTCTTCCAGACGAATGACGTGCCAGCCGAACTGGCTCTGCACGGGCTCGGACACCTGACCGATCTCGGTCAGTCCATAAGCGGCCGTCTCGAACGGCGCGACCATCATGCCCTTGCCAAAAAAGCCAAGATCGCCGCCATTGGCAGCGCCCGGATCAATCGACTTGTCCTTGGCCAGCGTGGCGAAGTCAGCGCCGCCATCCAGCTCGGCCTTGACGGCCTGGGCTTCTTCCTCGGTCGGCACCAGAATGTGGCTGGCGCGGATTTCCGGGCTCGGCTGGAAGTCGGCAACCAGCTTGTCATATTCAGCGCGCACGGCTTCTTCGGTCACGCCCTGGGCAATGGTCTCGGCGAAATAGGCGCGGCGCAGCGAACGGTCCTGCAGATATTGCAGGCGCTGCTTGAACAGGGGGGTGTCAGCCATGCCGGCTGCTTCGCCAGCCTTGGCCATCACCTTCATGTCGATCAGCACCCGCACCAGAAACGGCTTGCGCTGCTCTGGAGGCATCTGCTGCAACTCCTGCGCCAGATCTTCGGCGGCGAACCCCAGATCGGCCTCGGTGATGGGCGAACCATCAACCGTGGCCACCACGGTTTCGGGCATGACAGCGGCCGGCGCGTCCTGCGCCATGGACGGCGTCAGCGCGGTGCCAGCCATCATTGCGGCAATCACGCCAGCGGTGCAGGCGAGGCGCATGGGGGAAAATTTCATGGGGTCGATCTCCTTGGCCGGCGCTGTTGCAGCGCGTCCCGGCGCGTTGGTGACTGGCAGATTGTGCCATTGAATATTTGCTTGGCTGGCTGACACCCTAAGGCGGCCAAATTGTGCCACGCCCCATTTCGTCAGCAACCAAAGGGCTCCGAGCCCCGTTTCTGCCCGGATTCCGGCAGGCCAAGGCAGGTGTCGCTGATTTCGGCGACGTTGACAAGACAAGGGCCCGCTCTTACATCTCACGCGCTTTTCCGCCGCCCGGCGGGGATACATAAATTCAAAGCCGGAAAGGCTTTCTCATCGCGCTGACGATGGCCTGGCGGGGCCCATCCGCACCCCCGACCGCGCCCCCGATGAGTAAATCGAAGGACCTGACACATGGCACTAGCTGCGCTCGCCCGGCGGATTTTCGGGTCTACATCGGATCGGCACGTCAAACGCTATCAGGGCAAAGTCACCGCTATCAATGCACTCGAAGCCGAGCTTGAAAAACTCAGCGACGAGCAGCTGCAGGGCCGCACTGCCGAGTTCAAGGCGCAGCTCGAAAAGGGCGCTGATCTCGACGATTTGATCGTCCCCGCTTTTGCCACGGTGCGTGAAGCCTCCAAGCGCGTGCTTGGCCTGCGCCACTTCGACGTGCAGCTGATCGGCGGCATGGTGATGAATGAGCGCGGCATTGCCGAAATGCGCACCGGTGAAGGCAAGACGCTGGTGGCAACCCTGCCCATGTATCTCAATGCCCTGACCGGCAAGGGCACTCACCTGGTCACCGTCAACGACTATCTGGTCAAGCGCGACGCCGCCTGGATGGGCCAGATCTACAATTTCCTCGGTCTGACCACCGGCACCATTGTGCACGGCATGACCGATATGGAGCGCAAGCAGGCTTACGCTGCCGACATCACCTACGGCACCAACAAT
>TARA_R110002051_G_scaffold308629_5_pt1 | contig 50494 bp, 52 predicted proteins | sample TARA_R110002051 | Tara Oceans TARA_R110002051 (sample SAMEA4397023) | marine metagenome | biome: Polar Biome; feature: [MES] marine water layer (ENVO:01000295) within the mesopelagic zone...; material: water (ENVO:00002006), including particulate matter (ENVO:01000060) such... | reverse complement strand
TCACTGCTCCGGCAGGCCCCGGCACAAGGCCGGGGGAAGAGGTGTTTGTGTTTGTTTTTGAGTTTTTTGAATTCCCAATCAACCCCCGGAGGACCAACCCATGACCATCCAGTCCGGCAAGGACATTCTCCTGAAAATCGGCGATGGCGGCGATCCGCAGAGCTTTGCGGCGGCCGCTGGTCTGCGGATGAAGACCATCTCGCTCAATGCCCGCAGCATCGATGTCACAACGGCGGACAGTCCGGAAGGCTGGCGCGAATTGCTGGCGGGGGCGGGGGTGAAGACCTGCTCGGTCTCTGGTGCCGGCGTGTTTGTCGATGCTGCCAGCGATGCACAGGTCAGGCAGGCCTTCTTCGACCAGGCGGCGCGGGACTGGCAATTGATCATCCCGGATTTCGGCACGATCGAGGGCGCGTTTCTCGTCGCGGCGCTGGATTATTCCGGACGCCATGATGGCGAGGCGGCTTGGTCGATGACGCTGGCTTCGGCTGGCGCCTTGAGCTTTGGAGCGCTGTGATGGCCAATCGCGCACGCGGCGAAACCACGCTCGATATCGGCGGCGTCGCCCACACTTTATGCCTGACCCTCGGCGCCCTGGCCGAGATCGAGGCGCTGTTCGAGGACGGGGTGAGGGTCGATGCCCGCAATCTGGTGACCGTGCTGGGCGTGTTGCTGCGCGGCGGCGGCTCGACCATCACCGAGGCGCAATTGCGCGCGGCGCCGATTGATCCGCTCGCCGCTGCGGCGGCGATCTCGACCTGTTTCGAGACGGCGCTATGAGCCGGCCCGACTGGACCGCCGCCCTGCGCGCCGCATCTCGGCTGGGGATAGCACCGGCCGCCTTCTGGCGCCTGAGCCTGATCGAATGGCGCGCCGTGGTCGGCTCCGCCGATGCGCGGCCGCTGAGCCGCCGGGCGCTGCAAATCCTGATGGCTGATTATCCGGACAAAACCCCATGAGCGATATCAATGACCAGACCGACAAGGCCGGCCAAGCCCTGGACGCGCTCGCCGATGGCCCCGCTACGCGGGCCAGCCAAGCCATCGAGGCCGCTTTTGCGCGCACCGGGGAGAGCATCGAGCACGCCTTCGAGCGCGCCGCCCGCTCTGGCGAGACGAGCTTCTCGCGGCTGACGGAAAGCATTTTGCGCGACATGGCGCGGCTCGCCGCAGAGCAATTGATCGAAAAGCCGCTCTCCGGCGCGATCCAATCGGCGATCTCCAACATGCCCTTCTTCGGCGCCCGCGCTGATGGCGGGCCGGTGACGCCGGGCGGGGCCTATCTGGTCGGCGAGCGCGGACCGGAACTCTTCACGCCGCCGGGCGCTGGCAACATCGGCGGCGGTGCACCGAATATCACCGTCAATCTCACGCTGGGGCCGGGCAGCGACCAACGCACTGCCGAGCAATCACCGGCGCGGATCTCCCGCGCCATCGCCCGCGCCGTGGCTAAAGGGAGCCGCCATCTATGACCGCTTTTCACGATATCCGCTTCCCCTTCGCCGTCGCCATCGGCGCAGTCGGCGGCCCGCAAAGACGCACCGAAATCGTCACCCTCCTGTCCGGCCGCGAGGAACGTAGTTCGCCCTGGGCCGATAGTGTCCGCCACTGGGATGCCGGCCCGGGCGTCAAATCGCTCGACGACCTCCACACCCTGATCGCCTTCTTCGAGGCGCGGCGTGGCCGGCTGCACGGTTTTCGCTTTCGCGACCCGATTGATAACCGGTCTTGTGCGCCGTCACAGGTGCCGGGCGCGCTGGATCAGCTGATCGGGACGGGCGATGGCGTGGCGACGGAGTTCCAGCTGGTGAAGCATTATGCCAGCGGCGGTGAGAGCTGGACGCGGACGATTGCCAAGCCGGTTGCCGAGACCGTGGCCGTCGCGGTCGACGGGGTGGCGGCGGCGGTGGCCGTTGATCACGCTACGGGGCTGGTGAGCTTCGCGGTGCCGCCTGTTGAAGGTGCCGAGATCACCGCCGGTTTCGCTTTTGATTGCGCTGTGCGCTTCGACACCGACCGGCTGGATATCGCGCTGGATGCGGTTGGGGCCGGTGATGCGCCCAGTGTGCCGCTGGTGGAATTGAAGTTGTAGCCGCCCCGCGTTCTCTCTCCGGAATTTTCTCTAACAAAACCAAATTCTTGTCATCCCTGACGGATGGCCCGACTTGATCGGGCCGCAGATCAGGGACCCAGACGCCCGACGCTTGGAGCGTCAGCAGGCTGGCGGTGAAATTTTGCCCTTCACCAAGCTGGATCAGCGATGCCGGGTCTGGGTCCCTGATCTCCGCCCGGATCGCTTCGCGTCCGGGCATCCGTCAGGGATGACAAGGGAATGGCCATTGAAGGTCTAACCTCATGCTCTCCATCCCACCTGCAATGCAGGCATCCCTCGATGCCGGCGTGACGACCCATGCCTGGTGCTGGAGCGTGACGCGCGCGGATACCGCCGTGTTCGGCTTTACCGATCATGATCGCGACCTCGTCTTCGACGGGCACACCTACCGCGCGGGCAGTGGCTTTGGCGGTGCCGATATTGAGGCGGCGCTGGGGCTGGCGCCGGCGCAGGCCGATCTCGCGGGGGCGCTGGATGACGCCGTGCTGACCGAGGCGGATCTGGCGGCGGGGCTTTGGGGCGCGGCGCGGGTCGAGTGCTGGCGGGTGGACTGGACGGACACGGATTTGCGCGTGCTGGTCTCGGTGGGCGAGCTGGGCGAGGTGAGGCGGCGGGATGGGCGGTTTGAGGCCGAGCTCCTGGGGCTGGCGCATCGGCTGGAGCGGGTGACGGGGCGTGTGTTTACGCGGCGCTGCGACGCGTCGCTGGGCGATGCGCGTTGCGGCGTTTCGCCGGATCACCCGGACTTTGCCAGCGGTTGCGACCGGCGCTTTGCCACCTGCCGCGCCCGCTTCGCCAACATCATCAATTTCCGCGGCTTCCCGCACATGGTCGGCAATGACGTGTTGCAGGCCTCAGCCGCCAGCGAAGCGATCCGCGATGGCGGGTCGAGAGGACTGAACTCGTGAAACGGACAATGAAATTGCGCAGCCGCGTGCTGATCGAGGCGCGGCGCTGGATCGGCACGCCTTATCGTCACCAGGGCAGTTGTCTCGGTGCGGGGTGTGACTGTCTGGGGCTGGTGCGTGGCATCTGGCGGGCGCTCTATGGCGAGGAGCCGGAAGCGCCGCCGCCCTATACGCCGGACTGGGCCGAGCGCTGCGGCAGTGAAACCCTGCTCGATGCGGCGATGCGGCATCTGGTCGAGATCGATATTCGCGCCGTGAAGCCGGGCGATGTGCTGTTGTTCCGGCCCGATCTGAAAGGCCCGGCCAAGCATTGCGCCATCGTCTCGGGTCCGACCGGGATCATCCACGCCTATTGGGGCCGCGCCGTGGCCGAGACCTCGCTGTCGCACTGGTGGCAGAGGCGGATGGTGGCGGCCTTTGCCTTTCCGCAGGGGGCAAGCTGATGGCGCAATTGGTGATGACGGCCGGGCGCGCCGCGCTCTCGACCTTGCAGGCGGCGGCGCCGGCGCTGGCCAATGCGGCGGCGAATTTGGCGGTCAACGCACTGATCGGCGGTCGCCGCGAAGGCCCGCGCCTGCCGGAAATCCCGATCCAGACCTCGACTGATGGGGCACCGATGGCGCGGATCTGGGGGCGGGCGCGCATCGCCGGTCAGGTGATCTGGGCCTCGCGCTATCTCGAGCATGCGGTCAAGACGTCGAGCGGTGGCAAGGGTGGCGGGCCGAGCCAGGTCGATTACAGCTATTCGATCAGTTTCGCGGTCGGGCTGTGTGAGGGCGAGATTGCCGGGATTGGGCGCGTCTGGGCCAATGGGGCTTTGCTCGACACGGCGGCGCTGGCGATGCGGGTCTATCCCGGCTCGCTCAGCTGCCGGATGCGCTGATCGAGGCGGTGGAGGCCGGCGATGCACCCGCCTTTCGCGGCACGGCCTATGTCGTGTTCGAGGATTTGCCGCTGGATGAGTTCGGCCACCGCATTCCCAATCTGTCTTTCGAGATCTTCCGCCCGGTGCGCGATGGCATGCAGCTGGAGGACCGGGTCGCCGGCGTCAATCTGATCCCCGGCTCGGGTGAATTTGCCTATGCGCCAGAGGCGGTGATGCGCGTGCTCGGGCCGGGGCGTGAACGGGCGGAGAACCGTAATAGTGGGCGCGGCGTCAGTGATTTCATCGCTGCGATTGACGATCTGGAGCGCGATTTGCCGCAATGCCGTTCGGTACAGCTGGTGGTGTCCTGGTTCGGCGATGATTTGCGCTGCGGTGTCTGCCAGATCCGTCCCGGCGTCGAGACGCGCGACAAGGTTACACGGCCGCTCGTCTGGTCGGTCGCGGGCGAGGACCGCGCTTCTGCTTATCTGATCAGCGGCGTCGATGGCCGGCCCGTCTATGGCGGCACGCCGGACGATGCCAGCATCATCGCCGCCATCGCCGAGCTCAAGGCGCGCGGCTTCTCCGTGACGCTCTACCCCTTCATCCTGATGGATATCCCCGCCGGCAATGGCCGGCCCGACCCATGGGGCGAGGCTGAGCAGGCGGTATTTCCCTGGCGCGGTCGTATCAGTTGCCATCCGGCGCCGGGGGTTGCGGGCACGGTCGACGAGAGCGCAGCCGCCGAGGCGCAAGTCGCGTCGTTTCTCGGCACCGCGACGGCGAGCGATTATGCCGTCTCCGGCGGGGCGGTGAGCTATTCCGGGCCGGCCGAATGGGGGCTCAACCGTTTCATCCTGCATTGCGCGGCTTTGGCCCAGGCGGCGGGCGGGGTCGATGGCTTTCTGATCGGCTCGGAACTGGTCGGGCTGACGACGGTTCGCGGGGCTGGCGGCAGCTATCCCGCAGTGGCTGCGCTGAAGACGCTGGCGGGTCAGGCGCGGACCTTGCTGGGACCTGCGACGCAGATCTCTTATGCTGCTGACTGGACGGAGTATTCCGGTCACCAGCCGGGCGGCGGCGTGCGGCTCTTCCATCTCGATCCGCTGTGGAGCGATGCGGCGATCGATGCGGTGGCGATCGACTGGTATGTGCCGCTCTCCGACTGGCGCGACGGGGCGGAACAGCTCGATGCCGCGCTCGGCTCAGGTCCGCATGACCGGGCCTATCTCGCAGCCAACATGACCGCCGGTGAAGGCTTCGACTGGTATTACGCATCCGAAGCGGATCGCATCGCCCAGACCCGCACGCCGATCATCGATGGCGCCTATGGCGAGGACTGGGTCTGGCGTTACAAGGATCTGGTCAGCTGGTGGACCCAGCCGCATCATGACCGGCCCGGCGGCGTGCGTTTGGAAACCGCGACGGGCTGGGTGGCCCAGTCCAAGCCGATCTGGTTGACGGAAGTCGGCTGTCCAGCCGTGAACAGGGGCAGCAATCAGCCCAATGTCTTCGTCGATCCGAAGAGCTCGGAGAGTCATCTGCCCTGGTTCTCGGATGGTGCGCGCGATGATCTGGTGCAGCGGCGTTATCTCGAGACGATGCTCGGGCATTGGTCGGGCGATGAAGACGCCAATCCGGTCTCCGCCGTCTATGGCGGCCCGATGGTGACGCCGGGGCGCATCCATGTCTGGGCTTGGGATGCGCGGCCCTGGCCAGACTTTCCGGCGCGCAGCGATGTCTGGGCCGACGGTGCCAATTGGACGCTGGGGCATTGGCTCAATGGTCGCGCCGGTCTGGTGCCGGTGTCGGCGATCATCGCGGACACCTGCGTGGCGGCGGGGCTGGCGGAGCTCGATGTTTCGGCTGTGAATGATCTGATCTCGGGCTATGTCCTGCCACAACCGGTGACGGCCCGCGCGGCGCTGGAACCGCTGGTCCAGGTGCTCGGGATTGATGCCCTGCCGCGCGCTGCTGCTTTGCATTTCGCCTCCGCCGATACGCCGATGGCGCAGCTGATGCTGGCCGAACCGGTGCAGCCGGAGCAGGGCCCGGCGATTGAACGCCTCGACCCGGCCGTCTTCGATAGCCCGCGCGAACTCAGTCTCGATTTCATTGATGATGCCGCCGAATACCGACCCGGTCACGCTGTCGCGCGAGGGCTGTTTGAGACCGTGCAGGCGGCGGCCCTGTCGGCACCCGTACTGGCCGATCCGTCGCTGGCACGCGACTGGTGCATTGACGCCTTGGCGGAGCTGGAGGCGCGCCCCGGTTCGCTCGCTGTGCACCTGCCGCCCTCCGCGCTGGCGCTGGAAGCGGGCGATGGGGTGAGCCTGGACGGCCAGCTCTGGCGTGCCGAGACGCTGGATGGCGGTACCGCGCGGCAAGCCGGATTGCGGCCCCCACGGGCTCGCGCCGGTGTCTGGCAAGGCTCGACAGCGGGGGCGGGCACGCCGGCGCTACAGCCGCCGGCCCAGCCGCAGCTGATCGCGCTCGACCTGCCGCTGAACGGCCAGGAAGCCGGCCCGCGCGGCGGTGTCCTGCTGGCCGGTTTCGCTGATCCCTGGCCGGGCGTGCTGGATGTGTTTGTCGAGGTCGCGGGTGGCCGGGAGCGGCGCTGCCAGCTGCGGCGTCCGGCGCGGCTCGGGGTGCTGCTTGGTGATCTGTCGCCGGGACCAGCCGGCTATTGGGATGAGGCGGCCAGCGTCGAGATCGAGCTCTCTGGCGGCGAATTGGCGAGCACAACACGCGATGCCGTGCTCAACGGTGCCAACAGGCTGGCGGTGTCACGCGGTGATGATGACTGGGAGGTCGTGCAGTTCGCCAGCGCTGATCTGACCGGTGTTCGTCGCTACCGCCTCTCAGGTCTATTGCGCGGGCAGGGTGGCACGCTTGCCGATGGGGCGCTGGCCGGTGCGGCCTGTGTTGTGCTCGACGAGGCGCTTGCCGTTCTCCCCCTGCTCGAGCATGAATTCGGCAACGCGCTGAGCGTTCGCGCGGTCGCGTCCGGCCTCACCGCGGACGATAGCCAGTCCGGGGCGCTGGCGGTGACGGGCGAGCAACGCGATCTGTGGCCCTTCGCACCGGTGCATGTCAGCGCCCGGCGGGCTGGCGGCATGGTAACCGTGAACTGGATACGCCGGACGCGGACCGGCGGTGATGACTGGCGCGCCGCCGACGTGCCACTGGGCGAGGCGGTGGAGCGCTACGCGGTGGAGCTCCTGCTCGATGATGTGGCGGTCTTGGCCGTCGAGACGACGGCACCGGAATGGTCAATCACCGAAGCCGATCTGACGGCTCTGCTCGGAAGCCTGCCGCCGACGCTCGACCTGCGCGTGGCGCAGATCTCAGCCCAGACCGGGCCGGGGCGCTGGGTGCGTTGCAGCTTGGCGCTGTGAGGCCCAGTTCATCGATGTATTCTCTCATAGGTTGTGATATGAGAACACACTAGTGTTGGTCGTCGGAGATCAAATTGTTGACAACTGTAAACACATCGCGCATATCTGGTTGGACAGATGGCTAGGCGGCCGCGCCATCCCAACAAGGCAATAGAGGCCGCTCTGGGCGAGTTGGAGGCCCAGGGATGGGTCTGTGAACCAACCGGGAAGAGCGCGCATGCCTGGGGCAGGCTTCTCTGTCCCCGACACGATGCGACCGGCTGCACGATTTACATATGGTCGACACCGAAAGTGCCCGAGCATCACGCCAGACACATCCGGCGACTGGGCCAGAAATGCGGGCACGCAAAGCCGGGAGGCGTAGATGCGTGAATTTGAATTCTCGATTATCGCGTCCGGCCTTGAGCCTGACAGTGATGCCTGCATTGACCGCTTCTTCGAGGCCGGCTGCGACGACGCCACGATTGCTTTTACACGCGGCGTTTATGTCCTCGCTTTTTGCCGGGCGGCGGCCTCGTTTGAAGACGCCATCAAATCCGCCTTGGCAAACGTTTGCGAAACGGGGGCTGAAATCGAGCGGGTTGAGCCGGATTGTCTGGTCAGCCTTTCGGAGATTGCGGAACGTGCCGGTCTGTCGCGCGCGGCGCCCTCGCTCTACGCCCTAGGCAAGCGCGGATCCGGTTTCCCGCACCCGGTCGCGCGCTTTACCACCAGCAGCCCGCTTTATGATTGGCATGAAGTCGCTGTTTGGCTCCACAACAGGGGCGAGCTCGACGCATCCATGGTGGCGCAGGCCGCGTTGATAAAATCGCTCAATGAAAGCTTGGCCAAAGGGATGACTGGCGCATAGCTCGCCCTCGACCCTATTTCCCGCCGTCTGCGCCTGTGAGCGGTGCTTTGCGATCTGCGCCAAAGCCCCTTACATGATCACTGATCGAAGCTGATGGCGTGGGCATGGACGATCCATATAAAATCCTTGGTGTGGCGAAGACGGCGACGGCGGACGAAATCCGCAAGGCCTATCGCAAATTGGCCAAGGCGTTGCACCCCGACGCCAATCCCGACAACAAGGCGGCCGAAGAGCGTTTCAAGAACGTCTCCCAGGCGTTCAAAACCCTGTCTGACCCGAAAAAGCGGGCCGAATATGATGCCGGCCAGCGCGCCGGTTTCGGGCCCGGTATGGGTGCAGGCCATGGTATGGGAGCGGGCATGGGCGGCGGTGCGCGCGGACCGTTCAATTTTCGCCAGACACGGCAGACCAATCGCGGCTTCGACGATATTTTCTCCGACCTGTTCACCGCCCAGACCCGCGAGGCACCACACAAGGGAGCCGATGTGCGCCAGACCCTGACGATTGATTTCCTCGCAGCCGCGAGCGGCGGCAAGCACCGGGTGAAGCTGCCCGGCGGCCGGGCGGTCGAGGTCGCGGTGCCATCTGGCGCGGCGGATGGTCAGGTGCTGCGGCTGCGCGGCCAGGGCGAGACGCCGCCGGGGGGTGGCCAAGCCGGTGATGCACTGATCGAGATCAAGATTGCCGACCACCGGCATTTTTCGCGCGAAGGCGATGATGTCCGGCTGGAATTGCCGGTGACGTTGAAGGAAGCGGTGCTGGGCGCAAAAGTGCGGGTGCCGACGATTGACGGTCCGGTCGATCTGCAGGTGCCGCCGGGCTCGAGCAGTGGCAGTCTGCTGCGTCTGCGTGGCAAGGGATTTGCCAGTGGCAAGGGCAAGCGCGGCGATCAGATCGTCCGGCTGGTCGTGGCGCTGCCGCCGGGCGATGAGGCGCTACGTGCGTTTTTGCAGACCTGGACGCCGGCTTCGGGCTATGATCCGCGCAAAGGGCTGTAGTGTGAAGATGAGTGCAGGATAAGGCAGTCGTTCAGCCCGGGTTCAGGGCGGCTGCGTCACATAGAGTGCCATGTTGAGAACACTGATCATAATTGCTGCAGCCTTCACCCTCTTGGGTGTGCCCGCTGTAACGCACGCCGAAGCGGCGGGCCTGGAAATGGCCCAGGGCCGCGATGTGCGCGACCGCTATACGCCGGGCGAAGCCCGCGTTCAGCGCGAGCAGGGCAATTTGGTCCCGGCGATCCGTGTAATCGGCGATGTGCGGCGGCTTTATCCCAACGCGGAAGTGCTTGATGCTGAACTCGAGGGCGGCAGCCAGCCGCGCTATATCGTCAAGATACTGACCGCCGATGGCCGCCGGATCGATGTAGTGGCAGACGCCCGTACGGGCGCTATACTGTCGGAACGATAGGAAAAATCATGCGCGCTCTGATCATTGAAGACGACCCGGACCTCAATCGCCAGCTCTGCCGGGCGCTTGAAGACACCGGCTACGCAGTCGACACGGCGCTCGACGGCGAGGACGGCCATTTCCTCGGCGATACCGAGCCCTATGATGTCGTGGTGCTCGATCTCGGTCTGCCCAAGCTGGACGGGGTGAGTGTTCTGGAGCGCTGGCGCAATGATGGCCGCGATTTCCCGGTGCTGATCCTGACGGCGCGTGACCGCTGGAGCGAAAAAGTCGCCGGTTTCGATGCCGGGGCCGATGATTATCTGACCAAGCCTTTCCACACCGAGGAATTGCTGGCGCGGCTGCGGGCGTTGACCCGGCGTGCGGCTGGCCACTCGACCTCGACGATTGAATGCGGCGGCCTGTCGATCGATACGCGCGGTGCGCGGGTCTTCATCGATGGTGGCCCGGTGAAAGTCACTTCACATGAATTCCGCATGCTGAGCTATCTGGCCCACCACCAGGACCGCGTCATCTCGCGCACCGAGCTGGTCGAGCATATTTACGACCAGGACTTTGACCGCGACAGCAATACGATCGAGGTCTTTGTCGGGCGCCTGCGCAAGAAAATCGGACAGGACCGGATTGAAACGGTTCGCGGCCTCGGTTATCGCCTGGTCGAACCGGTGTCGCCGCCCGTCTCGTGAGCTCGCGCGTCTCCCTCGCCTTCCGGCTGTTTGCGGGCGCGGCCGCTTGGGCTTTGGCGTTGCTACTGGTTGGCGCGATTGCGCTGACGACGATGTATCAACGCTCGGTCATTGGCACGCTGGATGACAGGCTGACCAGCATCGTCGGCGCCTTGGTCGCAGCGGCCGAGACTGACGCCACCGGTGAAGTGGCCCTGGCGCGACGCCCCTCCGACCCCTCCTATGGCCGCGTCTTCTCCGGCCGCTATTGGCAAATCGTCGACGCCGCCCAGAGTGGCGAAGACAGTATCTTGATCGTATCGCGCTCCTTGTGGGACGAGACGCTGGCCGCGTCCCAGGGATTGCGCAATCGCGCCCAGGCGTCGCCCGGTCAGATCGTCACCGGCCGGGCCAAGGGGCCGGCCGGCGAACCCTTGCGCGTCGTCGCGCAAGCCGTGCTGCTGCCCGACCGTGATCAGGTTGTGATCATGATGGCCGGCGAAGACCGGCGGCCAGCGGATCGCGAAGTTCGCAATTTTGCCATCACGTCGGCCGTGTTGTTATTGGGCTTTGCGGCGGCGATTGCGGCGGGTGTCTTCTTTCAGGTTCGAATCGGTCTGGCGCCTGTTCTTCGGATGCGTAATAATATTGCCGATGTCCGTGAAGGGCGCAGCGAACGCGTCGATGGACAGTTTCCCATCGAGCTGCAACCGCTGGCCGACGAACTCAATGCGATGCTCGATCATTCGCGTGAGCTGGTTGAGCGCTCGCGCACCCATGTCGGCAATCTGGCGCATGCACTGAAGACGCCGATTGCGGTGCTGACCAATGAGGCACGCGAAGCGGGGGGCGGATTTGGCGATCTGGTCGGCCGGCAGACCGCGATCATGGCCGAGCAGGTCGACCATCATTTGAGGCGGGCCCGCGCGGCGGCCCATGCCAAGGCGATCGGTGCGCGGACCGAGGTCGAACCGACCGTCAGCGATCTCGCCCGCACCCTGACCAAAATCTATGCCCGACGCGGGATTGCGATCGAAACCGAACTCGCCGCTGGCCTGTATTTTCGCGGTGAACGTCAGGATCTTGAGGAGATGGCCGGCAATCTGCTCGATAATGCCTGCAAATGGGCCAAGTCGAGCGTTCGGGTGACGGCGCGCCAGGGAACGGAGCGCGGGCTCGAACTCCTGATTGAAGATGATGGCCCGGGGCTGGACGAAGCCGGGTGCGAAGCGGCCTTGCAACGTGGGGTGAGACTCGATGAAAAAGCACCTGGCTCCGGTCTCGGCCTGGCCATCGTGTCCGATCTCGCAAAGGCTTATGAGGGCGAGGTTATTCTCTCCCGCTCCGGTCTTGGCGGGCTGTGCGTGAAGCTGACTTTACCAGTCACGGCACGCTAAAGCGGCGTTAACCCGAACTGTTGAATACTCGCGTCCATTAACCATGGTCAGTATTTACGAATGTCGAATCTTTCGCCGAGACAACGCAGTCAGCTTGAGGCGCTCTGGCGCAGCATGCCGCCGCATATGCGCAGCGCGTTGTATAATTCGGCCAAGGCAGCGGCCGCAGCCGACCCGAGTGGCCAATTGTTGTTGGACGTGTTCGACGAACTTGAAGCGTTGATGGGCGAGGCGGCCGGCGATCTGGCCAAGGCCTATCTGTTTGCCCCCTTGCGGCCCTTGACGGCTGAAGCAGGCACCGTGCCACCGTCAAAATATCGCTTCAGTCCGGACGATCTCAGCAAGATGTGGGGTTGGCTCGGCCGACAAATCGCCAAGGAGCTGGTTGAACAGGCGCGCAAATGCCGCAAGCCAGCCACAGATCCGGTCTGGTATGATTTCCGCTCCCAAGCGGCGGCGGCGCTGGCTGAAGCCGTCGCCAAGGCTGGCCGTGTCCCCAAAGATATGGTCGCGCTCGACAAGCGCTTCGGCCCTGATTGCCGCGCCATGCTGCAGGACGCCATCGTGCTACTCAAATTCAGCGAGCGGATCGACCTTTCGATGGCCGAGATCCCCGCTGTGGTCGACGATCTCGATCCGGACCTGTGCGAGCATATCCGGGCCCAGCACGAGGCCCTGATGGCCGAGGAACCTGAATCGGCGGTGTGGATTTTGCTGCTCGTGATGGGACGGCTGACATCGCCCTGGCAGATTTTCCGTGTCGTGGAGAAGATCGGGCGCCGTGCCGACGATCTCGTTGTGTCGAAAACCGAACTGGCAGCGATCGGCGATACCGTGCTGGCCGATACCGGATTTTACGCCGCGAAGCTCAAGCAACCGCCGGGCAATCGCGAAGAAGCCGAGCAGTATTTCAAAGTATTCGAGCGCTATGTCGGTTATTCCACGGGCATGGTCCAGGAGTTCGGCATCCGTAAGGATGGCCGCTGGGGGCGCTCCCTGTTTGGTTTGCGGGCCGAAGCCTCAACCAATGTCGAAAAAGTCATGGAAAAAGTTCCGCTGGCGCTCGACGCTGGACTGCCCGAACCGCGGCGCGGCAAGAGCGGTCGGGTGATCCCCGCCCAATTGCCGCCCACTGCGGCTGTCGAGCGCGCCACCGGCCTGTTGTATTTTCTGCACCGCGCCCGCGAACACGCCAATGCCGCCGCGATCGCCAGCGCCCAGAAGCGGATATACGAGCAGGTCGAAAATCGGATGCAGAGTGCCGGCAAAATGTTGGTCGATCTGGTCGCCAATAGTGAGGGGCAAAGTCGGCTCAGCGCCGAGGAATCGTTGGCGATTGTCGCTGATCTGCTCGAAGCAGCTGGCAGCGACGAAGCGGCCGAGCTATTGCGCCGCCGCGGCGTTGCTGCCGCGGCATAGCGTCCCGCCGCGCGCGCCAGCCTTGCCATTGCGGCCGCTCCCCCCTACTTCGCACCCATGACCGATGCGACCAAAACCCCGATCGCGCTCGAGTCGCGTCTTGTAGACGCCGCCCGGCTGTTCTCGCCGAGCGCGGCGCGCAATCGCGATCCGATTGGCGATCAGCTTGCCGGCCTGCTGCCGCCCGGCGCCCGGGTGCTGGAGATTGGGTCCGGGACGGGCGAGCATGCCGTCGCGGTGTGCCAGCGCCGGCCCGATATCGTCTGGCAGCCGAGCGATCCGGATGCCGCCTCGCGGGCGAGCCAAGACGCCTGGGCCGCCGAAGCCGCACCCAATATGCTGCCCGCTCTCGATCTTGATCTGACACGTCCCGAAGCAGCAGAGCAGCTGGGCCGGTTCGACGCACTGGTCTGTTTGAACGTGATCCATATTGCGCCTTGGACGGTCGCCGAGGCGATTGCCAATGCCAGCCAGGCGCTGATCGCGGATGACGGGTTGATCTATCTCTACGGTCCGTATCTGGAAGGCGAGGCGACGGCGGCGTCCAATCTGGAGTTCGACCGCTCGCTCAAATCGCGTAACCCGTCATGGGGCGTGCGCGCACGCAGCGATGTCGAAGCCCTGTTTGCGGCGTCCGGCTGGGCGAGGCCGCAGCGTCACGAGATGCCGGCCAATAATCTCTCCCTCGTCTTTGATCGCCGGAGCCCGATCTGATGCGCCATCGCAATCGCCGCCTCGCCACTATCGCTGTTGCCGGCATCGTTCTGGCGGCGGCTGTTTCGCTGGGTCTGTTTGCGCTGCGCGATGCCGTGGTGTTCTTCTACAGCCCTAGCGAGATCGCGGCCGACCATCCGCCCACGAGTGAGCGGGTTCGCGTCGGCGGGCTGGTGCTGGAAGGATCGATCGAAGGGCCCGGTGCCAGCGATGGCGTCCAGTTTGTCATCACTGACCGGGTCGAGAGTGTCGCCGTCATCTATCACGGCATCCTGCCCGATCTGTTCGGCGAAGGGCAGGGCGTGATCGCCGAGGGTCGGTTCCGCGGGGATGGCGTTTTCCAGGCGGAAACCGTGCTGGCCAAGCATGATGAACGCTATATGCCGCCGGAAGTGGCCCGGGCGCTGCGCGATGCCGGGGTCTGGCAGGGGGATGAGGACGTCCCGGATCCACAGGTCGATCAACAAGACGTGACCAATCCCTCTCAGTAATCGATTTGGCGTTACTGGCGGCCTTCCCTATCTGTGTGGCTGAGACAGGGAGAGATTTATGGCCAAATCCGAGCGCGTTGAATTTCCGGGAGCCTTGGGCGAGATGCTCGCTGCGAGGCTGGAACTCCCCGACGGCCCGCCGCGCGCCTACGCGCTGTTTGCCCATTGTTTTTCCTGTTCCAAGGATATCCACGCCGCCAGCCGGATTTCGCGCCGCCTGGCGCAGGCCGGGTTTGCGGTGCTGCGATTCGATTTCACCGGACTGGGGCAGTCAGCGGGTGATTTCGCCAACACCAATTTTTCTTCCAATATCCAGGACCTGGTGAAGGCCGGCGAGTTTCTTGCCGCGCAATACCAAGCCCCCGCCCTGTTGGTCGGGCACAGCCTCGGCGGTGCGGCAGTGATCGCTTCAGCGGCTCAGCTGCCTTCAGTGCGGGCAATCGCGACGCTGGCGGCTCCAGCCGATGCCTCGCATGTCCGCCACGCCTTTCATCCGTCTATCGGCGAGATCGAAAGCAAGGGCGAGGCCGAGGTGATGCTGGGCGGACGTCCCTTCTGCATCCGCAAGCAATTCCTCGATGATCTCGAAGGGCACACGCTGGAAGCCGCGGTCGCGGCGCTCAAACCAGCCTTGCTGGTCGCCCATTCACCGACCGACAATGTCGTTGGCGTCGAGAATGCGACCCGATTATTTCGCGCTGCCCGGCATTCGCGCAGCTATCTCGATCTCGACGGCGCCGACCATTTGCTCAGCGATCCCGCCGATGCGACGCATGCGGCCGATGTCATCGCCGCTTGGGCACAGCGCTATATTGGTGAGGACATGCGCGCCAAGCCGCCCGCTCCGGCCGATGAGGGCGGTGTCGTCGTGCGGGAAACCGGGGAGGGGCCGTATGGGAATCATGTCGTCAGCGGCGCACATCTCATGATGGCCGATGAGCCGGCCGATGTCGGTGGCGGTGATCGCGGGCCCTCGCCTTATGATTTCCTCAAGGCCGCGTTGGGGAGCTGCACCTCGATCACGTTGCGCATGTATGCGACGCGCAAATCCTTGCCGCTGGACCGCGTCACGGTCACCGTGCGCCACCATAAGGGGCCGGCCGAGGGGCATGAAGGCAAGATCGATATTTTTGAACGCTCGATCCGCCTTGAAGGTGATCTCGATGTCGACCAACGCCAGCGCCTGCTGGAAATTGCCGATAAATGCCCGGTCCACAAGACGCTTCACGGGCCGGTTCTGGTCGAGACTCGCGAAGAAATTGCGTCCAGCGAAACATGACGGGCAAATTACCGTTTGTAATGTTATTGTAATGTTCGGGACACGCAGGGGTCAGCTTGCACCTGCCTAATCTGGCCCCGGCTCGAACAAGAAAGGTCTGTCTTACCCATGTTGTCAGTTTCCAAAATGCGCCGCCTTGGCGGCGTCTCAGTTCTGGTCCTCGCCGCGCTTGCTGCGGGATCGCTGCTCGACCGCGCCGTGGCCCCGGCCTACGCGATGCAGGAAATTTCCGAACCCCATTTTGCTGCCGCCATCCCGGCTGGCGCACCGATGTCCTTCGCTGATCTGATTGAGCATGTCAGCCCGGCCGTGGTGACGATCCAGGCCAGTTCGATGCCGGAAGCCGTCAGTGGCACCGCAGATCTCGAAAACATGCCGCCGCAAATGCGCGAATGGCTGGAGCGCCAGTTTGGCGGTCGCGCCGCGCCGCAATCAGCCCAGCCGCGCCAATCGCTCGGTTCGGGGTTCTTCATTTCGGCTGACGGCTATCTCGTCACCAATAACCATGTCGTCGACGGTGCGACCGAGATCACGGTCGGCACGGCGGGCGGCGAGACCTATCCGGCACGCGTGATCGGGCTCGATCCGCAGACCGATCTGGCGCTGCTCAAGGTCGATGAGGATATCAGCTTCCCTTTCGTCACTCTCGAGGACCAGCCGCATTACCGCGTCGGCGACTGGGTCGTCGCAGTTGGCAATCCCTTCGGGCTCGGCGGCACGGCGACGGCCGGCATCATCTCGGCGACGGGCCGCGAGATCGGCAATTCGACCTATAATGATTTCCTCCAGATCGACGCCCCGATCAATCGCGGCAATTCCGGCGGACCGACCTTCAGTCTCGACGGCAAGGTCGTCGGGGTGAATTCGCAGATCTTCTCGCCAACCGGCGGCAGTGTCGGGATCGGCTTCGCCATCCCGTCTGATGTTGCGGCGCGTGTTGTCGCCTCGCTGCGCGAGAATGGCCATGTGTCACGCGGCTGGCTCGGTGTCGGCATCCAGAATGTCACCGAGGATATCGCCAGCGCGATGGGGCTTGATGCGTCTACCGGTGCGATTATCAGCTCGGTCGTCTCCGGTGGACCGGCCGACCAGGCTGGTTTCCAACGCGAAGATATCGTGCTCAAGGTCAATGACGACAGCGTCGAAAACTCCCGTGATTTGACCCGCCGTATTGGCGATCTCGCCGCTGGAACCCAGGTGCGGTTCCGCATCCTGCGTGACGGGCACGAGCGGACCTTGCGCGTCGAACTGGGCGACCGGCCTGATGATACTGCGCTCAGCCAGTTGCCGAGCCGGGAACAGGCCGATGGCACGGTTGAAATTTTCGGCATGAGCATGACGCCTGTGACCGATGAGGTTCGCGAAGCCCGTGGCCTGCCAATGGGCACGGTCGGTCTGGTCGTCGAAACGTTGACGCCTGGCGGCGAAGCCGCCCGCAAGGGTTTGTCGCGCGGCGATATTATTCTTGAGGCTGGCGGTGAAGTGGTCGGCTCTACCGACGCTCTGCGAGCCGCGGTCAACGAGGCTCGTGGCGGACATCGCAGCGCCATTTTATTGCTGGTCGAGACGCAGGGCGGGCAGCGCTATATCGCGCTCCAGCTCGGCGACGCTGAATAGTCGGGAGGAGACTGCCATGCGTATTCTGATCGTTGAGGACGACCGCGAAGCGGCGAATTATATCCGCAAGGGCCTTCGGGAATCCGGCCATGTCGCCGATCATGCCCCCGATGGTGAAGCCGGGCTGGAGATGGCCCGGGCCGCCGAGTATGACGTGCTGGTCGTCGATCGGATGATGCCGCGCATGGACGGTCTGACCATGGTTGCCGCCCTGCGCGGTGACAATATCCGCACGCCCGTGCTGATCCTGTCAGCCCTCGGCGAGGTCGATGACCGCGTCGAGGGGCTGAAGGCCGGCGGCGATGATTATCTGGTCAAGCCCTATGCCTTCGCCGAGCTTCTGGCGCGGGTCGAGGCGCTGGCCCGCCGGCGCGATCCTGACGCGGTCAAAACCCGCCTTGTGGTCGGCGATCTGGAAATGGATCTGCTGGCCCGCAAGGTGGTACGCAGCGAGGAGGAAATCCTGCTGCAGCCGCGTGAATTCCGTCTGCTGGAGTTTCTGATGAAACATTCCGGCCAAGTGGTGACACGCACCATGTTGCTCGAGAAGGTCTGGGACTATCATTTCGACCCCCAGACCAATGTGATCGATGTGCATATTTCGCGCCTGCGTTCCAAGATCGACAAGCCGTTCCCGCGGGCCTTGCTGCACACGGTGCGCGGAGCCGGCTATCGCTTGCAGGCCTGATCTGACGTGAATAGTCGCGGCGCCGCCTTTCTGAGAACGACGGCCTTCCGGCAGACCCTTCTGTCGGCAGGCCTGTTCGCCCTGTCCAGCTTCGTCATTCTCGCTTTCGTCTATGTGGCGTCAGCGGGGATGATGATGCGGCGGGCCGACGAGTCGATCAATGAAGAGGTCGTGGCCCTGCAGGAGCGCTTCCAGGCCGGCGGCATCCGCGACATCAACCGCTATATCCTGCAACGCACCGTCGGCGGCGGCGCCGATTATCTCTACCTGCTGGTCCATCCTTCCGGGCGCGCACTGTCAGGCAATCTGTCCGGCCTGCCCGACGTGCAGGCGGACGATGAGGGCCGGTTGCAATTCACCTACCGGCGCCCGCCAGCGGGCGGTACGACCGAGACCGACAAGGATGATCGCGCCGGGCGCGGCCGCATCATCGACCTGCCCAGCGGTTATCGCCTGTTTGTTGGGCTTGATGTCGACGAGGAAAACCGCCTCGTGCGGCGCATATTCAACACCATTCTGGCCGCCTCGGCGCTGGCGCTGGCGTTGGGCGTGGCGGCCGGGATTTTCGTCAGCCGCCGCTTCGTCCGGCGGTTGGACGGGATCAATACCGTCGCGCGCAGCGTCAAGGCCGGCGATCTCAAACGCCGCGCCGAGCGCAATTTCACCGGCGACGAGCTCGACGAATTGTCCGAGAATTTCAACTCCATGCTCGACCGGGTCGAGGCGCTGATGCATCGCATGCGACATAGCGGCGACAGCATCGCCCATGACCTGCGCACCCCATTGACGCGGATGCGCAACCGGCTCGACGAGGCCCTGCGCGATGAAGGCGATATCGAAGCGCGTGAGCAGGCGCTCGAACGCGCTGTTGCCGATACCGACGAATTGCTCGGCATTTTCAACGCCATTTTGAGCCTCTCGCGACTGGAAGCCGGTGAAAGCCGGACCGCCATGGCGCGGCTTGATCCGGCCGATATCGCGACGGATCTCGCCGAGCTCTACCAGCCGGTCTGTGAGGATGAAGGCCTGTCGTTTGACAGCGAAGTCCAGCAAGGTCTGGCGATGCTGGGTGATCGCGGGCTATTGTCGCAAGCGCTCGCCAATCTGCTCGACAATGCGGTGAAATACACACCCGGCGGCGGTGCCGTCGCGCTGCGCCTGCGCCAGACAGCCGAGGGGCGGATCGAGTTCTCGGTCACCGACACCGGACCGGGCGTTCCCGAGGCTGACCGTGAGCGGGTGACGCAACGCTTCGTCCGGCTCGACGACTCGCGCACCTTGCCCGGGTCAGGGCTTGGTTTGTCGCTGGTGCTGGCGATTGCCGACATCCACAATGGCAAATTCCTGATCGAGGAGGGGCCGGGCGTCGTGGAAGGCGGGCACGGCCCCGGCCTGCGCGCTTCGCTCAGCTTTCCGGTCGCACCGAAGTCAAGCAAGGCATAAGGCTTTCCAGCGCCTGACAATCACGCCAGTTTGAGCCCATGTCTGAAACCTTGCCCCTGCTCGCTGCCGAACTTCGCCCCTTGCCCGGCTGGGCGCCGGGCCAATGCGGGCATCTACTGGCCGATCTGCCGGCTCCGGTACAGGCGGCGCTCGCCGAAGCTTGGCCGTTTCTCGACAGCGTGTTTGCCGCCGCGCCCTATCTGGGCCGGCTCGCCCAACGCCGGCCCGAGGGGCTTGCGGCCTGCACCCGCCAAAGCGCTGAGATCCGTCTTGAACAAGCGATCCGCGATGTCGTGGATGCGGGTGAGACGGCGGCGGACATCGCCGCCCTCGATGCGGCTTTGCGCCGGGCCAAGGCGGATATGCATCTGCTGGTCGCCTTGGCCGATTTGGCCGGACGCTGGGACGTCGCCCAAGTGACCGGTGCGGTGACCGCTTTTGCTGATGCGGCGGTGCGGGCCGCTCTGCTGGCGCATGTCCGCTTTGCCGCCGTGCAAGGCAAGCTGGTCGCGCCCGCCGACACCGCCAATCCGCTGCCGGGCCTGTTCCTGTTCGCCCTGGGCAAGATGGGGACCGGCGAGCTGAACTACTCCTCCGACATCGATCTGGTGGCGCTGTTTGACCCTGAAGCTTTGCAGCTGCCGCCGTCCGAGGAACCGCGCAAGCGTTTGCCGCGCCTTGTCCAGGCCATCGTTCGCAGCCTGCACGAGGTCACCGCTAACGGCTATGTCTTCCGCACAGATTTGCGGCTGCGCCCCGATCCGGGCTCAAGCCCGGTGGTGATCTCAACCGAGGCGGCGTTGAATTACTACGAGTCCTTCGGTCAGACTTGGGAGCGGGCGGCCTGGATCAAGGCACGTCATTGCGCCGGCGATGCCATCGCGGCGCGCGAATATCTGGACCGCATGCAGCCCTTCATCTGGCGCCGGGCGCTGGATTTTGCCGCCATTGACGATATTCGCGGCCTTGCACGCCAGATCCAGACGGTGGGCCGCCGCGGTGAAATCCGGCCGGCCGGACATGATCTCAAGCTTGGGCGTGGCGGGATCCGCGAAATCGAGTTCTTCGCGCAAGTGCCGCAATTGGTGTTTGGCGGCCGCGATGCCAGCGTGCGGGTCTCGCCGACCCTGAAAGCCCTCGCGGCGCTGCAGGCGCGCGGTGTGGTCGATGCAGCGACTGTGCAGTCGCTGAGCGAGGATTATCGCTGTCTGCGCGCCTGGGAACACCGGATCCAGATGCGCCAGGACGAGGCCAGCCAGACACTGCCCCAGCGTGATGCAGACCGTGCGGCGGTCGCGACGATGGCAGGTTATGGCGCGCTGGCTGCATTTGACGCCGCCGTTGAAGCCTTGTTGCGCCGGGTCCATGGTCATTTCTCTGATCAATTCGAAGATGACGCCTCGTTGTCCTCGCAGGCGGGAACCCTGATCCTGACCGGTGTTGAACCAACGCCAGACACATTGGCGACGCTGGAAACGCTTGGCTTTCAGCAGGCCGAACAGGTGTGGAAGCGGCTCAATGGCTGGGCCGCCGGCAAGGTCCGCGCCGCGCGCAGCCCGCGCGGGCGCACCCTGTTGGCGCAGGTCGCCCCGCGACTGGTCGATATCATGGCCGCCACCGGCGAGCCGGATGCGGCCTTTATCCGCTTTGCGACATTTTATGAGAATCTGCCGATGGGCGTGCAGCCGCTCTCCTTGCTGATGAATGAGCCCGCACTGGCGGCGGACCTGATCCAGATCCTGACGATTGCGCCGCGCATGGCCGCTGATCTGGCCCGGCGGCCCAACATGCTCGATGTGATGCTGGACAGCCGCTTTTCCGTGCCACTGGCGCAGGATACGCCGGATGATTTTCGCAATCGGCTCGATGCGCAGGTTTCGGCCAGCGACAGCTATGAATCAGCGCTCAATGCGGCGCGGCGGCTGGTCCGCGAGGAGCGCTTTCGGGTTGGGGCGCAGATCCTGCGCGGCACTGCCGATGCGCAAACCGCTGGCGCTGCCTATTCCTCGATTGCCGATGCGGCCGTGGAGTGCATGGCGCAGGCGGCGGAACGCGAAACCGCGCGGCGCTGGGGCGAGATGCCCGGCGGTTATGCTGTTCTGGGCATGGGCAAGCTGGGCGGGCGCGAACTGGCGGCCGATTCCGATCTCGATATGATGATCGTCTATGAGGGCGGTGAGGGGGCCCAGACCTGGTTTTCCCGCTTCGCCCAGCGCCTGATCAGCGCCCTGGCAGCACCGACCGAGGAGGGCGATCTCTACGAGGTCGACATGCAATTGCGCCCCTCCGGCAAAGCGGGCCCCGTGGCCGTGAGGTTGGCGCGCTTTGCGCAATATTATTTTGACGAGGCCTGGACCTGGGAATTGATGTCGCTGACGCGGGCGCGGGTGATCGCTGGTGACGCGGTGACCGGTGATGCGGTGATGGTAGCGGTCGAAACGGCGCTGTGTAAATTGCGCCCGAGCCAGACCCTGCTGAGCGATGCACGTGAGATGCGTGAGCGTCTCGAAACCGCCAAGCCGGCGCGCAATGAGTGGGAGATCAAGAGCCGGACCGGTGGTCTCCAGGACATCGAATTCATCGCCCAAACCCTGCAGCTCATCACCGCCGCTGACGGTCATCCGGTGCGCAATTCCACGACCTTGGCCTTCGCGACCCTGTCGCAGGCCGGTGCGGTGACGGCCAAGGATGCCGCCTTTCTCAGTGAGAGCGTGCATCTCTATCTCGGCATCGCCCAATTGCTGCGCGCGGCGCACGGCACCGGCTTTGATCCGGCGGGGGCGAGTTCGGGCTTCACGACATTGCTGCTGTCGCTGGCTGGCGCTGACGATATGGATCAGCTGCGGGCGCAGCTTGATGTTCGCTGTTTGAAAGTCAGGGCGCTATTCCATCACTATTTGCACGCGCGCTGACCGGTCCGCGACGGATTTTCCTGCTCATTGCGTTGAAGGGGCATGCGAGGACGCTGACAAACAGGATTTTACCCATGAAAAACTCAATTCTCATCACATTGCTGGCCGGCTCGGCGATGATGCTGGCTGGAACCGCAGCCCAGGCACAGCCTGGTCGCGGTCATGACGGCCCTGGTCGTCACGGTGGTTCGGGCGGTGGCATGGAGCACGGCATGATGATGCTGCGCGTGGCCGACGCCAATGGCGATAATTCGATCACCCGCGCCGAACTGGATGCGCTGCAGGGCGAAATGTTCGACTGGATGGACCGCAATGGCGATGGCTATCTCGATGAGGCCGATCAATCGCCGGTCCATCAACGCATGCGCGCCATGCGCGAAGCGAACCCGGAGCAGGCCGACCGGCCAGAACGCGAAGGCCGGCGCGCCGACCATCGCCGTGGCGGTGAACGTCGCGGTCCAGACGCCGAACGGCGCGGCCCGGATGCCGAACCTGGGATGCAGCGGGCCGATGCCGATGGCGATAATCGGGTCTCGCGCGCCGAATTCCTCGGCGTCGAGCACCCCGGCTTTGCACGGCTCGACCAGGACAGCGATGGCGTGATCACGCCGGCAGAGCTGGACGCATCAGTCGAGCAGCGCCATGATCGCCGTCGCTGGTGGCGTAACTAGTGTCTTTGCCATGTTTGACGGGCGCGGAATGGCAAATGAAGTCCGGATCGGCAACGATCCGGCGGCCTTCCGCACCCGCAACATGGCGTTAGACATGACGGGTGGAGAGACCGACGAGGCCCTCATGGCACGGATCGCCGAAGGCGACCGTGCCGCCGCCCGGCTATTGATGCATCGACGCCTACCACGCATTGTCGGCTTGGCGCACCGCATGCTCGGTGACGCCGCCGCGGCCGAAGACATTGCCCAGGAGACTTTTATCCGGGTCTGGAATGCGGCGGATCGCTGGCAGCCCGGTCGGGCCCAGGTTTCGACCTGGATGAGCCGGATCGCGATCAATCTCTGCCATGACCGCCGCCGCAAGCAGCGCGAAGTCATGCCGGAGATCCTGCCCGACCGGCCGGACCCGGCGCCGGATCAGGAGAGCGTTCTGGTTCGCACAGAGACGGAAAACCGGGTTGCCGACGCCATGGTCCAATTGCCCGAACGGCAAAGGCAGGCGATGGAACTCGTGCATTTCCAGGAAATGAGCAATATCGATGCGGCTGACATCTTGTCGGTCAGTGTCGATGCCCTCGAATCCCTGCTCGCGCGGGGACGGCGGAATCTGAGATCGATCCTGATCGGGGAAGCCGCAGAATTGATGTCGGGCTATCAGGGCGTCCCGGCAGCGCAAACAGGTATAGAGCCATGACCGAAGAACGATTTCAGCAGATTTTGAGTGCCTATGGCGCCAATACCGAGCGCTGGCCCGCGGCTGAGCGCGATGCGGCGCAGGCGTATGCAGCGGCCAATCGTGAACGGCTCGCCGCGGCTCTGGCGCTTGAGGCCGGGCTGGACGAGTTGTTGGGGCCAGCCGAACGGCCAGCCAGTGAATTGCTCGAACGCCGCATCCTGCGCTCGCTGGAACAACTGCCGGTCTGGAATTGGCGCGCGCCTGCCGCTGCCGCCGCTGCGGCGCTGATTGTCGGTGTCATGCTCGGCTTTTCCAGCGGCGCCTTAATGGCGCCCACCGACGATGTCGAAACCTATTATGCTGATGCTTTCACCGGTCTGGACCAGGACTGGGTGGATTGGCTTGGAGTAGACGCATGAGATCGCCAACCCCCTGGATTGCCGCCCTGCTGGTCTCCGTACTCGCCAACGGCGCGCTGATTGGTTTTGTGCTGCACAAAAACGCTGATGGCCCATCCTGGCGCGTTGCGCATGAGGATGGCCCTCGACCGGGGCCGCCACGCAGCGGGCCGATGTCGGGTTTTGATGTCCGCGGCTTCCTTGCGGCTCTGCCCGAGGCGGAACGCGAAATCGCTGAACGGCGCCTGCACCAGAATATGGAAACAATGCGAGGGCTTGGGCGCCAGGCCTATGAGGCGCATCAGCAGGCTGATGCCGTTCTCGCGGCCGAGCCTTTTGATGCGGTAGCGGCGCAGGCGGCGCTCGGACGTGTGCGCGAGATTCGCCTCGGCTTCGAGACGCAGATGGAAGCCTCGCTGATCGAGGTCATCGCCGACCTCGACCCTGAGGTTCGTGCGGCGGCGTTGGAGGCGGGCCGGGTTGAGTCCTACCGCGGCAGACGCGGGCCGGATTCGCGGCGTCGTCATGATGGCGCCCGACACGAACGGCCAGATGGCCCCGAGGGGCCGGAACGTCGTTAAGCTTGTTGAACGTTTGGCGCGGCGCGCCTATTCGCCGGCGGTTTGCCGCGATGGCATCGGCGCATCGACGAATTCGTCTTCATATTCGAGCATGGCGTCGTTGCCGCCCTCGTCGATAGCGGCCAGCGTCTCCAGTGCGTCAGCGACCGCGACGCCGCCACCGGACCGGATTGGTTGATCCTGGCTGATCGGCAGCACGAAGCTGACGGTCGTGCCCTCACCAAGCTTGGAATCGATCGACAGCGTGCCGCCATGCAGTTCGATCAGCGATTTTGACAGCGCCAGTCCAAGGCCGGAGCCCTGATGGCTCTTGGAGTGCTGACTCTCGATCTGTTCGAATGGACGCCCCAGTCGTGGCAGATCCTCGGTCGCAATGCCGATGCCGGTATCGGAGACCTGGAAGGCGACGCCGAGACCTGACATGAAGCCGCGAATTGTGACGCGCCCGCCTTCCGGGGTGAATTTCACGGCATTGGAGACCAGGTTGATCATCACCTGTTTGAAGGCGCGCGGATCGACTTCGATCTCCGGCAGATCGGAAACATCGGCGTGGAGGCGAAGTTGTTTTTCCTCGGCACGGCCACGCACGATACGGACGCACTGCTCGACCAGATCGGCGGCATCGGTCGGCTCGGTCTGGAGTTGCATCTTGCCGGCCTCGATCTTCGACATGTCGAGGATGTCATTGATCAATTCGAGCAGGTGTTGGCCTGAGCCGAGAATGTCCTTCATGTAGCCGACATAGCGCTTGTCGCCGATCGGTCCGAACATTTCGCGCAACATGATCTCCGAGAAGCCGTTGATCGCATTCAGCGGCGTGCGCAATTCATGGCTCATATTGGCAAGAAATTCACTCTTCGAGCGATTGGCTTCCTCGGCGCGAATCTTTTCTTCTTCATATTTTTTGGCGAGATCGGCGATCCGGGCCTGGCTGCGTTTGACGTCGTCGACGGTCTTGCGCAACTGGGCTTCGTTCTCCGTCAGGGCCGCTTCGTGATGCTTGAGGTCGGTAATGTCGGCACCAACGCTGACCAGGCCGCCATCGGCGGTCGCTCGCTCGGAATAGTGCAGCCAGCGCCCGTCGGCGAGCTCGATCTCATAGGTCTCGGTGCCGTCGGCATCGCCATGAACCGCCTTGATGGCGCGCGCGGCAGCCTGCTCGACGGCGCCGTAGCTCATCCCTGGTTTCAGCCGTCCGTCGGAGAAGTTGAACAGGTCGCGGAATTTGCGATTCCAGAGCACCAGGCGTTGGCGCGAATCCCACAGCACGAAAGATTCGGTCATCGATTCGAGTGCTGCGCGCAGACGCGATTCGGCGGCAACCACGCGGGCTTGGGCGCCCTTGCGGTCGGTGACGTCGATCGCGACGCCGACAATACGGGCCGTGGTGGCGTCGCCGGCATCGTTGAGAATGCCGCCGCGCATTTGCAGCCAGACCGGGGCTGACGCCGCGAGGACTTCAAGATCAACCTCGCCGCCCGTTGGTGCACCACGCATCGCGGCGCGCAGCTTCTCACGGTCGGAGCGGCTGAACAATTTGAGGAATTCGGCTCCGCTGCACTGCATCGCATCACCGATGCCGAGAATGCGTGCCAACGAGTCGGTGACAAACACGGTGTCATCATCCGGATTCCAGTCCCAGACGCCGCAGCGTGCGCCTTCGATGGCAAAGCGGAAACGCTGTTCATTGTCGGCCAATAGCTGCCGCGTCGAGCGAAGCCGGCCCATTTGCATGAAAACGAGAGCGCTCAGACCCATGGCGACAAAGATCGGGGCGATGAACATCAACCCGTAGAAAGAAATGGTGCGATACCAGGCATTCTGGTTGATGCGCATCGCGCCAAGCGCATAGACGTGCAGATCGGTCCCGGAAATCGGTGCCACGGCGAATGTCACCTGCTCTTCGCCGAAATGCGCCTGCGAGCTGGCCCCGCCACCACCTGTCGCGAGCTGCTGGATGAAGTCCTGGGTCAGGCCGAAGCGCTGGGCCAGCGACGTGCCGGGCCGCGCGCCGGTGATTTGTGGCCGGATGGCGAGCATGTGGCCCTCGCCATCAGCGAGCGCGACGACGCGCTCTGCGCCCCAATCGGGCAGAACTGCGAGGGCTGGCAGACGGGCGACAAAGGCACCGACCGTGCCATCGCTTAACTGGGTCGGCACCGCCAATACCAGATAGGCGTGGCCGTCATCTGTAATTTCGGTGGTGAAGCCGGAAGAGGCGTCGAGCGCGATGCCTGCGGCCTCGCGCAGCTCGATGTCGGGCTCACCAGAGGCGAGCATGCGGCCGTCGGGCAGCAGAAGGGCAAGCTCGGCAATCAGTTCGGATTCATTCAGGGTGGCGAGCCGGGCGCGGGCAACGCGCTCGATGTCCTGTAGCGGCGTATTGCGCAAATCGGCGCTCGCGAAGGACAGGGCGTAGCGCGCTTCGGCCAGCCGACCGGTGACGCGTTCGGCGAGATAGCCGGCGGCATTGGCTTGGGAGCGTTCGGCCTCGATGATGAGGGCGTCACGCTCTTGTTGAATCTTGACTAGAAGTATTCCGCCATACGCGAGCGAAAACAATATCATGGCCAGGATAATCCAGGTCGCACCGCTGCTGCGCCCTGCCTTCGGCGCGCGTGCCGGTCGCGATGGCGCGGCCGAGCGGGCGGGGCCTGCCTCGTCGGGGAGGGGCCGGATGCGAGGGGCGTCCTGATTCATGGCGCTAAACTACGGTGCGTTCGCCAGTCCTGTCGACTGCCGATCCATTGCGTACGGGCATTCACGCCGCGTCCACGCTTCCCTTGTCAGCGCCTTCGTCGGCAGCGGCAGCGGCTTTGGCTCCGGCGCGACGTTCTTCGCCATGGTAGACGCGCTCCTCGGGCCCTTGGCGCCGCCGATCGGGCCCAAAATATGATTTGTTGCGAATGAAGGGCCGCGGTGTGTTAACCACCGAGACGATTTTGGCGAACATATCGCGGGCGGTGATCGGCTTGCAGCAGAATTCGGTGACGCCGGCATCGCGCGCTCTCTGCACCCGGCTTCGCTCCGAATAAGCGCTCAGCATGATGATCGGGATCAGCGGGTTGGGACTGTCGTCGGCAGTGCGGACCAAACGTACGAAGTCGAGCCCGTCAAGGATGTCCATTTGATAATCGGTGACGATGAGATCGACGGCGTCCGAGCGCACAGTATCGAAAGCTTCAGCGGGATCACGCGATTCATAGATCGTCTTGATCCCGAACCCGTGCATCAGGGTACGCAGAATGGTCAGCATATAGCTGTTATCATCAACAATGAGAACTTTTAGTCGGCTCAGATCAACGGCCATGATCTACCTATAATCGTGTCAGGCAGCGCGTGAAGGCTTCCGTCTTGGGTCAGTGAGCACCTTAAGCGGAATAGGCTTACCGAAATAGTAACCCTGGCCGTAGATGACACCGAGGGCCAGCATTTGCTTGGCACGCTGTTCGGTTTCGATCATCTCAGCCACCGTATCGACCTTGAGCTCGCGGCATAGTGAGACCATGCCCTTGAGGATGGCCAGGTCGCGTTCGCCCAGTTGCGGCTGGCGAACATAAGAGCCGTCGATCTTGACGATATCGGCCGGGAAGTCCCGCAGATACTGGAAACCGGCGGCCCCGGCGCCAAAGTCGTCGAGGCAGACCTTGTGGCCCCGTTCTCGGATTTTCTGGATGACGGCGTTGGCGGCCTTGACGTTTCTGACCGTCGCGGTCTCGGTCAGTTCGAACCGGAGACGGCTGCGGTCGATCCGTAAATCGGCCAGCACCTGCAGGAATTTCTTACCCCAGGCCGGGTTTTCCAGTGATTTGCCGGAGAGGTTGACGGCGAGAGCCGGGCGGTCGAAGTCGTCACGCAGAAAATTGGCGCCGATCTCGACCATTGCCATATCAATTTCATAGATCAGACCGGTGCTCTCTGCGAAGTCGACACTTTCGGATACGGGCTGGCCGCCGGGCAGGCGGAGCAAGAGCTCGTAATGCTCGATCTTGCCGGTCTCCAGATTGACGATGGGCTGCGCATGCGGCTCAATGACGCGGCCGGCGATGGTCGCCCGGATCTCATTCATCCGCTTGCGCGTTTCCTCCATCATCTCGGCGGCAACTTTTTGCAGGCTCTGAACGTCGAGGACATTGGCGCTGTCGGCGGCCATGTTGACGGCGTGCAGGAAGGCCTGGATGGCAATTTCGGGTTCAAGTTCCGGCGCGTCAGGGATGGAATCGATGCGGACTCGCGTATTCTTGAGCGCGTTATCGTGCAGCAAGTCCTCGATATCGGTGCGCAGGGATTTCAGATCGGCTGAAGCCGGGTGAATCAGGGCGGTCCGAGCCGCGTCGACCTGTTTGGCGACGCCGTCGTCGCTGACCGTGATCGAGCATTCAGCGGCGATGGCCTGACGCAGCATGCCGGCGCGCTGAGCACCGATCAGCCGGTCGATATCCTCAATTCCGTCGATCTGAAGCACGGACATCACCATCGGGGCGCCAGACTTGCGCGCCGTGGTAATGGCGTTTTGTGCGTTACGGGCAAAGGCTTGTGGGTCCAACTCGGCCGGGGCAGTCAACGCTGCGTAGGACATCGTCCAGCGTATCTTCTCGTCGTCGCCCAGCAGCCAGGCGCTCAATTGCACTTCCCGGCCACCAACCGCGACCCTTACCGGCCCGACACGACGGCCCGGTTTCAGGCCCCGCATCAATGCGGTTACGATCGGGCGGGACGTTCGGTCAAGCCGTTGAGCGAAGTTGATTCCGACTGTTTCGATGGAGGGCTCGCCGAGTGTGGCCGTTGCGCCGGCGGCATAACAGGTCAGCCCCTCCAAGTCCGTCTCGATCAGAACATCCGCCGCCGCGAAGGCGAAGGAAAGAAACCTGTTTCGTTGTTCGATCAGCGACATGTCAAGACTGGTTCCAAATGAGCTTGGTTCAGACTTGTAACAAAATCGTTAGGGTCGCGTTAAGGCTTGCCGCGTGTTCAGGCTGCGCGGACGGTGTGAGCTGTGGTGGCAGCTTCGGGCTTGGTTCCGATTTCGCGGACGATTTCGCTGGCCCGGCGCGCCAATGTCGTCACAGATTCTGGCAGCTCGCTCTCATCCGATGCCAGCTGGACCAATTTCTCGGCCAGTTCGAGCAGGCTCGGACTGTGGGTGAGTAGACGGGCTTGGGCTTCGATCCGGGACGGGTCGCGGTCATATTCTGCCGCGGGCACGCGCCAGCCGCCCCAATCCTTGGGATCGGTCACGACGACAGGGAAGGTTCCGGGGAAGGGGTGCCGGCTGCATTCTTCAACGGACTGCCATTTGTTTTTTGCCCGTAGCACGCGCCAATTGCCAACTTCGACGCTATCGACCTGTTCCGCTGCCAGCTCATGGGTGGTGAAATCGCGCCCCAATCCGCAATCATAATAGATCCGGACCGGTTCCTCGACATCCTTCACCCAATGGGGTTTCACGTGCTCGACAATCGCCCAAGTGCCGACTGGCGCGACGTAAACGCGTTGATGCTTGTGAAAGAGTGCTTTCGCCATGCGTCCCTCCAGACGGTTCAATCAAGCACATCCGGGTTGAAACGGTGTAAATCTGATCGGTGGCATTTGAGCGGTTGTCGGCGGGGCAGCGGACATAAATTGCCGTCCGGGCGGCTGCGCGCTATGTGGCGGCATGAGCCTTGATCGAATTCCTGATCGCCGCCTCAGTGTGGCACCGATGATGGACTGGACTGACCGGCATTGCCGGGCGTTTCACCGTGTCCTCAGTCGGCATGCCTTGCTGTACACGGAGATGGCCGTCGACAAGGCGCTGATCCATGGCGATCCGGAGCGGATTATCGGCTTCGATCCGGTTGAGCATCCGGTCGCGCTGCAGCTTGGCGGCTCGGAGCCGACGGATTTGGTCCGGGCGGCACGGATCGGGGCTGATTTTGGTTATGCCGAGATCAATCTGAATATTGGTTGTCCGTCAGACCGGGTGCAGTCTGGACGGTTCGGTGCCTGCCTGATGCAAGAGCCGGCCTTGGTCGCCGATTGCGTCAAGGCGATGCAGGACGCTGTCGCAATTCCGGTGACGGTCAAGTGTCGGATCGGTGTTGATGATCAGGATCCGCAGACGGCTTTGTTTGACTTTGTCGATGTGGTGGCTGCGGCCGGGGTGACGAGTTTTGCCGTCCACGCCCGCAAAGCCTGGCTCAAGGGCCTGAGCCCGAAAGAGAACCGCACCGTCCCGCCGCTCGATTATGGTCTGGTACGCCGTCTGAAGCAGCGCCGGCCCGACCTTGAGATTATCCTCAATGGTGGGCTCGAAACGCTCGACCAAGCGCTTGCCGAGAGTGACGGACTGGATGGGGCGATGATCGGCCGCGCGGCCTATCACGACCCTTGGGTTTTGGCGCGGGTCGATTCGCGGGTTTTTGATGCCAGTGATCCGGTCGCCACCCGTCACGACGCCTTGCTCGCCTATTACCCTTATATGCAGGCCCGGCTGGACGAGGGCGTGTCGCTCCACTCCATGACCCGGCACGTGCTGGGCCTGTTTCAGGGCTTGCCAGGGGCGCGGCAATGGCGGCGCATCCTGTCGGAGAAGGCTGGGCGCCCCGGCGCTGACCTCGACGTGCTCGACGAGGCTAGCGCCGCTGTCCCGCACCAGGATGAGGCTGCGTGATGACGGATATCCTTTTGCTCGTCGCAGCCATGGCGGTAACCGGTGCTTTCGCGGGCCTCGTGGCGGGTCTGTTCGGGATTGGCGGCGGCGTCGTCATGGTGCCGGCGATGTATTTCGCCCTCTCGGCGCTGGGCTATCAGGACGACAAGCTGATGCATGTCGCGGTCGGCACCTCACTGTCCGTGATCGTCGCGACCTCAATGCGCAGCGTCGCAGCCCATGCCAAGCATGGCGCGGTGGATTTTCAGGTGTTGCGCAGCTGGGGACCGTGGATCGTCGCCGGCACGCTGCTCGGCTCGGTGATCGCAAACCATGTCCCCGGACGGGTGTTGACGGGCCTGTTCGGCGGCATGGCGCTGTTGCTGTCAGTGCAATTCTTCTTCGGACGTCTCGACTGGAAGCTGCGCGATGATCTGCCCGGTGGCGCGGCCCGGGTCGGGTTGGCCGGACTGATCGGCATCATGTCGGCGATGATGGGGATTGGCGGCGGCGTGTTCGGCGTTACCCTGATGACGTTGTGCGGCAAGTCGATCCATAAGGCGGTCGCGACGGCAGCCGGTTTTGGTGTCGCCATCGGTCTGCCGGGCGCGATCGGCTATATCGCCAATGGCTGGGGCTCCAACATCGTGCCTTATTCGCTGGGCTATGTGAATCTGCCCGCCTTTTTCCTGCTCGCGGGATCGGCCTTCTTCGTTGCACCGATCGGGGCGCGGCTGGCTCATGATCTGCCGGCGGCGACGCTGAAGCGAGCCTTCGCGATCGGCCTGGTGGTTGTCGGCGGCATGCTGCTGAAGGAAGCCGTGCTGGGCGGGTAGTCTAGGGCCGCAGCACCAGCTCGTCGCCGCGAATTTCGACGCCCGACAGGCGATTGAGCGCCGACATCCCCAACAGGGATTGCGAGCCGTCAATCATCACCATCGCATCGACATCACTCAGTTCAAGATCGCCGAGCCGCAGCGAGCGCAAGCGCACGCCGGCCGCCGAGGATGTCCCGGCCGCTGTCTGGACCGGCTGGTTGAAGCGCAAGGCGGCGGTGTCGATGCCGGCGCGTTCGGCATCGGCGCGGTTCAGCGCGACCGTCGAGGCGCCGGTGTCCACAAGGAACAGGACCGGGCGACCATCGATTTCCGCGACAATGTAGAAATGCCCGTCGGCATTGCGGCGGATCGTTTGGGCACCGCCGGTCTCGCCTTGGGCTCGTGCGGGGACGAGATTGCCGGCCATCCGTGCACCAATTGTCGCGAAATCCTCGCGCAGGGAATAGCCGGCCAGCAAAACCATGCCGATGCCGATCCAGATGGCGAGGTCGCGTATGGCGTGGCCGGGGCGTGTCGCGATGGCGCTGACGAGCCCGCCGGAGATCAGCACGACGAGGCCGACCGCCTGCACCAGACGCATGGCCGTATCACCCTGGCCGAGACTGCCCGGCGCAGCATAGCGCATCGCCAGCAGCACGGCGGCCGTGACCAAGGCGGCCAGAGCAAGATGGGGCAACCAGCGCTTCAAGACTTGGAGCCCTTTGCGCGGCTGTGGCGGTCGGCATAGGCCGCTTCGCGCCGGGGCAGAGCGGCCAAGATCGCCTCGCGCTCGGCGTCGGAATATTTCGTCCACAGGCCGAGCTCGTCCATGGTCCGGAAACAACCGACGCAAATCCCATCCGCCGGATCGACGAAGCAGACTTTGACACAAGGCGTTTTGATCGGGGCAGGGCTCATGGGCGCCAGCATTTCGCGCTGTGGGCGTTGAGGCAAGTGCTTGCAGCTGCGCGGGCGGGCGGAATAGGGTGCCGCAGCGCTTTTCCGGGGGGGACGATATGGAAGACATGACGCTGCAATTGCGCAGTTTTGCGGGCCTGTTCATTTTCGCGGGCTTGGCTTGGGCCATGGGGCCGCGCAAGCGCTTTCCCGTCATGTTGCTGCTCGGTGCGATCAGCTTGCAATTGCTGATCGCCTGGCTGCTCTACTCGGTCGCGCCGTTTCGGGCCTTCCTGCAATCGCTGACGGGTGTCGTCGTGGTGCTGCAGGAGGTGACCAATGAGGGCGCGCAATTCGTGTTCGGCTATCTGTCGGGTGCGCCTTCACCATTCCTCGTTGATCCGGAGGGCGGCAGCCTCTTCCTGTTTGCCTTCCAGGCGCTACCGATGGTGATCGTGCTGTCGGCGCTCTCGGCCCTGTTGTGGCGCTGGCGCATTCTCGAACTCTTGGTGAAAGGTTTTGCTTATGCGTTTCGCCGTCTGCTCAACCTGTCGGGTGCTGCCAGCCTCGGTGCTGCGGCGAACATTTTTCTCGGCATGACGGAAAGCCCGGTTCTAATCCGGCCACGCTTGCCTGAGATGAGCAAGCCGGACCTCTTCCTGATCATGACGGTCGGCTTTGCCACCGTCGCCGGCTCGGTGATGGCGCTTTATGTCAGTCAGCTGACCGGCGTGATCGAGAATGCAGCCGGGCATATCTTCACCGCCTCACTGATTTCGGTGCCAGCGGCGGTGCTGCTGGCGCGGCTGATGATGCCGGCCGACCCCGATGCGGCAGCGTTGGAAAAAGCGGCGGAGAAGGAGCGAATTCCTGCGCCGATCTACAATTCCTCGATGGATGCATTGACGACCGGCGTCTCCGACGGGATGCGGCTCTATTTCAACATCATTTTTATGCTTCTGGTCTTCACCGCTCTGGTGGCGCTGGCCAATGTCCTGCTGGGATTGCTGCCGGACGTGTTCGGCGAACCGCTCAGCGCCAACCGCATCCTGGGCTGGCTGTTTGCGCCCATCGTCTGGCTGGCCGGCATTCCCTGGCGCGAGGCGACGACTGCTGGTTCCTTGATGGGGTTGAAGACGGCGCTGAACGAAGTCTATGCCTATGACCAATTGGCGCGGCTGGGCGATGCGCTCAGCCCGCGCTCCAACCTGATCATGACCTATGCCCTGTGCGGCTTCGCCAATTTCGCCAGTGTCGGGATATTGACCGGTGGCCTGGTGGCCATTGCACCAACACGGCGCGAGGACATCCTCACCCTGGCGCCCAAGGCACTGATCTCCGGCACGCTGGCGACCTTGATGACCGGTGCCGCAATTGGCGTCTTCCCGATGAGCCTGTTCGGTAATTAGTCGCCGCGTCGGGGCCAGAATTTTGAGCTCAGCCAGCCGGTGGTCGAATTGTCCTTTAACGCGTCGCGATAAGCGTTTTCCATGAAGGTTTCGAGGCCGGCGAGATCGCCCAGCAGGTCGAGCCTTGTCTTCATCGGCAGGTCGGGATCGAGGCGTTTGACGAGGCGTGCCGGATTGCCGACCATCACCGCATACGCGTCGACATCCTTGGTGATGACCGCGCGGGCACCGATCACGGCGTGGTCGCCGATTGTCACACCTTTGCCGATGAAGGCGCCATCGCCGATCCAGACATTCTTGCCCAGCTTGACGGGTTTGGAGGGCGGAGCCGGGTCGACGCGGTCATAGAGGGAATGCCAGTCGCAATCGGTGATCACGGCTTCGCGGGCAATCAGGCAGGCATCGCCGATCTCGATTGAACCGGCCGCCAATAGCCGGGTGCCACCGGCCATGAAAACACCGTCACCAATCGTGATGCGGCCTTGCTGGTCCTGCGGTGACCAGACGGTGAGGCGGACCGGATCGGCAGCGCTGGCGACGATGTGCAGCTTGTCGCCAGCCTCAATGTTCGGACCGAAAACTTCGACATGCCAAGGCCGTACGATCTTCGGATCGCTGCCTAGGGCCTCGAAATGCGGTTCCAGGAAATGCCGCGTCCAGGCGTTCTCATAACGCTCCCAGAGCCGGTGCATCCAATAGGGGCGGTGATCGCGGCGCATGGCAGCCTCTGGTAACGCGGGGCAAGCTGGAATAGATATCGCCCATGACCGATACATCATCCGACGACCCAATCGAAGCCGTTATCCTGCAATTGGTGAAAGCCGCTCCCGAGGGGCGTTCCATCGCCCCGGAGGATGTCGCGCGCGCCGCCGATCCGGACAATTGGCACAAGCGCTTCGGCCATGTCCGCCAGGCCGCGATCCGCTTGATGCAAAAGGGCCAAGTGGCGATCTTGCGCAAGGGTAAGCCAGTGACAGATGCCGAGACCTTCAAAGGGGTCTATCGGATTGGCCGGGTCTGATTTCGATCAACTTCTGAGCGACATCCGGGCCTGCCGTGTCTGCGCGCCCTTCATGCCGCATGAGCCGCGCCCGATTGTGCAGGCGTCCTCCAGCGCCAAGATTCTGATCGTCGGCCAAGCGCCGGGCACGCGTGTGCATGCCTCGGGCCGGCCGTTTACCGACCCGTCCGGCGACCGGTTGCGTGACTGGATGGGGGTTGATGAGGCGGAGTTCTACGACGCCGCCAAAATCGCCATCGTGCCGATGGGCTTTTGCTTTCCCGGCCTCGATGCGGCGGGGTCGGATCTGCCACCACGCAAGGAATGCGCCCCGCTTTGGCAGCGAAAACTGACCGAGCAATTGGGCAAGGTGAGGCTCACCTTGCTCGTCGGGATGTACGCTCAACGCTTTTATCTTGGTTCGCAGATGCGAAAAACCATGACCGATACAGTGCGCGATGCTGCCAGCTTCGGGCCAGATTATCTCCCCCTACCGCACCCGTCTTGGCGGAATAGTGCCTGGTTGCGCAAAAACCCCTGGTTTGCGGCAAAAATTCTCCCATTGCTGCGCTGCCGCATAAAAGAATTGTTACTGTAAGCTCATATCGCGGTGTTTTCACGCGCTTGTATCTGGCGGTGCGAAAGGGTATCCCGGCGCCGAATTTTGCAGCGATCAAGCTGCGCCCACGGAAAAAGGGTCTGCGCTTCATGAGTGTCTTCGAGAACCCGTCTTTTGACAATCACGAGAAAGTCCTGTTCGCCACTGACGAGCAGACAGGTTTGAAAGCTATTATCGGCGTTCACTCCACTGCCAGCGGTCCGGCCTGCGGCGGTTGCCGCATGTGGACCTATCCCAGCTCGACCGAGGCGCTGAACGACGCGCTGCGCCTGTCCCAAGGCATGAGCTACAAGAATATCATGGCCGGCCTGCCTATCGGCGGCGGTAAGAGCGTGATCATGAAGCCGGCCGGCAATTTCGACCGCGTGGCTCTGTTTGAAGCTTTCGGTCGTGCTGTCGAGAGCCTGAATGGCGCCTATATCAGCGCCGAGGACGTCGGGGTCAGCCCGGCCGACATGATGGCCGTGCGCCGTTTCACCAAGCATGTGGTTGGCCTGCCGGAGGGCAAGGATGCTTCGGGTGATCCATCGCCAGTGACCGCCGAGGGCGTGTTCCGCGGCATGAAGGTCTGCATTGAACGTGGCCTCGGCAAAACCGACCTGTCCGGCGTGACCGTCGCGATCCAGGGCGCTGCCGGCCATGTCGGCTCCTATCTTAGCGGACATTTGGCCAAAGCCGGCGCCAAGCTGATCGTCACCGATATCAATGTTGAGGGGCTTGAGCGTCTTAAGGCCGAGTATGGTGCGACGATTGTCGGGCTCGACGAGATTTACGACCAGGATGTCGACGTGTTTGCCCCCTGCGCCCTTGGCGCGGTGATCAATCCGGAGACGGTTGGTCGCATCAAGGCGAAGATCATTGCCGGTGCCGCAAACAACCAGCTCGCAACCCGCGAAATGGGCGCTGAGCTGATGAAGCGTGGCATGATTTATGCGCCGGATTACGTGCTCAATGCGGGCGGTATCATCAATGTGATGGGCGAGATCGCCGGCGATTTCGACCCCGCCTGGGTCCAGGGCAAGCTGGCCGGTCTCGAAAAGACCCTGGGCGAGATTCTCGACCAGGCCGACAAGGAAGGCCGCCCGTCCAATCTGGTCGCCGACGAGATCGCCCGCAACCGGATCGAAGAGTTGCGCCTCGCCAAAGTCGCGAAGCTCGCCTGAGCCGAACCGACCGAACGTCTCGCATAATCCCGAGCTGATTACAGGCCACCCTCGCCGCATGGCGGGGGTGGTCGCATGTGAGCTTCAGACGGGCGTTGGGCGGTGTTTTGGGGGCGTAACCCCAATCAATCGCAGTTGGCCTCCTGGCGCACGCTCAGTTCCCGTTCTGACGAGGTTCGGGTCGGTTGGGCCGCCTCGATCGCGATCTCAGAAAATTTTTTCGCGTGTCCGGGGAAAAATTGGATCGGGCAGAATTGTGATTTCGGCGCGCGCAGCGCCCCGACCTGCGCGACAACACTCGACTCAAACTTGAATCGGGCGCGAAATTTCCCGCGACGCGGGTGCCCGTGCTGATTCGGCATCTTCATATTTTTGGAAGGAAATGGTGGGCGATACTGGGATTGAACCAGTGACCCCCTCGGTGTGAACGAGGTGCTCTCCCGCTGAGCTAATCGCCCGGTATCCCGGAAAGCGCTCGTATAAGCACGTGGTTACAGGTGGTCAACTCTGCCTGCACGCTGATCTGCACCTGCTCAAAAACCCTAGTGCGACAACTTGCCACACTAATTTTACCTCGTCAGGCAAGCATCAGCCCTATATCAGCCCTCCCGAACCGGAAGCGCATCCAGTGCGCCGGCGACTATTATCATCAGATTGGACGCAATTCCCGGCCGAGGGAAGCTTCGGTCGTATTGGAGGTATTGTTCATGAATAACGATCTGTGCACGCCGGAAGGCGCGCGCCGTCTCAAAGCGCGTATTGAAGCTTACTGGGCTGAGCGTGGCTACGACGTCAATGTCGATCTCGTCGAAGCAGGCTTCATGCCGGCCATGCGTTCTGCCCGCACCGATGTGCGGTCGAACCTGGTCAATGGCATGCCGACCCGGCCTGCCAATGATGTCGGTCGCGAGCGTCGCTCCGCCTGATCAAAATTACGTTCGCCAGATTTCGGCGAGCGCCCCCGGAATATCACTGAAATCATGCAGCAACCGGTCGGCTCCCAGCGAGCCGGCCGGTGCTTCGCTGTAACCATAGCTCATCACAATGCACGGGACACCGGCGGCTTGTGCGGCACCGACATCCGGCGCGCTGTCGCCCACCATCGCGGCGCGCGAATAGCCAGAGCCGAGTGCGGTGAAGACATGATCGGCGGCAGGCTTTTTCGCCGTGGTTCGGTCCGGCCCGACAATGCGGGCAAAATAATCCGTCAACTTGAACGTCCCGATCAACAAATCTGACAGGCCTGACGGCTTGTTTGTGCACACCGACAGGGTGGCGCCGGCCCGCTGTAGCCGCGCCAGCGTCGCCTCCACATTCGGAAAGAGGCGGCTGTCAGCGGCGATATCGGCCTGGTAGATCTCGATGAAACGCGCCACCAGTTCCGGCGCCGCCTCTGGCGAGAGTGTCCGGCCCTGCTGCGCATAGGCCCGTTCCAGCAGCGCTTGGGCGCCGCGTCCGACCAGGGCTCGCAGCTCGTGCACAGGAACCGACGACAGCCCGTCCGGCTCAATGGTCGCGTTGAGGGCGCGGACCAGGTCGGGCGCCGTATCGATCAGCGTGCCGTCGAGATCGAAGGCGATCGAGGCGCGGGCGAACAGGTCGGTGTCGAGGGGCTGAGGCATGTGATTTTGCTCTTTGGGACTGGCGATTGCGACGCTGTATGGTTACGCGCTATCGCACGATAGGCTATAGCGCCCTGACACATGTCCAACACGCCCTTGGTCCGAGAGGATAGCCCCATGTCACGATCCCGCGCCGCAGTCATTCTGGCTGCCGGACAAGGCACGCGCATGAAGTCCAAGACGGTCAAGGTGCTGCACGGCGTTGGCGGGCGGCCGATGCTCGACTGGGCGATTGATCTGGCCATACGAAGCGATGCCGCGCGAATGGTGACGGTTTATGGCGCCCACTCGCCGGCGGTGCGCGATGCGGCCGAGGCACTCGGCTCAGCCACGGCCTTGCAGGATCCGCCGCTGGGGACGGGCCATGCCGTGCTCGCCGCTCGCGAAGCGCTCGAAAACTTCCAGGGCAATGCCATCGTCCTTTATGCCGACACACCGCTGATCAAGCCGGAGACTGTGGAGCGCGTATTTGCGGCGCTGGAGGGCGGCGCTGCGGTTGCTGTGCTCGGCTTCGAACCGGCCGAGCCGGCTGCCTATGGCCGTCTGGTGCTTGATGCCGAGGGCAATCTCGACCGGATCGTCGAATACAAGGATGCCTCCCCGGCTGAACGGGCCATCGGTCTGGTCAATTCCGGCGTGCTGGCGGCCGATGCCTCGCTGCTGTTCGATCTGCTCGGCCAGGTCGGCAATGAGAATGCCAATGGCGAATATTATCTCACGGACGTGGTTGGGCTGGCGCGGGAGCGCGGCCTGAAGGCGGTCGTTGTGCAGGCGGGGGCCGACGAAGTGCTCGGCGTCAATTCGCGGATCGATCTGGCCGAAGCTGAAGCGTCGCTGCAAACCCGGATGCGCCGTGAGGCGATGGCGGCCGGTGTCACATTGGTGGCGCCGGAAACCGTATTCTTCTCCTGGGACACCAAAATCGCGCGCGATGTCACTGTCGAGCCTCATGTCGTGTTCGGCCCGGGCGTGACGATTGGCGAGGATGCGGTGATCCACGCCTTCTCCCACCTCGAGGGGACGACAATCGGTGAGGGAGCCCAGATCGGTCCCTATGCGCGTCTGCGCCCCGGCGCCGAAATCGGTGTGCGGGCCAAGGTCGGCAATTTCGTCGAGATCAAAAAGTCGCAGCTGGGAGAGGGTGCGAAAGTCAATCACCTCTCCTATGTAGGAGATGCCAGCGTGGGTGCCGGCGCCAATATCGGTGCCGGGACGATTACCTGTAATTATGACGGCTTCGAGAAATACCGCACGGTTATCGGTGAGGGGGCTTTCATTGGCTCCAATACCAGCCTGGTCGCCCCGGTAACGGTCGGCGCCGGTGCCATGACCGGATCTGGCGGTGTCATCACCGAGGACGTGCCCGACGACGCGCTGGCCCTGGCCCGGGCGGGGCAAACCAACAAGGATGGCTGGGCGGCCCGTTTCCGCCGCGCCAAGTTGACCCGAAAAGCCAAGAAGGACACGGCTTCATGAGTGTTGCAGATCGCCTGAAGGACAAATCCCTCTACCGCACCGCCTCCTTCATCGATGGAGCCTGGGTTCGTGGGGAGGGCAGCAAACCGATCCTCAATCCGTCCAATAATGAGATGATCGCCGAGATCGGCGATGTCGGTGCCGACGGTGCCAGAGCAGCCATCGCCGCAGCCGCGACGGCGTTTCAGAGCTGGAAGCACACTTCGCCGTTCGAGCGCAGCAGGCTGTTGATGCGCTGGCACCAGCTGATTCTCGAGAACGCCGCCGATTTGGCTGTTTTGATCACGCTCGAGATGGGCAAGACCCAGCGCGAAGCGATGGGCGAAGTCATTTATGGCGCTGCCTTCATCGAATGGTCGGCAGAAGAAGCCAAGCGGATCCATGGCGAGACCATGCAGCCGCCCTTCCCGAATTCACGCGGCTGGACGATTCACCAGCCAGTTGGCGTGGTCGCCTGCATCACGCCGTGGAATTTCCCCAATGCGATGATCACGCGCAAATGCGCGCCGGCGCTCGCGGCGGGCTGCACCATGGTGCTCAAGCCGGCACCGGAAACGCCGCTCTCGGCGCTGGCTCTGGCGGAACTGGCCCAGCGCGCCGGCATTCCCGACGGCGTGTTCAATGTGATTTGCGGCGACGCCCAGGTGCTCGGTCCGGTGATGACCGGTGCGCCCGAGGTGAAAATGATCGGCTTCACCGGCTCGACGGCAGTCGGCAAGCTGTTGATGCGCCAAGCCGCTGATGGGGTGAAGCGAGTCGCACTCGAGCTTGGCGGCAATGCGCCTTTCATCGTCATGGACGATGCCGATATCGAAGCGGCCGCCGATGGCGTCATCGCCTCGAAATTCCGCGTTTCCGGCCAGACTTGCGTTTCGGCCAACCGGATCATCGTCCAGAGCGGTATCGCGGACCGTTTCGTCGCCGCACTGGAAGCGCGCGTCTCGAAACTCAAGGCCGGCGATGGCTTTGATGCCAGCTCCGATCTCGGCCCCCTGATCCATCACGAAGCGGTCGCGCGGGTCGATGCGCTGGTGCGCAATGCCCGCGAGAGCGGTGCGCGGATCGTCACTGGCGGGCACCCGCTTACCGATGAGCTCGGCGGTGCCTACTACGCCCCGACCCTGATTGAGGGCGGTAATCCGTCGATGGATCTGGCCTGTTTCGAGATTTTCGGACCGGTCGCCTCGATCTATCGCCTCGATACCGAGGCGGAGATTCTGCATCTCGCCAATGACACGCCCTACGGGCTTGCGGCCTATCTCTATACCCGCGACGTCAACCGCGTTTACCGCATCACCGAAGGGCTCGATTACGGCATGATCGGCGTCAATGCGCCAATGGTCGGTTCGGCCTCAACGCCGTTCGGCGGCATGAAGGAATCGGGGATTGGCCGCGAAGGCGGCAAATGGGGTGTCGAGGAATTCTCGGAACTCAAATACGTGCTGCTCGGAGGCGTCCAGGCATGAGTGCTGACCGCCAGAAAACCTTCGCCGCCGCTGCGGCGCTTGCCTATGTCGAAGACGGCATGACGCTGGGGCTCGGTTCCGGTTCGACGGCGGAGATTTTCGTGCGCTTGCTTGGTGAACGCATCAAGGATGGCCTGCGTGTTCGCGCCGTGCCGACCTCAAGCCAGACGGCAGCGCTGGCGCTCGAAGTCGGCGTGCCTTTGATCGATGTCGATCATGTCAACCATATCTCGGTGACGGTGGATGGCGCTGACGAGGTCGACGGCCATTTCCAGCTGATCAAGGGTGGCGGCGGTTGTCTGTTGCGCGAGAAAATCATCGCGCAAGCATCCGACCTGATGATCGTGGTGATTGATGAGAGCAAGCTGGTCTCGAAGCTGGGGCGTTTTGCGCTGCCGGTTGAGGTCGACCGGTTTGGCTTCTCAATAACCGCCAAACAGATTTACGATGTGCTGCGTGCTTGCGGCATTGCCAAGCCGGATGTCCAGCTGCGGCGCAAGGGCGACGGGCTCGACCCTTTTGTCACTGATGGCGGTCACTACATCCTCGATTGTGCCTGCGGCGCGATCCCCGATGCCGCGATGGTCGACTATCGGCTCAAGACGCTGCCGGGCGTGGTTGAGCACGGTCTGTTCATCGGCCTCGCCCGCGTCGTGATCGTGGGTGAAGATACCGAAGCGCGCGTACTGGAATTATAACGGCGCCCACGAATGACCCTCATAATGGATAGCGACATGACCCAATATGACTACGATCTTTTCGTCATCGGTGCCGGTTCCGGCGGTGTACGTGCGGCGCGTATGGCGCGTCAATATGGGGCCGGCAAGGTCGGGATCGCAGAAGAATACCGGGTTGGTGGCACCTGCGTCATTCGTGGCTGCGTGCCAAAGAAGTTCCTCGTTTATGCCAGTGAGTTCGCCAAAACGTTCAAACTGGCGGCCAGCTATGGCTGGTCGGTTGGCGAGCCGACATTTGATTGGGAAAAACTGATCGAAGCCAAGGATGCCGAGATTGACCGGCTGTCCGGGATTTACTGGCGCAATCTGTCCAACTCTGGCGTCGAGATCATTGAGGATCGCGCCGTCTTCGAAGATGCTCATACGCTGCGCTTGGTGAAATCGGGCAAAACGGTCACCGCCGGCAAAATCCTGGTCGCTACGGGCGGCACGCCGTTCAGGCCGGACGATATCGAAGGCCATGAGCTGGGGATTTCCTCCAACGAGGCTTTCCATCTGGAAGCCCTGCCCAAGCACATCGTGATCGCCGGTGGCGGCTATATTGCCTGTGAGTTTGCGCAGATTTTCGCCGGCATGGGCTCGCAGGTTTGCCAGGTTTATCGCGGCGACACCGTCTTGCGCGGCTTCGATGATGATGTTCGCAGCCATGTCCATGAGGAGCTGGTGCGCTCGGGCGTCCGGGTCATCACCCACGCCGTGTTTGAGAAAATCACCGATCTCGGCGACGGGATGAAGCGTGTCCAGCTTTCCAATGGCAGTCATGTCGATGCCGATGTCGTGATGTACGCGATCGGGCGCGATCCGCATGTCGACGGGCTGGGCCTGGAGAAGGCTGGCGTTGATGTCGATGCCAAGGGCGCGATCAAGGTCGATGACTTTTCCCAGACGACCGCCAGCCATATCTATGCCGTCGGCGACGTGACCAATCGGGTCAATCTGACCCCGGTGGCGATCCGCGAGGGCGCGGCTTTTGCGGCGACCGTATTCGGCGGCCACCCAACCGCCTACGATCACAATGACATCGCCTCTGCCGTCTTCACCCAGCCGCCAGTTGGTTCGGTTGGTCTGTCTGAGGCCGATGCGCGCAAATCCTTTGCTCAGGTCGACATTTACAAGACCACATTTCGGCCGATGAAAATCTCGCTGACCAATGACGCAAGCCGTATGTTGATGAAACTTGTCGTCGACGGGGAGACAGACCGGGTGTTGGGCGTGCATATTGTCGGGCCGGATGCGCCGGAAATGATCCAGATGGCGGGGATTGCCGTCAAAGCGGGTCTGACCAAGGTACAGTTCGACATGACCTGTGCCGTGCATCCGACCAGTGCCGAAGAATTGGTGACCATGAAGGAAAAATGGTCGCCGCCCGAGTTGAAAGCTGCTGAGTGATATGACCTGGTCTCCGAATTCATGGCGTTCCAAACACGTCGAACAATTGCCCAAATATGCCGACCCGGTGGCTCTTGACCGCGCCATCGCCGAATTGGCCAACCGTCCCGCATTGGTGTTTGCGGGCGAAGCGCGCCGTCTGCGCCGGCAATTGGCCGATGTCTCTGCGGGTAATGCCTTTTTGTTGCAGGGCGGTGATTGCGCGGAGAGTTTCAAGGAGTTCTCGACCGAAGGCGTGCGCGACACGTTTCGGGTATTGCTGCAAATGGCGGTGGTGCTGACCTTTGCCGTTTCGAAGCCGGTGGTGAAGCTGGGCCGGATCGCCGGCCAGTTCGCCAAGCCGCGCTCATCCGACATGGAGACGATCGACGGGGTCTCCCTGCCGAGCTATCGCGGCGACAGCGTCAATGACATGGCGTTTACGCCTGAGGGCCGTGAGCCCGATCCACAGCGTCTGATCCGGGCCTATGACCAGTCGGCTTCGACGATGAATTTGCTGCGCGCCTTTGCTTCGGGCGGCTATGCCGACCTGAATAATGTGCACCAGTGGACGTTGGATTATGTCACCGACAGTCCGGCGACCGAGCGCTATGAGGAGACCGCCAACCGGATTTCCGAAGCGCTTGCCTTCATGAAAGCCTGCGGTGTTGGCCGTGACAGCGCGCCCTCGCTGGAAACGGTGGACTTCTTCACCAGCCACGAAGCGCTGCATCTGCCGTTTGAAGAAGCCCTGACGCGCCGCGATCCCAATACCGGCCAATGGTATGCGACCTCGGCCCACATGGTGTGGATCGGCGAGCGCACGCGTCAGCTCGACGGGGCCCATGTCGAATATGCCCGCGGGATTTCCAACCCGATCGGGATCAAGTGCGGCCCGACCATGAATCCGGATGATCTTCTCGGCCTGATCGATGCGGTCAATCCGGAGAATGAGGCTGGACGCCTGGTTTTGATCACCCGGATGGGTGCCAATAATGTACGCGAGAAACTGCCGGCCCTGGCCCGCGCTGTGACGCGCGCCGGACGCAAGGTCGTCTGGTCGAGTGATCCGATGCACGGCAATACGATGAAGACCGCCAGCGGCTACAAGACACGCGATTTCGAGCGCATCCTTGATGAGCTCGAGGGCTTCATGGATGTGCTCTACGCCGAAGGGGCTTATCCCGGCGGTGTCCACATCGAGATGACCGGCAGCGATGTCACTGAATGCGTCGGCGGCGCCAATGCGGTCACGGAAGCCGACCTGTCATCGCGCTACCACACCCATTGCGATCCGCGGCTCAATGCCGAGCAGGCACTGGAGATGGCGTTTCGTATTTCGGAATCGCTCAAACGGGTCCGCACCAGTCGGTCCGTCGACGCGGCCTGACCACGCCGTCCGTTCACGCGCCTTGCATCCCAAAACGAAAAACGCCGCCCGAATTGCTTCGGGCGGCGTTTCATCAGTGCTGAGAAGCGCTGATTAGATATCTTTGAGGGCAGCAGCCGGACGGAATGCCGCCTGGGTGCGAGCCTTCGACATCATCTTCTCGCCGGTACGCGGATTGCGCACTTCACGAGCTTCACGATGTTTGGCGTGGAACGTGCCGAAACCGGCAAGCTGGACGCTGTCATTGCCTTTGACCGAACCGATGATGGCATCGATCGCAGCGTCGACGGCGTCGCCCGCTTGTGTGCGGGACAGGCCGGTCTTTTCGCTGACGGCTTTGGCGAGGTCTGACTTGTTCATAGGGTTCCCCCCAGTTTGTCGCGTTCCGGCCGACACGGTCATCGCATCCAGCCGGTTTTTCGCGTGTTCGTTGACTGGTCAACAAGGCCAACAACCGAGGCTGTTTGCAAGCCCCAACAGGTGAATCGGCTCGAAATCGCTGCATTTTTATCGGCAAATGCCCGAAATAGGGCCTCCGGCCCCGTAATTGCGTGCCTGGAGAAGCATGTTTCAAGGTGAACCAGACCCTAATATGCCGTCAGCGATTCGCGCGATTCGCGTGCTGCCCTTCGCTTTGGCGGCCGCGGCAGGCACATATTTCCTGCTGGAGCGCTTCGGTCTGGGCTCGGATTGGTCGGCCTTGGTGGCGGCCATCGCCGGCGGCTGGGTGCTGGGACGGCTGACCCGGCGCTAGCCAGACCGTCGCGAACAAGCGGCACCGGGCCACGCGAGGTCCTGGGCTCCAATTGTTGAAGCCCAAGATCTCGCCCAGTCTACCCCCGGGCCACGCTGGCCCCGAGATCGGCTTGGGTCAGGTCAAATCTTGACCAGCATCTTGCCCTTGTTGAGGCCGGCGAACAGGCCGGCAAAGGCTTCAGGCGCCTTCTCGATTCCGTCCAGAACGGTCTCGGCCGGTGTGATCTTGCCGGCCATCATCCAGGTGCTCAGATCCTTGATGAATTCCGGCTGGATATCGAGATGGTTGGAGACGATGAAGCCCTGGATCTTGAGCGATTTGCCGACGATGAAAGTCAGATTGTCGGTGATGCTCGCCGGCTCGGCGTCATTATAGCGCTGGATCATCCCGCAGGCGGCCATGCGTCCAAACTGTTTCAGCGTGTTGAGGGCGGCGGTGAAATGCGTGCCGCCGACATTCTCGAAATAACCGTCAACGCCGCCGGGCACGGCCGCACGGATCGCCGCGGTGAGATCGTCGGTCGCCTTGTAATCGATCGCGTGATCGGCGCCGATGGTTTTGAGATAATCGCATTTATCCTTGCCGCCAGCGGTAGCGACGACGGTCGCGCCCATGGCCTTCGCAAATTGGATACCGGCAGAACCGACAGCGCCGGCACCGGCCGACATCCACATAGTCTCACCGGCCTGAAGGTCGATAATCCGCTTGATACCAACATAGGCGGTCAGCCCGGTCAGGCCGGCAATGCCGAGAAAGGCTTGCGGTGGCAGCAGGCTGGTATCGATCTTCTGTACCGCCTTGCCTGAAGCCGTATAGCCTTCACGCCAGCCCAGCATCGACATCACGTGATCGCCCGCCTTCAAGCCCTCAAACCGGCTCTCAACGACTTCACCGACGGCGCCACCCTCCATCACAGCACCGAGTTTGAACGGGTCGATATAGGTTTTGATCCCGCTCATCCGGCCACGCATATAGGGGTCGACGGAGATATAGAGGTTACGCACCGTGACCTGGCCTTCGGCGGGGGCCGGCAGATCGGTTTCGACGACCGAGTAGTTTTCGGTCTTCGGGGCGCCCTTGAGATAGGCGTTGAGATGGATTTCACGAGACTTCATGATGTCTCTCCTTGCAAGGGTTTGGGGGAGGGCCGTCCCGGTGGACCCGGGATCGCTGATTTTGCATAAGGTCGCGAGCAGGCAGCGCCTGCGACAGTGTATCCGCCAGATAGAACGGTCCCGGTGTCAGGCCATCGACCTTGAAATTTTCTGCCACCGGCCATCCCCTCTGATCTCGCTTCATGGTAGAGCGCGGACGGCGGACCGCAAGTAGGGGAGGCTGAGACCCATGCAGACGACACTCGACAACCCTGCCGAAGTTCGCGTCCGCCGCGGCGAGCGCAGTGATATCGCTGCGCTGACTCGCGTCTTCTATCGCGCCGTCCGTGAGGGCGCGGGTCCGGAATACTCCAGCGAGCAACGTGCGGCGTGGGCGCCGGCACCGCCGGAGGTCGAGGCTTGGGACAAGCGGCTGACGCCGCAGACCGTGTTTGTCGCCGAACTCGACGGCGCGGTGATCGGCTTCATGAGCGTTAAAGCGGATGGCTATATCGATTTGGCCTTTGTCGATCCGGACCATATCGGTCATGGCGTGGCGCAATTATTGTATGACCGGCTTGAAACCCATGCCCGTGAACAGGCGATGGAGCGGCTGTACAGCGATGCCAGCGCCCGGGCCCGTATCCTGTTTGAACGTCAGGGCTGGGTCGTTGAGGAAGAACAGACTCGGCTGCTGCGCGGCGTCGAATTGCATAATTATCGCATGAGCAAACAGCTCGCAGGCCAGCATTGAGGCCAAGCCATTGCAAGGCCGGTAACCAAGTGGTGATGCGCCCGGGCCTTGATTGCACCGTCGGCGCTTGTATTGAGCCGGATACTGCCAAGGAATGTTTTGAAAATGCCTAATTCCAAATTCCTCCGTGCCGGCGTCGTCGGTGCCGGCGTGTTCGGCGGCTTCCATGCCGGCAAATATGCTGCCGATGATCGTGCGCAACTGGTCGGGATATACGATCCGGACGCCCAGCGCGCCCGGGAGCTGGCTGCCAAGCACGGCGCCAAGAGCTTCGACACACTCGCCGCACTGATCGCCGCCTGTGACGCGGTGACCGTTGCCAGCCCCGCCGTGAACCATTTTGAGGCTGCCGCCGCGAGCTTGGCTTCGGGCCGGCATGTGCTGGTGGAAAAGCCGGTCGCCTCGTCGGTCGAGGAAGCGCGCGAACTGATCACTCTGGCCGCCGCGCATGGCTGCGTGCTGCAGGTCGGCCATCAGGAGCGCTTCGTCTTTAATGCGATGGGTCTGTTCCAAGTACCCGCTGCGCCGAAGCGGATCGTCGCCCGGCGGATGGGGCCAGCCTCGGATCGTAATCTTGACGTCTCGGTGACGCTCGATCTGATGATCCATGATCTCGATCTGGCCATCGCTTTGGCCGGCGCTGCCGTGACCAAGGTTGAAGGCAAGGTTGATCAGGGTCGCTTCGGCCATCCCGATATTGCCCATGCGATTTTGACCTTCGAGAATGGCTGCGTCGCCGAGCTGAGCTCGAGCCGGGTGCATCATGAGCGTGATCGCAAGATGCGGGTCGAATACGCCGAGGGCGTCGTCGATGTCGATTTCATCGCCAAGACGTTCGAGAATTCGACTCCGTTCAAACTCAATCCCGGTTTCGCCGATACCGAAATGGCGCGCGATTCGCTGGGCGCCAATGTGAAGGCCTTCATCGCCTCCGTCCTCGATGGCGCGCCGGTCGCCGTGCCCGGCATTGCCGGCCTGCGGGCGCTTGATGCAGCACGCGCTGTCGACGGGGCGCGGGTTTACGGGTCCTGACGGCGCTTGCCGGACGCGCCATGGCGGGATAGATCGCGGGCCATGACCAAGACAGTGAATATCCTCTCGGCCCAGCTCAACCCGGTGGTCGGCGATGTTGCCGGCAATCTGGCCCGGGCCCGCGCGGCCCATGCCGATGCCCGCACACGCGGTGCCGATCTGATCGTGTTTCCCGAACTTTTCCTGCTTGGCTATCCGCCGGAGGATCTGGTTCTCAAACCGGCCGCGATCGAGGCCTGCCAGCGCGCCCTCGACACGCTGGCAGCGGACACCAAAACAGGCCCGGCGATCATCATCGGTCTGCCCTGGCGCCAGGGCAATTTGCTGCACAATGCCGTCGCCCTGCTCGATGAGGGCCGGCTGTTCGCTTTGCGCTTCAAGCACGACCTGCCGAATTACTCCGTGTTCGACGAAAAGCGCGTCTTCGCGCCCGGCCCGATGCCGGAAATCGTCAAATGGCGCGGCATCAAGCTCGCTCTGCCGGTATGCGAGGATATCTGGCTCGATGCGGTGCCCAATGACTTGATCGCCCAAGGCGCCGAGATGATGATCTCGATCAATGGTTCGCCCTGGCGGCGCACGATCGAGCTCGAACGGCAGGCGGCCTTTGCCCGTTGGTATGAGCGCTGGACCGGGCCGAAAGCGCTGATCTTCGTCAATCAGATCGGCGGTCAGGACGAACTCGTTTTCGATGGCGCCAGTTTTTCGTTTGATAGCGATGGCACTGAATGCCAACGCCTGCCGGCTTTCGAAGAAAGTATGGACCTGGCCTGCTGGACCTGCAGCGAAAGCGGCTGGCACAGCGACGGCGCAGCACAGGCCAAACCCGTCACCGGGCCGCAGGCCGATTGGCTGGCGATGTGCCGGGGGCTGGGCGATTACGTTTCGAAAAATGGCTTTCCCGGCGTCGTCCTGGGCATGTCGGGCGGCATCGATAGCGCGATCAGTGCTGCCATCGCCGTCGATGCGCTCGGGCCGGACAAGGTCTGGGCCGTGATGCTGCCGTCGAAATACACCAGTCAGGACAGCTTGGAAGACGCGAAGGACTGTTCTCAGCGTCTCGGCATCCGCTATGACATCATTGATGTCGAGCCGGCAATTGCCAGTTTCGGCAAGATCCTGGCCCCGGCTTTTCGCGGCAGCGAGAGCGATGCGACCGAGGAGAATATCCAGTCGCGCGCTCGCGCCGTTGTGTTGATGGCGCTGTCCAACAAGTTCGGACCGATGGTGCTGTCCACCGGCAACAAGTCGGAAATGGCGGTCGGCTATGCGACGCTCTATGGCGATATGAATGGCGGCTTCAACGCGCTCAAGGATATCTACAAGACCGAGGTCTATGAGCTGGCGCGCTGGCGCAATGCGCTCCGCGAGCCCATCGGGCTCGGCCCGGCCGGTGAGGTCATCACCTCGCGCATCATCACCAAGGCCCCGAGCGCCGAACTGCGTCCCGATCAGAGCGACCAGGACAGCCTGCCGCCCTATGAGATCCTCGACGCCATCCTCTATGGCTTGATCGAAGACGAGAAAGCCCCGCGTGATCTGATCGCCGAGGGCTATGACGAGCCGACGGTGCGCCGGGTCGAGAACCTGCTCTACCGCGCCGAATACAAACGCCGCCAGGCGCCGCCCGGCGTCAAGATCGGCCCGAAGAATTTCGGCCGCGACCGTCGCTACCCCATGACCAACCGCTTCCGCGCCGATTGAAAAGGGGACAGGTATATTTAACGCGCCCGCACCACGGTGCCCGATGGGCAAACCGGCATGATT
>TARA_R110002051_G_scaffold65769_1_pt1 | contig 50677 bp, 48 predicted proteins | sample TARA_R110002051 | Tara Oceans TARA_R110002051 (sample SAMEA4397023) | marine metagenome | biome: Polar Biome; feature: [MES] marine water layer (ENVO:01000295) within the mesopelagic zone...; material: water (ENVO:00002006), including particulate matter (ENVO:01000060) such as...... | reverse complement strand
TGGCGCTGACTCGCTTGATACCGTTGAGCTGGTCATGGCTCTCGAAGAAGAATTCGAGACCGAGATTCCGGATGAAGATGCTGAAAAAATCACCACCGTTCAGGAAGCTATCAACTACGTGAATACTCATCAGAAGTAATCACGCAGTTAGCTGACTGTACTGAAAAAGCCGCAGTTCCGTAATGGATCTGCGGCTTTTTTGTTTGTCTAGATTGTACGTTGGCGGAGTAATCTGCCCGGCTTATATTGCCGAGCAGGTCCTTTATGCGGACAATACGCGATTGACGCAAACCGGGGTCTCGTTCCCTGGCTTGTAATAGCTGATCAGAAGTCCCTAAAGAGTTGAATAAGGAGCATCCTGTGTCGCGCAGACGCGTCGTGGTAACCGGCTTGGGTATGTTGACCCCCCTGGGTAATTCAGTCGACAGCAGTTGGCAGGCCGCCCTGGCGGGCAAAAGTGGCATCGGCCCCATAGAGCATATGGATGTCAGCGCGTTTGGCACTCGGTTTGGAGGCTCCATTCGGGACTTCGATATCGAGCCCTACATGGCCGCCAAGGAAGCCCGCAAACTCGATCTCTTTATCCAGTACGGGATTGCCGCTTGCATGCAGGCTCTGGCTGATTCCGGCCTGGAAGTCACCGATGCCAATCGCGATCGCATTGGTGTCTCTATGGGTTCGGGTATCGGTGGCCTGACCAATATCGAGAAAAACCACGAGCTGTTGCTTAATAGCGGTCCGCGGCGCATCTCTCCGTTTTTTGTGCCTGGTTCGATCATCAATATGGTGGCCGGGTACTTCTCTATTCAGTACGGCCTGCAGGGCCCCAACTATGCGCTGACCACGGCGTGCACCACCGGAACCCACAGCATTGGCATGGCGGCGCGCAATATCGTCTACGGCGAAGCGGATGTGATGGTCACCGGTGGCTCGGAAATGGCCACCAGCGGCTTGGGGCTAGGCGGTTTCAGTGCGGCCCGCGCGCTCTCTACACGCAACGATGACCCCCAGGCTGCCAGCCGCCCATGGGATAAAGACCGTGATGGGTTTGTATTATCCGATGGCTCCGGCGCATTGGTCTTGGAAGAGTACGAGCACGCCAAGGCCCGCGGTGCGACCATTTACGCAGAGTTGATCGGCTTTGGCATGAGCGGCGATGCCTACCACATGACGGCACCGCCGGAGGACGGACGCGGCGGCGCCAAGTGCATGCAGAACGCGCTTAACGACGCGGGTCTGAACGCCGATCAGGTGGGCTATATCAATGCCCACGGTACGTCCACTTCGGCTGGCGATCTAGCCGAGACCCGTGCGGTCAAGTCGGTATTCGGTGAGCACGCCGCCACCTTGGCGATCAGTTCTACCAAGTCCATGACCGGCCATTTGTTGGGCGCTGCGGGTGCCGTAGAAGCCATTTTCAGTGTCCTGGCGTTGAGAGATCAAGTGGCACCGCCCACCATCAATCTGGATAATCCGGACGTGGATTGCGATCTCAACTATGTTGCCCATGAAGCGCAGCCCAGGGCTCTGGAGGTCACTGTGTCCAACTCCTTCGGGTTTGGCGGCACCAATGGTAGCCTGGTATTCCGTCGCATCTGATGGGTATGACCACCGCCACCTTGCCCGAATGCCTGATTGACGGTCAGCCCGCCGATCAGTTGCCGGTCGCCGATCGCGGGCTGAGTTATGGTGATGGCCTGTTTGAAACGCTACGTGTGAGCCAGGGGAAAATTCCGCTGATCGACTATCACCTGGCACGCCTGCAGCGTGGCCTGCAGGCTTTGAGGTTGCAGGCTGAGATACAGTTGGTGGCCGGCGAGTGGCGCGATCTGGCCAAGCGTATGGAGGCGGGGGTTATCAAGCTTACGCTGACCCGTGGGGTCGGCCAACGTGGCTATGCTATTCCCGCGCCTGCCCGTGCCGTGCGGATTCAGCAATGTTTTCCGCCTGCGAGTTATCCTGCCGAGCGTACCCAAGCGGGTATTCGCTTATTTCCATGTGTTACCCGCCTGGCCCGTCAGCCACTGTTGGCTGGCATCAAACATCTTAATCGCCTGGAGCAGGTGCTGGCGCGCAGTGAGTGGGCCGATCCGCAATACGCCGAAGGGCTGGTCTGCGATACGCAAGGACTGCCCATCGAATGTACCATGAGCAATCTTTTCGTCCGGGTGGACGGCAAATGGCTGACGCCGGCGCTCACTCAGTGCGGTGTACGCGGGGTGATGCGTGAGTATTTGCTGGACCAACTGCGTGCCCAAGGCGAGCAGGTTGAAGAGGCCGAGATGGATTACCCCATGTTGACCAGGGCTAGCGAGCTATTCTGCTGTAACAGCCTTTATGGCATTTGGCCGATCGTCGCACTTGAGCAGCATGCATGGCCTGTAGGGCCTCATACAGAGTACGCCCAGACACTGGTAGAGCAGGTAATGAAGTGAAGTCAATTCTTAGGTTGTTCGTATTAGTCGTTGTTTTATCAGTAATTGTGACGATTAGCGGTGCGCTATGGGCATATTTTACCTTGCAGTCGGCGCTTGATCAGCCTTTGCAGGTGGAGCTGGTGCAAAGCCTGGACGTACCCTCTGGAAGTAGCCCTGCGCGTATTTTTTCGCAGCTTGAGCAGCAAGGCGTTCTGCATAGTTCGGTTTGGTTGCGGCGTTACTGGCAGTGGCAAAAGCCCGGCGCTGTTTTGCAGGTCGGTGAATACGTCATGGAGCCGGGCATGACCGCCAATGACCTGTTGCAACGCATGGCGAGCGGCAGTGTATTGCAGCGCAGCGTGACGCTGGTGGAGGGTTGGACCTTCAAGCAGGTGCGCGACCAACTGAGCCGTGCCGAACGCCTGCAGCAGAGCTTGGAACCAGACTGGTCGATGGAGCAGGTCATGGATGCGCTAGGGCTGGACGGCGTGCATGCTGAAGGCCAGTTCTTTCCGGATACCTACCAGTACACCTTTGGCATGAGCGATCGGGACATTCTGCTCAGGGCCTATGAGCGCATGCAGCGCGTGCTGGAAGAGGCCTGGGCGTCACGCGCCGAGAATCTGCCGATCAGCACGCCCTACGAAGCCTTGATTCTGGCCTCTATTATCGAGCGGGAAACCGGTGTGCCTCATGAGCGGGGGGAAATTGCCGGCGTATTCACTCGGCGCCTGCAGATTGGTATGCGGCTGCAAACAGACCCCACGGTCATCTACGGTATGGGTGATGATTACGAGGGTCGGATTCGCTTGCGTCATCTTCGCCAACCTACGCCCTACAACACTTACACTATTGATGGATTGCCGCCAACGCCGATTGCCATGCCGGGCCGCGACGCTTTGATGGCAGCAGTTAACCCGCTAGACGGAACGAGTCTGTATTTCGTCGCTCGGGGCGATGGCAGCCATATTTTCTCGAATAATCTGCAGGAGCATAATCGCGCTGTACGTCGTTTTCAGATCGAGCAACGTGCCGCCGATTATCGTTCTAGCCCCGCACCGGCGGTCCAGAACCAGGAAGCTGACCAGTGAGTGGACTTTTTATTACCTTTGAAGGGCCCGAAGGCGCGGGCAAATCGACTAACTTGCAGGTGTTCGCCAAGGCGCTGCGCGCCGCCGGTTGTGAGCCGCTGCTGACCCGCGAGCCGGGTGGCACCCCAGTGGCCGAGCGGATCCGCGAAGTGCTGCTAAGTCACCATGAAGAAGCCATGTGCGCCGATACTGAGCTGCTGTTGATGTTTGCTGCGCGGGCGCAACACCTGGACGGCCTGATCAAGCCTGCGCTGGCAGCGGGGTGCGTGGTTATCAGTGACCGCTTCACCGATGCTACTTATGCTTATCAGGGCGGTGGACGGGGTATCCCGGTTGAACGTATTGCCAGCCTGGAAACCTGGGTCCAGGGCGATCTGCGGCCCGATCTTACGGTCATTTTTGATGTGCCGGTCGAAGTGGGCATGGCCCGCGCGCGCGCGCGCAGCGAACTGGACCGCTTTGAAATCGAGCAGCAATCCTTTTTTGAAGCGGTGCGCGCAACCTATTTGCAGCGCGCAGCCGCCGAGCCAACACGCTACCGGGTAATCGACGCCCGTGGTGACCTGGAGCAGGTCGAGGCGGGCATGCAGCCTTTGATCACAGAAGTGCTGGAGCGCTGGCATGCTTGAGGTAGCCTGCCCCTGGCATGCGCCGATCTGGAGCAACCTGACGGCGCAAACCCAGCACGCCCATGCCTATTTGTTCAGTGGCCTGCCAGGCGTTGGCAAGCGTCGTTTTGCCAATGCCTTTGCCGCTTTTCTGCTCTGCGATCAGCCCCAGCATGGTATGGCCTGTGGCCGTTGTCGGGCCTGTCAGCTGCGTGAAGCCGGCAGTCATCCGGATATGTTGTTGCTCGAGCCCGAGGAGGAGGGCAAAGCTATTCGGGTTGATGCCGTGCGTCAACTGGTGGATTTTATCGGTCAGACGGCACAGCAGGGCGGCAACAAGGTGATCGTCCTGCATCCTGCCGAAGCGATGAATCAAAATGCCGCCAATGCGCTGCTCAAATCCTTGGAAGAGCCAACCCGCGACACTTACCTGTTGTTGGTCAGTGATCAACCCAGTCGTCTGCTGGCTACTATTCGCAGCCGTTGCCGGGTGCAGACTCTGCCGGCACCGTCCAACGCCGAAGCCCTGGATTGGCTGGCCACGGCGCTGCCAGAATTGCCAGTGGAGCAGCATCAGGCGCTATTAATCATGGCCGGAGGCGCTCCGCTGCGTGCTTTGGCATTGCATGCACTGGACGCCGTTGCCATGCGTCAGCAGGTAGTGGCTGACGTCAAGGCATTGATCAAGCAGGAACGCTCGCCGGGCCAGGTATCCGAGTCTTGGTCCAAGTATCCGCTGGAACTTCTGCTGGACTGGTTCTGCAGCTGGACGCTGGACCTGCTCAAACTGCATACCAAGGCACAAGACGCTGCGACTAATCAGGATATGGACAAAGTGCTTGGCTATGTAGTGCGCTTCCCCAGCGCCCGACAATTGATGGATTGGCAGGCCTGGCTATTGGCCCACCGTGCTATGGTGCAGGGCAAGGCCAACCTGAATCGCGGACTGTTTGTAGAAGCGCTGTTGATTGAGTGGAAAAAACTACTGGAAAAGCGTTAATCTGCCCGCATAACGACCAGAATGAGTAAGCTATGAGTAACCCGACAGCACCAAGCCCGCGTAACGGCATTTTATCCCTGACCATCAAGGATAAATCGGTTCTGTATGCCGCTTATATGCCCTTCGTCAAACACGGCGGGCTGTTTATCCCCACCAATAAAAGCTACGGCTTGGGTGATGAGGTCTTTATGCTGTTGAACCTGATGGACGAGCCGGAAAAAATCCCGGTCGCCGGCAAGGTTATCTGGGTTACCCCCAAGGGGGCTCAGGGCAACCGGGCTGCGGGTATCGGTGTGCAGTTCAGCGATCAGGACAATACCGCCCGTAGCAAGATCGAAACCTATCTGGCCGGCGCGCTCAAGTCAGATCGTCCTACTCATACGATGTAATCGGGTTAGCTATGCTGATCGACTCACATTGTCATCTGGACCGCCTGGATCTAACTGCCCATGCTGGTTCGCTGGACGCGGCACTCGATGCAGCGCGACAGCGTGGCGTGGGAAAGTTTTTATGCATCGGTGTCGATGCGGCCAACGCACCCACGGTTAAACGGATTGCCGAGCTACACGCCGATGTGTTTTGCAGCGTGGGCATCCACCCGCTGGATCTGACCCGTGAAACACCCACCGACCTCGCCTGGTTGCTCGACGCCTTGGACCACCCACGGGTGGTTGCCATCGGCGAAACCGGGCTTGATTACCATTACCAGCCAGACATGGCCGCGCAGCAGCAGCTTTCGTTGCAGTGTCATCTGCAGGCGGCTCGTCAGACCGGAAAGCCGGTGATCATTCATACGCGCGAGGCGCGTGCCGATACGCTGAGGTTGTTGCGTGAAGCCGCTTTGCCGAATGCCGGTGTGCTGCACTGCTTTACCGAAGACTGGGATATGGCTCGCGTAGCGATGGATATGGGTTACTACATTTCGCTGTCGGGCATCGTCACATTCCGCAACGCCGAAGCTTTACGCGAGGTTGCGCGGCGCGTCCCTGCGGATCGTCTCCTGGTTGAAACCGACTCCCCCTATTTGGCCCCGGTCCCGTATCGCGGCAAACCCAACGAGCCGCAATTTGTGTGTGATGTGGCGGCCTTTCTAGCGGACTTGCGTGGCGAACCGCTGGAGCTGCTTTGGCAGAACACCACAGATAATTTCCACCGGCTTTTCCCTCTAGCGCGTTAATGGCGAGGCAGGGCGTTTGGGGCAAAAAAAACCCGAACTCTGGGGGAAGAATTCGGGCCAAGACCATTAGGAGTGTTGCAAGGATGAGCGGCGTGCTAACGCCCCATCCCCACAGGAGCGGCATCTGGGGGGGACGCCGCTAGCCTGACATAGTGAGTATTGCCGAAAACGCTCAGGTTGCCAGCGTATTGAGATCGTTTTATAAACTGATTTGGAATACGCGAGACGCAACTTATCGTGATCGGTTGTTAAGTTTGCGCGAGTCCGGCAGCAAACGAGCGAGCTGTCACTATACTGTCATGGGTGAAACCTAAGGTTCGACCTAAGGTTCGACCTATTTTCTGTTGAGACTTTGACATCAAAAGGATTGCCGCCATGCGCTTGAAGCAGATTCTCCTCCCCGCCGTGTTGACCCTCACCCTTCCGTTGACCGCCATGGCGCAGGAGCTGCGCTTGCTGACCTGGGGTGGTTACGCGCCGGAGGAAGTGGTTAGCCAGTTTGAAGACGAAACGGGCATCAAGGTTCAGGTCACCCTGTCGAACAACGAGGATATGATTTCCAAGCTGCGCGCCACTGGCGGCGCAGGATTTGATTTGGTGCAGCCCAGCCAGGATCGTATCACCAGTGCGCAACAAGAGTTTCGCATTTACAAGCCGATGGACCTAAGCAAGATCGATTCGGCGCTGTTTATCGACTCCATGCTGGCGGCCACCCGCCGCAACACCAGCGTGGGTGAGGATGTCTATGCCGTTCCCCACGTGTGGGGTACGACCGGGTTGATCGTGCACGACAGCGTTGCCGGGGAGGTTAAGGATTTTGCCGACCTGTGCAAACCGGAGCTGGCAGGCAAGGTATCATACCGGCTGCGCCGACCCATACTGATTGGTATGGCCTTCTCCATGGGCGAGGATCCCTTCGCTGCGTATGACGATGAACAAGCCTATGCCAGCATCATGGCCAAGGTGGAAGAAAAGCTGATTGCCTGCAAACCCAACGTCAAGGCCTACTGGAGCGGCGGTGATGAGTTGATCAACCTGGTCGCGTCCGGTGAGGTGGTGGCGGCCAAGGGCTGGGATGCAGGTGGCTGGAAGCTGCAGGCAGAGAATCCGCAGATCCGCTTCGTTGCACCCACCAGTGGAGCGCTGGGTTGGATCGATACCTTCGCCTTGCCGCGCCGTGGCAGCAATGACGAAGCGGCCTACCAGTGGATCAATTTTGTCATGCAGCCTGAAGTGGCTGCCAAGATCACCCAGTCGGCGGGTAACTTCACGGCGGCCAAGGGCGCAGAAGAGTTTGTTGATGAGAAGCTTAAAGCCAGTTTTGAAAGCAGTTTCAATCAGCAGGCGCTGGACAATATCAAGTGGTATCCGCCGGTACCTGCGGGGCTTGAGAACTTGGAAGGGCGCATACTTGATCGCATCAATGCCGCCAAGTGACATGCCGGCAACTGCGCTTAAGCTTGGCTAATTGTTTTAGCCTTTCTGGCACCGCGCAGCTATGGTGGCTGTGCGGTGCACCGGTAATGGACTGTCCATGCCTTTGAATTCAAGCAAGCCCCTCGACCTTGAGTGCCGGGCACTGTACAAGCAGTTTGCCGGCCAGCCCGCAGTAGCGGGCGTATCCTTCAATATTCCCTCAGGCTCGTTCTTTTCCATTCTCGGACCATCCGGGTGCGGCAAAACCACTTTGCTGCGCATGCTTGCGGGTTTTTTGGAGCCAGACAGTGGTGATATCTGTATCAAGGGCCAGTCGATGCTGGGCATACCGCCCAACAAACGCCCGCTGAACATGGTATTTCAGCATCTTGCGCTGTTTCCGATGATGAGTGTAGAGGACAATATTGCCTACGGTCTCAAGCGCCGTGGCGCGGACAAGGCAGATATTCGCCGCCGCGTCGGCGATATGCTCGAGCGGGTTGGTCTGCCGGATGTTGGTAAACGCAAGCCTGATGCGCTCTCCGGTGGGCAGAAGCAACGGATTGCCATTGCCCGTTGTCTGGTTCTGGAGCCGGCTGTACTGCTGCTGGATGAACCCCTAGGCGCGCTGGACCTGAAACTGCGTGAACAGATGAAGGTCGAGCTAAAACAATTGCAGCAAACCTTCGGCACCACCTTTGTCTATATCACTCACGATCAGTCCGAAGCGCTGGTGATGTCCGATCAGGTTGCGGTCATGAACAAGGGCCGATTCGAGCAGGTGGCTAGCCCGCAAACGCTTTATTATCAGCCGGCGACGCCCTTTGTCGCGGGTTTTGTTGGCGATTCCAATTGCCTGCAAGGTACTTTGGTGCGCGAGGGCGTGGTCCGCCTTGGTCTTTCAGCTAGCGCGGATTCTGGGCAGGAGCTCAGGGCACGGGCGGCAGGTTCGGTGCTGGCGACGGCCAATCAGCCGGTCAGTTTGTATGTCCGGCCAGAAAGCATAACGCCTTTTCTCCCGGGCACGTCTGCGCAGGCGGACAATCTGCTAGAGGTGCAGATAGACACATTGCTGTTTGATGGTGCCAATAGCCGCATCAGCGTCAGCGGTCTGCAAGGCGGCCCTGAGTTGACGGTGCGCCTGCCGCAAACACCGGAGTACGCACGCCTGCGCGAGGGCGACCGCTTGCAGATCGGCTGGACGGCTGATCAGGCGCTGTACTTTGCTGCGGAGCCGGCATAAACATGGCAGCGCATAGGGTGGCTGCCCGCCGGCTTATCGGCGTAAGCACGGTACTGTTGATGTTGCCCTTGCTGCTCTGGCTTTTTCTGCTGATTTTATTGCCTCACCTGGACATGTTTGCCGTGGCCTTGCGTGAACGGATTGGCTTCGGTGAACACCGTTTCAGCTTTATGCACTTTGAACTGTTCTTTACCGAATCGCTGTATTGGCGCACTTTTTTGCGTACTGCGGTGATGTCGATCCTGACCACGGTATTGACCTTGCTGATCGCGCTGCCGATTGCCTGGTATATCGCCAAACTGGTACGCGGCAGGCTGCGGGCGCTGTTGTTGATGGGCTGCCTGATTCCGTTCTGGGTCAGTGAGCTGGTACGTACCTATGGCTGGATGATTCTGCTGCGCGAAAGTGGTGTTATCAGCGGTGTACTGCAGTGGAGCGGGCTGGTCGATGCGCCGGTAGAGATGCTCTACAATGACGTAGCGATCATGGTCGGGCTGATCTACGCTTCCATGCTGTTCATGCTGGTGCCACTGGTGACTACGCTGGACAGTCTCGACAACAGCCTGGTGGAGGCTGCCTATGATCTGGGCGGCAATCATTTCACCGTCACGCGCGATATCATTATTCCGCACGCCATGCCCGGCATCGTTTCGGGCTCTATTGTAGTGTTCATGCTCTCGCTAGGTAACTATCTGACCCCGGTATTGCTCGGTGGCAAAGATAGCCTGTGGTTTACCGAGCAGATTTTTACCCAGTTCATTACTCGCTTTAACTGGGAGCAGGGCGCGGCATTCGGCGTCTTGTTGCTGGTGCTCTCGTCATTGATTGTCTGGCTGGGTTTGAAACTCAGCGGCCAATCTTTTGCGGAGACAATGAAATGATTGCCTCTTTGCCACTCAGCCGCCGCTTCCAGTGGATTTACGCCGCCTACGTGTTGATCTTTTTTGTCTATTTGGCAGCACCCTTGCTGGTGGTAGGGGTGTTTGCCTTCAACGATAGCCGCTTCCCGGCGCTGCCCTGGCAAGGCTTTACGCTGGACTGGTTTATCGCTGACGGCGACGGACGTACCGGCTTGTTTCATGACCGGGCTATTCTGCACAGCGTGGGCACCAGCGCGTTGGTGGCCAGCTGTGTCACTGTGTTATCGGTCAGTCTGGCCACCATGAATGCCTTTTTATTCGAGCGGCATGTATTTCCCGGCAAGAATCTGCTGTTTATCCTGATGCTGTTGCCGTTGGTGATTCCCGGGGTCATCCTTGGCATCTCGATCCTGATCTTCGCCAGTCGCATTGCCAATTACTTCGACTTCAATCACGACATCATGCTGGATATGCTCCGGCCCGGCTTGTTGCTGGTAGTGCTCGGGCAGTTTGCCTTTCTGACTACCATTGCCACTCTGGTCATTTCGGCGAGGCTGCGGACGTTTGATATGCAACTGGAGGAGGCCGCCTGTAATCTCGGCGCGAGCCCGCTGACCGCCGTCAGAACGGTCACTTTACCCTTTCTTGCGCCAGCGATTATCGGCGCAGCCTTGGTGTGCTTTTTGATGTCCTTCGAAAACTTCAACACCACATTGATGTTGGTCGGCTCGGACGCGCCACTCACCATCACGCTGTTCAGCCGCCTGCGAGAGGGCGCGACGCCGGTACTCAATGCTGTGTCGCTGTTATTGATGGTCGGTTCGATGCTGCTGGCGCTGATCAGCATTCGGGTTCAAAAAAAGGCCTAACGGTCAGCTTTGCATCAATGCGTGGGCATTTGGTCATGATGTTGGCATAATGCTTTGCTTTGCCGGTACGGAAAGCACAATCAACATGCAGAAAGAATCACGCAAGGTTCGCGAGTTCCGCCGCCGCGAGCAGGAAATACTCGACACGTCGCTGCGCCTTTTTCTAGAGCAGGGTGAAGACAGCGTCACCGTGGAGATGATTGCCGACGAAGTCGGCATTGGTAAGGGCACCATATACAAGCATTTCAAATCCAAAGCCGAAATTTATCTCAGGTTGATGCTCGACTACGAGCGAGACCTTGCCGAGCTACTTAATTCAGAAGGTATTGAAAGGGATCGTGAGGCCCTCTCACGCGATTACTTTGCCTTTCGTATGAGTGATCCAGACCGTTACCGGTTATTTGATCGTCTCGAAGAAAAATTGGTTAAATCCAACCAGCTACCTGATCTTCTTGAAGAGCTTCATAAGATTCGCGCGTCCAATTTTAATCACCTTACCGGGGTGATTCAGGAGCGTATTGATGAAGGCAAGCTGGAAGATGTGCCTGCTTATTTTCACTATTGCGCCGCCTGGGCCTTGGTACATGGGGCGATGGCCATGTACCACTCGCCATTCTGGCAGGACGTGATTGAAGACAAGGAAGGCTATATGCAGTTTCTGATGGATATTGGTGTGCGTATGGGCAATAAGTCGAAACGCAGAAAAGATCCAGAAATCCTCTGAGTCGGGAAACGCCTCGTCGATCTCGGGGTCTGTTGTATTCTGCGGTTTCATCAGAGAGGCATCTTGTGTCATCAATTCGTTTAGCCTTGGTTTTGGCGTTGGGCCTGCTGGCCAGCACCGCGCACGCACGCGATTATGCCTTCAGTGACGCGCATTTTCATTATGTAGACTTTTTCCAGGAAAGTGAGGGTATCAAGGCTTTGCTGGAAAAGATGGACGAGTCGAACATCGATCACATCATGTTTTCCGGTATTCCAGTGGCCAAGAAGTGGCATGAAAACGAGCCGCAGCGTCCCCGCTATTATGCTGGTGATGACGCTGCGGCCTATTGGTACAGCGGTACCGATTTCATCATTCTAAGGGCGCTGCAACACCTCACACCCAAGCAGCGCAAGCGCTTTCATCCCTTTCTTTCAGGCTTCAATCCCAACGACAAGAACGCCGATGCGCATATTCGCCGGCTGCTCGAGATGGATCCTGGGTTGTGGAAAGGACTGGGGGAAGTCTTCACCCGTCATGACGACTTGACCGCGCTGATCAGCGGTGACGTGCCCCGCGCCAATAATGAGGCGATGTATCGCATTTACGCCCTGGCGGAAGAGTTTGATCTGCCGGTCATGGTGCATAGCAATATCACCTCCAAGCGTGAACGTGTGCCGCTGTATCTGGAAGAGATCGAAGATCCGCTGCGCTACTTCCCCAATGTGCGTTTCATCTGGGCGCATGCGGGTACCAGCAAGGAGCTGCACCGGCACCAGGACAAACTCGAATTTTTGTTCGACACGGTCAAGCGGATGCTGGAAAGCTATCCTAACCTGTACATTGATCTGTCGTGGACGGTACTGGACCCCTATCTCCTGAACAAAGATGGTGAAGCTGACGCTGAGTGGGTGAAGCTGGTGACGGACTTCCCGGACCGCTTCATGCTCGGCTCAGACGTGGTGGGTAGCTTCAAGAATATGGACCAGTATCTGAATGCCTTTATCCCGTTCCTTGATGCCTTGCCCGAAGAGGTGGCACATAAGGTCGCGCGGGATAACTTCCTCGCGGTGCTGCCAGGCAAAGAGGAGCAGGACTGATGGCGGTGTTTCCGATTGACTATATTGAACCGGTGTTTCGGCCCCCTAGCGAGGCCCATTCACTGATTTTGCCAGTCACTAATGGCTGTTCCTGGAATAACTGTACCTTCTGCGAGATGTACACCGCGCCGCAGAAAAAATTCCGTGCCCGGGATGAAGATCAGGTGCTGGAGGAGATTCGCAAATGCGGTGAGCAACTGATCGTCCAGCGGGTATTTCTGGCCGACGGCGATGCCATGATTCTGCCGACCAAGCGCCTGCTGCGCATCCTTGAAGCGATCCGCGAGCATATGCCCAGCGTGGAGCGGGTGACGTCCTATTGCCTGCCGCGCAACCTCAAACGTAAATCGGTAGCGGAGCTTCGGCAGTTGCGCGAGGCGGGTCTGGCTATGCTGTATGTGGGTGCCGAATCCGGCGATGACCAGGTGCTTGAGCGGGTGAACAAAGGTGAAACCTATGCCAGTACGGAAGAAGCACTGAGCAAATCTGGGGAAGCGGGGATTCAGCGCTCGGTGATGATTCTCAATGGCTTGGGTGGCAAGAGCCTGAGTGAGCAGCACGCGCTGAACTCGGCACGCCTGATGAATGCGACCCAGCCAGAGTTCCTCTCGACCCTGGTGGTGAGCTTTCCGCAGGGGCTGGAACGCTACCGTGAGCGCTTTCCGGATTTTGAACCGCTGGATCAGCCCAGTCTGTTCCGTGAGCTGGCGAGCTTGATCGACAGGCTTGAGCTGGACAACAGCGTGTTCCGCAGCGACCATGCTTCCAATGCGTTGGTATTAAAGGGTGTGCTGGGCGCTGACAAAGAGCGCATGCTAGCCCAAGTGCGTGCTGCGATCAGCCGCCCGGAGCAGGCCCGACTGCGACCGGAATGGATGCGCGGTTTATAGCAAGTTGCTGAGGGGGATCGCCATGCGTTGGATTGGACTACTGGTTGTGCTGAGCGTATTGGTTGGCTGTATGAAGCCATCGGATATGCAGAAAAGTGCGCGCTACTACCTTGGCGATGCCGGGCTGATGAACCATTACCAGATCAAGCGCAATGCCACCTGGCGCCTGCAGCCAGACTCGACCCTATACATTGCCCAGGGCCATTTTGTCCCTGTCGGCCATCCCTACGCCAGGCCCAATGTGGTCGCGGAAGAAGCCTTTGCAGCGGCGGTTCAGGTATTCCCAATGCCGCGTCGGGCCGAGCAGCCGCTGGGCCTGGAAGAGGCGCTGGAGCAAGCTTATCTGCACCGTTCCGATTATTTGCTCTATACCCGCTTCGCCCGCGCGGACGACGCCGTCGGCGATGCCGAACATTGGAATGAATCACGCGACCTCGCGGATGTGGGGCTGGATCGGGCGGTACTGCAGATGATGTTGATGGAAACCTCAACAAGGCAACTGGTGGACTTTGCCGTTGTCGAAACCCGTGGCGGCTTTCTGCAATTTTACCAGGCCGAGCCCGAGGACCTGTTGCGGCCTCCACTGGAAGACTACACCCGTCGCCTGCTCGGCCGCTGAGGAGTTATTCATGTCCAAGCGTCAACACCCCCCGCAATCCTTGATCGACAGCATCCCTGGAGGGGCGATAGGCCAGGCGCGCGAGCCGGCACCAGTGCATCTGTGGAATCCACCATTGAGTGGCGAGATGGATATGCAGATTGCCCGCGATGGCACCTGGTATCACGAAGGCGACCCCATTGGCCGCAAGGCACTGGTGCAATTATTCGCCGGCATCCTGCGCTATGACGAGGATGGTCGCTACTACCTGGTGACACCAGTCGAGCGCTGGGCAATTAAGGTCAACGATGCGCCCTTTGTGGCGACACAGTTGAAAGTCGAAGGGCAGGGTGAGCAGCAGAAGCTGATATTTACCACCAATCTGCAGGATAGCTTCAGCGCCGGGCAGGAGCATCCCATTCGCGTGGTCGTCGATGCTGAAACCCAGGAACCCTCACCCTATGTGCTGGTGCGCACCAACCTGGAAGCCTTGATCAACCGTAACCTTTACTATGAGCTCGTGGAGCTGGCGGTCGAGCGCGAACACAACGGCAACAGCTGCCTGGGCGTCTGGAGTCAGGGTTGTTTCTTTCCGATAGACGGTCATCCGGTCTGAGGTTTGTTACCATGCCCACCTGGCGGGCTGCCCAAGGGCTCCTGCCAGAGCGTGCTTCCAGTCCCTCGCAAGTCAAGTAAAAAAACCTCTTTTTTGTGCTTGTCTGGATATTGATCTTTACCATATCTGGGTCTAGCATTGCCCTCTATGCACAATAACTAGTGTTTCTCTCCCGTAAGACCCATGACAGCGCCCTTGTCTGCATGGTCGGTTTTGCGGGGTGTTGATGGGTGTTTCAGGAGACAAGAATGAGCCAGACAGCCAAGGTGCAGCGCTTGCACAACGTGGTAAACGATATTCCCATGCAGCCAGCGTCATTGGACATCTGGGATACCAAATACCGCCTTAAAACCAAGGACGGTGTAGCGCTCGACAAGACCGTTGACGAGAGCTACCAGCGTGTTGCCCGGGCCATTGCCGATGTCGAGGCTCCCGAACTGCGTGAACATTGGTACGAGCAGTTCCTCTGGGCTCTGCGCCATGGTGCGATTCCCGCTGGCCGCATTACTTCCAATGCTGGCGCCCTTGAACACAAGCCAGCTACATCGACCATCAACTGTACGGTCAGTGCGACTATCGGCGATTCGATGGACGACATTTTGTCCAAACTGCACGAAGCGGGTCTGACGCTGAAGGCGGGCTGTGGCATCGGCTATGAATTCTCCACCTTGCGGCCCAAGGGTGCCTACGTCTCCGGTGCTGGCGCGTACACCTCAGGCCCGCTGTCGTTTATGGATATCTACGACAAGATGTGCTTTACCGTGTCCTCTGCTGGTGGTCGGCGTGGTGCGCAGATGGCGACTTTCGATGTCGGCCATCCGGATGTCATGGACTTCATTCGCGCCAAACGTGAGGGCGGCCGTCTGCGCCAGTTCAATTTGTCGCTGCTGATCACCGAAGATTTTATGGCGGCAGTGGCTGCCGATGCGGACTGGAAACTGTCCTTCCCGCTGACCCAGGCTGAAATAGATGCCGATCAGCTTGATCTGAATAATGAAGATCAGGTGATCTGGCGCGAATTGCCCGCCACTCAGCGTTACCTGACCCGCGCAGACGGTCGCGTAGCCTGCCGGGTGTCCAAAGTGATCAAGGCCCGTCGTATCTGGGACATGATCATGACCTCGACCTACGACTTTGCCGAGCCGGGCTTTATTCTGATCGACCGTGTGAACCAGATGAACAACAACTGGTTCTGTGAAGAGATCCGCGCCACCAACCCCTGTGGTGAGCAGCCATTGCCGCCGCACGGCGCTTGCCTGTTGGGCTCGATCAATCTGACGTTGTTTGTGCGCGATCCCTTTACCGAGAAGGCGCGATTTGACTGGGACGAATACCGCAAGGTTGTGGATATTTTCACCCGCATGCTTGATAACGTGGTCGAGATCAACGGCCTGCCGCTGGAGCAACAACGTAACGAGATTTTCCGCAAGCGTCGCCACGGCATGGGCTTTTTGGGCCTGGGTTCGACCATGACCATGCTGTGCATGAAATATGGCGAAGCCAAGTCGCTGGATTTCACCGAGCAGGTATCCAAGGAAATGGCCGTGCAGGGCTGGCGTACCGCGCTGCAACTGGCGGAAGAAAAGGGCGCTGCCCCGATCATGGATGAAGATTTCACGGTGACCGAAGCGATGCTGGTCAAACGTCCGGAAATGCGCAAGGACGGTATAAAGGTTGGTAGCACGCTCAAGGGCAAGGTTCTGTGGGCCAAATACAGCCGTTATATGCAGCAAGTGGCTGGGGAAGATGCCGAACTGGTCAAGGCGCTGGTCGAGAAGGGTGGCCGTTTTACCCACCACAGTTCGATCGCCCCCACTGGCACCATTTCTCTGTCGCTGGCCAATAATGCCTCCAACGGCATTGAGCCAAGCTTCGCCCATCACTATTTTCGCAATGTGATTCGTGAAGGCAAGAAATCCAAGGAAAAGGTTGATGTGTTCAGCTTCGAGTTGCTGGCTTATCGTCATTTCGTCAACCCCGAGGCATTGCCGAGCATGGAAGCGGCCAGCCGTAACCTGCCGGAATACTTCATTGCCGCAGATGATGTAAAACCCACCGAACACGTGGATGTGCAGGCTGCAGCGCAAAAGTGGATAGATTCTTCCATCTCCAAGACCGCCAACGTACCGACTGACTATCCCTATGAAGATTTCAAGGATATCTACCGCTATGCGTTCGAGAAAGGTCTGAAGGGCTGCACCACTTTCCGTTTCAACCCTGAAGCCTTCCAGGGTGTGTTGGTCAAGGAGCAGGATCTGGCCAACACCACCTACCGCTTCAAGCTGGAAGATGGCAGTTTTGTCGAGGCCAAAGGCGGAGACGAGATCGAGTATGACGGCGAGATGCACAGCGCTGCCAATCTTTACGATGCGTTGAAAGAAGGCTACTACGGTAAATTTTGAGCCGAGTATATTCTGAGATGCATCCCGATAACATGAACAGCAAGAAGCCCCGCTAAGCGGGGTGAGGATAACAGCACCATGGCACTGAAAATCAGCAGCAAGATTGTCGACTACACCGTCGTCAAGGCCGATGAGCCAGCCCAGGTTAGCGAGCCTGCCGAGGCCGCCATCCAGTTGGAAGAAATGCATGAGAAGCTCAAGCGGCCGGAGTTTCTAGAAGGCTCTACCTACAAGATCAAGACGCCAACATCCGAGCATGCGATTTACGTCACCATCAATGACGTCATTCTCAACCATGGCAGCGATCATGAAATCCGCCGTCCATTTGAAATCTTCATCAATTCAAAGAATATGGAGCACTACCAGTGGATTTCGGCTCTGACGCTGATTATTTCCGCTGTGTTCCGTAAGGGCGGCGATTGCACTTTCCTGGTGGAAGAGTTGCGCAGCGTATTTGATCCCAAGGGCGGTTATATGAAACGCGGCGGTCGCTGGATGCCGTCGCTGGTCGCGGAAATCGGCGATGTACTCGAACAGCATCTTAAGCGCATTGGCATGATGGTTGATGAGATGGACGAGCATCAGCGCGCTTATCTGGAGCAAAAACGCGCCGAGTTTGAGGCGATCAAGCCGCAGGGGCAGGTTGCTGCCGATTGTGATGACAGCACGGCGTCCTACCCTCCAGGTGCGCAAATGTGTAGCAAGTGTCATACCCAGGCTGCGGTGCAAATGGACGGTTGCATGACCTGCCTGAACTGCGGTGACAGCAAGTGCGGCTGACCATGTTTGGCTGATATTCACCCGCAAAAAGCCCCTTTTCAGGGGCTTTTTCATTCCCGAAAAGCTATCTGTAACGTCTCTGATACAGTTTTGATCAGAAAAGCCGGTTCCGCGCTATTTGTATCATTTGTGCAACACTCTGTGCTGTGACTGAAGCTCTGTACTAGACCCTTCCCCGCTGTTTGCCTTGCCTATGATGTAACCCCCCTGAAACAGCTGTTCTCAGCAACGGCTGTCTCGATTCGCTAACCCCTTGTTATTAAAAGCTACACGCAAAGCGGCATAGAACCTGCCTTATGTTGACTATCGGTACGATGCAGTCGCTAAAGGGACAAGGGACATGAAACAGGCGAATTACATAGGATGGTTAGGCTGTATAGCCATAACTGCCATAGGCGTGATGGCCACCCCTAGCCAGTTAGTCGCAGCCGACGGCGACATCATCCTGATTCGCCAGGTACAGCCCCGCGCAGCCGCACGTCCTCCCGTCGTACCTGACCCTAATCCGCGTGTTGTTAACCCTAAACCCAGTACTTACATCGGTGAAGACCTGCAGATGCGCAGTATGCCAGGTGAGTTGAATGACAACGATTTTGCCGCGGTTACCAGCGGCACGCGAATGACTCAGCAAATGCTTACACCGCTCAGCCAGGGCCATCATTCCAGCACCTCAGGCGCGGCTAACCATTCCTCGATTGCTGGCAACAATCCAGTTGGGCACTCCGGTAGCGCACTCGGCAGTATCGATGGGCAGGTTAATCGCAGTATTGAGCAAGGCCTGCGCCCTTTGCACATCCTCCAGAGGCCATAACATGAACTCCTCCAATCTGGTGATTGCCGTCGCCGTCGGCTTACTACTCGGTTCCGCTGCCGCCCTAGGCGAAATGGCCGTCAATGCTGACATCCAATCCAGCGGCAAAGGTTACAGCGGTGTGGTGATGATCAACCAAGCCGCGGGCACCGACCAGCAACAGGTTAACGCACGGGCGTTGGCCATCGGAGATCGTGCTGAAATCCGGATCAAGGTCGAGCAAACGCGCGACATCATCGCTGAGGAACATCTGCTACTGGACGCCAGTGCACAGATTCGCGGCGACTCCTTCAGCCAAGGCAATGGCGTCTTGGGGGTCAATCAGAGCGCCGGTAGCGGCAATCAGCAAATCAACGCTTTTCGAATCGAGTTTGGCTCGATGCCGGAAAGTCTGGATGACGGCGGTTTGGCACAAAGTGTCGCGCCGTCATCTATCAACTCGGGAGCGGAAGCACCTCAGAGTGGCCGACGCGTGATCAGCATTGACGATCAGGCGTTTGCCGACAGTCGTGGAGTGGTGCAGCTGAACCAGAGTGCCGGGGCAGGGAACCGTATGGTTAATAGTCTCGGCATCCGGATCATGGATTGATCCAATACTGCCTGCCTAAACGCAAGGATATATCAATCGAAAGGAGATTTACCATGAAGACTCAAAAACTGCTAACACCGCTGGCCATGGCTATGGTTGCACTGTTGTCCGTTGGCGCTCACGCCACCGGTTATCCAGGCTCCGATGGCGCGTCGGCAACGGTTGTCGATATCCAGGAGAACAAAAATAACACTTCGTTCAACAAGACCGTTGAAAACACCGCTGAGGTAGAAGGTTCACTGGGTGGCGCATCTGGTAACGTCGGTGTCAACGTTGCCGCTGGTGACAACAACCAGCAAGCCAACGCTGCCGCTATCGCTACGGCTGATTCGGCCTTTGTGTTTGGCTTCGGGCTGCTAGGTGGTTCTGCTCAGGCCAGCATCGATGTGTATCAGAACAACCAGCACAACGATCTGACCAACTACGGTGTGCCTAATGATGCGAGCCTGACCGATTCGGCGGGTGGCACATCGGGTAACCTGGGCATCAACATCGCCGCAGGTAACAGCAACCAGCAGAAGAACGATATGGCTGTTGCGTCTTCGGACACTGCTTATACCGCTGGGGCTAATGTACTGGTCCATCAGAACTCCTCCGACAACAGTGTATCCAATCTCGACCTTGGTGGAAGCCACGGCCATTGGGGCTACCAGCCCGGAGTGCCGGTGGTTAACAACGCGGTCATGAGCGGCTCGCTGGGCGGGGTTTCCGGCAACGTGGGTGTCAACATTGCTGCGGGTAGCGGTAACCAGCAAAGCAATTCGCTGGCCATTGCTGCAGGTTGTAACGCTTGCCCTAGTCCTAGTCTGTAACGGTAAGTCAGGCCCGGGCACTCTGTGTCCGGGCTCTTCTTTCTAGTTTTAGCCATTGGGTACAAGGAGGCGGTATGAATGGGCTCAGGCTGGCAGTTGTGCTGATGGTATTGGCCGCGCCACTGACTACCGTTCAGGCGCAAACTGTTACGTCCCAGCCTTTTGCAGCTCTACCCGGTGGCACGCTGGTATACAAATCGGTTACCAGTATGCGCGAAAGGCGCTTTATCAATCTGGTCGAGCAGAAAACCGATTTTAGCTGTGGGGCAGCGTCGCTCGCCACCATCCTGAATCAGGCCTATGGCTTGCAGTTAACCGAAGCAGACGTCATTCACGGCATGCTTGCTGAGGCGGATATAGAGTTGGTGCGTACTCAGGGTTTCTCGATGCTAGATATGAAACGCTATGCCGAGACCATTGGTCTCCGTGCGCGCGGCTACCGTATAGCACCCGAGCAGTTGGAGCAGGTGAAGGTACCAGCCATCGTTTTGATTGATGTACGTGGCTACAAGCATTTTGTGGTCATGCAAACCAGCAGTGACGGCTGGGTCTATATCGGTGATCCGGTTCTCGGTCATAACAAAATGACTATTGAGGCGTTTGCCAAGGGTTGGAACGGTATCGTCTTTGCTGTGATTGGCCCTGGCTACGACAGAAACAATGCTTTGCTTTCCCCACCGGAACCCTTGACCGCCAGACACAGACTGGATCGGTTTCGACCGGTGCGCGATGCCGATTTGCTGGATTTCGGTTTTATTCAAAGTGATTTCTTTTAGCGCACAGCGCTGGGAGCCAATGGCTCCGGGAGCGGCATATGAACAACAAATCTTGGTGGCTAGCTGGCGTGCTGTGTCTCAGCCTGCCAGTCAATGGCGCCAGTCTTTTTAAACCAGTGGAAGTCAGCGATGCGGAACTCGCCGAGTTACGCGGGCGTTACGTGCTACCCGGTCGCATCATTCATTTCGGTGTGACCATGGAAACCTTCTGGCAGAACAGCGCCGGTCAAGGCATCGGCGCACTGGTATCTCTGCGGGTTGATGGCACAGCTCAGCCTAGCCTCTACGTTAGCTATATCGATCAGACTGGAAGCGATACCTCGGTGGTGTCCGGCACAGGCCAGATTATCGGCGGTAACGGTTTGGCTCAGATCCAGGGTGTCAGTCAGAGTGTGCGCAGCGCTGGCGACTTCAACGATGCGTGGAACGATGTGAGTATTTCGATTAGCAGTGGCGGCACGGACTATCCAGCGCAAAGCGGACAGCCCTGGAATGGAGCGACTCAGTTCGCTAACGAGACAGGTAATGTCCAGATCTCTGCCCATGGCGGTGGTCTGCAGGTTGTGCTGCAAGCGGCTGGGCAGGGGCAGGCTCAACAACAGATCGGCGCTGGGAGTGTGCTTCAACAAGCCAACATGAGCGGTAGCTTGAACAGCGTGCGCAATCTGGCTGCATTGAATGTGGCACTGCGTGACAGCCCGCTGCATGCCACGCTAGGCAACTGTACATGGGAGCAGCTGCGAGCGTTACGGCCAATTGGATATTGAAGGATCTGCACAGTTCATTAAAACAAGGAAGCGTATCATGCACCAGACTGGACGTGGTTTAGTATGGGGATTGATTTGTATCAGCTCAGTGGCTGTCGCGCAGCCAGAGGAAACCGATCTGCGTCGGCAACTGGAGGCGTTACGGCAGCGCTATGAGGCGCAACAGAATGCGCTTATGATACTTGAACAACGTATCCGCCAGGTGGAAGGCCGCAGGGCCGAGGCGCTCGCTCAGGCGGGTGAACGCAGCGCACCGGCATCACCCGCAACGCGCTCGGCTAGCGCAGGATCCGGCTATGGCGAGTCGCTGAGGGACTCGTCGGAGCCGGCACCGAGTGTTGAGGCGTTGTACCAAGAAGCCAGCGGTTTTTTTGGCGGTGGCAGGTTCAGTATCGAACCTGGAATAACCTACAGCCATTACGATACTCGACAATTATTTCTCAACGGCTTCTTGGCTCTGGATGCGATTTTTCTGGGCAACCTGGGCATTGATGAGATCAATGCCGACACCTTTACCTTTGATCTTACCGGACGCTACAACTGGCGGCAGCGTTGGCAGTTTGATGTCAACCTGCCTTTGGTCTACCGGGAAACCACCTACCAGTCGGCAGGCGCTGGTGGTTCCAGTGCTCAATACAGTGAGAAAAAGGTCACCGGCGACCCCCGCCTGGGCGATATCAGCGCGGGTGTATCCTACAAATTTCTTGATGAGGCACCAGGCAGGCCTGACGCTGTTGCCAGCTTGCGGGTGCGGATGCCCACCGGTACAGATCCTTACGGGATCAAGTTGAACGCCGTCTCGGGCAACGACAACCTCAACGTCCCCGACGACTTACCCACAGGAAACGGCGTCTGGGCTGTGACGCCGGGTATAGCGCTGGTTAAGACGGTTGATCCTGCGGTGCTGTTTGGCAACCTTGCCTACACTTACCATCTGGAGGGCGACTTCTCCGATATTAGCCCGCAGATCGGAGTCAAGGTGCCGGGCAAGGTCCAGTTAGGTAACTATTTTCAGTTCGGCGCGGGTATGGCCTTTGCGCTCAACGATAGGATGAGCATGTCGATGTCATTTTCCGAGCTGATTAGCCGCTCCAGTCGCATTAAGCCGGATGGGAGCCCTTGGCAGACGGTCAATGGCAGTGATGCTAATGCAGCCTATTTCAATCTGGGCATGACCTTCGCCGCTAGCGATCGGCTGACTGTGGTACCCAGTTTGGCCATCGGCTTGACCCCGGATGCCCCGGATTTTAGTTTCAGCCTCAAATTCCCTTACTACTACTAACTTCAACGTCCGCATGCTGCAACGCGATCAGATAATCTGATGGCGGTGCAGCATGCGGTAGAGCGTCGGACGTGAAATGCCAAGTGTCTCGGCTACCCGGCACATATTGCTTGGATGGAGCGTTAGTGCATCATGGAGTGCCTGTTTCTCGGCACGCAAGATGTAGTTCTCCAGTCGGTCGGCCATCTTGATCCGGTCCTGGACGACCGCTAGGCCCAGATCTGCTGGCTCTATCGTGCGCCCTTCGGCGAGCGCCATGCCTCGACGTACCCGATTGGCCAGTTCGCGCACATTGCCAGGCCAGGGGTGTTGGAGCATGGATTTGATTGCCGCATGGCTGAAGGGGCGGGGTTTTCGACCCACCTCTCCAGCATATAGCTGGGCGAAATGCTGGGCCAGCAGCGCTATGTCGGCATGGCGTTCGTGTAATGGGGTGGTGTGGATTTCTAGTACATTCAGACGATAATACAGATCTTCGCGGAACCTGCCATCGGCAACGGCCGCTTCAAGATCGATATGAGTGGCCGCCACAACGCGCACATCAACCTGAATGGGTTGATTACTGCCAACCCGTTCTATCTGCATTTCCTGAAGAAAGCGCAGCATGTTGGCCTGCAGCTCCAGCGGCAGATCACCTATTTCGTCAAGGAACAGGGTGCCGCCATGAGCAGCTTCTATTCGACCGATTTTGCGCTGGTGGGCGCCGGTGAAGGCGCCTTTTTCATGGCCGAACATTTCCGACTGGATCAATTGGTCGGGTATGGCGCCGCAGTTTACGGCGATAAAGGGTTTGTCTGCTCGCCTGGATGTCCAATGCAGTGCACGCGCCACCAATTCCTTGCCGGTGCCGCTTTCGCCACGAATCAACACCGGAGAATCGGTGCTCGCAAAACGGCTAACCAGCTTGCGTAGCGCTTTGGCCTGCTTACTGGTGCCAAGAAATTCATGATCCTCTTTGGGCGTTGAGTCCAAATTGAGGGTGCGCAGGCGGGACATTCCATAGGCTCGGCCGAGGGCCGCTTGCATACGGTGGAAATCAAAGGGGAGGGTGTAGAAATCAAAGAACCATTCGCTGATAAATGCACGCATTGCCGATTCGTTTTTAATTTCGGGGTCAACGATAGCAATCCACTCTCCGCCGCTCTGACGGATAATGTGCTTGAGTACCTCTTGTTGCTGCAGATGGCTGTCGAGCAAATGAATGATGCCGACATCGCATTCTCTGCCCGCAGCGTGGTTCAAGCTGGTGTTCTCTATCTGCCAGCCAGTTTGGCTCAGATTGTCCAGCAGTCGGGTCCATGCGGCGAACGTTTCCACCACCAGAAGCCTTCTTACCACCTTGTCGATTTTGCCGAGCATCACCGCTCCCTCCACGCTCCCAGATTGGTCCGTTATGTTGGGGGTGTAAAAGCGTGGCTTGTTAAAAGCCTAGCACATGGATGTGCAGGGATTGCAATAACTGGAATTATTTTGCAACGCAGCTCAGCATTCCACCATCCCTGCGTGCTATCCCCCAAGCGGGGGGTGAAAGAGCTGACTGCGCGGCCCTAGGATAAAGGTTCAAACAGTGTCAAATGCGTCATCTCAACTGTTACAAGGACAACAATAACAATGAAATTTTCGCTGCTGTGGCCAAGCATCCTGATATGTGGCCTGTTGAGCTGGCAGGTTGGTCAGGCCGCCGCCGTCGATACCGCGGCCATGCGTGCGTCGGCATCTGAGGGAGCCCAATGGCTCAGCCATGGCCGAACCTGGTCGGAGCAGCGCCATAGCCCGCTCACCGGTATTAATGCCGAGACGGTGGAAAACTTGGGTCTGGCCTGGTCTATCGATCTGGATAATAACCGCGGCTTGGAAGCCACGCCCCTGTATAGCGACGGGGTCCTTTATACGTCCTTGTCCTGGAGTCGAGTGCTGGCAGTGGATGCCAGCACCGGTAAGCTGTTGTGGAGCTTCGACCCTCAGGTCAACAAAGCCAAAGGCCGGCACGCATGCTGCGATGCGGTCAACAGGGGCGTGGCGCTATGGCAGGGTAAAGTCTATGTTGGCACGCTGGATGGCCGGCTGATTGCGTTGGACGCCAAGACCGGCAAGCTGGTCTGGAGCGAACAAACCACCGACAACCGCCAGCCCTACACCATTACCGCAGCGCCCCGGGTCGTCAAAGGTATGGTCATGATTGGCAACGGTGGGGCCGAGTTTGGTGTGCGCGGCTATTTCTCCGCCTATGATGCCGAGACTGGTGAGATGAAGTGGCGTTTTTATACCGTGCCCGCGGATCCCTCCCTGCCGATTGAACATCCCGAGTTGGCTGAAGCGGCGAAGACCTGGAGCGAACAGACGGATTGGTCATTCGGGGGTGGCGGGACCGCCTGGGATAGCATGGCCTATGATCCGGAACTGGATCTGTTGTATGTCGGTACCGGCAATGGTTCACCCTGGAACCGTGAAGTACGCAGCCCCGGCGGGGGCGATAATCTGTTTCTGTCCTCCATCCTGGCATTACGTCCGGATACCGGCAAGCTGGTCTGGTATTACCAGGTCAATCCCGGCGATACCTGGGATTTCACTGCCACCCAACATATGATTCTTGCCGAGCTGGAAATCGCAGGTAAAGAGCGCAAGGTGTTGATGCAAGCGCCAAAAAATGGGTTTTTCTACGTACTCGATCGGGAAACGGGTGAGCTGTTGTCGGCGGAGAAGTTCGGCAAGGTAACTTGGGCGGAGCGCATCGACATGGCTACCGGCCGGCCGGTGGAGGTCCCCGGTGCGCGTTACGAGACGGAGCAGGTGGTGATGTGGCCGAGCCCTTTCGGGGCGCATAACTGGCATCCGATGTCGTTTAATCCGCATACCGGTCTGGTGTATATCCCGTATCAGGAAGTTCCCGGTACCTACAGTAACGAAGGCAATAGCTTTGTGCGCCGAGAGGCCTTCAATACCGGTTCTGGCTCATCGGAGATTCTTGAGTTGCCCCGCGAGTATACCTCCGGTGCGTTGATCGCCTGGGATCCTGTCAGGCAGGCGGCGGCGTGGCGTGTAGAGCACCCCAATCACTGGAATGGCGGCACTCTGAGCACGGCTGGGAATCTGGTCTTCCAGGGTACGGCTGCCGGTCACTTCGTCGCTTATAGCGCTGATGCCGGCCAACCGCTTTGGCGCTTTGATGCGCAAACCGGGGTGATTGCGGCGCCTATGAGCTATGAGCATGCAGGTGAGCAATACGTGGCGCTGATGGCTGGCTGGGGAGGTGCTGCGGCTCTGTTCGGCGGTGATGCTGCAGTGGCAACCGGGGTGCGTAATATTAGCCGCATGTTGGTCTTCAAACTTGGGGCCACGGCAGCCCTGCCTCAACTGACCGAGCCCCTGGCTAGCGAGCGAGTGCCTGAACCGGTACTTGCCGCTGAAGAGGATATTGACAATGGTCTACAGCTCTACAGTCAGTACTGCGCCGTCTGTCACGGTGCTGGTGTGATTGGTGGTGGCGTGCTGCCTGACCTGCGTCACTCATCGCCAGCGACTCGCGATGCCTATCAGGCGATCCTGCGTGGTGGGGCACTGGAGTCATTGGGCATGCCGAGTTTCGCCCACAGCCTGAATGAGGCTGAGGTGAATAATATTCTGCTCTACGTCAGAAAGCGTGAATACGATACCCACATACAGGCGCTGCAGGCAGCCGGGCAATGAATCGGTGGCGGTACTGCAGATGACCTGCAGCCGGTAACATATTTATTAAAGAGTAATTACTCTAATTTTTGCATCCTATGCTAGGCTCAAGTCAGATCGGATATCCTCTTGAGCCTGCCTTGACCTTTGAAGGCAGGTCGCGGTTAACACCTCGAGATGTCCGGCAAATAACAAGAGGCCAGCAATAAGCTGGCTCGCGTGCATCAGGATGATTGACTCCATGATCATGAAAGGCCGTGTTCTGACCCCGCCCTTGCTCGACTGTATTTCGCCGTCCGGCAATGATATCCCGCTACTCCTGGCCACCAAACTTAATCCCCCGCGCCTGGGGCGTGGGATCCTGCCGCGCCCGCGGTTGGAACGCCTCGCCGAGCAAATCACCGAGCATGGCATCACCGTACTGAAGGCGCCGCCGGGCTTCGGCAAAACTACCTTGGCCAGTATCTGGGCAGACAGTCTGGCTGCGCAAGGGCACGCCGTCGCCTGGCTTTCACTGGATGAGCAGGACGCGTCGGTACAACGTCTTTTGTTCTATCTGGCCGCAGCGCTGAATCATGCCGATCCGGCACTGGGTCGCGGTTGCCTTGGCCTGCGGGCAGAGCTGACTTTTTTTAGCATGGAAACGCTTGCCAGCCTGCTGATCAATGAGCTGATTCAGTTTGACCGCCCTCTGGTTCTCTTTATTGATGATTGCCAGCGCATCAGTAATCCGGTGCTGGTCAATGCACTGCGGTTTTTTATCCAGCGTGCGCCGCAGCATTTGTATCTGGTGTTGATCAGTCGGCAGGAGTTGCCCGCAGCATTGCTGGAAAAGCACTACGCAGATGATCTGCTTGAGCTGGATGCCAGCCACCTGCGATTTTGTCTTGAAGAAACCCGTGATCTATTTCGCAAGGCCAGTCTGGAACTGGAGCATGCAGGGGATTTATGCGCCATCCAGCAGGAGAGCGACGGCTGGGTTGCGGCCCTGCGGGCTTTTCTGCTGACGCCGCAGTTTGATACTGGCGGCGTACCGCGTGTTGCCAGCCGTAGTATTTGCCTGTTGTTTGAGGAGTTGCTGAACAATCTGGAAGATGCCGGCCATGAGCATCTGTGCTACTTGAGTCTGCTGGATAAATTTAGTATCGGTCTGGCTTCCGAGCTGATTGGTGCTGTTGCAGCCAGACAGTTGGTGAGTGAATTGCAACGCAGGCAGCTGTTTATAAAAGATCTGGAGGGTCAAGATCACTGGTTTACCCTGCACCCGCTGTTGCGTAGCTACCTGAAGAGACGCTGCCTTGAGCAGTACCCGGAAGCGGTACAAAGGTTACGCTTCCGTGCCGCGCAGTGGTTTGCAGCACATCGTCATTGGCTTGATGCGATAAAGCTTGGGCTTGAAGCAGAGCAGGGCAAGCAGGTGCGCGAGTGGATTAATCAGTGTGCCCTGGAGCTACTCGAACAAGGCGACTTCAATACGCTGGTGATGCTGGAGAAACGCTGGAAGCTCGAGGCGCAAGAAGCACCTTTACCGCTGAAAATGGCCCGTGTTTGGGCTATGGGTCTGGCGCTGGAGGTCAAGGCCGCTGAAATATTGCTCGATGAACTGGAACGGGACATTGCCGACCTTCAGCAGGAAGGCCCAACCTCCCGGGTATATTGGGAGATGCAGGCACTGCGCGCTATGTTGCTGGGCTTAGCCGATCACAATGAGCGCTCCGGTGAGCTGGCCACCCGTTGCTCCCAAGCGATGGAACATCGGCCGTGGATTACCAATGTGCTGCGCAACCTGATGAGTTGTAGCCATTACCACGCCAGCCGTTGGGACGCCTTTTATTCAGTACCGCCTACCTTTAGTGAGCGGCGGCATTCAGCCAGCATGCTATTTCATGACTACTATCGACGCTCGATCCACGCCCTGGCTGAATGTGCTCAGGGCCGCTTGCAGGATGCTCAAGATTGTCTGGAAGACCTGCTAGTGCGGGTCGATAACGGCGTTCATGCGCGGATGGAGGGTCCTAATCCGGCGCTTGTCGCACTGCCAAATGCCTTGCTGGCTCAGTTGCATTATCGGCGCGGCGATCATGCTTTAACGGAAACCTATCTGGCCCGATGCATGGAGTATATTGCGCTGGGCGGTTTTCTCGATTGTCTGGCAGCCGCCTACTGTACTCAAGCGCGCTTACAGTGGTATCAGGGCGCTCCTGCGCGGGCACGCCGCAGCCTGGAACAGCTGGACCTGCTGGCCAACCGTCACGGTTGGCCGCGCTTGCGGGCTAGAGTATTACTGGAACGCGTGTGGTTAAACCTGCAGGAGCACAAATCACGTGAGGCGATTTCCTGCAGCCATTGTCTGAGCGAGCTTACGCTGGGTGCCGGGTCTGATGTGAACCTGGACGCCCGCGTGTACGCGCAACTGAGCAGACTCTGGCTAGCGCTGTGTGATCTGGAGGAAGCCCCTGGGCTTGCCGAGCAGAGCCAGGTGTTAATGCGCGAGCTGCAACAGCGCCAATTGGATCTGATGTATTGCGAACTGGCCTCGGCGCTCGGTGCGCTTTATTGCTTGCGCGGCCAGCCTGAACTAGGCCAACCGTTGCTGGATGAAGTGCTACTGCGTACTCAGCATTCCGGTGCGATCAGCGTGTTGCAGGATTTGCCCTTGGGCCTGTCATGTGAGCGTCTTGCAGATTGTGTGACAGAACAGTGGAGGGATGCGGTTGATGCGTTGTTCGCGGCTACTGGGCAGCGCCATGGGCAGTCTGCTCAGGCGTGTAATGCAGCGCTACTGGGGTTAACTGTCAAAGAGCGGCAAGTAATGCAACTGGTCTGCGAAGGTAAGTCAAACAAGCAGATCGCCCGGGATTTGAATGTCACGCCGGAAACCATCAAGTCGCACATGAAAAGTATCTTTGCCAAACTCAAAGTCGACAGCCGAGCACAGGCTGCAGTCATGCTGCAGAATGGACAAACGCTGCAGGCGCTATCACGTGCATAAAAAAACCACCACTGGCCATAGCCAATGGTGGTTTTACGTGCTGCCCGATGTTAGCGGATGCCCGAAGCGCGCAGAGCGTTGGGGGTGAAGTCTGCCGAAGCACCACTGAAGTTGAAGTCGTAGTTCCTGCGCTCTTCGTTGGTCATTCCCAGCGCCACATAGCGCCCGTTCTGCAGGTCATACAAGGTCTCAATCGCGTAGCTCGGTACCATATGGTCAAAGCGCTGCATGGCAATCGATTCAGCTACCCGCCAGAGTCCGCCGCGACCATCGTAGTGATCAACGGCGGAGGCCTGCCAGTTATCCTCATTGATAAACAGATGGCGTTTGGCATAGACATGGCGCTGCCCCTCGCGCAGCACAGCTTCAACTTCCCACACCCGATGCAGCTCGTAGCGCACCAGATCCTGGTTGATATGGCCTGCCTGAACGATTTCGCTGTACTTCACATCCTTAGAAGCAATGCGGTAGTTGTTATACGGAATCAACATCTCGCGCTTGCCAATCAGTTTCCACTCATAACGGTCTGGAGAGCCATTGTAAAAGTCGTAGTTGTCCGATGTGCGGGTACCGTCCGAGCCAAAGGCAGGCCCGTCATAGGCGACCTGAGGTGCACGGCGAACACGGCGTTGACCGGCGTTGTAGATCCATGCAAGCCGTGGCTCGCGAACCTGATTGATGAATTCGTGCACCAGCAGTACGTCCCCCGCCAGGCGCGAGGGTGAAAGAATGCGCTGGGTAAAATAGAACATCAGATTATCGGAGATCGCCGGGCCATAGTCATTCAGCGCCGTGGCAAAGGTGAACTCATCCTGTAGTACAGCCATGGTGTTTGAGCCGTTGGCCTGTGGCGTGGCCTGGGCAATGGTCCGCGCGAAACTGCCGCCACGGTAACGGGCGATGTGGTTCCAAACCGCCTCAACGCCGCTCTTGGGGATCGGGAAAGGGTAGGCGGTATCAAAGTTTTCCAGGCCATTGCCGCCCTCGGCGGTGACTGTGTTGACCGCGTTGCGTGCCACCGCATCGAACACTTCTTGGGGTACGGTATTGCTGCGGCGGCTAGGGTAGACGCGCATCCGGTATGTCTCCGGGTAACGGGCAAACATCGCCTGTTGGCCGGGGCTAAGCTGGTCCTTGTATTGCTCTATGTTGGCCGCTGTCACGGTAAACAGCTCCTGATCTGCCGCAAATGGATCGGCATAGAAGCCATTGGCATCCACTGCGGCGGCGTCACGGGCCAACCCACCAGTCCATTGCGGGATGGTGCCGGCGGCATTGCCGGCGCGCTCGGCGCCGATGGGTGTCAGGGTGGTTTGCAGGGTGGCTGCCTCCTCAGGGGAAACCGCGGCCGATACGGATAAGGCGAGGCTGCTAAGGGCTAAAACACTTAGCGTGCGACGGCCCAGATTGGTTATTGTTTTCATATAGTCGTCTCCGTCCTGATCAGAAGTTCACGCCAACACTGACTGCCACAAAATCCCGATCAACGTTGGTATTGAAATCGCCGTCGAAGAAGTTGGTGTAGTTGATGCTGGCGTTGTATTTATTGTTGTATACGGCGTTCAAGCCCAAGCTGGCGGCTTTGGAGCCTTCGTTGAAGTTCGGGCCGTAACCCTCGACGTCCCAGGCGAAGGCCGCGTTGGGCGTCAAAGCGACGCCGGCGAAACCACGGTATTCAAGTGAGGCAACGGTGCGCAAGCCCCAGGAATGCTGGGTATAGAAACCGTCGTTGGTGCAGTATTTGGGTTGGGCGGCGTTCACGACTGTTTCGCACAGTCCAGGTACTGCTAGAGGGCCTGAACCGTACATCGAGTCGCGGCCAAAGCGCAGTTCGGTCGGGCTATCCTTGATGCCGCTGATATGGTTGTAACCCACCTCGCCAATCAGGGTCAGACGCTCGGCGCCCATGACGTTGTCAAAGAAGTTGATCACGGTCATTTGCGCCTGCGTGACAGGCATGCGTTTGTAGCCTTTCAGGTCGGTACCCGGCGCTGCCGGCACACCAAAGACAGTGCCGCCAATGCCGGTCGCGTTAACCGGCGACACTGGGTTGCCAGCAGCGCCAAGCGCGGCCCCAACCAGGTCATTGGTGCTGATTTGCAATGGCTGGTTCGGCCGGTAGCTCACTTCGCCAGACACCGCGACACCGGCAATATTGGTCTGGAAACTCATGCCGTACAGACGGATATCCTCGGGATACTCGATAAAGTAATTGGCGTCCAATGGCACTTCAAATACACCAGTATTGTCGTTGAAACTGAAGCCTGTGGGCGCGCCAGTCCCTGCGGTGGTACTGAATATGGGTGTGCGGCTGTGGTAATTCATCGCAAAAAAACCGAATTCGGTCTGGTTCAAGGCATCGACAAATAGCCGGAATGCCACACCATATTGGCCGCTGTCGCTGGCCTCACGGTTACCGGAACGCGGTACGTAAGCGAAGGGATTGGTTGGGTCCGCCGGGCTGTTGAGCTGCGAACCGCCAACACCTACCTGATTGCATCCCTTCGCGACCGAGTCAGTGAAGGAGAAAAAGGTGCCACAGTTATCCAGTACGGTAGGGTCCCACTCCAGTTGATAGAAAGCTTCCATACCCAGGTTATCGGTCAGGCTCTGGGACACGAACACCATGTTGACCGGAATCAATCCCTCCTTGATCTCCGCGCCCGGGCGTCGAAAGGCGGCAACGTCGATCGGGTTGATACTGTTGATGCTGTTCTGAATAAAGGTACTTTCCCCCCAACTGACCACCTGGCGCCCGACCCGTACCGAACCTGGGAGGTTGCCGATGTTGTAGTTGTGGTAGATAAAGGCATCAAGTAATTGGGCGCCTGAGGTCTTGGCTGCAGTACGGCGTCCGCTATCGTCAATATCGTACAGCTCGCGGCTGCCGTCTTTCAGCTCAAAGTCATACCAGTACTTGCCGCGTAGAAATACGCCGGTATTGCCGTACTTGAATGACAGATCATGAGTGCCTTTGAAAATTTGCGAGAACATGTCGCCTTTCTCGAAATTCAGCCGGCCATCATCCGAGTTGGCCGCGTTGTTGGTGCCGCCGTTATTGACCCAGATGAGATCCTTGTCGATGCTGCTGGTGCCGAAGCTGGCGCCGACAGACAATTGTGAGTCGAATTGGCCTTCGATTTCACCTATATCGAAGCGTGCGGCATTTGCGGGAAGACTTGCCAGCACAGCGATGGCGACAGCCAATGGCGTGAGCAGGGTGTTGAGTGACGGGATTTTTGTTGTTCTGGACATGGTATTCCTCGCGCGCCGAGCGCTTGTTGTTATTGGGAATCCTTGGCTGGTGCAGACGGCCACCATTGCAGCCCAATCGACACTATTCCCCTGCCGGCAAATGATGCACCCCCCTAATGGGGGAGATGCGTGCTAGAACGGAGATGCCAGGGTCTGTGCTGGCGTTGCACGGGTTACAAAGGGCGGGCAACAAAGCGATAATGCCCGGCCACTAAATGGAGAAATTCGATGCTCGTATCTGACCCTCAAACCCTGTTGGCTGGTATTACGCTGGCGCTCTTGCTGGGTTGGGCCGTAACTGCCTGGTTGGCGGTGCGCCGTGGCAGCCAAGCGCAGAAGGAATTGAATTTGACGCGCCAGCAGCTCGAGCTGCAGCGTGGTGAAACACAGCAGTTGCAGCAGGAGATGCACCAACAGCAGGCACGCCACGCCGGCCTGGACGTGCGCATGGAGCATCAGCAGGAAAGTCTGGAGATGCTGCGTCAGCAGCTCGAGCAGCGCAGTGTACAGTTGACGCAACTGGAACAGCAGAGCCATGACTGGCAGCTTAGGGCCGAACGCGCACAGACGCTGAGCCAGGAGCAGGCGCGGCAGATCGACGAACTGCGCCTGGAACGCCAGGTGTTGAATGAGCGCCTACTCAGCCTGCAGGGAACTCACGAACAGCTAGGGCTGGAACACAGCACCCTGAAAAATACGCTGGAGCACCGCCAGCAGCATTTCACCGAGCAGCAGCAACTGCTGAAGGACAGCCGTGACCAGTTAAAAATGGAGTTCGAACAGTTGGCGGGCAAGATCTTCGAAGCCAAAGGCCAGGCGTTTTCCCAGCAGAGCCAGCAGTCGCTGGACAGCCTGCTGAAACCCTTCCGCGAACAGATCGATCAGTTCCGCCTCAAGGTTGAGGACATTCACCATAAGGATACCCAGCAGCAGGCGACGTTGGCCAGCGAGCTTAATCATCTCAAGGAGCTGAATAGGCAGATCACCCAGGAGGCCCACGATCTGAGTACCGCCCTGCGCGGGCAGAAGAAAACCCAGGGCAACTGGGGCGAACTGATTCTAGAGAACGTGCTGGAGCGCTCGGGCCTGATCGCCGGCAAAGACTTCAAGCGCGAAGTCAGCATGACCAACGCCGACGGCCAACGCCAGCGTCCGGACGTGCTGGTCTACCTGCCACAGGAGAAACACCTGATCATCGATGCCAAAGTCTCGCTAAATGCCTACACCCGCTATATCAATAGTGAAGATGAGACCGAGCGCCGGGTGGCATTGGCTGAGCATGTGCAGGCCATCAGTCAGCGCATACGTGAACTTTCGGATCGCAACTACTTCGAATTGCCCGGACTCAATGCACCGGAAATGGTCTTTATGTTTATTCCTATTGAGTCCGCCTTCGTCGAGGCCTTGAAGGCAGACGAGAGCCTGTTTCAGAAGGCCATCGAACAGAACGTGCTGGTCGCCACGCCGACCACCCTGCTGACCAGCCTGAACATCGTACGCCAGCTCTGGCGTTTCGAAGATCAGAATAAGCACACCGCCGAACTGGCCGAACGAGCAGGCAAGGTTTATGACAAGCTGCGCACTTTTCTGGGTAGCATGGACGGCATTGAAAAGAGTCTGGAGAAGGCCACCGATGCTTATCAGAAGGCCCGCGATCAACTGGTTAACGGGCGCGGAAATCTGGTTAAACAGATCACTGATTTCAAAGAGTTAGGTGTGTCTGTTAAGGCTGAGTTAAGCGAAGACTGGACCGATCGCGCAGCCCTGGAGTTAGGGCACGAACGCGGCGATCAAGCCGATGTGCCCGCTGAAGATCGCTGAGGGCCGCAGGATCTTTGCAAGCACGCTAAAGGCGATCTTTGCGTTACCTCTGCGGCATATTTGCAGTATGCATGCACCATAAAGGTGCGCATATCTGATTGATGTCGGTCGTCGCCCTGAAATGGGGCGCTCGATTGCGGTGCATCCCCGTAACCTCGTTCCCCTCAGGCTGGCACGTCCTTTGCTCAGGCTTTACCAGATACATTGGTAAAGGACAGGGCAGAGCATGACTGCCGCTTGGCATCTTGAACAGCACGACAGCGCCATTAACTGGCAGGCAGGTCTGAACCTCGGCATCGTCAGCCGGGGTGGCCGCTCTGTGCTTGAGCATGTCAGTCACCGGGGCCCGCTGCGCATCCAGCGGCCGCTGCTCCCTGAAGGGGCAGAATGCCCCCATTTTTACATCCTGCATCCCCCTGGAGGCATGGTCAGTGGCGATTCGTTGCGCCTCCAGGTATCAGTGGGAGAGGGCAGCAGTGTACTGCTGACCACGCCTTCTTCCGGCAAGTTCTACCGCGCTCGGAACAACGGCACCCTGCAGGTGCAGCACAACCGCTTCAGCGTCGCGGCTCGCGCTAGCCTGGAATATCTTCCCCAGGACACCATCGCTTTCGAGGGCTGCAACGCGCGCATGATTACCCGCATCGATATGGTCACGGGCGCTCGGTTTTGCGCCTGGGATTTGCTCTGTCTGGGCCGTCCTGCGTCCGGTGAGGGCTTCGAGCGTGGTCGCGTCGATCAGCATCTGGATGTCTGGCGCGATGGCCGGCCGTTGTATATCGAGCGTAACCGCTTCGAAGGCGGTGACCCGTTGCTCACGGCACGCTGGGGTCTTGGCGACGCGGGTGTCAGCGGTACCTGGCTAGCCACGCTGACGTTGGATCGCGATCAACTCGACCGGCTGCGCGAAGACTTTGCCGATTACCCGCAACTGGCTTTTACCCAGCGCCATGGTCTGCTGATTGCGCGCTATCTGGGACAGCACGCGGAACATGCGCGTAACAGTTTCATTCGTCTGTGGCAGCAGCTGCGACCGTTGATCAACGGTCGGGAAACCTGCTTGCCGCGTATCTGGACTACCTGACAGGAGTGTTTGCATGGAGTTGACTCCCCGCGAAAAAGACAAGCTGCTGCTGTTTACCGCAGCCCTTGTGGCCGAACGGCGGCTGGCCCGAGGGGTAATACTGAACTACCCCGAAGCAGTGGCCTATATCAGTGCCGCGATCATGGAGGGCGCCCGTGACGGTCGCAGCGTGGCGGAGATGATGAGCTATGGCCGCACGCTGCTGACCCGTGAACAGGTAATGCCCGGCGTACCGGAAATGGTCGCCGAAGTGCAGGTGGAAGCGACCTTTCCGGACGGTACCAAGCTGGTCACCGTTCACAACCCGATTCCCTGACAGGAGCTGACCATGATTCCCGGAGAAATCCAGACTCGCCCCGGTAGCCTGACGCTCAACGAAGGGCGCGAGACTATCACCATCAGCGTGGCCAACAGTGGCGACCGGCCGATCCAGGTCGGCTCGCATTACCACTTCGCGGAAACCAACGCCGCCTTGCACTTCGATCGCGACGCTGCGCGCGGCTTTCGCCTGAATATTGCCGCTGGCACCGCCGTGCGTTTCGAGCCCGGCCAGAGCCGCGAGATCGAACTGGTAGCCCTGGCCGGCGAGCGCAAGGTCTATGGTTTTCGCGGCCTGGTAATGGGCAGCCTGTGAAGTGCGAACAGTGAATAAGGAGCGCTAGATGGAGATCAGCAGAGAAGCCTACGCCGAGATGTACGGCCCAACCACGGGCGATCGCGTACGCCTGGGTGACACCGAGCTGTGGATCAGCGTCGAGAAAGATCTGACCCGTTACGGTGAAGAGGTCAAGTTCGGCGGCGGCAAAGTGATTCGTGACGGTATGGGGCAAAGCCAGCGGGTACGCGCGGAGACCCCGGACACCCTGATAACCAATGCCCTGATTCTGGACTGGTGGGGTGTGATCAAGGCTGATGTGGCGATCAAGAACGGCATGATCAGCCAGATCGGCAAGGCCGGTAACCCGGATATTCAGCCCGGCGTAGATATCATCGTGGGTCCCGGTACCGAAGTCATCGCCGGGGAGGGCCTGATTCTCACTGCCGGCGGCATTGATGCGCATATCCACTTTATCTGTCCACAGCAGATTGAAGAGGCGCTCACCTCCGGAGTCACCACCATGCTCGGCGGCGGCACTGGTCCTGCAACAGGCACCAACGCAACTACCTGCACACCCGGCGCCTGGCATATCGCCCGGATGCTGCAGTCGGCCGAATCCTTCCCGATGAATCTGGGCTTTCTCGGCAAGGGCAACGCCAGCCTGCCGGATGCGCTGGAAGAACAGCTGGAAGCGGGGGCTATGGGCCTCAAATTGCACGAAGACTGGGGCACCACGCCAGCGGCTATCGACTGCTGCCTGAGTGTGGCTGAAGCCTACGATGTGCAGGTGGCTATCCATACCGACACCTTGAACGAGTCGGGTTTTGTTGAAGATACCCTGGCGGCGATCAAGGGCCGAGTGATTCACACCTACCACACCGAGGGTGCTGGTGGCGGCCACGCACCGGACATCATCAAGGCCTGTGGCGAGCCGAATGTATTACCCTCGTCGACCAACCCGACCCGGCCCTACACCATCAATACCGTGGATGAGCATCTGGACATGCTGATGGTCTGCCACCACCTGGACCCGGCAATTGCCGAAGACGTCGCCTTTGCTGACTCGCGCATCCGCCGCGAAACCATCGCCGCCGAAGATATCCTGCATGATCTGGGCGCCTTCAGCATGATCTCCTCCGACTCCCAAGCTATGGGCCGCGTGGGTGAGGTGATCACGCGCACCTGGCAAACCGCGCACAAGATGAAGGTGCAACGTGGTCCGCTACCTGAGGACGACGACTGGTCGGACAACTTCCGCGCCAAGCGTTATATCGCCAAGTACACCGTTAACCCGGCAATCACCATGGGCATCTCCCATGTGGTCGGCTCGGTCGAGGTGGGCAAACTGGCTGATTTGGTGTTATGGAAGCCAGCATTTTTTGCGACTAAACCCAGCCTGATCATCAAGGGCGGCTCCATTGCTGCGGCCCCGATGGGTGACCCCAACGCGTCGATTCCCACCCCGCAACCGGTGCATTACCGGCCGATGTTTGGCGCCTTCGGCAGCGCGATGAACAGCACCTGTATTACTTTTGTCAGTCAGGCAGCGCTGGATGCCGATATCGCCGGCAAGCTCGGGTTGAACCGGCGGCTGGAAGCCGTCAGCAAAACTCGCAGCATCAGCAAGGCGGACATGAAGCTTAACGATTACCAGCCGGTGATCAGCGTCGATTCGCAGACCTATGTGGTCAAGGCTGATGGTGTTGAGCTGTTGTGCGAGCCGGCCGAATCCCTGCCGTTGGCCCAGCGTTATTATCTGTTCTAGGGAGTGCGTAATGATCGAATGCCATCAATGGCTGGATGAACCAGGCCCAGCCGACCATGTGCTTGAACTGACCTACGAGAAGCGCACACGCAGTCGCTTGCGCGCGCAGACCCAGGGCGGCGTCGAGATCGGCTTGTTTCTGCCGCGCGGGCGCGTGCTCGCCGAAGGGCAGCGGCTGCAGGGCGATGACGGTAGTGTGATCATGATTCACGCGGCATCCGAATCGCTGTCGAGGGTCTTCTGCGATGACGCATTGCTGCTGTCACGCGCCGCCTACCACATGGGCAACCGTCATGTGCCGTTGGAGATTCAGCCGGGCCAGTTGCGTTACCTGCGCGACCATGTGCTGGACAGCATGCTGCGTGGTTTTGGTCTCGACGTGGAAGAAATCGTCGCGCCGTTTAATCCCGAGCCCGGCGCTTACCATAGCCATGGCCACAGCGTCGCGACGCCAGCAGGGCCAGTGCAAGCGGCGCCTTTTTTGCGCCTGGGTGGCCACGAGCATGGCTGATATTGCCGATGCAGCGCTTTTGCGGGTGTTGCAACTGGCCAGTCCGGCGCTGCCGATTGGCGGCTACGCCTATTCCCAGGGCCTGGAATACGCGATCGAGCAGGACTGGGTAACGGACCTGGATTCCGCTGCCGGCTGGCTGACGGCGTTGGCCACCCGATCGCTTGGACGCCTGGATATCCCAGTGCTGTTGCGCCAGTACGCCGCCTTGGAGCAGCGGAACGAAAACGGTTTTACGGCCTGGAACGATTGGCTGCTGGCCAGCCGCGAAACCGCCGAGCTATACCTGGAAGACAGCCAGCAGGGCGGAGCGCTACTGCGTCTGATGAAATCCCTGCTGATTCCAGCGGCGCTGGATTGGCCCTCCGGTGAGCCTTTGGCGCTGATCAGCGCTTTCGCCATGGCCGGACAGCACTGGCGCACCGGACCCAACGCGCTGGCGCTAGGCGTGCTCTGGAGCTGGCTGGAAAATCAGACCGGCGCTGCGACCAAACTGATCCCATTGGGCCAGACCGACGCCCAGCGCTTGCTTGACCGGCTGCTACCGGGGTTGCCGCCGATTGTCGAATTAGCTGGAAAGCTGGCTGATGAGGAGTTGGGCGCCGGCTTGCCGGGGCTAGCCTTCGCCAGTGCCCGGCATGAACAGCAATACACCCGATTGTTTCGATCCTGACCCGATTTTTTCTATCCCGATTCTTTGCTAAGGAGTACCACAATGAGTTCCAAACCAGCCCTGCGCGTCGGCATCGGCGGCCCAGTCGGCTCCGGCAAGACCGCCTTGGTGCGCATACTCTGCGAGCGCCTGTACCCGCATTACGATCTGGCGGTCATCACCAACGATATCTACACCCGTGAAGATGCTGACTTCCTGCTGCGCCATGAAGCGCTGCCAGCCGATCGTATTCTGGGTGTTGAAACCGGTGGTTGCCCGCATACCGCGATCCGTGAAGATGCCTCGATGAACCTGGCGGCGATTGCTGAACTGCAGGAACGCTTTCCGGCAGTCGAACTGATCTTTGTCGAAAGCGGCGGGGATAACCTGGCGGCGACCTTCAGCCCGGAGTTGTCGGATCTGACGCTCTACGTGATCGACGTCTCCGCCGGCGACAAGATTCCACGCAAGGGCGGGCCGGGGATCACCCGTTCGGACCTGCTGATTATCAACAAGACCGATCTGGCACCGCTGGTGGGCGCCGATCTGGATGTCATGGATCGTGACGCAGCAAAAATGCGCGGCGAGCGGCCCTTCGTATTTTCCAATCTGAAAAGCGGCAAAGGTGTCGAAGACATCATTGCCTTTATCGTTCGTCAGGGCATGCTCAAGCCGCTGCCCGAGAACACTCAACAGGCGAAAGGAGTTTGAACATGCAAGGGTTTTCAAGTCGTTTGATGGTGCTGGTCGGCGTGTTCGCCATTCCTGGGTTGGCCCACGCGCATCCCGGGCACGAGAACGTAAGCGGGTTGATGAGTGGTTTGGGCCATCCGCTATTTGGCCTTGATCACCTGTTGGCGATGCTCGCGGTTGGCCTTTGGGGCGCGCAATTGGGCGGTAAGGCACGCTGGATGCTGCCGCTGCTCTTCGTCGGGGTGATGCTGGTTGGTGGCGCGTTGGCCATGCTCGGTCTTTCCGTGCCTGGGGTTGAACCGGGGATTGTTGCCTCTGTTGTGGTGCTGGGTCTTTTTCTGCTTTGGGCGCGTCAGGTGCCGCTGGCGATCAGTGCCGCACTGGTATCGATCTTTGCTCTATTCCATGGCGTTGCCCATGGTGCGGAAATGCCGCTTCAAGCCAGTGCCATGACCTACGCGTTGGGCTTTGCCGTAGCGACTGCCGGCCTGCACATGGTCGGCCTGCTGGCTGGTGCCTGGCTGCAGCAGCGCTCCTGGCCGGTGGTCTCGCGGGTAATGGGCGCCGTTATCGGAGCTGTCGGTATCAGCATGGCCGCCGGGATGTAACGGATCTTGCCTGTGGCGTGAATGCTTGCCAGCGCGGGAGCGCTGGTTTTGGTGGGGGTGCCGGTCTGGATGGGAGGCTGGTCTTGCTGAGGCTGCCGGCCTCCATGGCGGCCCTGGTTTTGGTGGGGATGCGGGTCTGGATGGGAGCGCTGGTTTTGGTGGGAGCGGCGGCCTCGCCGCGAATGCAGCTAACACCGAATTCGCGTCTAGGCCGCGGTTCCCACAGGAATCTGATCATCCATTTTGGTAAGCGCGTTCACCTGGGGTTGATGCGTTTCTGGCTCTTCGCGGCGAGGCCGCCGCTCCCACCAAGACCAGCATCCCCCAAGACCCGTTCCGCCCCTACCAAGCAACCCCCCGCAGCACCGAACCTCCTTCATCGCCAATGCGCCCAAAAACCAGCGCGACGCTGCACATAGCCGTGAACTCTTTCGCCGTTTAGACTCAAACCAAGATTACAACGTCGGAGGATCCGCATGCATGTTCTGAAACAGGCCGGGCTGTTTGTTCGCGCCAACCTATGGATAGTCCCACTGGTGGCCCTGATCGTCTGGGTACTGTTTCGTTTTCTTGATCCTGCGCCACCGCGCACTGTGGTCATGACCACAGGCGCCGAAACCGGTGGTTATCATCAGTTTGGATTGGCACTGAAGGAGCGCCTGGCAGAAGAAGGGCTGGAGTTGCAGCTCAACACCAGCCGCGGTTCACTGGATAATCTCGAACGGCTTACCGATGGCTCCGGCGATGTCCAGCTGGGTATTATCCAAAGCGGCATTGAGCAACTTGCCGAGCGCCGCCAGCGCGATCAGCTTGAGGGGCTGGCTACCCTTTACCACGAACCTCTGTGGCTTTTTCAGCGTACTGATTCCGACCCTATCTCTACTCCTAGCTCGGCACCGGAGGTGGAGGTCGCGACCGATAATCCAAAGGGCACCGAGGCCAACACTAATACCGAGATTCGGCGCCTCAGCGACCTGGTCGGCCGCCGTGTTTCCCTGGGCGGCGCGGGCAGCGGTACCTGGGCGGTGGTACGCAGCTTGTTCGAGGTGCAGGGCGATACCGCCAGTTGGGATTCCCAGGGCGACGGTCAGTGGCAATCGCTGGCCGGCCGCGCCGCTGCAGATGCTTTGTACGCAGGAGAACTTGACGCTGCCTTTTTTGTATTACCAGCAGACAACAGTCTGATTCGCGAGCTGATTAGCAAGCCGGGTATCGAGCTGGTCAACTTGAGCCAGGCTCGGGCCTTTGCCGCGCGCCTGCCATATCTGGAGGATCTGACTGTTCCCGAGGGGCTACTGGACATTCAACGTAATGTGCCCGCTCAGGATATCAGCCTGCTGTCGCCGGTTGCGACCCTGGTAGGCAATGAATATTTCCATCCAGCCTTGACGGCATTGGTACTTAGCGCCGCCAAGGAAGTGTTGCGCGATGGCAATCTGCTGGATGCGCCAGGCCAGTATCCGGCGGCCCTGCCGATGAAGCTGGATATGAGCGCGGAGGCCGAGTATTACCATGAGAGCGGTACGCCCTTCCTGCAGCGTTATCTACCGTTCTGGATCGCCTCAATCGTTGATCGGTATATCGTATTGGTGATTCCGCTGATCGTCATCTTGATGCCATTGATACGCAGCATGGGGCCGATCTATATCTGGCGCATTCGCTCACGGGTGTACCGCTGGTATGAACAGCTGCGGCGCATCGACCATTTGATCGTCAAGGACCAGATCATGGATCGGCTTGAAGAGGAGATACAGGGTCTGCATAACCTCGAAGATGAGCTGACTCGCGTGGATGTGCCCTTGTCTTATGCCCATGAGTTGTATGAGCTACACCTGCATATCCGCTATATGATCAACCGCCTCAAGGCCATGCGCCCCGAGCCGGAGCCAGGTCAATCAGCAGTGGCTTGCGAGCCGGCCTGATCAAATACGAACTGCTGTACCTGCTGGATGATTGGCTCCCAGCCCTGAAAGGGCCGAGCCATCGCCAGCAGGATGCTGAAGTGATTCAGTGACTCGACGTACCGCTTTGCACGCTTACTCCTGCCTCTTTCAGCCTGGCTGCCAGCTGCAGGGTATTGCGCTCGGGGTCTACCAGTTTATCCGGTGTGGCTGCTAGCAACAGTGCAGGCGAACTGCCTGCTTTGGCATGGTAGAGCGGCTGCGAATCTTCCGGGGTGTTCGGGTGATGAAATACCGGTTTCACTTGCGGGTTAATAATCGGGATAAAGTCATAGGGGCCTGATAGGCCGATCCAGCCGCTAAAGATGTCACTGGTTAAGCCGTGCTCGGCCATCCAGCGATCATCCAATGCCAGCATCGCCGCATTGTAAGCGCCGGCGCTGTGGCCCATAACGAACAGCGCTTGGGGCTCATCTTGCCACTGGGCGCGTTCTTTCTCGACCCAGGCCACCGCCGCTGCACTGTCTTGCAGAAATGCTGGATAGGCAATCTCCGGATAAACCCGGTAATCGGCGATCACCGCAATCATGCCGTGGGCGGCGAGTGCTTCGCCAACGAAGGCATAATTGCCGCGCTCGCCACTGCGCCAGCTTCCGCCGTAATAGAAAATCACCACCGGCGCTTGTTGTACATTCTCCAGCGGAAAGTACAGGTCCAGCTTCTGACGCTCGTTATCGCCGTAGGCCTGATCGGCAAGTAAGGTGTAATGCTTGTCGGAGATGACAAAGTTCAGTGGCGCCAGGGGCGAGCAGCCCGCTAGCGCCAACGCCACTGCGGCAAGAATCAGGCTTTGTTTGATTGAAGACATGCGAGGTATCCATGACGGCTTAGCGCTGATCATGCCGCAAGCGCTGTAGAGTAAAAACCGTAAGCTGTTACAAGTCGTTGCATTTCGCTTTCGTGTGGGCGAGCTAGAACCTAACATGCGTGCATAAGCGGTTAAGAGTGGACAAGGGGAAACCATGAAGGATGTGCTCAATCGTGCATTGGCAGCAGTAGATCAGGTTCTGCTGGGTAAACATCACGCGGTCAAACTCGCAGTAGCCTGCATTCTGGCACGGGGGCACCTGTTGATTGAGGATTTTCCCGGTATGGGCAAGACCACTTTATCCCAGGCGTTGGCGCGGGTAATGGGCATGAGTTATCAGCGGATCCAGTTCACCAGTGACCTGCTGCCCGGCGACATTCTCGGCACCTCGGTGTTTGATCGTAATACCGCGCAGTTCGTGTTTCACCCCGGGCCGATTTTTGCCGAGCTGATACTTGCCGATGAAATCAACCGGGCCACACCCAAGAGTCAGAGCGCCTTGCTGGAGGCTATGGAGGAGGGGCAGGTGACCGTCGACGGTGCTACCCGGCCTTTGCCCGATCCATTCTTTGTGATTGCCACACAGAACCCGGTCTCCCAGTCGGGCACTTTTGCGCTGCCCGAGTCGCAGTTAGACCGCTTTCTGATGCGCCTGTCGCTGGGCTATCCCTCGCCGGCAGCGGAGAGGTCTCTGCTTATGGGAGATGACCGCAATACGCGGCTCGACGCCATAGAACCAATCCTCAACCGCGAGAACCTGAAACGTTTGCAGCGCGCCGTGCCGGAAGTGACCGCGAGCCCGGCGATCATCGATTACATCCTGCGGCTGGTAAACCGTACGCGTGAAAGCCAGGTCTGTGCCTGGGGTTTGTCGCCGCGCGCGAGTCTCGGACTGCTGGCGGCAGCCAGGGCCTGGGCCATGCTCGAGCACCGCAGCTACGTGATACCCGAAGACGTACAAGCAGTGCTGCCCTCGGTTGTCAGCCACCGATTGCGCGCTAGCGAAGACCCGGCCGGCCACGGCGGAGGTGGGTTGGCACAGTGGCTGGTCAATGAGGTCGAGGCGGTCTGATGAAGCTGCTGGGTGGGCGCGCAACCGGGTTGTTTAATCGCTGGCTGAAGCGTCGTATTCCGGCGGCATCGCAAGTGCGTTTGAATCACCGGCAGATTTTTATCATACCCACGCGCGCCGGGCTCGGGTTGCTGTTGTTGCTGGGCATCATGCTGATGGGCGCAATCAACTATCAGAATAGCCTGGTGTATGCGGTGACCTTTATCCTTGGCAGTTTGTTCTGGGTATCGCTGCACCATACCTACCGTAACCTCGCGAGCCTGGAACTGCATGCGTCGGGCAGCCACGCGGTCTTTGCCGGGGAGGCGGCACCGCTACATATCCGCTTACGGGCTCCACGTCATGAGCATCAGGGGCTGATACTCAGTTGGCCACACACCCAGCCACAGCGCCTGGATGTGCGCAAGAATAGCGACACCCGTGTTGATCTCTACCATCCGACCGAGCAACGCGGCTGGTTCAGCCCTGGGCGCTTACGTATTGAAACCCGCTATCCGCTAGGCTGGTTTGTGGCCTGGAGTCTGGTCGATCTGGACTGGAAAGTGCTGGTCTATCCCAAACCCTTGAACATACCGCTGCCGGCCAAACGCGGCGCTGCAGATGGGGACGGGGACCAACCGCTGGGCGAAGGCGTGGATGACTTTCAGGGGCTGCGCAACTACCAGCCCGGGGACTCCCGGCGCCGGCTGGACTGGCGTGCTTATTCGCGCGGGCAAGGCTTGCATAGCAAGGTCTTTGCCGAACCCCTGCAGGACACTCTGTGGCTTGACCTGGAACAGGCCCCCGGCCTGGATCTGGAGCAGCGTCTGAGCTGTCTCTGTGGTTGGGTCATGCAGTTGGAGCAGCAGTCGCGGCCTTATGGTTTGCTATTGGCCGGTGTGCACCGGGGCCCGGCGATGGGTGAGATGCATCGTGACCAGTGCCTGCGCGCGCTGGCACTGTACGGGAGGTCGGCATGACAGTGCATGCCTTGATCCCGCGAAATAGTCTGGCCTGGCTGTTGACCGCGCAGATCGTAGTATTGCTGCCGCAGTTACCACGTTTGCCGATCTGGGTGGCGGCGCTCTGGTTGGGCTGCGCGCTGTGGCGCGTGCAAATTCAACGCATGCGCTGGCGCTACCCCGGGACCCTGTTCAAGGCAGCCGCCATCGGCCTGACGGTGCTCGGCGTATTCACCTCCCAAGGGACTCTGATCGGCCTGGACGCCGCTGTGCTGCTGTTGTTGCTGCTGTTCATGCTCAAGCTGCTGGAAATGCGCAATCCGCGGGATGCCATGGTAGTGATCTACCTGGGTTTTTTTATTGTCGCTACAGCGTTCCTGTTCGATCAAAGCATTCTGTTGGCGCTGTATCAGTGTTTCTCGCTGCTGGTGCTGGTGGCGGCACTGGTGGGTTTGCATCAAACTCCTGGGCGCAACGATCCGGCCCGTGCCTTCAAGACCGGGGCTGTGCTGCTGGTGCAGGCCATCCCCCTGATGTTGGTCCTGTTCTTGCTGTTCCCGCGGATCGGCCCGCTGTGGTCGGTCAATGCGCCGGGGCAGTCCGCCGCCACGGGCTTGGCCGAAAGCATGGCCCCGGCGGATATCGCCAATCTGGCGCGCTCGGGCGAGCTGGCCTTTCGCGCCAGTTTTACTGATGACATTCCCCCGCACTCCGAGCTCTATTGGCGCGCGTTGACGCTCAGCCGTTTCGATGGTCGGCGTTGGAGTCATTCCAGTTTGGCATCCGGTGGCAGTCCTGGAGATTGGACGCCGCAGGGCGAGGCATTGGAGTATCAGGTCATGACGCGCGCGACTCAGCAACCCTGGGTTTTCAGTCTGCGTGGCGCGACGACGGAAGATGACGCACTGGTGTTAACCCGCGATTTCATGTTGCAGTCCAAGCGTCCCATCAGCCAAACCACAACTTATACCGCCATCTCCTATCCTGGCAGCGTATTGCAAGCAGAAGAGCTGGACCCGCTGCAATGGCGGCTCTATACCGGTCTGCCCGAAGACGTCGACCCGCGCAGCCGGGCCTGGGCAGCAGAACTGCGTCGCCAATACCCCGACGACGGCGATTTGCTCCAGGCGCTGCTGCGGCACTTCAACCGCGAGCCGTTCCATTACACCTTGCGGCCACCCACGCTTGGCCAGCACAGCAATGACGAATTTCTGTTCGATAGCCAACGTGGTTTTTGCGCGCACTTCGCTGGCGCCATGACCTTCGTGCTACGGGCTGCTGGCATTCCCGCGCGTGTGGTGGCGGGTTACCAGGGCGGCGAACTGAACCCGCGCGGTAACTACGTGCTGGTACATCAGTTTGATGCCCATGCCTGGGTCGAAGCCTGGCTGCCGGGGCAGGGCTGGGTCTCGGTTGACCCGACCTTTCAAGTGGCACCGGAGCGTATCGAGCGCGGCTTGCAAGCGGCGATGCAAGGCGAGGGCAGTTTTTTGGAAGACTCGCTGATGGCGTCAGCGCGCTACCGGAATATCAACTGGGTTAACGCCCTGCGGCTAGGCTGGGATGATCTGAACTACCAATGGCAATTGCGCGTTCTGGGCTTCGAGAGCGAGCGGCAGATGGCGTTCTTTCAGCGCTGGTTGGGCACTACTGACTGGCAGAGAGTAGGCGTTATTCTGCTGCTGGCAGCGGCCGCTGTGATGATCCCGCTGGCGCTGTGGACCCTGCGGCCTGGACGCCAACACCGTGATTCGCGGCAACGGGCCTGGCAGCGACTGGATCGGCGGCTTGCGCGCTTGCATCTGCGAGCGCTGCGTGGCGAAGGGCCGCGGGTCTGGCAAGCTCGACTGGCTATTGCGTTGCCCGCGCAGCGTGAGGTCCTGGCAGCCTTCTTTGACGAGTATGTGCAGCAGATGTACGGACTCGGTGCTGCGCGACCTAATCGTCAGCAGCAGGCAAAATTGAATCGCCATCTCGCTCTGCTGTTACGCCAATTGCCGCGCAAACGTCCGGCTAGCGCGAGTGTCCTGTTGGAATAGAGGGTTTGTCCGGTGACCGGCGCAGCCTATAATGTCTGCAACCGCCGCACGGGCGTCAACAATCAACGCCCGAAGTATACAATGGAGTACCCATGCATCCTTTCAGCGCAATTCGCCCACCTCCTCTGGCCGTCGTTCTCGGTCTGGCCGGGTTAGCGCCCTTCATCGGTGGTGCATTGGGTCTGTGGGTGATCCCCGAGGCGTGGCGGAGCCGCGTGATGGAGGAGCTGCTCAGCTACGCTGCGGTTATTCTCGCCTTTATGGGTGCCATCCACTGGGGCTTGGCTATGCGTGCGGAAGAGTCCAGCGATAAGGCACCCATACAACTGGGGTTGTCGGTCATACCGCCGTTGTTAGGCTGGTTTGCGCTCAGTCTACCGATCAATCTCGCCCTGCCAGTGTTCTTCCTGGCCTTCGGGGCGTTGTATTTCGCCGATCTGTGGGCGGTGAATCACGGTCTTGCGCCTGTATGGTATCCGGCCTTACGCAAGCCGCTGAGCATCGTCGTGACCATCTCGCTGGCAGTAGCCTGGGTGGCCACCTGGGTTGACCATTAAAGCTGACAATTGAAGGTCGAATGCCACTGAGCACGCGGCCACCGGCCCCGTGCTCAAGGCAGCCCTCAGGATTTTTTGACGAATTCTGATTTGAGTTTCATTGCACCAACACCCTCGATCTTGCAATCGATATCATGGTCGCCGTCCACCAGGCGAATGTTCTTGACCTTGGTGCCTACCTTGACCACCAATGACGAGCCCTTGACCTTCAAATCCTTGATCACCGTCACGCTGTCGCCGTCCTGGAGCGGATTGCCGTTGGCATCGGTGATCACTTTTTCTGTGCTGGCGGTCTCGTCGCCGCCAGATTTGGCCCATTCGTTGGCACATTCAGGGCAGACGAACATCTCGCCGTCTTCATAGGTAAATTCGGAGTTGCATTCGGGGCAGTGGGGTAATGTCATAGCGAGACCTTGTTTCGATTACATAAAGGCGAACGGAAAACCTGCGCGGAATGATGACCGCTCAGCGATTCTCTGTCCAATCAAACTCCATCTGCCGCGCAGTCAGCTCTGCCAGTTCGCGGCTGACCAGACGCTCGACTAGGTGCAGGCTCATGTCGATGCCAGCAGAGATGCCGGCAGAAGTCACAATCGCATCCTGATCCACCCAGCGTACGCCTGAAACCACCTTGACCTTGGTAAACAGGCTCTGCAGCTCGGCCGTGTCTTCCCAGTGAGTCGTGGCACTCAGGCGATCCAGCAGGCCAGCCTTGCCCAGCAGCATGGCGCCGGTACAGACCGATGCAGTCAACTGCGTACCATTATTGGTGCGCTGAATCCATTGGATCACCTCCGGGCGCGCCAATTCGGCCGATACCACGCCGCCGGGAATCAGCAGCACATCAACCAACGGCTGATTGGCAAAGCTGTAGGCTGGCTGCACTACCAAGCCGCCCCGTGCTTTGACTGGCTTGCCGTCCCTGCTGATGGTGAATACCTCAAATACTCTGGTATTTTCACCCTGGCTGGCTTTTGCTACGCGAGCGGCCGTGGTGAACACCTCGAAGGGTCCGGCAAAATCGAGCACTTCGACCTTGTCAAACATAAAAATGCCAATACTGATGGTCATGAGGTTTGCCTCTATCGCTCAGGTAACGCCAACGGCGCAATTGATAAGGGCCGGTTAGCCGGCCCTTATTATTTTAAAACCAGACAAACCTACGCCGCGGTCTTACTTGCGGAAAAAGGTCAGGAAAGCACCTGCGGCCAGCGCGGCAGCACCGCCAATAATCATAAACATGGTTCCGTCAGTGAATCGTCCGGTGAAGGTTTCTGTTAGTTGATCGCCCAGTGACTGCGATGACTGTAGACCGAACACCAGCAACAGTATGCCCACCACCAGCAATACAACGCCTACCAACTTCTGACTTCCCATGGTCTTCTCCTTTTTAGTTAACCCTAAGACTAACCTACGCGCGCAAATCCGAATAGTGACGCTAGCGGATGTGGCCGGCCTTCGATGTTGGCCCGTAACAGCCCGGCACCTATCATGCTGTAACTTATCCCATTGCCACCGTAGGCCATGGCGAACTGCACACGTGGTCCGTGCTCGGGATGCTCGCCAAAGAACGGCAGGCCATCTTCAGTTTCAGCAAAGGTGCCGGCCCAGGAGAATGCCGGGTGCAGTGGCAGCTCGGGGAAAAGCTTCTGTACCTTCTTGCTCAGGCCCTTGGCCTTGCCATCAACGCGCTTGTCGCGGCGGACTGGAATGTCTATATCGTCATCATCGCCACCCACCAGCAACCGGCCGTCGCCGGTCGTGCGCATGTACAGATAGGGTCTGGCCGACTCCCAGACCATGGTCGAGGCCAGCAAGCCCAGGGCAGACTTGTCTATAGGGTCAGTAATAAATGCATAGCTACTGCGGTTCTTGGCTACCGATTGCTTGAGCCATTTCTGCGAAGCGTAACCGGCAGCGATAACCACATGTTTGCAGTGAATCTGCAGGCCCTCCGGCGTGCGCAGGGTCACGCTGTTCTCGGCCGGCTCTATGGTCTCGATCGAGGTACGATCGAAAACGTTGCCGCCGCGCTCTACCAGCCTGGTCAGCAACTTCGAAGCCATACGATAAGGATCGATAACCGCTGCCAGGCGAGTCAGGATCGCGCCGGGCGCCTTGAAACCAAAGCGCTCTTTGATATCAGCGGCTTCTAGCCACTCGGCGTCAAAGCCGTGCTTGACCCGCAGATCAAACTCTTCTCGCAATGCTGCCTTGTCACGACGTCTGCTGGCGTAATAGAGGCTTTCTTGCATATTGAAATCGACGTCGCCCAGCTCCTCAGCCAGAACGCGCAAATCGGTGATCGCATCGGCGCAAGCCTGATAAGCCAATAGCGCATGAAACTCACCGTACTGCTTGGCCAGATCGACCATATGCGTGTCAATCTCATACTGCAGCAATGCCGTGCTGGCCGCTGAACTACCCCAAGCCACGTCGCGCTGTTCAACAACGACCACGTCGAAACCGTTATTGCCCAGCTCATCGGCGATCAGCGCGCCGGTAATTCCACCGCCGATAACCGCCACATCACAGCTGACGTCAGACTTGAGCTTGGGAAATACACTCATCAAACCGTTCTTGACCGCCCAGAAGGGATAGCCGCTTTTCAGATCCATGCTGAACTCCTGTTATGAAGGTAGGCCGCGTGCGCATGCTGTGCCGATCATTGGACAGCGCCTTTGTTGAAACCGCTGAGTGAATGTAAAAAAATCTAAACGCTCTAATGATCCACAGGCTGAATCGAGTTGCTTGCGGTTAGGGGGGGTCGTCTTTATTCACGCGCTCAATGTAAGAGGCTGTTGTAGTGGTCAACTGATTCCGGACAGTGGATAAAGTTTTTCCTCT
>TARA_R110002051_G_scaffold3203_1_pt1 | contig 50769 bp, 39 predicted proteins | sample TARA_R110002051 | Tara Oceans TARA_R110002051 (sample SAMEA4397023) | marine metagenome | biome: Polar Biome; feature: [MES] marine water layer (ENVO:01000295) within the mesopelagic zone...; material: water (ENVO:00002006), including particulate matter (ENVO:01000060) such as...... | reverse complement strand
AGATTGTCGTGCAACGGAAAAAGGGGACAGGTATATTTAACGCGCCACCAACCCGTTTGGCCAAGAGAGGCACTGCGGCGCGTGCGCGTTAAATATACCTGTCCCCTTTTTCAGGGCTGGAGCGCGACGCCTTCGCGGCGCGGATCGGCGCCGCCGATCAGGGTGCCGTCCTCAAGCCGCCGCACGATGTGGATGCCGGAATTCTCGCCGCGATTGGCGTCGAGCGTGAAGCCGAGATCCTGCAGGCCTGCGAGCACATTGGCCGGCATGCCGTCCTCGATCCGCACGATATCGCCATTGGCGACGACATTGGGCAGTTCGATCGCCTGTTGCGGGGTGAGGCCCCAATCGAGCATGCCGACCAGGGTCTTGGCCGTGTAAGCGATGATCGAGGAGCCGCCGGGCGAGCCGGTTGCGAGCACGAAATGGCCGTTCGCATCGAACACGATGGTCGGCGACATCGAGGAGCGCGGGCGTTTGCCCGCAGCAGGCGCATTGGGGATGGGCTGGCCATCGGCATCGATCGGGATGCGCGAGAAGTCGGTCAGCTGGTTATTGAGGAAGAAGCCGCCGGCCATGCGCTGACTGCCAAATACGCTCTCGACCGTCGTCGTCATCGAGATGACATCGCCCTCATTGTCGACGATTACGAGATGGCTGGTGCCCGGCGAATCGGGCGTCGCATCCACGCCGGGGGCAGCAATCCCGGCCGGGATGCCGGCGACGACATGCGGGGTCGCGACGGCGCCAGCGACGAGGTTGGAGCGGGTGGTGATGTAGTCGCTGGCGAGCAGGCCCTCGACCGGCACGGTGACGAACTCGGGATCGGCGACATAGGCGTCGCGATCAGCATAGGCCAAGCGCGAAGCCTCGATGAAGCGGCGCCAACCTTCCAGCGTCTGCGGCCCGGTGGCGGCCATGTCATAGGGCTCGAGCAGGCCGAGGATTTCATTGACGGTTACACCGCCCGAAGCCGGTGGCGGCATGCCGCAAACGGTCCATTGCCGGTAGGCCCGGCAGACCGCTTCGCGGCGCAGCGCCTGATAGCCGGCCAGATCGCTTTGGGTGAGCCCGCCAGGGCGCGGCTCGGCCTGGACCGCTTGCACAATCTCGGCGGCCAGGGGCCCGGAATAGAGATTGCGCCAGTCGGCGGCGATGGCACGGGCGCTGTCGGCATAGGCCTGATTGTGCAGTTGATAGCCGACGGGCAGGGCGCTGCCATCTTCGAGGAAAAAATAGGCCCGCGAGGCCGGCCATTCATCGATCGGAGAGCGCGGAGCCATGCCGGCGATGAAACCCTGTAGCCGCGGCGAGACGGCAAACCCGTTTTCCGCCAGCCCGATCGCGGCCTGGAATCCGTTGGCCCAGGGCAGTTCGCCATGATCGCCATGGGCCAGGGCCAGCATGGCGATGGCGCCCGGCGCGCCGACCGAATGGCCCGAGAAGACCGCATCGTAAAAGCTCAGCGGCTGACCGTCTTCGTCGAGGAAGAGTGTGGGGGTGGCGCTGGCCGGCGCGGTCTCGCGGCCGTCATAGGCGGTGAGATCGCCGGTGGAGGCGTCGTAATACAGCATGAAGGCACCGCCGCCGAGACCGGAGCTTTGCGGCTCCACCAGGCCGAGCACGGTCTGCACCGCTATCGCGGCATCGATTGCATCACCGCCGGCGCGCAGGGCATCGAGCCCGGCTTCGACGGCGAGTGGATTGGCGGCGGCGACCATCGCCTGACTGGTCTGGCTGGCCGGGGTGGGTGGTGGTGCAGTCTCGACGCTGGCGCTCTGGCCGCAGGCGGCCAGGGTGAGTGTCGATGCCAATGCGCTGGCACACAGAAGAAAACGGATCATGGCACTTGCCCCCTGTCTCGGTGTAAGCACGATAGCGCGAACTCGCGCCAGATGAGAGGCCCCTAATGGCAGTTCCGGGAAAAACCAACACATTGACCGATGTCGCCGGGCTCAAAGTCGGCCAAGCGGAAGACGCTTCGGTGCAGACCGGCGTCACCGTCATCCTGCCGGATCAGCGCGCCGTCTGTGCCGTCGATGTCCGCGGTGGCGGGCCGGGAACGCGTGAGACCGATGCTCTGGCGGCCCACACGCTGGTTGATGCGGTCGATGCCGTGGTGCTGTCAGGCGGCTCGTCCTACGGGCTCGCTGCAGCCGATGGTGTTGCGGCTGTGCTGGGCGCACAGGGGCGCGGCTTTGCCCTGATGAAAATGCCCGGCGTCCCGGTCTCGCCGGTGATCCCGGCGGCGATCCTCTATGACCTCGCCAATGGCGGCGACAAGGTTTGGGGCGAAGATCCACCCTATCGCGATCTGGGCAAGGCGGCACTCGCGGCGGCCTCTCACGATGTGCGGCTGGGACGCGCCGGGGCCGGCTATGGCGCTCGCGCCGGATCGCGGATCGGCGGAACCGGTTCGGCCAGCCTGGTCACGGCCGACGGCATCACGATTGCGGCGCTGGTCTGCGTCAACAGTTTCGGTTCGGTCACCATGCCGGGCAGCGATGTGTTCTGGGCTTGGCCGTGGGAGATTGACGGCGAGTTTGGCGGCGCCCGTCCGCCGGTCGGTTGGTCGGCTCCGCCGGAGGATTGGGGTGCGGCCAAGATCAATCCCGGCGCCCGTGAGAACACCACCATCGCCTGTATCGCCACCGATGCCGCCCTGACCCCAGCCCAGGCCCAGCGTCTCGCCATCATGGCCCAGGACGGGCTGGCACGGGCGATCCGCCCGGTGCATACGCCGTTCGATGGCGATGTCGTATTTGCCCTCTCGACGGCAGCGCGGGAGCTGCCGCAACCGGTCGAATTCAACCTCGCCCGTCTTGGCTCATTGGCCGCTGATTGCCTGGCCCGAGCGGTGGCGCGCGGTGTCCACGCGGCATCCTGACCAGCCTCGCGGGCCCGGCCTCCAATGCCTGTGCACGACGCCTGCGTTTGCCGGTGCGCAGTACTTGCTTTCGCCAAAGCTCGCGGTTAGGTTCCGCGCCTCTTTGGGGACATAGCCCCTGAAGACATGGCCTGCACCGGTAGCTCAGTTGGATAGAGCACTAGACTACGAATCTAGGGGTCGGGAGTTCGAATCTCTCCCGGTGCACCATTTCTCTCCTGTCACATTCCAGCCTTCAGGGCGTCAGAGCGGCAATTCGGTCGTGTTCTTGAGCGCGTCCATGGCGAAGCTGGCACTGACATCGGACAGTGGCGCGATCGCGATCAGCTTTTTATAGACCTCGTCATAGGCGCGGACATCGGGCAGGCAGAGCTTGAGCAGATAATCGACATCACCGCTGAGCCGGTAGAATTCGACGACCTCGGGCATGCGCCGCACACCTTCGGCGAATTTCCCCAGCCATTCTGCATCATGATGACTGGTACGGATCGAGACGAAGAGCGTCGCGTGCAGACCGAGCGCTTCGCTGTCGAGCAGGCTGACATTCTTGCGGATGATGCCCTGTTCAGCCAAGCGCTTCATGCGCCTCGCGGTCGGGGTTGCGCTGAGCCCGATCAGGTCGGCGATGTCCTGCAAAGTGCGATCACTGTCGCTCTGGATCAGCTTTAATATCCGGCGGTCATAGTCGTCCAGCACTGGAAACTCTCCGTATTGTGGTGCCTATCGCTTCATATTGCACTATTTCGAGTAAAATTGAGTGTTTTTAACTTCACCTGGGATGGTTTGATAGCGCTTCACTCGCCCAGGCTCCGCAATCATGACCCTTTTTCCCGACCCATCCGACCCGCTTTCGCGTCTGCGCAACGGCATGATCGGTCGTGACGCGATGCTGGCGACACCGTTCGGTGAACGTTTGATGGTCTATGCCGATTACACGGCCAGCGGCCGGGCCTTGCGGCAGGTCGAGACCCAGATCGAGAGCCTGTCCGGGCTTTATGCCAATCCGCACACGGTCGATAGCGCCACCGGACGCGCCTCGTCGGTCTGGATGCATCAAGCCGAGGCGATCATTCGGCAGGCGGTGAATGCTGCGCCTGAAGACTGCCTGATTGCCTGCTCGTCCGGCGCGACCGGGGCGATCCACAAATTGCAGGAAATCCTCGGCCTCGCTATCGCACCGGCCAGCCGCGATCGGATGGTGGCTGCCATCGCCGCCAGGCTCGGTCCCGATGGGCGCCAAACCGTTGACGATGCCCTGGCGGCGGATTGTCCGGTGATTTTCGTTGGCCCCTATGAACACCATTCCAACGAACTCAGCTGGCGCGAAAGCTTGGGCGAGGTCGTGCAGATCGCGCTGGCGGCGGATGGCGGCATCGATATGGCGCATCTGGAATCGGAGTTGCGCGATCCACGCTGGCTTGGCCGCCGCCGGATTGGCGCCTTCTCGGCGGCGTCCAACGTTACCGGCATCAAGAGTGATGTGATCGCACTGGCCAAACTGCTGCATGCTCATGACGCGATCCTCTGTCTCGATTGCGCGGCGAGCGCGCCCTATCTGCCGATTGATATGCACCCGGCAGCTGAGCCCGAAGCCTGGGTCGATGCAGTGTATTTCTCGCCACACAAATTCATCGGCGGCCCGGGAGCATGTGGGATCCTGCTGTTCAATGAGGCGCTTTACCGGCGCGATCTGCCGCCGACACAAAGTGCCGGCGGCACGGTGCGTTATGTCACCAAGACCGGTCATGATTACATCGATGAGATTGAACCGCGCGAAAGCGCCGGAACACCCGGCGTGCCGCAATTGGTGCGCGCCGCGCTGGCGCTGCAGGCGCAGACCGAAATCGGCCATGCGACGATTGCCAAGCTCGAGCATGAAGCCCTCGAACGCGCCATGTCGCACTGGGGGCAAAACCCGCAGATCGACATTCTCGGAGAGGCTGATCCGGCACGGCGCCTCGGCATCGTCTCCTTCAATATTCTCGATCCCGACGGCGAGATCTTGCATCCGCGCCTGGTCACGACCCTGCTCAATGATTTGTTCGGCATTCAGTCGCGCGCCGGTTGCTCCTGCGCCGGCCCCTATGGTCATGACCTGCTCGGGATCGACGCCGCCCAGTCTGAGACGATCCGCGATGCGGTGCTGGCGGGACAGGCCGGCCTGCGGCCGGGTTGGTGCCGGGTCAGCCTGCACTGGGTGATGGAGGCTGAGGAAGTCGACTTCCTGATCCGCGCCGTCGATTTCCTCGCCGCGCACGGCTGGCGCTTCGCAGCCCTGTATGATTTCGATCCGGCTCACGGTGCTTGGACGTGGCGCGGGCAGAGTGCGGAGCCAGACTTCGGCTTCCCACGCCGGTTACTCGACGATTTGCCCGCCACCAAATCACCGGCTCCGTTCGACCGGACGACCTATTTTGCCGCGACCCTGGCTGCGGCTGATGCCGCCATCGCGCGTTTGCCGGCCAGCGAGAAAGTTCTCAGCCCGGTCGGGCATTATTGAGGAACATCAGATAGACCAGCCGGCTATCCTGGGGCACGGAGCCAAATCCGGGACCTGCATTATGCCACAGCCAGGGCCGAAACAGGATCAGCCGATTGAATCGCATCGGAATCGTCATGATACGATCCCACTTGTCGAAGTCCTTGGCTTGGGGCGTGGCGACGCGATCAACGAAATCCTTGTAGGACTTGTACCCCCATTGATCCAGATGGGCCTGCGTATAGGGCGCGTGTTCACTCTGGGTCTCGCGGTGGCGGAAGAAATCAGTGCCGCCGACGCAGTCGGAATCGCGGCTCAGGAAATACAGGCCGGACCAATTGCATTGATCGACATGCACCCCACCCTTGGCGGTGTCCTGGGCCGAGGCGAGCCGGAATTTGCCGTGCATCTCCGTTCCGGGAACCAGCTGTTCGCCGGTCAGATGCTGGGCCAGGTCTTCGAGCGCCGGGACGCGGACGCCCTTTGCCGAATTGCGGCCGGGAAAATAATCCCGCTCGGTCTTGTCGGCATAGTCGAGGCCAAGCGCCGCCTGCCGCAGCTCCTCAGCATTCTTGAGCACGTCATCAAGCACAATCAAAGTTTGGTACACTAAATCGCCCGTCCCGCTTCGGTTTGTTTGCGATCAGTCTAATCGACCACCCCGATTGAGATGTTGCTGTGCGATTACAGTTACCTGTCTGGCAAATTGCCAAACCGTAATCGGGCGAAATTTGAGAGCTAATTCAAACTTGCGCAATGCGCAGCAGAGCGTCGATCTCAGCCCTTTGCGCTGGACTGGCCGGAGTGCCGCGCGGATAGACCGGCGTTGGCCAGTCCCGATCATTGACGCGGTGGCTGTCCCAAGCTTCCGTCGATTGAATGAAGTGGCGCGCCATCTCATCGCCACCGGTTTCAAGGCAACCGATCAGACAGGTGTCGATATAGGATTGCGGGATCGGATGGCTTTCATCGGCCCGCAACTGCTCGTGATTGACCACGATCCAGAACCGGGCGGTGTCGAGCTCCATCGCGCCATCCTGCATCAGCTTGATCGTGTCGCGCGCAACCGGGGTAAAGGTGTAACCGCGCTCACGATGTCGCAGTTCCTCTGTGATCAGGGTCGGCACCAGGGCCGCGCTCAACATGGCATTCTCCGCTGGCCGCACGCCGAGATAGGTCGCCGCTTCATCGCCATAACGGGTGGTCCAGCCGCGCTGCCAGCCGGTTACCATCACCGGGATGACGGGCGTGTGGACGTTGGAATAGGTTTGGCGGCTATAGGCGCTCAACAGGCTGCCATAGCCGATGATGTAATCGGTTCCGCTCATGGGCATCACCCTAAACGGAAACGGCGCGGGATGTCCCGCGCCGTCCGTATTCCATCCAGACAAATGCCTGAACTGTTTTCGGTCAGTTAGTTCCGGCGACGTGCCGAACGCGAACTTCTCGAATATGAGGCTTGGGCCACGGGCACTTCCTCGGAATAGGTCTGATCGCCAGCTGGCATGTCAGTCCCGTAGAGATAGGTGCTGCTACCCGGTGCAGGTGGCTGATTGGTGGCCACAGCAGGGATATTGGTGCTCATCGGTGGATTATGACCAGGCAGGTCAATATCGTCGCAATTCACCAGACGCCATTCCCAACGCTCTTCCGTGCGCAGCGAGTAACGGGTGATAGTTTCAGATTGCGCAGATACCATCTGGCTGTCGACGGAGGCCGCTTGATCGATGACCTGGATCGAATAGCTGTCATAGGCCGGATCGATGGGAACTTCCTCGACGCTCGCCTGTTGCACCAGGACTTCCCGGGTGATGGACGCGAACTCGGCCGGATGGGTTTGCTCGGTGATTTCGGCTGGCTCGACGATGATATTGCGGGTGACCGTGCGGTATTCGCCAGCCTCCTCAACCAAGCACCAGATTTCGCCGGTTTCTGAATCATAGCGGGTCATCGAGGCACCGGGCTCGTAGCCGCGACGCCAGACATTGCGGGGTTCGCGGACCATGATGGTCTCGGTTACAGTGTCGTGCACGGCAGGCTGTACCGTATATTCGGTATAAGCAGGCCGGACCTGAACGGTTTCGGTGACGGTGTTGTACACCGGCTCGTGGACGATGTAGCGCATGCCGGCTTCGCGTGACACATATTCACGAGTTTCCTCGCGCAGCGTCGGCGAGGCGCGGAAACCTTGACCTTCCCGGGTGCTGTTGCCGATGGCGGAATACTGCTCATAGGCGTCCTGGGTTACGACCTGCTCGCTGAAGGCGTCGTACTCGGGCTCAATGCGGATGCGGGCATAGCATTCGCCGCTGGCAGCATGGTTTGGCGGATCCGGCGGAAGCCAGTCGGTGTCGCCGGCGAAGGCAGCCGACGATGCCATAATGGCAATCATGCTCCCGGTGACCAAAATTGTGCTCTTCATATTGATTCCCCCCTTCAGGACGGAGGCCGCAACCTGACGCGAGGCGCTCCATGATTTTGAAGCTTATCGCAACCGAGCCAAATCGTTAAGGATAATTAACCAACTAATTCAAGTTTCACCGGACACGCGAAAAATCAGTGTGGCACTCGCGGCACAGGGGCGCTCAGGCTCCGGCGACGATCCTCAGTATCTGCCCCGTCAGCCAGGCACCGCCGGTGCCGATGACATAACCGACTACCGCCAGCAATACGCCAACCGGCGCCAGCGAGGGGTGAAAGGCCGACGCCACGACAGGCGCCGAGGCGGCCCCACCGATATTGGCTTGGCTGCCGACCGCGAGGAAGAAGACCGGTGCCTTGATCAGGATCGCCATGAGGATCAGCAAGCTCGCATGGACCATCACCCAGATCAGACCGATCAGGAAGAATTCCGGATTCCGGGCGATCGCGGTGATGTCCATATTCATGCCGATGGTCGCCACTAGAATGTAGATGAAGACCGAGCCCGTTTTCATCGAACCCGCACCGCTCAATTTGCGCGCTGGCGTGAAGGAGAGGGTGACGCCGATGAAGGTCGCGACGATGATCAGCCAGAAGAAGCCGGAATGCAGGCTGTATTGTACGAGTTCCGGATAGTGAATGGTGAACCATGGCGCGAGCAGGTCGGATGCAAAGTGGGCAATCGCGACGGCGCCGAAGCCGATTGCCGCGATGAAGATCATGTCGCGAAGTTCCGGAATTCGCGCGTGTTCGGCCTCATAGGCCTCCGCCTTGATCCTGAGATGGTCGACCGATCGCGCATCAGCGCCGAGCCGCTTGTCGAGGGCGGCCGCGTTATTTGCGGCGATGAGCAGAAAGGCCATCCAGATATTGGCGACGATGACGTCTACAGCAATCCAGGCCGAGAATATCTGGTCGCCGACATCGAAGATCTCATACATGGCTGTCTGGTTGGCGCTGCCGCCAATCCAGCTGCCGGCAACGGTGGTCATGCCACGCCAGACGGCGTCGGGACCATCGACCCCGATCAAATCAGGCATGAATGAGCTGGCGATCAGAAGCGCAATCGGTCCACCGATAATCACCCCGATCGTGCCGGTCAGAAACATCGTCAGCGCCTTGGGGCCAAGCCGCAGGGTGGCTGGCAAATCGGCCGACATCGCCAGCAGGACCAAGGCTGCGGGCAGAAGATAGCGCGATGCCACAAAATAGAGCCGCGACTGGTCCGGATCGACGATGTTGAACGTGTTCAACAGGGAGGGGAGGAAATAGCAAAGCAGGAGGGGCGGAAAGATCTGGTAGAAGCGACGGAAGAACGGACCACCTGCCGTCGAGGTCCAGAAGACGGCCCCCAAAATCACGGTCAGCAGACCCAGGACGACGGCATCATTGCTGATCAGTGGTTCGAGTTCGGTTTCCATGATTTCCCCTTAAAGTCAGCGCGATAAGACGGTAACCGGCGCAAGTTCGCAACCCCCAACACAAAACGGCCCGACCAATAGCCGGGCCGCTTCGCTCAATATTGAAAGGCCTACCAGACGGAAACGCGTTCCTCCGGCGGCAGGTAGAGGGCATCGTCTTCGGTGACACCGAAGGCGTCGTACCAGACATCCATATTCCGCACGACACCATTGGTCCGATATTGCGACGGGCTGTGTGGGTCAGTCGTGATACGCGAGACGAGATTGTCTTCGGTATAGAGCCGGCGCCAGACCTGCGCCCAGGCCATGAAGAAGCGTTGATCGCCGGTGAATCCGTCGAGCACTGGCGCTTCGCCACCATGATCAGCGAGATACATGTGATAGGCGCGGTAGGCCATGGAAAGCCCGCCAATATCGCCGATATTCTCACCCAGGGTCAGGCGGCCATTCACGAACATGCCTTCGACCGGTGAGAACTCCTCATATTGGGCGACAATCGCATCAGTACGGGCGTCGAATTGCTCGCGTGAATAATCGGTCCACCAATTGCGTAGCAGGCCATCGCCATCGGACTGGCTGCCCTGGTCGTCGAAACCATGGCCCATTTCATGGCCGATCACGGCACCAATACCGCCGAAATTCACCGCCGGATCCGCGTGGGCGTCGAAGAACGGCCCTTGCAGGATCGCAGCCGGGAAGACGATCTCATTGGCGGTTGAGGAATAATAGGCGTTCACCGTCTGAGGCGACATGCCCCATTCCCAATCGCGGATCGGGCCATGAAGGCGGGCGCGGCTGTCGGCGCGGTACCAGGCCGAGATGCGTTCGGAATTGCCAAACAGATCGTCCGGACGAATTTCGATCGAAGAATAGTCGGGCCATTGGTCAGGATAGGCGATCTTCGGGGTGAATTTGGCGAGCTTGTCGAGCGCTTCGGCCCGGGTCTCGTCATCCATCCACTCCAGCGTCTCGATCCGGTCGGCCAGGGCGCGGCGCAGATAGCCGACCAGGTCTTCCATCTCTTCCTTGCTCTCAGCCGGGAAATAGCGCTCGACATAGATGCGGCCGATGGCCTGTCCGAGAGGCCCGTTGACATACTGGATGCCGCGGCGATCACGCGCCCGTGGCTCTTCAGTGCCCGAAAGCGTACGGCTCCAGAAATCAAAGCTGCGATCGTAAAATGCCTCGTCCAGCTCATTGCTGTTCGACCGCATATAGTGCAGCGCCAGGTAATCCTTCCAGGTCTCCAACGGGATCTCCTGGAAGAAGGCAGCAAGTGACTGGACGGCCGTGTTCTGCGACACGACGACATGGTCCTGATCGGCAAAGTCCAGCGCCGTCATGAATCGCGCCCAATCGAAACCGGGGGCATAGGCCTCCAATTCCTCGAGTGTCATCGGATTGTAGCTGGCGACGCGGTCGCGGCTCTCGGCACGCGTCCAATGCATTTGCGCGATAGCGGTTTCCATATCGAGCACGGCTTGGGCGCGTTCGGCGCCATTGTCTTCGCCCAACATGCCAAATACGTCGGTCATGTAATCAACATAGGCCGTGCGATAGGCGTCGAACCGCTCATCATCGCGCAGGTAATAATCACGGTCCGGCATACCCAGGCCAGACTGACGGATGTAGACCACGTAGGTATCAGGATTGCCCGCATCGCGGCCAACTCCGCCACCGAATAGTGAGGCAAAGCCGTTGGCACCGAACAGGTCGATGATGTCGTCATAGCTCTGCGCCGCGGCGATCCGGTCGAGGCCGGGCTGGGCCGGGGTCAGGCCGAGCGCGTTGAGATGATCGGTATCCATGTAGCTGGCATAGAGATCGCCAACTTGCTGCTCGACCGAGCCGGCCGGGTTATCCGTCGCCGAAACGTCAGTAATAATGGTGTCGATCCGTTCTTCTGCGCTCAGGGCGAGTTCGGAGAAAGAGCCGAAATTCGAGAAGCCGGCCGGAATTTCCGTCGTGTCGAGCCAGCCTTCATTCACATAGCGGAAGAAGTCATCCCCGGGGGCGACGGTCTCGCTGATGTTCTGGGTCTCGATGCCCCAAGCGCCGAGCGCTGGCGCAGTCGCCTGGGTGGCGGGTTCACTGGACGTGGCGGCGTCGGTTGATGGTGCTTCAGCGGCTGGATTGCACGCGGTCAGCAAAGCAAAGCAGGCGGTGCCAAGGAGGATTTTCTTCACGGGTGATATCTCCGTCTGGTTCAAAATTGGTTGGACGCAAGACTAGAGCGCGATCATCAGGACGCAAGCCTTTGGCGGCTTTTCATTCTGGCCCGCTCCATCGCAGACGCAGAAAAAAGGCGGCCCGGCATGGCCGGACCGCCTGATTTGTCATTCGATCTGACTACCAGATCGAAACCCGCTCTTCGGGCGGCAGGTACAACTCATTGTCCGTCGTGATGCCGAACGCGTCGTACCAAGCGTCGATATTGCGAACGACGCCATTGACCCGGTATTGCGCCGGGCTGTGCGGATCGGAACGCAGACGCGATACGAGGCTGTCCTCGGTCTGCTTGGAGCGCCAGACCTGGGCCCAGGACATGAAGAAGCGCTGGTCACCGGTCAGCCCGTCGAGCACCGGAGCGTCGCCGCCATGGTCCGTGAGATAAGCGTGGTAGGCCTGATAGGCGATGGTAAGGCCACCGAGATCGCCAATATTCTCGCCCAAGGTCAGTTGGCCGTTGACGTGCTCGCCCTCGACCGGGGAGAACTCATCATACTGGGCAACCAAGGCCTCGGTGCGCTCATGGAAATGCTCACGCGAGAAATCGGTCCACCAGTTTCGCAATACGCCCTGGCCGTCCTGTTCAGCGCCCTGATCGTCAAAGCCATGGCCCATTTCATGACCGATGACACCGCCGATAGCGGCAAAATTGACGGCCGGATCGGCAAAGGGATCGAAGAAGGGAGCCTGGAGAATGGCGGCCGGGAAGACGATCTCATTGCTGTCGGGATTATAGTAAGCATTGATCGTCTGTGGGCTCATATACCACATCCAGTCACGCTTGGATTCATGCAGTTGGGCGACTTGGTCGGCCCAGTTCCAAGCGGAGATCGCGCGGGCATTACCGATCAAATTATCGGGCGCAACCTCGATGCTGGAATAGTCACGCCAGACATCGGGATAGCCAATTTTTGGCAGGAAACTTTCGAGCTTCGCCTGGGCTTCGGCGCGCGTGGCGTCGTCCATCCATTCGAGCGTCGCGATACGGGCCGCGAAAGCGGCGCGCAGATAGCCGACCAGATCTTCCATCTGCGCCTTGTATTCAGGCGGGAAGTAGCGCTCGACATAAACCTTGCCGATATTCTCGCCGAAGCGGCCATTAACGAACTGGATCGCCCGCAAATCACGGGTCCGTTGCTCATCGACCCCACGCAGGGTGCGGGAGTAGAAGTCGAAGCTCGCATCATCGAAGCGCGCCGGCAGCTGCCCCGTCTGATTGTCGACGAAGTGGAAGGCCAGATAGGAGGCCAGCACATCAACCGGCGTTTCTGCGAACAGTTGTGCAGAGGCTTGGACGGCGGTGTCGGTATTGACGACCACTTCGGTGATGTCGGAAATGCCCAGCTCTTCCAGGAAGGCTGACCATTCAAAGCCCGGCGCATAGGCCTCGAGCTCGGTCAGGGTCATCAGGTGATAATTCGGCACGGATTCGCGAGCCAGTTCGGCCGGCCATTGAACCTGCGCAAGCGCCGTTTCCAGCGCCATCACATCGGCGGCGCGACCTTCGGGGTTATCGACGCCGGACATGGTTAGAATATTGGTGATATAGGCGACATAAGCCGCACGATAGGCGACGTAACGCTCACCCTCATCGAGATAATAATCCCGATTTGGCAGGCCTAGCCCGCCTTGCGAGACATGGGTGAGATAGCGCTGCGGATTGCCGGAATCCTGGCTGACATAAAGACCGATCATCGACTGGTGCACCGGACGGCCAAACCAGCGGGCGATGTCCTCATGCGTTGTCGAGGCCAGCACGGCATCCAGTTCGTCCTGGATCGGGGTCAGACCGAGCGCTTCGATCCGGTCGGTATCCATATAGCTGCGATAGAGGTCACCGATCTGCTGCTCGGGCGTTCCGGCAGCCGATTCAGTCGCTGCGGCGTCCTCGATGATCGAATTTACGCGTTGTTCGGAGGTGAGATAGAGATCGATGAAGGCACCGGCCGAGCTGAAGCCGGTCGGGATTTCAGCGGTGTCGAGCCAGCCCTGATTGACGTAGGTGAAGAAATCATCGCCCGCATTGACGCTGTCGCTGACATATTGTGTCTCGATGCCCCAACTGCCGAGCGAGGCTTCGCCCGTCATCGTTGGGGTCTCAGCCGCTGGTGTCTCGGTTGCCGATGCGTCTGTCGCCGGCGCTTCGGCCGCCGGATTGCAGGCGGCAAGCAAGGCAAGGCAGGCGCCGCTGAGTAGATATTTTCTCATTCTCGAATTCCCCGGGAAATTTACGTTAACTTTGGACAATAATCCGCTGTCACCAGGAAGCAACTGACGGTTCTGTTAGTTTTTGGCGCAAACCCCAGCCCTAAACCGGTGCGGCCCGGGTTTCCCCGAGCCGCATGGTTTTGTCAGTCTTCAATGCTCGGCTGGCCCGATCACCAGATCGAGACGCGCTCTTCAGGCGGCAGGTAGAGGGCGTCGCCCTCCTGAATATCGAACGCTGCATACCAAGCGTCCAGATTCCGCAGGACGCCATTGGTCCGGTATTGTGACGGGCTGTGCGGATCGGTTGTCAGGCGCGAGACGAGATTGTCCTCACGATACAGCCGGCGCCAGACCTGAGCCCAGGCCAGGAAGAAGCGCTGATCACCGGTATAACCGTCAATCACCGGCGCTTCACCGCCGCAGCAGGAGTCGAGATACTGGTGGTAGGCGGTATAGGCCATCTGAACCCCACCCAGATCGCCGATATTCTCGCCCATGGTGAATTCACCATTCACGAACATGCCTTCGATCGGAGAATAACCATTATACTGGGCTTCCAGCCGTCCGGCACGCTCCTCGAAGCGTGCGTCGGTGGCGGGGGTCCACCAATCGCGGATCGAACCGTCAAAATCGAAGCGGCGGCCCTGATCGTCGAAGCCATGTCCGATTTCGTGTCCGATCACCGCACCGATTGCGCCATAATTGACGGCAGCATCTGCATTTGGATCAAAGAAGGGCGGCTGAAGTATGCCGGCCGGGAAGGTGATCTGGTTCATCAACGGATTATAGGAGGCATTGATGGTCTGCGGCGGGTAGGGCCATTGACCGCGGTCGACCGGCCCGGCCAGATCTTCCAATTGCTGGTTCCAGACGAAGTCATTGACGCGCATCATATTGCCGAACAGATCGTCAGAGGTGATCTGCAGATCGGAATAATCCTGCCATTCGTCGGGATAGCCAATACGCGGCTCGAAGGTGGAGAGCTTGCGAAGTGCGTTGGCACGCGTCTCGTCATCCATCCATTCCGAAGCGTTGAGCCGGCCTTCCAACGCGGTGACGAGATTGGCGACCAGGCCTTCCATCGCCGCTTTCGACGAGGCCGGGAAATGGCGCTCGACATAGATTTGGCCGACGGCTTCACCGAGTTGCTGGCCGACAATATTGACGCCACGCCGGTCGCGCGGGCGTTGTTCGTCCGTGCCATTGAGGATGTGGCCGTAGAAGTCGAAATCGGCCTGGTCGAATGCTGCCGGCAGATTGCCGGCATTGTTCTGCAGGAAATGGAAGGTCAGATAATCCTGCCAGACACTGACCGGCGTTTCCTCGAAGATGCGTCCCGTGCCCTCGATGGCGCTCGGCTGCGCGACGAGATAGGTCGCAACGCCGTCGAGGCCGAGCGTGGTCATGGCGGTGGTCAGGTCGAGCTGTGGCGCCAGCTCGCTGAGCTGCTCCAGCGGCATTGGATTGTAGATTTCCTGGATATTGCGCGAGCGTGCCTGCGTCCAATGCACCTCGGCCAGCCGGGTTTCGAGCGCCATGATGGCGTCCGCCTTGTCGGTGCCGCCGTCAATGCCAGCCAGATCGAGCATCTGTGCGATGAAGGCGACATAGGCTTCGCGGTAGCGGGCGTAGTTCTCGTTTTCCAGATCGACATAATAATCGCGGTCCGGCAGGCCCAACCCGCCCTGGCCGACAAAGACCGTATAGCGCGTGGTATCCGCCGGGTCCGGGATAACCCCGACGCCGAGCGGAGCGTTTTGGTGGATATCGGCGAACAAGGCCCGGATATCTTCATGCGTGGTCGCGGCTGCGATGGCATCGAGGTAAGGCTGCGCGGGCGTGAGGCCCCGCGTCTCAACGGTCTCGGTATCCATCCAGCTGCCATAGAGATCGCCGACTTTTTGCTCGATTGTCCCCTGGGCGGGGTGATCGGCAGCGAGGTCGAGAATGATCTCTTGGACATCCTCTTCGGCTTCCAGCGCCAGCTCGGTGAACATGCCGTAATTGGACAGATCCGCTGGAATTTCGGTTGTGTCGAGCCAATGGCCATTGGCAAAGCGGAAGAAGTCGTCGCCCGGCGCATATGCCAAGTCCATACCGTCTTGGTCGAAACCCCAATCGCCGAGCTGCGGCGCGGCTTGGGTCGCAGTATTGGCGCTCAACTCGGTGTCGACGCTGGACACACCAGCCTGGTTGCAGGCCGCAAGGAGCACGCACATCGCGCTGCTCAACAATAACTTTTTCATAGATAAATCCCCTGGCTATTTAAAAAAAGAACCCCGCGCAGGTTATCGCGCGGGGTCCGTTCTGGCTACTCGGCTGGCGAATGGTCGAGATGACCGGGCATTTCGCCGTGGGCGAAATCGGTGTCGGCATAATCCTCGCCCAACCGGGGCTGTTTCTTGCCGGTCCACAGGCCGCGGAACAGACGAATGACGTCCACTCCGATGGCGTAGAGGGCCGGGATCAGCAGCAAGGTCAAAAACAGGGCGAAGATAACGGCAAAGCCGAGTGCGACGACCATGGGCTTGAGGAATTCCGCTTGGGTCGACCGCGCCGACATCATCGGCAGGATGCCGAGGAAAGTCGTGACCGACGTCAGCAGGATCGGACGGAAGCGTTGCACCCCGGCGTCGACCAGCGCCTGAAAGGCGCCGACGCCCTCCTCACGAAGCCGGTTGACGAAATCCATCAGCACGAGATTGTCGTTGATGACGACCCCTGCCGCCGCGCCAACTCCGAAATAGGAAAAGAGGGCGATCGGGATTCCGAACATATAGTGGCCGAAAATGGCACCGGTCAGTGCGAACGGGATGGCGATCATGATCAGGATCGGCTGGGTATAACTGCGGAAGGCAACGGCGAGCAGGATATACATCGCTACCAGTGCCATTCCGAGCAGGCCGGTCAATTCGCTCATGAACTCGGCCTGACCTTCGGACTGGCCAATTTCGTCGCGGCTAATGCCGGGGAAGCGCGCTTCCCATCCGTCCCAGAATTCCTCATCGAGACTGGTTGAGATATCGCCGCGTGCGGCCGGATCAGATAATTGCGCGCTGACGGTAACGGTGCGCATGCCATTGCGACGATTGATCCGGTTGAGGCCGGGGGCAAAATTGACGTCAGCCACAGCCGAGAGCGGGACTTCCCGTCCATCACTGGTGCGGATGCGCAGCTCGCGCAGCGTATCGAGCGAACGGCGGGCGCCTTCTTCCAGCCGGACCATGACCCGGACATCCTGGCCGTCGCGCGGATTGCGTTGGGCCTCCTCGCCATAGAAAGCCTGACGGACCTGGCGCGTCACGTCCTGCAGCGTCAGCCCAAGAGACTGGGCATCGGGACGCAGGCTGAATTGCAATTCCTCGGTCGAGGTCTGCAGCGAGTCCACGACGTCGTAGAGCGTGTCATAGCTGCGCAATTGCGTTTTCAGATCGTCGGCTGCAGCTCGCAGGACCGCGAGGTCCGGGTGAGAAATCGCGAAATCAACTTCGTCGCCGCCATCATTGAAGGTCGAGTCAAGGGTGACTTCCTCAGCATCGGGAATCGGGCCGAGGAATTCGCGGATCTTTAGTGCGACTTCCGAAGTGGCAAGCAGGCCAGGCCGGACTTCCGGTTCCGCCAGCGTGATCCAGGCCCGGACGCGGCCATCAGACGCGATTGTCGATCGGCTGAGGATCATGTCGCCCTCACCCGGAAACAGGTCGCGATAGTAATGCATCGCCTCGTCCTGGGCATCGTCAAGCTGTTGCCGAACGAGTTCGGTGCGGCTCCATGGCGTGCCTTCGGCGAGCTGGATATTGACCTGGACGGTCTCACTTTCGATCTGCGGCATGAAGACCGAACCGACGCGATTGGTCATCATCAGCGCGATCGAGAAGGCGAATATGCCGAAGAATACGACCAGCGTGGCGTAGCGGTTGCGGATCGCAAACTTGATCATCGGACGATAAATAGTGCGAGCAAACCAGATCATGGACTCAGCGATGACGCGCTGGAACTTGATTAGCGGGCCAAAGAAGCCGGTCGTCTTTTGTGGCTTCATGTGGGCCAAGTGAGCCGGCAGGATCAGCAGGGACTCGATCAGCGAGAAGGCTAGGGCCGCAATCACCACGAGCGCGATTTGCTTGGTGAATTGCACCATTGGACCGGACAACAGCATGAAGGGCATGAACATCATCGCCGTCGTGATGATCGCGAAAATGACCGGCTTGAGCACCATTTGCGTGCCAACAATTGAGGCCGTCAGCCCGTTCTCTCCGCGCTCGACGCGGTCGTGAATATTCTCCCCGACGACGATCGCGTCATCGACGACGATGCCGATCACCAACAGGAAGGCGAATAGCGACAGCATGTTCAGCGTCACGCCGAGCATGGGCAACAGCAGGAAGGCGCCACCGAAGGCGACGAAAATGCCACCGGTCACCCAGAAGGCGACAATCGGGCGCAAGAAGAGAAAAAGTACGATCAGCACCAGCAGTCCGCCCGAAAGCGCCGAGTTGAGGATGATCGACATACGCGCATTGTAAGCGGTGGAATTGTCCCACCACAGCGACAGCCCGACGCCGTCCGGCAATTCCAGCTGCTTGCGATCAATATAGTCACGCACGCTCTTCGAAACATCGACCACATCAATGCCTGGCGTCGTCAGCACGACGATCAGCGCCATCGGCTCGCCGTCGAAGGTCGCAGCCAGATTGGCGTCGACGAAGCCGTCGGTAACATGCGCCACGTCGCGCACCCGCAAAGTGCCGCCAGCGGCAGTTTGGCGAACGATGATGTCCTCGAAATCGCTCTGTGAGTTCGCCTGCTGGCGTGAGGTCAGGCTGACTTCGCCCTGATCTGTCCGCACGCGTCCGGCCGAGGCATTGAGCGAGCTGGAGCGGATGGCGCGTACGACTTCGTCGAAGCTGAGATTATAGCGCTGCAGATTGTCCTCAGACAGCTCGACCGAGACTTCTTCATTGAGGGTCGCCCAGACATTGACCAGGGAGGAGCCGGGCAGTTGAGCCACTTCGTCCCGAATTTCACGGGCAATCTGCTGCAGATCGCGGCGATCAACGAATCCGTGGACGGCAAACCCGATCACCTGATCCTGATTAATCCAGGGCTGCACCACTGGCCGGTAGGAGGATTGCGGCAGGTTGCTGACGGAGTCGACCTTGAGTTTGATGTTGTCGATGAACTCGCCGATATCGACCGAGGGCAAGCCTTCGACATTGACATTGCCACTGCCCTCGCGCGCCGTTGACGTGATCGTGTCGACGCCTTCGAGGTCGGCCAAGGCCTCCTCAATGCGCACGATGATCTGTTCTTCAATCTCCCGCGGCGAGGCCCCCGGCCAGGCGACCGAGATCGAGGCGCCATTGACCGGAATGGTCGGGTAGACTTCACGGTTCAGCTCGGAATAGCCGAAAATGCCACCAATCAGGGCGACGACCATGAGCAGGTTGGCCGCGACGGAATTGCGGGCCCACCAGCCAATAATGCCGCGCGGTGCGTCGTCTTGTGTCGTGTTCGGGTCGGTCATGGCCGTCTCCTGGTCGGATCGTCGAACTAGCCGGCGCTCGCAACGGTTTCACCGTCGCTGCCATTGGCATCAGTTTCGGGTTGGTCGTCATCACTCTCGGACTCGATGACTGCCGAATAGGCCGAAATGACCTCGCCGGTCGTGTCGAGTGAGCGCAAACGCATGCCGGTATTGGCCCCGCGGATCGGTGAGACCACAACCATTTCTCCGTCCACAACCCCGGAGGAGACGACCAGCCGGTCGGCGGTCGAAGTCACAACATTCACGGTGCGGATATCCAGCGTGCCGCCTTCGTTGACGACATAGACGCTGTTTTCGCCGCGAAGGGCAGAACGCGGTAAAACCACCGCACCATCAACGCTGCGTCCCTCGATTTCGGCATCAACGAAGAGGCCGACAGCCAGGGGAGCGCCGCCGCTCGCTGCAGCACCATAGGGGTCATCCACTTGGGCGGTGGCGTAGAGGACGCGGGTTTGTGGATCGATCGCGCCCTCGGTGCGGGTGATGTAGCCGGTCCAGGTCCGCGCTTCGCCGGCCAGCACGGCCGTCAGTGTCACGGGAATCCGGTCCGCCTGGTTGGTTGCTTCGAAGGCAATTGGAATACCCAGCAGGCCGAGATCATTATCGGTCAGTGGCAAGCGCACCAGGATGGCATCCGTCGAGAAGACTTCGCCGAGCTGCGTGCCAATGGTCACGAATTGGCCGACATCGGCGCTCTTGACCCGCACGCGGCCGTCAAACGGGGCGGACACACGTGTGCGTCCGAGATCAAGCCGGGCCGACTGCAGGCTGGCTTGGGCGCTGGCGAGTTGTGCCCGGGCCTCGGCGAGCTGGGGCTCGCGCAGCGTCAGTGCCGAAGCGGGACCGTCACCCAGATCTGCCCATTCGCTTTCGGCCAGCTCGGCTTCGGCCTGTTCGCGAACCAATCCCTGCTGCGCTTGCGCCACGAGGGCTTCCGCGCGGGTTACGGCGAGGTGGTAGTCGGCGGCTTCGATCTGGATCAGTGTTTCACCAGCTTCAAAAAACCCACCTTCGATGAAGTTCGGATTGACGTAGGTGATACGGCCGGAAACCTGCGGCACCAGATTGATCTGGGTGCGCGGCCGGGCCTGGCCTTGGGAGTGAACCACCAGAGCCACGGTCTCCTGCCGCGCTTCATCAACGAAGACAGCAATCGGCTGCGGCGTTGCGTTCGCACGCTGGGGCTCTGGCTTCGTGGCGATGAGGGCGACCACTGCGAGAACCACAACGATGCCGGCGATGCCGAAAATGATGAAACGTCCCATGATTATTCTCCTGTCTGCGCGGCCGGGTCTGCGGAAGGGGCCGCGGAGAAGTCGCCGGCGATGGCGAGGTAAAGATCGACACGGTTCGTCGCGCGATCACGACGAGCCGAAACATATTGGCTCTCGGCGCTGATACGCCGGCTTTGGGCATTCAAAAGATCGAAAATTGTAGCGACGCCGCTCGCATACTGGCGGATCACCAGCGACTCTGCCTCGGCGGCTTCGTTAAAGGCCCGCTGCAGGCTGTCGACGCGCCGGGCGAGGATGGCGTCGGCATAAATCGCATTCTCGGCCTCCTGCCAGGCATTCAGCACAGTGGAGACATAGGCAGCGGCCTGTAGCCGGGCATTTGCCTCGGCCTGGTCGCGTTGGGCCCGCAGGCTCCCGCCGGCGAAAATCGGGGCGGCAATCGACGCCGTCAGATTGGATACCAGGGTGTCGAGATCGAACATGTCAGCGACATCGACGCCGCCGCTGCCAGTGCTGCCGCTGAGGGACAGTCTCGGGAACAGGGCCTTTCCGGCGGCATCGGCGCGCAATCCGGCGGCGACCAGTCGGCGTTCGGCGGCCCGGACATCAGGCCGACGGCTCAGCAAATCAGCGGGTGAACCGACGCTGGCGAGGGTGTCAATTTGCGGGAAGTCGCCGTCCCGTGAAATCTGTCCGGACGGATAGCGTCCCAACAATGTTTCAAGGCTGCGCGCCGCGACGGCTTCGGCTCTCTGCCGTGAGGCGAGGGCGGCCTGCGACGAGGCCAAGGCACTACGTGCCGTGCGAACATCTGAGCTGCGTGCCAGACCGCGCGTGAAACGCCTGTCGGTCAGGTCGAGTGCGTTCTGGCTACGCTGGACATCGCGGGCTGCAAGCTCGCCTTGTTGGCGCGCCTCGATCAGCGCCAGCCAACCTTTGGCTACGAAGCCAGCGACTGAAAGTCTGGCACCGCGCAAATCGTCGGCTGCCGCTTCGGCATCGAGCGAACCGGCATCGGCACCATTGCGAACCCGGCCCCACAAATCGACTTCCCAAGAGGAAGATAGCCCAAGTGAGAAGCTGTCGGAACCGGCGCCCCGATAGGGTTCGGTCCGCGAAACTTCCGATCCAAGGTTCAGTGTTGGCAAGCGGCCGGCGCCAGCAATCCGCGCACCGGCGCGGGCGGCATCATATCGAGCGAGAGACTGCGCCATGCCTGGATTGGCGATCAGCGCCTCATCGACGAGGGCTGCCAGTTGCGGCGCGCCCAGCGATTGAATCCAGTCTTGGGTTTCAATCTCGCCGGCACCATCGGCGATTGCCGACCATGCTTCCGGCGTTGGTGGCAGGAGGGTATCAGGCTGAAAAGCCGGAATGTTGGCGCAAGAGGCCACTGTCAGGGCCGTCGCGACGATCAGTAGGCTTTTCTGCATGCGATGTTCCTGCGTGTGGTGATTTCCTGATTTCCGCCAAACTAGGGAGCCCATAGCGAATGTCAACAGATTTTTATCGAAAAACACTAAAACATTAGCGAATGACATGAAAACCCTCTCGATTTTCGAGATGTAAAATACAGCCAATAAACGTCATTTTGGGATCGGCTTCGTCGCAGCCCCGGAATGTGCGATATCAGTGTGTAGAGTGCCCATATCCGCTCCGGATCGGGCGGTGTTATATGCCTAGTCGCGATGCACAAGGCGAATGAAACTTGAGAAAGGTCGACGTGGACAGCCAGCCATCAATCCGAATTCGCCGCCGCGACACAGCCATCGTCGCGACAATGGGCTCCCTGGTGCTCGTTCTGTTTTGGCTGTTCGGCGAACTCGGCTTCGTCGAGACCTTCGTGGCGATCACCACGTTCGCCGGCTTGTCGACCTTCTACTATCTGACGGTCAGCACGACGTTGAACGCATCCTCCATGCCGTCTGCAGTCCGTGTTGCTCACCCGACGGATGCTGTCGCCGCGTCAGCGGATGTCATGCTGCAGCATCTGCCGATCCCGGTGATGTTGATCGGGCCGGGCGGCCGGATCGAGATGGCCAATCCGGCCGCGCGCGAATTTCTTGGCCTCGGTGCATTGGAGGGGCATTTATCGTCGGTGCTCCGGCAACCGCGTGTGATTGAGGCCGTCGGCGCCGCCTTGCAGGGCGAGAAGGTGCAGCCGGTGGAATATGCCACGCTGGCGCCGGTTGAAAGCCATGTCCGCGCCATCATTGCACCGATACAGCCCACGGGTGATTCAGTTCCCCACTGGCGCGCGATGCTGGTCCTCGCCGACGAAACCTCGATCAAGCGGGCGGATCGCATGCGGGCCGATTTTCTGGCGAATGCGAGCCATGAATTGCGGACGCCCCTCACCTCGCTGGCCGGGTTTATCGAGACCCTGCGCGGGCACGCCAAGGATGATCCGGAGGCGCGGGAGCGGTTTCTGGCGATCATGTTCGACCAGACCGAGCGGATGAGCCGCTTGATCAATGACTTACTGTCCCTGTCGCGCATCGAGATGGATGAGCATGTTCCGCCCATCGGCGACGTCGATCTGACGGTGCTTGCTGGTGAAGTCATCGCTCTCTTGGGGCCCCAGACCGCCGACAAAAAGATCGTTCTGAGCCTCGAAGCGCCAGAGCCAGCGCGCGTGGTCGGCGATCGGGACCAGTTGATGGAGGTTCTCCAGAATCTGATCGAAAACGCGATCAAATACGCGCCGGTTGATTCCGGTGTGCTGGTTCGGATTGAGCCCGCGCAGAGCCGTGATCAGGTCGAGCGGCCAGCTCCGATACTGGGCGATGATGCCGGCCGGTTGACGTTGGCGGCGCCGAAATCGGGGCCGGGCGAGCGCTATATTGCGGTGCGGGTTCGCGATTCAGGACCTGGAATCAAACGTCGCGATTTGCTGCGATTGTCAGAACGTTTTTATCGGGTTAGCGGCCAGAAGAGCGGAGCCAGCGAGGGCACCGGGCTTGGACTGGCGATCGTCAAACACATCGTCAATCGTCATCGCGGCGGCTTGACCGTTGAAAGTGTTCCGGGCGGCGGCTCTGTATTTTCTGTCTTTTTCCCGACCGTGACCAAGGCGGGCGTGGAAGCAGACAGGCCATGACGGCCGATCATCGCCAACGAAATACCGGCTCGTTCGGCTGTCATAAAACTGTTGTCTACCTGTCATAAAGTCTCGCTGGGCATCCGGTGACTTGCTGATGACCTCCTGCTATCTGCGGCATTGCGCCGAACGACCGAAGGCTTGAGCTCTGCATGTCGATTATCGCCATCGTTTCCTTCGCACTCCTCGTCATGGTCGCTGGTGGCTTCTATGTCGGCCGGTCTCGTGCGATCGCGTCGGTGAAAGGTGCCACGGCCGGATTGCACTCGCTGCCGAATTATCACGGCTATTTTGTTGCGATCTGGACTGGCGTTCCGGCGCTTCTGCTGTTGGCGATTTATGCGATTTTTGGCGGCCAACTGGTCGAACGTCTCGCCATCGGCAGCCTGCAAGCCGACGCCGTATCGATCAATGCGGTGCTGGACGATCAGCTCGCCGGTGACGCCGACTTTACCGAACTCACCCAAGCTGCCACCGGGTTGAGGGTTCGCGTCGAGGGTTTGAACCAGGATATCCTGGATCTGCGCAATGCCCGCGGTGACCAGCGAGATCCCGACCGTCTCAATCAACTACAGGCCGAACAGATTGAAGCTTTGAATCTGTCGACCGCGGCGGAGGATGCGGCGCGACTTCGGCGGCAGGCTGTTGTCGACGAAGTCGAATCCGGCGCAGTGGCCAATGGCGCCAGTGACCGGGCTCTGGCTGGCTATGAACTCGAGCAAGCGCCACGCGAACGGCGGCAGTTATTTCTGTCGGACAGCCGGCGGATTGCTCGCGGCGAGTTGGCCAGCCGGCAATCGCCGCAATTGCGCGCTGCGGCCCAGGCCATCACGCATTACAGCGTTTGGCTGAAATACGGTGCGGCAATAATGGCCTTGCTGGTTGCTGTGGTTGGCTTTGCCGTGACCCGCGCCCAGGTTTCCGGCCAGTTCAGGGCCCGCAATAATGTCGAACGGTTGGTGACGGCGGCATTGTTTGTCTCATCAGTGATCGCCATTCTCACCACGGTTGGCATCGTTCTGTCGCTCTTGTTCGAGAGCCTTCGCTTCTTTGCATCGGTGCCCGTGCTCGATTTCCTGTTTGGTCTGCAGTGGAGCCCCCAGATGGCGATCCGCGCCGACCAGGTCGGCCAGTCCGGTGCCTTCGGGGCTGTGCCCCTGTTTGCGGGCACCGCGATGATCACGGTTATTGCCATGGTGGTGGCCGTGCCGATCGGTCTGTTTTCCGCGATTTATCTGTCGGAATATGCCGGCCCGAATTTTCGCCAAATCGCCAAACCCGTGCTCGAAATACTCGCGGGAATCCCGACCGTTGTGTATGGATTTTTCGCCTTGCTGGCGGTTGGCCCGGCGATCCGCGTCCTGTTTAGCGCCCTGGGCTTTGAAAGTGTCGTGACTCAAAGCGCGCTTTCGGCAGGTCTCGTGATGGGGGTGATGATTATCCCCTTCATTTCCTCGCTTAGCGATGACGTCATCAATGCTGTACCGCAATCGCTGCGCGACGGCTCGTTTGCGATGGGGGCCACCCGCTCCGAGACGATCACGCAAATCGTGATGCCGGCGGCCCTGCCGGGCATTGTCGGTGCGATTTTGCTGGCGGTCAGCCGTGCTGTCGGCGAGACGATGATCGTGGTCATGGCGGCCGGACAGGGTGCCAATCTGACGGCGAACCCGCTGGAGTCTGTTACGACGATCACCGTGCAGATCGTGATGCTCCTGACGGGCGACCAGGAATTCGACAGTCCCAAAACCCTGTCGGCCTTCGCGCTTGGCCTGGTGCTGTTTGTGATGACTTTGATCATGAATATCGTCGCGCTGCGCGTGGTCCAGAAGTATCGGGAAAAATATGACTGATACGAGCCCTGCCTTCCCCGTACGTGAGCGCGTCGAAAAGCGATTGGCCAAGCGTTACCGCGCCGAGCTGCGCTTCCGGTCTGCCGGACTGACGGCAATCGGTCTTGCGGTCGCGATCCTGTTCATTCTGATCGGATCGATCGCCAGCGAGGGCCTGCCGGCCTTCACGGCCCATGAGCTCGTACTGCCTGTCTCGCTAGATCGTGAGCTGGTCGATCCGGAAGGCGATGGATCGGAAGCTTCACTGCGTCGCGGCTCCTATAACCGTGTTCTCCAGAACGCCTTGCGCGAAGAGTTTCCTGGCGTCACGTCACGCGGTGATGTGCGCACGCTGTTCCGACTTTACACCCCGCTGAACGCAACCCGTTTGATGGATGCGGTGCTGCAAGACCCCGGGCTGATCGGTACGAATTACGTCTTCACAATGCCCTTGGCCGACGATCTCGACCTGTATCTCAAAGGCCGGCTCGTCGAGGACCGCACCCTGCCGGTCGGCGGACTTCTATCCGTCGCGCCGGAGGGCGAGGGCGTTGTCCTGCGCTCGAGCACGGGCGATTTCGCGGCGCTGGCGCGCGAGATCGGACAATCGATGGGCGCTGAGGCGCGGATATTGGAATTGCGGTCTCAGCAGGTGGGCGAGGCGGTCGAACAGGCGCCGATCGAGGATGCGGCGCGACTGCAAGCCGAAGGCGACCGCCACGCCGCCGCCGCCGAGCGATTGCGGCAGGCCGCGTTGGCGGCAAACGGGTTTCTGCCGATCACGACAGAAATGCCGAGCATTATTGTTGAAGCGGATGGGCAGGCTTTCAGGATCAACGAATTGGCGGTGGATGGCAGCACGGCTCGCGGTGTCGCCCTGTTGGGCAATGGTGAGGTTGCCGACGCAAGCGCTTGGACGCTCTATGTGATCGATACGCCGGAGGCGAGCCGCCGGGTGTCTGATCAGCTGATTGTCTGGACACGTTCGCTGGTCGCACGCGGCGTGATCAAAGCCGGCTTCAATACCTATCTGTTCACCAATGCCGACTCGCGCGAGCCGGAACTGGCCGGGGTGAAGGGCGCTTTGTATGGCTCGATCCTCACCATGATTATCACCATGTTCCTGTCGGTTCCCATCGGGGTTTTCACCGCAGTTTATCTTGAGGAATATGCGCCGAAGAACCGCTTCACCGATCTGATTGAGGTCAACATCAATAATCTGGCCGCCGTCCCGTCAATCGTGTTCGGCCTGCTGGGTCTGGCGGTGTTCATCAATGCCTTCGGTCTGCCGCGATCCGCGCCACTGGTCGGTGGGTTGGTGCTCTCCTTGATGACTTTGCCAACGGTGATCATCGCGACCCGGGCCGCCCTCAAAGCGGTGCCACCGTCAATTCGTCAGGCGGCGCTCGGGATTGGCGCCTCCAAGACGCAATCGGTGTTTCACCATGTCCTGCCCTTGGCGGCGCCGGGCATTCTCACCGGCTCGATCATTGGCCTTGCCCAAGCGCTGGGTGAAACGGCGCCCTTGTTGATGATCGGCATGGTCGCCTTCATCGCCGATGCGCCGAGCCTCGGCCTGGCCGGTTTCACCGAGCCCGCGACCGTGATGCCTGTTCAAATTTTCCTGTGGTCAGATGGCGCGGAGCGCGCTTTCGAAGCGCGCACTGCTGCGGCCATTCTCATTCTTCTGGCGCTGATGATCAGCTTCAATGCTGTTGCGATCTATCTGCGCCGCCGCTTCGAACGAAGGTGGTAGCGTCATGTTTGACACCGAAATCCAACCAACCGTCTATCACAAGAATTCGCTTGGCTCCTCGCCGGTCAAGGTGGAGGTGCGCGATGTCAGCGTGTCCTACGGCGAGAAGCAGGCCTTGTTCAATGTCTCGCTCGACATCCCAGATCACAGCGTGACTGCTTTCATCGGACCGTCGGGTTGCGGCAAGTCGACCTTTCTGCGCTGCATGAACCGGATGAATGATACGATCGAGGGCGCGCGCGTTACCGGTTCTCTCAAGATCGATGGTGCCGAGATCAACGACCGCGCGGTCGATCCGGTGGTGTTGCGTGCCAGCGTCGGCATGGTGTTCCAGAAGCCCAATCCGTTTCCGAAATCGATCTATGACAATGTTGCTTACGGCCCCCGCATCCACGGGCTGGCCTCCAGCCGATCCGAACTTGACGACGTTGTAGAGCACAGTCTGCGCAAGGCCGGGCTCTGGGCCGAGGTCTCGGACCGCCTGCAGGATCCCGGCACGGGGCTTTCTGGCGGCCAGCAACAGCGGCTGGTGATCGCCCGCGCGATTGCGGTGAGTCCGGAAGTCATTTTGATGGATGAGCCCTGTTCGGCGCTCGACCCGATCGCGACCGCGAAGATCGAGGAATTGATCGATGAGTTGCGCGAAAACTATTGCATCATCATCGTGACCCACTCGATGCAACAGGCGGCGCGGGTGTCACAAATGACCGCATTTTTCCACATGGGCTCGCTGATTGAAGTGGGCCCGACCGAGGAGATTTTCACCAATCCCCTCGAATCGCGAACTCAGGACTACATCACCGGACGCTTCGGCTAACGAGGCGATTGTCCCAGGAGGGCCAAATGGCGCTATCCAAGCATACACATATCGTGACGGCCTATGGTGAGGAGCTGGACAAGCTCGCCGACGAACTTGCGCGCATGGGCGGTCTTGTGGAGATGCAGCTCGAGGCGGCGGTTGCCGCTGTTGTACGGCGCGATGCATCGGTGATCCCGGAGGTTCGCAAGCGCGAGGTTCAGGTCAATGCGATGCAGGTCGATATCGAGAAGCGGGTGATCCGGCTCTTCGCCCTGCGCCAGCCGCTCGCGACGGATTTGCGGATGACAATTTCCTCCCTCAAGATCGCCAGCGATCTGGAACGGGTTGGCGATCTCGCCAAGAATATCGCTTACCGGTCCAAGAAGCTGGTCGGTTTCGCACCCTTGGAACTGATGCACAGTGTTGAGCGGCTCGGCGTGATCGTCGGCAAGCAATTGCACGAAGTGCTTGATGCCCTGTCATCCTTCGACATTGAGCCGGCGGTTCGTGTTTGGCGCAATGATGATGAGGTCGATGACCACTATAACGGTCTGATCCGCGAAATGTTGCTGGCCATGTCCAAAGACCCCAGCTTGGTCGGGCCGGGCGCGCACATCCTGTTTGTCGCCAAAAACCTCGAACGCGTTGGTGATCATGCGACCAATATCGCGGAGGCCTTGCACTATATCGTCACGGGCGAAGCGCTTGAATCCACTGACCATCCACCGGCTTGATGAGCTGATCAGGAGAGTCGATCATGCAGCCTCAAATACTTGTCGTGGAAGACGAGGACGCATTGGCCACCCTGCTTCAGTATAATCTGGACCGGGAAGGCTATCAGGTCACCATCGCCCGCGATGGCGAGGAAGCGCTGATGCTTGCCGCTGAGGCCACGCCCGATCTCGTTCTGGTGGACTGGATGCTGCCGAAAGTGTCGGGAATTGAGGTATGCCGCCGCCTGCGAGGGCGCCAGGAGACCAGCAATATTCCGATCATAATGCTGACGGCGCGCGGTGAGGAATCCGACCGGGTCCGCGGACTCGATATTGGTGCCGATGATTACATCGTCAAACCCTTCTCGATGACCGAATTATTTGCCCGGATTCGCGCGGTGCTACGCCGGATCCGTCCGGGTCTGGCGGAGGATGTCACGACCGGCGGCGATATCGCAATCGATCGGGTCGCGCACCGGGTCAGAAGAGGGCAACGCGAGATTCATCTCGGTCCGACCGAATTCCGCATGCTGGACTATTTGATGCAACACCCAAGACGGGTCTTCTCGCGCGAGCAATTGCTCGATGCGGTCTGGGGCTCGGATGTCTATGTCGAGGCGCGAACCGTCGATGTCCATGTCGGCCGTTTGCGCAAGGCGTTGAACAAGCCCGGGGAGGTCGATCCGATCCGGACCGTTCGCTCTGCCGGCTATGCGTTCGAGATCAACGGCGACTGATCGCCGAACCGGTCGCGCTCGCCAAACAAGCCTGCAAAACAGAACGGCCGCCCCGAGGGGCGGCCGCTGCATGACGGGATCTGAAAAAATGCGATCCGATCAGAAATTATAACGTCGTGTTGCGGTGATGGAGTTCAGTGCGGCCGTCGCTTCGCCGCTGCGGCGGCGTTTCTGGCTGGGCTGATAGGCCATATTGGCGTGAGCATCGCAGTAAGCATTGCTGGCGCCGGTCTTGCGGCCGCAGAAGCGGAAGCTGGCTTGAGCCGGGTCGCCGATTGGCCATTTGCACATGCTGTCCTTCAAGGTGAGGACTGTGGCAAATTCGCCGGATGGCAGAACAGCTGGCTCCACGGGGGCCGATGGGATCGTCGCCGGTGCCGAAGGGGCGGGACGAGCGGCGCGGGCCGGTTCGGTCAAGGTGGCCGTAGTGCGTGGCCGCGAGGGCTTTGCTGGTCGGCGGGCCGGCCGAGACGGTGTCGCACGCCCCGATAAACCCAGCCGGTGGACCTTGCCAATCACAGCGTTACGGGTGACACCGCCCAGCTGTTTGGCAATCTGACTCGCACTCAGGCCTTCCGACCAAAGTTTCTTGAGTTCTTCGACACGTTCGTCAGTCCAGGCCATCGCAACTCTCTCCCGGTTGGGATGCACTAGCCACCTTGATGATGGTAAACAGCGCACACCTCAATTCATGATTAATTACACTATATATTGTAGCCAACGAGACAAAAACCACAAGATCAGGCTCGCACCAATCCTGTGGAAAGCTCACTTGCAAGCCAAATCGTTAACGTTGATGGTTACTGAAACCTTAAGGGTAATCCGTTATGAGTCCTGCTGCTTCCAGACCCGTCGCCAGTCCGCGCACATTCGGTGCGATTAACGGGCTCGGCCTGTGGACGCTGTATAAAAAGGAAGTCCGCCGCTTTCTTAAAGTCACAACGCAAACCGTGTTGGCGCCGGTTGCGACGACCTTGCTGTATATGACAGTTTTCGCCGTCGCGCTGGGGTCAGGCCGTGCTGCAATTCACGGCATTTCCTTCGTCGAATTCCTCGCACCGGGCCTGATCATGATGGGGCTGCTGAATAATGCTTTCGCCAACACCTCCTCCTCCATCCTGGTGAGCAAAGTGCAGGGCAATGCCGTCGATTTCCTGATGCCGCCCCTGTCTGCGCTTGAGCTGGAGATTGCCTTCATTGGCGGGGCCGTGACGCGCGGTTTGCTGGTCGCACTGGTCACGGCGCTGACGCTTGTGCCCTTCGTCGATGTCATCCCGGTGCACTATTGGGCGGTGGCCTATTTCGGCGTCGGTGCTGCAGCGATGCTGGGGATGATCGGCATTCTCGGTGGGCTGTGGGCGGAGAAATTCGATCACATGGCGGCGGTCACGACATTTGTCATCACGCCGCTCACCTTCCTGTCTGGCACTTTTTACTCGATCAACCGCCTGCCGGAATCCATCCGTTTGATCAGCCAGTTCAACCCGTTTTTCTACATGATTGACGGGTTTCGCTACGGCTTCACCGGCGTCGCCGACGGTTCCTTGACGGTCGGTGTCCTGCTGGTCGGTGCCATCAATCTGGCGCTGGCGATTGTCTGCTACGTGCTGCTGCGTGCAGGCTGGCGCTTGAAGAGCTGAACAGACCGGCCTAGACCGTCATTGCGCTGATACGCGGCGCGTTCACACAATCCGGAGAGACCCGATGCCTGCGCCTATGATGGATACCTACGCTCCGCCAGAACTCGTTTTCGACCACGGCAAAGGCGTTCGGCTGTACACCGAAGCCGGTGACAGTTATCTCGATTTCATCGCCGGTATCGCTGTGAACTGCCTCGGTCATGCGCACCCCAAAGCGGTCGCTGCGCTGACCGAACAGGCCGGAAAATTATGGCATTTGTCCAACATGTTCCGCGTTCCGGCCGGGGTCGAACTGGCCGACAAATTGACCGGCGCGACCTTTGCGGACCGCGTCTTCTTCACCAATTCCGGCACGGAAGCCGTCGAGTGCGCGCTGAAAACGGCGCGGCGCTATCAGTTCGTCACCGGCAATCCGCAGCGCTATCGCATCATCACCTTCACCGGTGCCTTTCATGGCCGCACCTATGGCGCCATCAATGCCGGCGGTAATCCGAAATACCTCGAAGGCTTCGGCCCGGCGATGGAAGGGTTCGACCATGTCGAATTCGGCAATCTTGATGCTGTGCGCGCCGTCCTTTCCGAAGAAACCGCTGCGATCTGTGTCGAGCCGGTCCAGGGCGAGGGCGGTGTGCGCGCGGGCGATGACGCCTTCCTGCGCGGCCTGCGTCAGATCTGCGATGAAAACGGCCTGATGCTGATTTATGATGAAGTCCAGTGTGGCGCGGGCCGTACCGGCAAGCTGTTCGCTCACCAATGGGTTGAGGGCGCCGATCCCGATATCATGGCCTCGGCCAAGGGCCTTGGCGGCGGCTTCCCGATGGGCGCTTGCCTGGCGACCGAAGCGGCTGCCCAGGGCATGGTCGTCGGTACGCACGGCTCCACCTATGGCGGTGGGCCTCTGGCCATGGCCGTCGGCAATGTCGTGTTTGACGAGCTGACCTCGGACGGCTTCCTCGAGCATGTCGTCGAGATGGCGAATTTCATGCAGCAGCAATTGCATGGTCTCGCCGACCGTCATCCCGACAAGATCGAGGAAGTACGCGGCAAGGGCCTGTTGCTCGGTATCAAGCTGAAGCCAGGCTTCGATCCCAAAAAGCTTCTTGTGCTGGCGCGTGATCGCCATCTGCTGATCGGCGCTGCCGGCGACAATGTCGCCCGGATGGCGCCGCCACTGGTCATCACCCGTGAGGATGCCAGCGAGGCCATTGCGATCCTCGACGAGGCACTGGGCGCACTTTAGGCGAACTTCATGACCGATATCACGCCCGCAATACCCGGCGAGCCGGGTGATTTTATCGCGGGCTTCCAGGTTGAAGGCCGTGCGGTGCGGGGGCGTGTCCTCCGCTCCGCCGGCACGCTTGACCAGATCCTGTCGGCCCATGATTTCCCCGAGCCGGTCGCGCGCCTGTTGGGCGAGGCCGTTGTGCTGGCTGGCCTGGTGGGCCCGGCGCTCAAATTCGATGGGCGTCTGATCATTCAGGCCAATGGCACCGGCCCGGTCTCCTTCATCGTCGCTGAATACACCACGGGCGAAGGCGTACGCGGTTTCGCCAAGATGGATCGCGATGCCGTGCTGGCAGCCCTTGCGGCTGCCGACAAGGACACACCGACGATCAAGACCCTGCTCGGCGAGGGGTATTTCGCGATGACGATCGATCAGGGCCCCGAGATGGACCAGTATCAGGGCGTCGTGCCGCTCGAGGGCGGCAGCTTGGCCGTGATCGCCGAGCATTACTTCACCCAGTCCGAACAGACACCGACGCGGCTGCGCATGGCGGTTGGCGAAGTGTGGACGCAAGAGGGTGGCAAGCAGTGGCGCGGCGGTGGGGCGCTGTTGCAGGCGGTCGCCGGCGATGAAAGCCGTGGCTCGGCCAAGGATGATTGGGACCATGTCCGCGCCCTGTTCGAAACCATCAGCGATGACGAATTGCTCGATCCTCTGCTCTCAGCGGGCGGGCTGCTCTATCGTCTCTTCCATGAAGATGGCGTGCGTCTGCTTGATCCCGAAGTGCTGCAGCGGCGCTGTTCGTGTGAACGCGAACGCCTGTTGCGGATCGTCGCCAGCTTTCCCGCTGACGATCAGGAACACATGACCCGCGACGGCAAGATCGTCATGACCTGCGAATACTGCAATCGCGACTGGAATTTCCTGCCCGATGAAGTGGCGGCAGTCGAGCGCTGACCCCGTCGGATCAGGACCGCCAGAAGCGCGGCATGATCACCACCAGCACGGCGAGCACTTCCAGCCGGCCGATCAGCATATTGCCGGTGAGGATCCATTTGGCGGTGTCAGGCAGGGTCTGGAATGTCCCCGCCGGGCCGATAATGTCGCCCAGACCGGGCCCGACATTGGCCAGTGATGTGGCTGCACCGGAGAGCGCCGTTGTCAGATCAAGCCCGATCGCCGAAAGCAGGGCGGCGCTGATCGCGTAGACGGCGAAGAAGACAAAGAAAAAGCCGAGCACCGAGTGCAGCGCACTGTCGGCGACCGGCCGGCCATTATAGCGCATCGGGAAAATCGCGTTGGGTCGCAGCAAGTGCGCGAGATAGCGGCGGATTGCGGTTCCGGCAATCTGGTAGCGGAAGATCTTGATGCTGCAACTGGTCGATCCGGCGCAGCCGCCGATGAACATGAAGACGAAGAAGGTCGCTTCCGCCGCCGCGCCCCAACTGCCGTAATCGGTGGTCGCATAGCCGGTGCCGGTGATGATCGAGACGGCGTTGAAACTTGCCATCCGCCAGGCGGCCTCATCGCCATGGACCCCGGTCGCAACCAGCACGCCGGTCAGGATGGCTGTGGACAGCAGCACGACAAACAGGAAGCCGCGCGCCTGGGCGTCCTTCAGGATCACTTGCGGCTTGCCGCGCAAGGCCATCACCAGCAGCGTGAAGGGCAGGGCGGCGGCGATCATGAAGACCAGGGTGATCATGTCGGCGCCGGTGTGCATGAATTTGCCCATCGACTGATCCGAGGTCGAGAAGCCGCCGGTTGAAAGTGTCGCCATTGCATGGGCCGTGGCGTCGAGCAAATTCATGCCAGAGATCAAATAGGCCACCGCGCAGATCAGCGTCAGCAGCGCGTAGACGGCTGAGATATTGGCGGCAATCTGGGTTGCCTTGGGCAGGACCTTGTCGGTCTTGTCGCCGGTTTCGAGCAGGAAGAGCTGCATCCCGCCCACTCCAAGCATCGGCCAGAAGGCCATCGCGGTGACGATGATGCCGATCCCGCCGAGCCATTGCAGGATGGCGCGCCAGAGCAGAAAGCCGGGCGGCCGGAAATCCAGCCCGGTCAGCACGGTCGCGCCGGTTGTCGTCAGGCCCGAGACGGCTTCGAACAGGGCATCGGTCCAGTTCATGCCCTCGCCGGCGAGCCGTAGCGGAAGGGCTGCCGTGATCGACAGCGCAATCCAGGCGCCGACCATCAACAGGAAAACGCCGCGCGGCGTGATGAAGTCGACCGGCCCGCGATTGGCCAGCGAGATCGAGCCGCCGAAAAACAGGCCCAGAACCGAGGACAGGAAAAAGGCGCGGGCGCTTTCGGTTTCCTCGGCGATCAGATCGACAATCCCCGGCACCAGCATGCCGGCCGACAATACCGTGACCATCATGCCGATCATGAAGACGACGGGCCGCAAGGACATATTCAATGCAACGCACTCCGCAGTGAGGGGCGCGTGACGAGCGGGGTGTTAGTGGAGGCTGAGGCGGTCATAGGGCCGGTCCAGCGGAAAATCGGGAATGATGGCGGCAAAGCTGTCGCCGCCTTCGCGGCGCATTTCATAACTGCCGCTCATGAAGCCGGACGGCGTCGAGAGGGGTGCACCGCTGGTGTAGCGAAAGCGTTCGCCAGGGCGAATCACCGGTTGCTCGCCGACGACGCCGGGGCCCTGCACATGTTCGCTACGGCCCATTGAATCGGTAATCACCCATTGGCGCGAGATCAGCTGTACCGGTTGAGCCGATGTGTTTTCAATCTCGACGGTATAGGCCCAGACATAACGGCCTTCATCGGGCTCGGACTCGTCTTCAAGATAGTCCGGGCTGACACAGATTTTCACACCATCGGTTTCGTGTTCATACATGGTGTCATATCCGTCCATTGCCGCCGGATCGCTTCGCGACCGGGTTCAACTCAGGCCCATCATCCGCCCGCCCGCGACATCGCTCAACCCCCTACGGTCAGCATGGCTGGACAGGCGGCGGTGGATGTCGGACATCTGAGCCCCTTTCGCAGCTATCCTGATCCCGTCATGTCCGCTTCCGGTATTCTTCCAGACCATCAGCTTAAAGCCCTGTTCGACCAGGGTGTGATCGCGGCGGACATACCGCCCGACGCGGCACAGATCCAGCCGGCCAGCATCGATTTGCGGCTCGGCAGCAAAGCTTTCCGTCTGCGCGCCAGTTTTCTGCCTGGCAAGGCGATGACGGTCGCCGAGCGCCTCGCCGACGATTTGGTGATGCACACGGTCGATCTGCGCGGCGGTGCCGTGCTGGAAACCGGATGTGTTTATCTCGCACCGCTGCAGGAAAGTCTCAAACTGCCAGCGGGCCTCACCGCGGCGATGAATCCGAAAAGCTCAACCGGGCGGATCGATGTCTTCACCCGCGTCATCACTGACCACGGCATTGCTTTCGACCAGGCCCCTGTCGGTTATGAGGGGCCGCTCTACGCGGAAATTTGCCCGCGTACCTTTTCCATTTTGGCGCGCGAGGGCGACCGGTTGAGCCAGATCCGGTTTCGCCGCGGTGCCCACACTCGCTTGCGCGAAGTAACGGTGAGCGTCGATCTGGCCGGGTTTGGTGACGGGATTGTCGGTTATCGGGCCCGCCGCCATGCCGGCTTGGTTGACCTGTCGAAGCTTGGTGGCCATCCCAGTGCCCGCTTCTGGGAGCCGATGACGGCGCCGGACAAGCGCTTGGTGCTCGATCCGGGCGAGTTCTACATTCTCGCCTCACGCGAAGCGGTCTCGATCGGGCTCAACGAAGCCGCCGAAATGGCACCGATTGCGCCGGAAATCGGTGAATTCCGCGCCCATTATGCCGGGTTTTTTGACCCCGGTTTCGGGATTGCCGAGACCGGTGGCTCGGGTAGTCGGGCGGTTCTGGAGGTCCGCGGCTATGATGTGCCTTTCATTCTGGATCACGGCCAGGCGATCGCACGCTTGGTGTATGAGCCGATGTTTGGACCGCCGGTGCGTGCCTATGGCGCTGTGGCGTCAAACTACCAGGCGCAAGGGCTCAAGCTGTCGAAATTCTTCTCCGATTGAAATGATTGCAGGGATGATGCCCGCAGGGCTTGATCCCGGTGCGCTGGTAGTTGACTTTACCGGGAGGTGACCCGCAGGTCACAGTCGCAATTGGGGAAGGGGTCAATCATGCGAAATTTGGCAATTCTAGTGGGCTTGGCGTTCGCGCTCATGGCACCGGCACAGGCGCAACCCGTGCCGAGCGTCGATGATTATGCGGCGCTTGCGAACATGACATCGGTCAGCATTTCGCCGAATGGTGAGCGGATCGTGTTCATTGCCGGTGAGCGGCGTTCGGATCGCAACATCATCGTGGCGTCTCTTGTGGGCGGTGCCCCAATCGTGATTGATGGCGGTGACGACCAGATTGTGGTTGGCACCTCTTGGCTCAGCAATGAGCACATTCTGGTTTCCTACAGCCAGAGACGGCGGATTGCCTCGCTTGGTGAACGGGTTGATGTCGGTCGGCCCTACATCATTCGCGTGGCAGACCAGAATGTCGTCGAATTGCCGCTCAACACGCGCATTGTCGATATCGATATGGACGACGAGGACAATGTTCTCGTCACCGTGCCCTATTCCAGCGGTGGGGTCGTTTTCCAACGTCAGGCTCTCGACCGCGAGCGGTCCCGGCGGGTTTTTCCCTCTGACGAGGGCTATAATTATGTCCTCAACGCCGAAGGCGAACCCTTCGTTCGTTACAAGGGCGGTTGGGGCGACACATTCGAGCTCTGGACCAAATATGGCACCGGAAGCTGGCATCGCGTTCACACCGAACGGTTTGAACTGAAGCGCGAATTCCAGTTTGCAAGCCGCACCACGCGCGACTGGGTCGGGGTCATCGAGGGGATTGATGGGCTTGATGCGACCGGGCGCTACGGCTATTTCTCGTCGGAAACCATGGGCGAGCATGGCACCGAGACACCGGGCCGCCGCCGTGCCGTTTTCCGCTATGACTTCCAGGAAGAAACAATCGAGGGACCGCTGGTGTCTTCGGATATCTCGGACGTCGACAATTTCATGACCGATTGGCGCACGCACGCCGTCATTGGTGTGTCATGGGATGAGGAGCGCCGGCATGTCGAATATTTCGACCCGGAATTCCAGGAACTCTACGACCAATTGGTCGGCTTCTTTCCGGACTCGAACGTTCACATCGTCAGCTGGGATGCCGCGTTCCGAAAGGTTGTGGTCAATATTTCCGGTGGACACACCTCGGGCGCCTATTACCTGCTTGATCGTGTTTCCGGTGATGTCTCGCTGTTGGCGCCCTCTCGGCCGCGCATTCCCGATGATGCCATGGCACCGGTGGAAATCATCCATTATACAGCCCAGGACGGTCTCCAGTTATTTGGCTATCTGACCCTGCCACCGGGCCGGAACGCGCGGGACCTGCCCGCCGTGCTGCTGCCGCATGGCGGCCCTGAGGCACGTGATTTTTATGGCGTTGACCCGTGGGCCCAATTCCTGGCTGCCCGTGGCTATGCCGTTTTCCAGCCGGAGTTTCGCGGTTCCGGCGGGTTTGGCGTCGAGTTTGCCGAGCTTGGCTATGAGCACTGGGGCGAGGCGATGCAGACCGACCTTTGGGACGGCATGCAGGTTCTGGTCGATCAGGGCATTGTTGATCCTGGCCGGGTCTGCATTTTCGGCTGGAGCTATGGCGGCTATGCGGCTTATGCCGGCGCGACACTGACACCTGACCTGTATCGCTGTGTCATCGCAGGGGCCGGCGTGTCCGACATTCTGACCATGATGGATTATGAACGCGGTCGGCTCGGCGGTGGTTCCCAGGCCTATTGGGCTCGAAATATTGGCGATTGGCGCCGGGACCCTGCCCATATCGCGGCGATTTCACCAGCGCAGCAGGTGAATAATATCACGGCACCGATGATGATCATCCACGGCACAGATGATCTGATCGTGCCTTTCACCCAGGCCGAATATATGGCGCGGGCGATGGATGCCGCCGGTAAACCCTATGAGATGGTGGCGATCCAGGACGGACCCCACCAGTCCTATAGGATGACGGTCGATAATCAGCGCGAGCTCTACACCAATCTGGAACGCTTCCTGTTGGAGCACAATCCGCCGGATCCGGCGCCGTAGCCGTTCAGGACTGCAAATGAAGAGAAAGGCCGGTCTATTGACCGGCCTTTTTTCTATGTTGCGATGAGACTCGCCGCCACGAAAATCGTCGCAGACGTTCGTGATCTGAATTTCTGGTTGTGTCGCGTCAAGGAGTGTAGCAACTTCAAATTGCTTGAATGGGGGGATTCGATGCGCTTTTTACTGATCATACTGGCATTGGTCAGCCTGCAGCCGGCGGCCATCGGCCAAGCGCCTCCGTCGATCGAAGACTTTGCCGCCTTGCCCAACATGGCGCTGGTCCGGATATCCCCGGATGGCAGCCACCTTGCCTTCATCTCCGGTGAGAGCTGGGAGGAGCGCAATATCGTCATCGTCACGTTGGACGGTTCCGAACAGCCGGTTGTTATCGATGTTGGAGACGATCAGGTCGTCAATTCGATGAGGTTTGCCAGCAATACTCATCTGTGGCTGACCTACATGTATCGCGGCACCTTTTGGGGTATGGGCGAAGAGAATTATATTTGGCGCGAATATCTGCTTCGGATTTCGGACCAGCATGTGGTCGAGCTTGATTACGGAACTGAATTTGCATCGATTAATGAGCAGGACGCGGACTCGGTTTTGACTTGGGTGCCGGCCGATCGGAACACACCCAACAGCGCTTCGTCGCGCCGCCGCGGCGGTGAAGGTTACAGCCTCTTCCAACAGGGGTTGGACCGCAAAACCGCGCGAAGCCGCGAATTTCTCGGCACACGTGATTTCGAATATATTTTGAATGCGCAAGATCAGCCGATCATTCGACAGCGAGGGGGAGGCGAGGGTGCTGATCCCTACGAGCTATGGACCACCCAAGGGACCGGCGAATGGCACAGGGTTTATTCCGAGCGTCAGACACTCGATCGCGAATTCCACTTCGCGGCCCGCAATTGGCAGGAGTGGACAGCCGCACTGCCTTGGGTGTCGGGCGTCGATCCGACCGGGCGCTATGCCTATTTTCGCTCCGATGCTGATCGTGATGCGGCAAACACCTTGCCGGGCCGACGGCGCGCGCTGTTTCGGTTCGATCTTGTCGAGGAGCGGATTGAAGGGCCGATTCTCAGCTCAGACATCGCCGATGTCGGCGGCTTGATCACGGATTGGCGCACGAATGCGGTGATTGGTGCGAGGGTTGAGGAAGAGCGGCCACGTCAGGTGTATTTCGATCCGCAATTCCAGCAATTGCAATCTGATATCGAAGCGGCTTTCCCGCAGTCGAATGTCAATATCGTTAATTGGGATCGGGCTTTCGACAAGGTTGTCCTTCACGTCGAGGGCGGCGAAACCTCGGGCGCGTATTATCTGATCAATCCGGGAACTGGCGATGTCAGGCTTCTGGCACGCTCACGGCCCCGCATCGCCGATGCGCAGGTTTCGCCGGTCGAGATTGTGCATTACGATGCGCGCGACGGGCTCGGCCTGTTTGGCTATCTGACGCTTCCGGTCGGACGCGATGCGCATGATCTGCCTCTGGTCCTGATGCCGCATGGCGGCCCGGAATCGCGGGACTATTACGGCTTTGACGAGTGGTCCCAATTGCTCGCTTCGCGCGGCTATGCCGTGTTCCAGCCCCAGTTTCGTGGCTCCGGCGGCTATGGTGTTGAGCTCGCCGAGCTTGGCTATGGGCAATGGGGTCACGCGATGCAGAACGATCTCGATGACGGTGTCGACGCGCTCGCCGCACGCGGGATTATCGATCCCGACCGGGTCTGTATTTTCGGCTGGAGCTATGGCGGTTACGCGACCCTGGCAGGCATGACGCTGACACCGGATCGGTATCGCTGCGGCATCGCCGGCGCAGGGGTCTCGGATATCGTCGCGATGATGGGCTATGAGCAAGGCCGCAATCGCGGGTCTTCCCAACTCTATTGGGCCCGGAATATCGGCGACTGGCGCGGTGCGCACGAGGCTGCGATCAATGCCGTTTCACCAGCGAAACATGCGAGTGATGTGTCCGCGCCCTTGATGATTATCCACGGCACTGAGGACATCGTTGTCGATTATCATCAGGCGGAAATCATGGCCGAGGCGATGGAAGCGGTCGGGCGGCCCTATGAACTCATATCGATTGAGGGTGGCCGGCATTATTCCAATCAAATGACGGTCGGGGATAAACTCCAGCTCTACACCAACCTGGAACGCTTCCTGCTGGAACATAATCCGCCGGATCCGGCGCCGTAGCGCTTGATGGCACGAACGGATGGGCAAGGGCCGGTCGATAGACTGGCCCATGCTGCTGCTCACCCGCCCGGCCTGCGTGCACGAAGCCATTCCCGCCGCCAACCGCTCCGTCTATAGTCGCCACTTCGCGGGTGTAGCTCAATGGTAGAGCAGAAGCTTCCCAAGCTTACGACGAGGGTTCGATTCCCTTCACCCGCTCCAGTCCCTTCACCGACCAGCTCCAATTGACGCAAGGCAGTCTATCTGAGGCTGCATTTCCAATTGACACGCAAATATATCGCGACCCAATCTGATACATGGTTCGCGTGTGATCGAGGGGGTTTGCGCCGACCTGTTTCGGGGGGAAATCATGCCGATTTTTGTTGGGCTTGTTCTGGCGTTGATCTTGTCTGGGCCGGGAGCGGCGCAAGTCGAGACCTATGCTGCCATGCCGCGGATATGGTCGGCGGATATCTCACCCGATGGTTCGCATCTGGCGACCGGATGCAGTCCGCGCGGGCTGCGCGAGATCTGCATTTACGACCTGGAGAGCGGTGCGGCACCGATCGTCATTCCCGCCCCCGAGGGCGGCCGGATGACCGGCTTCTCCTGGCCGAGTGATTCCTACCTGGTCTATTATGTCACCTCGGTTCAAACGCTGCCGACCCGCGAGGGATTGAGAACCTGGACTCTGAACCAGCCGATTGCCTATTCGGTGGCGACCGGGCGCTCGGAAATGCTGATGGTCGGCTCGAACATGGTTTCGCCGCTGATCGGCGACGACGACCGGATTGCCGTCCAGATCACCTACGCCCTCGATACCCGGGCGCGCACCGGTTCACGGATCGAGAGCCGTGATGATTTCGGCACTGTAGTGTACGAGATGAATCTCCAAAATGGCCGCCGCGTGCGCCGTCTCCACGTCTCCACCGATTCAGCTTTTGACTACGTCATGAACCAGGCCGGTGAGGCGGTGCTGGAGGCGCGCTTTGTCGATGAGACCGGACAATATACGATCAACCGTTCGGGGCGTGGGTCGCATGAGGCGATCTATTCGGGCATTTTCAATGGCGAGATCCCGGCGATTTACGGCCTGGCCGACGGAGGCCGGGCGACGGCAGTGCGAATTCCGGGGCTCGGCCTGCGCCGGCTTGATATTGCCAGTGGTGAAGTTTCCCGGTTCGACGTCGGCGATGTCGATGTCTCCCTGATGGACCCGATCGTCGATGATTACGCGATGGATGTGGTCGGGTTTACCTATGTCGACGACCTGCGGCGCCAGATATTCACCAATCCGGAACTCGCGGCGGTGCACGCCGAACTGCGCCAGATCCTGACCGAGGATTCGATCACGATCACGGCCTGGAACCGCGACTGGACCAAGCTGGTCGTGGTCGGCGAGGATTCCGGCCAGCCGGCCAATATCTACCTGCTCGACCTGACAAGCGGTGGGCTTGGCCTGCTCGATGTCGAGACGGTCCTGCCGGAGGGGCAGGCGCCGTCACCGCGCAATCGCTTTGATTACACCGCCTCCGACGGGCTGGCGATCGAGGCCTATGTCACGCTGCCGCCGGGGCAGACGCAGGCCGATGGACCTTTCCCGCTGATCGTCATGCCGCATGGCGGCCCGCAGGCACGCGATACGGCCGGATATGGATGGTGGTCCTCGTTTTACGCCTCGCTTGGCTATGCGGTGTTGCAACCGAATTTCCGCGGCTCCGACGGCTATGGCTATGACTTCCTCGAAGCCGGTTATGGCGGCTTCGGCACGCGCATGATCGACGACATCATCGACGGTGCTCACGCCCTGCAGCAAAGCGGTCTCGCCCGGCCGGGTGCGTATTGTGCGTCCGGCTGGAGTTATGGCGGCTATGCGGCTCTTATGGTGGCCTTGCGTGATCCGGAGAATGTCGCCTGCGCAATCTCCTTCGCCGGCGTCACCGACCCGTTTGCGATCCTGGAAAGCCGCAATAGCCTGGAGATATCCGTGCGCTATTGGGAGCAGTTCATGGGCGACCGATATGGCAATCGCGCGCAACAGGGGACAATCACGCCGGCTGAACGCGCCGCCGATTTCCGGGCCCCGCTGCTGATTATGCATGGCGAGCTCGATACGACGGTGCCCTATGGCCAGTTTCGGCTGATGTACAATGCGATGGAGGGCCGGTCGAACGCCCGCTTCGTGACGCTGCCGGGCGAGGATCATTATCTGAGCAATCCCCAAGCTCGTGCGACCGTCTTGCGCGAAAGCCAGGCCTTTCTCGACGAGAATTTCCCGGCGAATTAGCGCCGCCGCAACTGGCTCAGATCCAATCCGCCGAGTTCGGCGAGGTGAGCGATCAGGATGACGCCGACGGCGGCGGCCATGATGGCGACCAGTGTCCAAGGGATCAGACGCGGTCCGCGTTCGGGCCGCGCGGGCTGGCCGGCGCGCCAGCGTCCGACGAAGAAGAGCGCGCTGCAACAGGCCAGACCGATGAGGGTGGCGGTGAGGGAGAGATACATGCGGGGTCCGCCAGTCTGCTGATGCCGTGTTCGGTCTTGTCCCAAAAATAGGGTCTGGTCGCCAGCTGGTACAGAGCCCGCACTGCAGCCCAGCTCTGTAGCGGCCAGTAGAGCGGCATGGTCAGCAAATCGCCCAAGCGCACGCTCAGGCCGGCGCGCCGCATGCCAGTCGCGGCGCTCAGCGCGGCAGCACCGTAGCCGGCGACCAGAAACCCGCCATACAGCAGGCAAGCACTGCCCCCGAATTGGCCGCTGACCAAGCCAAACAAGCAGGCCGCCGCCAACGGCGCGTGTAACAGGGCCGAGATGAGTGCGGCCCCGAGCGTCATTCCCAACCCCAATCCGCTGCGCGGACCGGAACTGGCGCTATCGCTGCGACTGTGTACCGCCAACGTCTGGGCATAGCCCTTGAGCCAGCGGCTGCGCTGGCAGATCCAGGGCCAGATGCGGGTTGGCGCTTCTTCCAGTGTCATGGGCGCGATCACATTGCTGCGATAACCCAGCGCGTACAGGCGAAAGCCCAGATCGGCATCCTCGGTGACATTCCAGGCATCCCAACCGCCCGCCCGGCGCAGCGCGGCGGCGCGGAAATGATTGCTGGTTCCGCCCAGTGGCAGCGGCCAGCCAAGTCGGGCATAGAGCGGCAGCAGGGCGTGAAAATGAGCCGCATATTCCAGCGCAAACTGCCGTGTCAGCCAGCATTCCTCGCGATTGAACCAGTTGAGCGGCGCCTGCAAACAGGCCAGGTCCGGCCCCGCCGCGGCAAAACTCTCTGCTGCGATGCGCAATTGCCGTGGATGCGGCCTGTCCTCGGCATCGTGCACGGTGATGATCTCGCCGGAGCAAAAACGCAGCGCGTAATTGAGCGCGCGCGGCTTGGTGCGTGGACCGCCCTCGGGGACCAGTATGACCCGGTATTTCTGGTCGAGCTTCAGCGCCCGTGCGGCGGCAATCGTGTCGTGGTCATCGGCTTCGAGCGCCAGACGGATTTCGAGGCGGTCGGCGGGGTAGTCGATCGCCTCCAGCGCCGCGATCAGGACTGGCAAGACAGCGCTTTCCCGGTAGAGCGCAATAATCACGCTGGCGCGGGGCAGAGCGCTGGGAGCCAATGTGCGCCGCGCGGCCCAAGCGGGTGGCACCAGACAGGCGGTCAAGCGAAGACCGATCAGACTGGCGAACACCACCGCGCCGAGACCGGTGAGCAGGTCGGCATCAAGCGTGAGGCGTCGCGCGGCCAGCAGGATCAGGACGCTCAGGGCCAAATTGACGCTTGCGCCTTGGCTTGGATTCAGGCCCGCCTTGGCGCTGTAGCCCGGTGTGCGCGAAGCCAGACCGTCCGCCGCATCGTGGGCCCATAGGCGTGACAGAATGTCCGGTGTGCCAACCCTGTGGGCGGCGGGGCCGCTTGGTTGACCGGATGCAGCGGGAATGTGTTTGCTTTGGCCACCATCCATGGCGATGCCCATCAAGGTTGTGTTTTTGGTTTATGCTATAGAAACACAACTTTTGGGGGAGTCAATCGCCCGGATTGAACACGCCGATCAGGGTCGGCGAATCCAGCGTTTCGCCCACAAGTGAAAACACGGTTGCGGTCGCTGTCGGATAGCCCATCGGCAAGGCTTCGCGGGCGCCGCAACGTGCCGCAAGCTTGTGGGCCAATCCACCAATGCCGGGATTATGCCCGACCATGACGATGCGCTGCACCTGTTGGAAGGCAGCCAGCGCCGCGCGTTCCAGCATTTCGGTGCTGGCATGATAGAGCGCCATCGGATCCTCGATGGGCGGTGTGCCGATGAGGGGGCCAAGATGGTCGAAGGTCTGACGCGTACGCCAGGCCGGGGAGACCAGTGCCCGATCGACGGGCAGGCCGAGCCCCGCGAGCATCTCGCCGGCCCGGCGGCTATCCTCATGACCGCGCGCTGTCAGGCCACGCTGAAAATCGTCATCGGCGTCCATCCGGTCTACGGCTTTGGCGTGGCGCATCAAAATCAAAATCCGGTTCATCAAGGCCTGCCCTGTTGAGTGTTCATCCTGTCACGCCCTCTGCCGCGCATCTTGAAATGGCGCGCGGCAAAGCGCACCTTTGTCCTAGTGTGTTTTTTCACGCTTTTGAACCAAGGAGACGAATATGGGTTTGTTGCTGGGCGATATTGCCCCGAATTTTGATGCCGTCACCAATGAAGGTCCGATCAGCTTTCACGACTGGATCGGCGATAACTGGGTGGTGTTCTTCTCGCATCCGGCTGATTTTACACCGGTTTGCACCACTGAGCTCGGCTTCACCGCCAAGCTGAAGGACGAATTTGCCAAGCGCAATACCAAGGCGATTGCCCTGTCGGTCGACAGTGCCGAAGACCATAAGGCCTGGATCAAGGATATCGAGGAAACCCAGAATGTCGCGATGAATTTCCCGATTATCGCGGACGTGGATCGCAAGGTTTCGACCCTCTATTCGATGATCCATCCGAATGCGGCGTCTGCCGTCACGGTCCGCGCTGTCTACGTCATCGACGCTAACAAGAAGATCCGCGCCACCTTCACCTATCCACCAAGCGCGGGCCGCAATTTCAACGAAATCCTGCGCCTGATCGACAGCCTGCAGCTGACCGATAATTACAAGGTCGCGACCCCGGTCAATTGGGTCGATGGCGAGGATGTCATCATCGTGCCGACGCTCTCGGATGCTGATGCCGACAAGCTCTTCCCGGCCGGCTACAAGAAGATCAAACCGTATCTGCGCACGACGAAACAGCCGAATAAGGGTTAGGCGAGATCCGGCACCTGATGGTGCCGTGCCTTGCAGTTGAGCCCATGAACAGGGGCGTCCGGACAGACCGGGCGCCCCTTTTTTGTTCGACCAGGCGGGGCCAGGCCTTGCGTGGGAGGAAATGTTTCAAACTTGACGACAAGGATCCTTTACATATAAATGACAAGTACGCTTTACAGACAGGGTGTTGTCATGGAACCGGGCCGGCGCGATTTTGAACTTGACCACAGACCGTGCGCGGCGCGGCAGAGAAACACATCGGCGAGGACTGTGCCTCTTCCGGGAGGCTCATTCGGCAGGCATTTGCTGACACCCAGTTTATCCGACCCGATTGCGGGGGCGGACAAGTTGGCCCGGGCGAATCTGGTCATGAGCCGCAAAATCCAGACCCACGCGCTTCCTGACCACCCGGACTTGCAGCGTGGGACGGGGATAGGGCGATGACAGACAGGTTGAACAAGGCGGATGCGGGGCATCGCGCACCGTCTGGGATTGATTTCCTGCTCTTGCTGGTCTGGATCGTCAGCTTGATAGTCGCAGCTCAGCTATTTGTGCGGTCACAAGGTCTGATCTGGCCGATCATCGCTGCCGCCGTTGGCGTCCTGTCGCTCGCCGCATGGCTATGGCGGCTGGAGAGGGCGAGACGGGCGTCAGTCAATCTCGTCGACCGGGCATTCGGCAGCTTCACCCTGCGCAACACACTGCTGGTGCTGGGCTATGTGTTGAGCCTGGTTCTGGCGATGTCCTGGCTCGACAGCGTAACCCCGCCATTCTGGCGCATCGGCCTGCTTGCCTTGCCATCGCTATTCCTGGCCGGTTGGGTCTGGGCGTTTAGTGCCATGATCCAGTCATCCGACGAGATGATGCGCGACCTCAGAATTCGGGCGGTCGCGTTGTCAGCTGGAACCGTGCTCCTGTTGGCCACGATCTGGGGGCTGTTCGCTCAGCTGCTGGATGCCCCCGATTTGCCGGCCTATCTGCTTCTGCCGGGCTTTGCCCTGGGATACGGCGTGGCCCTGCAGATCATCGGCGGGGCTGACGCATGAGAAACCGTCTGCGCGAGCTGCGGGGCGAGCTTGGCTGGAGCCAGCAGGCCTTGGCAGGTCGTCTCGATGTCTCGCGGCAGACCGTCAATGCGCTGGAGACAGGCAGATATGATCCCTCGCTGCCGCTCGCATTCAAGCTTGGTCGGCTGTTCAAACTGAAGATCGAACAGATCTTCGACGACGACGCCAAACCCTAATCCAGTGTCCGGCGATAGCGCCGGATCGCGACCACGGCGATGACGATGAACATCACCATCAGCGGCCAGATGCTCGGCCAGACGTCGGGCAGAGCGGCGCCCTTGAGCATCACGGCGCGGACCACCCGGATGTAATGCGTGGTAGGAATGAGCTGGCCCAACGCCTGGGCCCAATGCGGCATGGCGGCGAAGGGGAACATGAAGCCGGAGAGCAGGAAGGAGGGCATGAACAGGAACATGGTCAGCTGCATCGCTTGCATCTGGCTCCGCGCCACGGTCGAGAACAAAAAGCCCAAGGCCAGGTTCACGACGATGAAGAGCGCGCTGGCGATGATGAAAGCGAACGGGCTGCCCAGAAACGGCACCCCGAACAGATAGCGTGCCCCGGCCAGCATGATGGCGACCTGCAAGGATCCGACAAAGACATAGGGCGTGATCTTGCCGATCATCACCTCGAAGGCCTCGGTCGGCGTTGAGAGCAAGGCCTCGAGTGTGCCGCGTTCGGCTTCGCGCGTCAGCGAAATCGACGTCATCATCGCCATCGTCAGGGTCAGGATGGTTCCGAGCAGGCCGGGAACGATATTGAGCGCAGTGCGTCCGGCCGGGTTGTAGCGGCGGTGAATCACGGTCTCGACCGGCGGCGTCATCTCACCGAGATAAGGCTCAAGCGCCCGCTGGACGATGCCGGCAAAGGCGCCGCTGCCGGCCCCGGCGGCAACCGGATCGGAGCCGTCAGAGTCGAGCAGGATTTGCGGCCGCTCGCCGCGCGCCAGATCGCGTTCGAAATTTGGCGGGATCGCCACCACGAAGGAGGCTCTCCCATCGCGCAGCGCCATATCAGCCTCTTCGGGCGAGGCAACGATACCAGTGATGTCGAAGAATTCCGACGTCTCCATCGCCTGTATGATGGCGCGGCTGGCCGGGCCGCTATCGCCCATTTCCACCAGGGTCGGCAAATGGCGCGCATCGGTATTGATCGCATAGCCAAACAGCAAAAGCTGCATCACCGGGATCCCGACCATCATGCCGAAGGTCAGCCGGTCGCGCGTCATCTGGATGAATTCCTTGCGCAGGATGGCGATGATGCGGTTGAAGGAAGCGAAGCGGTTCATTGGAAATTGTCCTGCGCGCCGGTCATCAGCCAGATGAAGGCTTCTTCGAGTCCGGTCTTCGCCTTGCTGACATCAAATTCCGGACGCTCGCGCCAGGGCGCAATCGCGCGCTCCAACAGCGCCTCGTCGCGCCCCGAGACATGTAGAGCCGAGCCGAAACGGGCGATCTGGTCGACGCCGGGCGCGTGTTGCAGAGCGTCATAAACGGGCTGCAGGCCCTTGCCCTCAATGCGCCAGGTGGTGAGGCCGACAATGCCGGCAATATCGGCCGAGGGCGCATCGATCAGCTTCTTGCCATAGGCGATATAGGCGATGGAATCGCACTGCACGGCTTCATCCATGTAGTGGGTCGAGACCAGCACGGTGACGCCCTGTTGCGACAGGCGCCGGATGCGGTCCCAGAAATCGCGCCTCGCTTTGGGATCAACCCCGGCGGTCGGCTCGTCGAGCATCAGCAGGCCGGGCTTGTGCATGGTCGCTGCGGCGAGCGCCAGGCGCTGTTTCCAGCCGCCAGACAGATTGGCGGCGAGCTGTTTGGCCCGCGGTTCCAGATCATACTCCGCAAGGGTGGCGAGCACGGTCTGTGTCTGGTTTGGTACCGCGTGCAGGCGGGCCATGAAGTCGAGATTCTCGCGCACTGTCAGATCGCCATAGAGGGAGAATTTCTGCGTCATATAGCCGACGCGCGATTTGATCTCGCGGCTCTGGGTGACGATGTCATAACCCAGCGCCGTGCCGCCGCCGCCATCGGGCTTCAACAGACCGCACATCAGCCGGATCGTTGTCGTCTTGCCCGAACCATTGGGGCCAAGAAATCCATAGATCGCGCCCTTGGGGACCTGGATCGAGAAATCGTCGACCACCCTGGTGTTGCCGAAACTCTTGGTCAGCCCGTGGACATCAATGACGAGTTCGCCATCCATGCTAGCGTACCTCGAGCCGCAGCGGCGTGCCCGGGGGCGGTGGGTTGGCATCAAACCGGGCTTCGGCGCGATAGACCAGCCGGGAACGTTCGCTGTCGGAATAGATGAAGGGCGCGGTGAATTGCGCCTCATCATCAATCCGGGTGATGGTTGCCATCAGGCCGGACGCGCAGCCATCGCAATTGACGGCGAGGCGTGTGCCAGACGGGGTCGCTGCCAGTTCGCCTTCCGGGATGAAGACGACCGCGTGAACTGCGCCTTCGGGTAGCAGGGAATAGACCGGCTGGGCTGGTCCGGCCTGTTCGCCCGCATAGCGGATCTGGCGTTCGACATGACCATTGGAGGGCACAGTAATGTGGCGCTGGCTGAGGGTAAATTCGGCGCGGTCGACGCTGGACTGTGCCGCTGCGATCGCCGCCTGCAGCGCGCGCAACTGGTTCTCGCGCGCCGGTAATTGCACCAGGTTGAGGCGTTGGCGCATCTCACTGACGCGGGCATTGGCGGTCTCCGCTGCCGCCTCGGCCTGGTCGAGCCTGGCTTGGCTGACATGGCCCTGCTGGAACAGCTCGCGGGTGCGGGTCAAATCGTCACCGGCTTGCGCTTGCGCGGCTGTTGCTTGAGCGAGCTGGTCGCGAGCGGCACCGATTTCCGGAGCCCGCGCGCCGGCTGCCGCATCATCGAACTGCGCCGTTGCGACTGCAAGCTGGGCCGTTGCGGCGGCGAGGGCGGCTTGGGCGTCGGTATCGTCGACCCGGAAGGCGATCTGGCCAGCGGTGGCTGGGCCGCCTTCGAGCAGGCTGGTTTCGATAATCCGGCCGGGCATATCCGGCGCCAATGCGATGAAATCCCCCTCGACATAGCCGTGCAGGCCAGGCTCGATGGGCGGCGAACAGGCGCTGAGCAGGACCAAAACAAAAGCGGGCGCGATGAAACGGGTCATGAAGGCAGGCTCTCCTGGCGCGGTATGAGGCCGTAAAGCACGATATCGGCAATCGCATCGGCGAGGTCGCCTGGATCGGTCAGCTTTTCCGGCTTGAGTTCGAAAATTGTTGTCAACACCATATGCACGATGCCGGGGCCGATCATGACGCGCATGAAGGCGTCGGTATCGACCTTGCGGAACACACCCTTTTCAACGGCTGCTGCGAGCAGGGCGCTCACCGAGCGGCGCATCACATCAAGCACGTGTTCGCGGTAGAAGGCGGCGAGTTCGGGAAAGCGGTGCGCCTCGGTCAGCATCAGACGCGGCGCTGCCGAGATTTTCGGTGATGACATGGCGGTGATCAGGATCCGCAACAGGCCACGCAGCGCCGCCTCGGGATCAACCGCGGCACTGTGGGCCACGTGTTGCTCGACCGATCGCGCCAGCGCCCCGGCGGATTGCTCCACCAGCGCATTGAGCATCGCTTCCTTGGAGGGAAAATAAAGATAGAGCGCGCCCTTGGAGAGCCCGGCCCGCCGGGCGATATCTTCGACCCGCGCCGTGGCAAAGCCCTGCTCGACAAACACCGCCAGCGCCGCTTCGAGGATTTCCTCGGGACGCGCTTCCGGGCGGCGGCGATGGCTGGGTTTGCGGATCATGATTCGTATGTAACTGACCGGTCAGTCAGTAGCAAGTTAAAAGGGGACAGGTATATTTAACGCGCCGCCAACCGGCTTGCGCAGCAATGGCGCCGTGGCGCGG
>TARA_R110002051_G_scaffold141578_1_pt1 | contig 50976 bp, 62 predicted proteins | sample TARA_R110002051 | Tara Oceans TARA_R110002051 (sample SAMEA4397023) | marine metagenome | biome: Polar Biome; feature: [MES] marine water layer (ENVO:01000295) within the mesopelagic zone...; material: water (ENVO:00002006), including particulate matter (ENVO:01000060) such... | reverse complement strand
CATTTCGATCAGCTCTGTGACGTTGCCCGAGGGCGCAAAGCCGACAATCGACCGCGACTTTGTCATCGCATCCATTTCCGCTCCGCGCACCATGTCTGCGGATGAAGAAGATGAAGGCGAAGAGGTTGCAGCCGACGCAGTGCCAACAACAGCGGATGATGCCGCCGAAGAATAAGCTTTGGCGCTTGCTTAACAAATCGGGGCGCCCTTTCTTGGGTGCCCCTTTTTTGTGCTCAACGGGTGCTGACAGACCCGCCGAATACGGTTAGATTATGCTTATGAAACTTATCGTTGGCCTCGGCAATCCCGGCGCGAAATATGCGCGGAATCGACATAATATCGGCTGTATGGCGCTGGATGAAATCGCCGCCGCTCATGGGTTTGGCCCGTGGCGCACCAAATTTCAGGGACAGGTCAGCGAGGGGCGCGTTGGCTCCGACAAAGTGGTCTTGCTGAAACCCGAAACCTTCATGAACCTCTCGGGGCAATCTGTGGGCGAAGCGGTGCGGTATCTTAAACTCACCCCTGCTGATGTCATCGTGTTTCATGACGAGATTGATCTGGCACCTGCCAAAATTCGTTGCAAGACCGGCGGTGGCCATGCCGGGCACAATGGGTTGCGCTCGATCCATGCCCATATCGGGCCCGACTATGCGCGGGTGCGCATGGGGGTTGGGCATCCGGGTCACAAAGACGCTGTGCCGGGCTATGTGCTGCGCGATTTCCCAAAGGCAGACGCCGACTGGCTCGACGACGCATTGCGCGGAATTTCAGATGGCATTGCGCATCTGGTGGCAGGAGATGCCGCAAAATTCCTCAATGCAATTGGGCTACGCCTAACCCCCGCCCGATCGTCCACGACCCCGAAAGTCGGAAAACCTGCCGCTGACAAATCCAATCCGGCGACGCCCCCCGACACCCGCACTGCCTTGCAAAAACTGGCGGATCACTTCAAATGATACCATCGTCCTTGGCCGAAGCATTTATGTTTCAGAGCAAGGCATGCGTGGTCCTCGGCTCACCATTCATGGGGCAACTCTGCCGCCTGCTGGCGAACCGTGATTGGCCTGATACGCCACTACGGCAACGCTATTTCGCATGGGCTGGCGACATTGGTCCCAGCGCGCAGTCTTTGCCGTTACGGCTAACAGGAGGGCTTCACGCCTTGGCCCTAAGCGGCGATGTGCTGTCAGCAAGCTACCCTCCACATGTGGTGGACGACGACATTTTATGGTCTGCCGTCGGAGATGCGATGCTGCGCGAAAATGTAGGTCTGAATTCATGGGTCGATAGTCCGCCGCAAACCAACGAAGTCCGACGTGCCGCGGTTTTGATTGCTGTCGGCCATTTCCTGGCAAACCAATACGGTCTGCCGATCCGCCTGTCCGAACTGGGTGCCAGTAGCGGATTGAACCTCATGTGGGACAAATATGGGCTGGATATCGATGGCGCAAGATATGGCCCGTCGGAAGCCACTGTTGTGCTTTCTCCCGCGTGGACGGGACCGCTACCACCCACCACCACCCCCGTTGTCGCGGCGCGGCGCGGTGTTGACCTAAACCCGCTCAACCCGAAACTTTCAAAAGACGCGCTGCGCTTGCGTGCCTATCTTTGGCCCGATCAGCCAAATAGATTGAAGCTGACCGAGGCTGCGATTGCGGGTTTTGATGCCACAGTAGATCAAGCGGATGCAATCGACTGGCTGGCAGACCGGTTGGACCCCGAACCCGGAACGACCCACCTGATCTATCACACGATTGCATGGCAGTATTTTCCTGCCGAGGTACAAGCGCGCGGCAAAGCAATAATCGCGACGGCGGGCGCAAACACCACGCCACAGGCACCGCTGGCATGGTTTGGTATGGAACCGGATGGGCGGGGACCCGGTGCCGCAATGGTTCTGCGACTTTGGCCTGGAAACTTGACCATCAATCTAGGGAGAGTGGATTTCCACGGACGTTGGGTTCAATGGCAAACTGCCTCTTCGTCAGTACATTAGGTATTCGCGGCTCGACTCCGACCAGAACACCTTGGCCATCTGGTCATACCGGCCCAAATGATCCATAAACCGTAGCAAGGAACCGGCCCGCCGTTACCACAACGGAGGAGCGAAGCCCCACAACCCAAAGTCTGGATCGATTTGGATAAAGACCCTTCATTCAATGTTCTCGGTGGCACGCTGCAACTTTGCTCGCTGGCCCCGATGACCGGTTATTTTCGCAATGGCCATTGTGACACCTGCGTGGGTGACACCGGAAGCCATACGGTCTGCACAATCATGACAGACGAATTTCTGGCTTTCTCCAAATACCTTGGGAACGACTTATCGACCCCGAATCCCTCATTCGGCTTTGCGGGCTTGAAATCGGGGGATCAATGGTGCCTGTGCGCTGTCCGTTTCCTGCAAGCTCACGATGAAGGTTGCGCACCAATGGTCAACCTCTTTGCAACCCATGTACGTGCCTTGGAAATCGTACCGATCGACGTGCTGCGACAATATTCAACCGAGCGGTTATAAGCGTCTGACCTCATTGCCATCACACCTCATGTGATTGGCGTGCTGATCAGATCATCTAAAAACTGGCTTAGCAATTGCGGGCGCCCTGTCACTCCCGCCTTGCGGTAAATGGCATTTGTCTGGGCCTTTACGGTCCCTTCGGACACGCCGCGCAGGCCCGCGATATCTTGTGTTGAAAGTCCTTTGATCGCAAAAAGTGCCACGTCGGCTTCTGCGGGTGTCAGTTCCCATTCCTGAAATCGTTCATACAACAGGTCCATGAACGCCCCTGATGCGGCGCGCAATTGCACCTCCATCAATTTGTTACGTTTCAATATACTGACCAAAACCCACCACGTGAGGCCGACGCCGATCAGCAAGCTCACCGCGGCACCCAATTCGATAAATTCCGAGACCTGCCAATTCAGCGGCGCAAATCCTATGACCGAAAACAGAATATTGAGGACAAAGAACAAGGCGCCGACAAGTTGCACCGCAAAAATCAGTGAGATGACAAAGCCGCGCTTCAACATTGATACCGGCTCCCCGAAACGCGATCAATCATCATTCTCCTCGCTGCTGTCGCCCTTGTCGTCATCGCTCTTGTCGTCATCGCTATTGTCGTCGTCGCTCTTGTCGTCGTCGCTCTTGTCGTCGTCGCTATTGTCGTCGTCGCTATTGTCATTGCGTTCACTGCCACTGTTGCTTGCGTCGTCGCTATCGTTACGGTCAACACTGCCGCTTGTGCCGTCGCTGCGGTCATCACTGCCGCCTGAGTCACTAATGCTGCGATCTCGACTGGCTGCATTCGCATTTGATCTGTTGTCAGTGGAATCTCGACTACGGTCCGGATTCATCACCCGCGGTGCCGTCGCTTTATCATCAACTCTATCTTGCCAATAATCGCGCAGAATTTCACCGGTGGTCGGGTTGAAGACAAGTTCACGAACCAGCGTATCACTATACGCTTCAATTCTTATCCGACCCAAAAACGTGCGACTCAATTCAATGTCGTTAAACCCTTGCTGTTCAAGCTGGCTTACAATCTGGTCCTGGACAGATCTCGTTTGCGCAATCGCCGGGCCTGCAAAAAGAAGCCCGACTATCAGAAATATTGCACGCATCACTGATCCCCTTGCGAATAAGCCCTCGCCGGAATGGCGAGGGCGGCTTGTTTGCAAATACGACACTATCAGTCGTCGTCGTTGCTGTCGTCGTCGCTGTCGCTGTCGTCGTCGCTGTCGTCGTTGCTGTCGTGATTGCTGTCGTCGTTGCTGCCATCGCTGCTGTCGTCGTTGCTGCCATCGCTGCTGTCATCGCTGCTGTCGTCGTCGCTGTCATCGCTGCTGTCGTCGCTGCTGTCGTAGCTGCTGTCATCGCTGCTGCGGTCGTTGCTGTCATCGCTGCTGCGGTCGTTGCTGTCATCGCTGCTGCCATTGTCTCGTGAAGATCCGTCGTCGGTCGAAACCTCTTGGCTAAGAATTTCGCCCGTGGCCGCATCATAAACAACCTCCAGCTTTCTGCCGCCGCGGGTGGCTTCAACGCGGACCTGCCCGCGACGTTCTTTGATCTCGATGGTCTCATAGCCCTGTGCGGTCAGCTGTGTTGTGACTTGCTCTGCAATACTCTGTGCTTGGGCAACAGAAGTGGAGAGGCCAAGGACAAGTGCGGAGATGCTGATCATGCGTTTCATATTATATTCCTTTTGGTCAGGCGAACCGCACTGTGCAATCCGCTCGACTACCGGAACACCATCTGGCTCGGGGCGATATTGACAAAAAGTTGATTTGCTGCGCAATAAACCCCGGTGCAACGCCCTTACACAAAAGGTTTAGACAGCCATATCAAAGCCCAACGCCTTGGCCACGGTGAAAATGTCCTTGTCGCCGCGCCCGCACATGTTCATCACCAGCAGGTGATCTTTTGGCAATGTAGGCGCAATTTTCATCACATGGGCCAGCGCGTGAGATGGCTCAAGCGCGGGGATGATCCCTTCAAGCTTGCATGACAATTGGAACGCCTCAAGCGCCTCAACATCGGTGATCGAGACATATTGCGCGCGGCCGATTTCGTGCAACCAAGCATGTTCCGGCCCAATTCCGGGGTAGTCGAGCCCAGCGGAAATAGAGAACCCTTCAAGGATTTGACCGTCATCGTCTTGCAGCAAATAGGTGCGATTGCCGTGCAGGACACCGGACCTACCACCTGTCAGCGAGGCACAGTGTTCCATCTTGGCGTTCACGCCTTTGCCGCCTGCCTCGACCCCGATGATGTTAACGGAAGCGTCGTCAAGGAACGGAAAGAACAGGCCCATCGCGTTGGAGCCACCTCCGATGGCCGCAATCAATGTGTCGGGCAAGCGCCCCTCGGCTGCCTGCATCTGTTCGCGGGTTTCATTCCCGATAATGGCTTGAAAATCACGCACCATGGCGGGATAGGGATGCGGACCTGCGACTGTTCCAATGCAATAAAACGTGTCGCGCACATTGGTCACCCAGTCGCGCAAAGCGTCGTTCATAGCGTCCTTAAGCGTGCCGCGACCCGAAGTGACAGGCACAACTTCGGCACCCAAAAGACGCATCCGGAACACGTTGGGGGCTTGGCGTTCGACGTCATGCGCACCCATGTAGACGATACATTTCAGACCGAATTTGGCGCAGACGGTGGCGGTGGCCACCCCGTGCTGACCTGCGCCGGTTTCGGCGATGATGCGCGTTTTTCCCATGCGGCGGGCAAGAATGATCTGGCCCAGAACATTGTTAATTTTGTGCGCCCCGGTGTGATTCAGTTCGTCGCGTTTCAGATAGATCTTTGCTCCGCCCAAATGCTCGGTCAGGCGTTCCGCGTAATACAGTGGCGACGGTCGACCGACGTAGTGGGTCCACAGATCCTGCATCTCGGCCCAAAAGCTGTCGTCGGTTTTGGCAAAGTTGTATTGCTCTTCCAGTTCAAGGATCAACGGCATCAATGTCTCGGACACAAATCGCCCACCAAAATCACCAAAGCGGCCATTCTCATCAGGGCCGTTCATAAAGCTGTTGAATAGATCGTCTGCCATGTGTCTCGTCCCCTAAGATGCGTCACCGTGTCCTACGCTGGTTGCGCGAATTCTTCCAGATGGTTTTTACTGCTTTGCGGCGCGGATGAATTGCGCAATCAGGTTAGGGTCTTTGACGCCCGGCGCGGTTTCAACGCCTGACGATACGTCTACTTGGCGCAACCCCGACAGGGCAATTGCCTCTGACACGTTGTCTGGGTTCAGCCCCCCGGCTAGCATCATCGGGATTGGCCAGCGCCGTTTTGCAACCAGCTGCCAGTCAAATGACAATCCGTTACCACCCGGAAGTGCCGCGTCTTTTGGTGGCTTTGCATCGACAAGAATCTGATCAGCAACTTGCAAGTAACTGGCCAAAGTCTCCACATCAGCGGCATCGGCCACACCCACTGCTTTCATCACAGGCAGGCCGTAGCGGGCTTTTATCTCCGAGACGCGCGCGGGGGTTTCCGCTCCGTGTAGTTGCAGCATATCAATCGCCACATCTGCGGTCAGGTGGTCGAGAAAATCGTTATCGGCGTTCACTACCAGCGCAACTTTAGCGATCCCGACAGGCACCGTGACCGCAAGCGCGCGTGCAGTCTGGATCGACACGTTACGCGGGGATTTTGAAAAAAAGACAAAGCCCAGATAGTCAGCGCCGGCATCAATAGCAGAAGCGAGCCCCGCTTTGTCGCGCAGCCCGCAAATCTTAACCCGCACACCGCTTGGCATCAGGCGTCCAGCAATGCCAGAACGTCGTCGCCCTTGGATGTGCTAGATGACTTCAAAGTTGCCAGTTCGCGACGTAACGCGTCGAGCTCACGCGAAATCGTCCGTGCCTCTGCCCGTTGCCGATATTCGCGGATCCATTCCCATACAAAGCCAAGCAAGAGGCCCGCACCAACACCAATGAAGATGACGACAAACAAGGGCAGTGCGATATCAGGGGAAATGCCTAGCAGATCGCTGAATGCTACCGGCATTGCCCGCACGGTCACGACGCCACGGTTTGCCAAACCAACAAGGATCAGACACAGAGCAACGATTGCCCAAAAAGCATAGCGTAGCGTTTTCATGGTATACCTCTTAATTTCCGTTCAGGCGGTCGCGCAACAGCTTACCTGTCTTAAAGAACGGAACGTGCTTTTGTTCAACCGCTACACTTTCGCCAGTGCGCGGATTACGGCCCATACGTGCATCGCGTTTTTTCACAGAGAACGCGCCAAAGCCGCGCAATTCAACACGGTCTCCTTGCGACATGGCTCCAGTGATTTCTTCAAAAATCGTGTTCACAATATTTTCCACGTCACGTTGATAAAGATGTGGATTTTCGTCAGCAATCTTTTGGATCAGTTCGGAGCGGATCATGGCAGTGTCCCTATTGATAATTTCACAATTATTGCAGTGGGTTGGTCCCACAATTATCGTGACTATATGCATTTTATGCGGTTCGGGAAACAGTTTCGGCGGCTCGATCACGACAAATCGCAGTCATTGTCGTCCTAAAATCGATGCCCGCCCGCATTTTTGCGGGATCGGAGATGCCCAATGCCATTTGGTGGCCATTTGATGTGATGTGATTCGCAGACGGGAAGTGGCATAAAAAAACCGGCGCAGTTGCCCGCGCCGGTTTCAAATTCAGTCGATTTTACGGGGTCGTTTATTCGTCACCCTTGAGTGCTGCACCCAAAATATCGCCCAAAGATGCGCCGCTATCGGAAGATCCGAACTGCTCGACCGCTTCTTTTTCTTCCGCGATTTCGCGTGCTTTGATCGACAGACCTAGCTTGCGTGTCTTGGCGTCGATATTGGTAACGCGCGCGTCAACCTTATCGCCAACGCCAAAACGCTCTGGCCGCTGTTCTGCACGGTCACGCGACAGGTCGGAACGACGGATGAACGATGTCATGCCCTCATAAGACACTTCAACGCCGCCATCTTCGATCTTGGTCACTTCTACCGTGATCACAGAGCCACGCTTAACGCCGCCTACTGCTTCCGCAAACGGATCGCCGTCAAGTGCTTTGATCGATAGCGAGATGCGCTCTTTTTCAACATCAACTTCAGCAACTTTGGCCTTCACAATGTCGCCCTTGCGGAAATCGCCAATGACGTCTTCGCCGCGGCCTTCCCATGTTAGGTCGGACAAGTGCACCATGCCGTCGATATCGCCTTCGAGACCGATGAACAGACCGAATTCAGTGATGTTCTTAACTTCACCTTCGACTTCGGTGCCCTCTGGATTGCCTTCTGCAAAGACCTCCCATGGATTGCGCTGAGTCTGCTTAAGGCCAAGGGAAACGCGACGCTTGGTGCTGTCGATTTCCAGAACCATCACTTCAACTTCTTGGCTCGTGGAAACGATTTTGCCCGGGTGGACGTTTTTCTTTGTCCAAGACATCTCGGAGACGTGCACAAGACCTTCAACGCCAGCTTCCAGCTCTACGAATGCGCCATAGTCTGTGATGTTGGTAACGCGGCCAGTGTGCACTGTTTCAAGCGCAAACTTTGCTTCAACAGCATCCCAAGGATCATCTTGCAATTGCTTCATGCCAAGGCTGATGCGGTGGGTCTCTTTGTTGATCTTGATCACCTGAACCTTGATCGTCTCACCGATTGCGAGGATCTCGGATGGGTGGTTAACGCGGCGCCATGCCATGTCTGTGACGTGCAGCAAGCCATCGACGCCGCCCAAGTCAACAAACGCACCGTATTCGGTGATGTTCTTGACAACGCCATCAACTTCTTGGCCTTCGGTCAGGTTGCCGATAACTTCAGCGCGCTGCTCGGCACGGGATTCTTCCAGAATCGCACGACGCGATACAACGATGTTACCACGGCGACGGTCCATTTTCAGAATCTGGAACGGCTGCTTGAGACCCATCAATGGGCCCGCATCGCGCACGGGGCGCACATCAACTTGGGAGCCTGGAAGGAACGCGACAGCGCCGCCCAAATCAACCGTAAAGCCGCCTTTGACACGACCGAAGATGGCGCCATCAACACGCTCTTCGTCAGCGTAGGCTTTTTCAAGGCGATCCCATGCTTCTTCGCGGCGCGCCATCTCGCGTGAGATAACCGCTTCGCCACGTGCGTTCTCAACCTGACGGAGGAACACTTCGACGGTATCGCCGACGTTCAACTCTGGTTCTTCGCCCGGATTTGCAAATTCTTTAATATCGATGCGGCCTTCCATCTTGTAGCCGACGTCGATGATCGCTTGGCCCGCTTCAATCGCGATGACCTTGCCTTTAACAACGGACCCCTCTGCGGGTGTGTCCATCTCGAAGCTTTCGTTCAAGAGTGCTTCAAACTCTTCCATTGTGTTTGCCATGTGGCGTCTATTTCCTAATCGTTTGTTTTATACGGGCCGCGCGGTTGTCTCCGCCGGTCTTTGGGTTTCCATTGGTTAAAGCCCCATAAGCAAACATAAAATAACAGGGCCGATAATCACCAACCCCGCTCCATCTCATGATCGCGCCTGTCTCGACACTTCAACACCGCCCCTATAGGCCGAATTTCTCATGTCTGCAAGGGGTCGAGACGGCAGTACGCGCGACTCTGCGTTTACATCCAAAAGCTGTAATCGGGGCAAATTTTGCTACTGAACGCGTGTATCGTGAAGCAAATATCCTCTCGGATCCCACTATGATTAACGGCGCAGAGCCCATCTTAGATCACAATCCGGTCCAATTTCCGGCGCGATTCCCTGCAATTCTGGTTTAATCACAAACCCGAGGCTGCCAATGACCCTTCATTCAAACTCCAAATCAAACCATCATGCTCCGGTTGAGCTATTAGATATGCTCTCAGATGATCCAACCGATATTATCGCCTTTATCGGGCATTGCACAGGCGATGACCTTCATTGCCTGCGATCGGTTCACGGCATTGCCGGTGAGGTCGAAATATTTGACGCAATCCTACACCATCCCGCTTGTGACCGCGCTACGGCTTTGCAGATATTCGAGGCCTGCAATCCACATTACTACGAGGCAGAATTGCAAAAGGGGCGCGCGTTGGATTCCTACGACGACGAGGAAGATCAAGTCTTTATCGCAATTATCGACATCGCACACGCGCTGCTGAGCAGGCGTCTGGATTGGCGCGGAAAATTCGACTGTGCGGCGCTAAAGGCATGGACAAAATATCCACATACTGCACCGACACATTTCGCTCATTGGACACTTCCCGCCGCGGCCCTCGCCCCCACAGAAGGACATGTACCTATCAGCGCAATCGAATACCGCTATTCATCGATCCGTCTGAACCAAACAACCGCGACACGGCTAATGTAGCTAGGTCAATCGAAGCTGAACAAAGGCAATCGCGACTGCAACCGCCTGTTCAATTGTCATGTCCGACGTGTCGATGTGTTCGGCATCGGGTGCGGCAATAAGTGGTGCTGTGGCGCGTTCTGTGTCGCGTTTATCGCGCGCAACCACATCCGCCAATACGGCGTCCGCGCTCACATCCATGCCCTTGGCCTGCAGTTCCTTGAACCGACGGTCCGCGCGGCACGCGGCAGATGCGGTAACGAATAGCTTTACTTGCGCGTCCGGGCAAATCACCGTTCCGATGTCGCGCCCGTCCAGCACCGCGCCGCCATTTCGCTGGGAAAAATTTCGTTGGAAATCTGTCAATGCAGCGCGAACGTCCCCGTTCACAGCGACGCGACTAGCCGCCTGCGCCACTTCTGGCGTGCGCAGTGTATCGTTTTCCAAATCCTTAGGATCAAGATTGCGCGCTGCATCTACTGCGTCAGCACCAGCCAAAACGCGCGCGCCCACCGCGCGGTAAAGCAGCCCAGTATCTAAATGCGCAAACCCAAAATGGGCTGCCACCGCCTTAGATATTGTGCCCTTACCTGACGCCGCCGGGCCATCAATTGCGACCGTAAACATCATGATTTGTTACGTGCCAACTGCGCACCAAGATCACCCATCAGTGTCTCGAAAATCGGAAACGAAGTGGCGATCGGGTTACCATCATCCACGGTCATCGGTTTTTGCGCGGCCATGCCCATAATCATAAATGCCATTGCAATACGGTGATCCAAAACAGACGCCACTGTCACGCCACCAGGCACATTGCCGTGCCCCAAACCGGTGACTTGCCACCAATCGTCGCCCTCGTCTACTGCAACGCCCGCCGCGCGCAATCCTTTTGCCATGGCATCAATTCGGTCAGATTCCTTAACCCGTAATTCCTTGACCCCGTGCATGTCTGTCACGCCTCTCGCAAATGCTGCGACCACAGATAGCACTGGATACTCGTCAATCATGCTCGCGGCGCGCGCCGGAGGGACCACAACACCGGTCAGTTCTGGTGAAAACTTTGCGCGCAGGTCCGCAACCGGCTCACCGCCTTCTTCACGCATGTTCTCAAAAGTCAGATCCGCACCCATTTCCTGCAGCGTTGTAAACAGGCCCGCGCGCGTTGGGTTCAAACCAATATTGGGCACCAAAACATTTGACCTCGGCGTAATGATTGCCGCACAAACCGGAAATGCCGCCGAAGATGGGTCTCGCGGCACAATAATGTCTTGCGGCTTAAGTTCTGGTTGGCCGGTCAACGTGATGCGACGGCCCTCGGGCGTATCCTCAACCGTAATTTCCGCGCCAAAACCAGCCAACATACGTTCGGTATGATCACGGGTTGCTTCTTTTTCGACAACAACGGTCTGCCCGGGCGCATTTAACCCCGCCAACAAAATCGCCGACTTCACCTGCGCGGATGGCACCGGCGTTGTGTAAACAATGGGCAACGGGTCTGCCGCACCCACCAAAGTCATCGGAAGTCTGCCACCTGCACGCCCAACGGCCTGCGTACCAAACAGGGCCAGCGGGTCAGTCACGCGGCCCATCGGGCGCGAATTCAGCGAAGCATCACCGGTAAATGTAACCGTGATTGGCGTCGTGGCCATTGTGCCCATGATCAATCGGACGCCTGTGCCAGAGTTGCCGCAATCAATGACGTTTTCGGGTTCCGCAAAACCGCCAACACCCACACCTTTTACAGACCATTGCCCGCCACCGTGATCCGTCACCACCGCACCAAATGCACGCATTGCCTTGGCGGTGTCCAAAACATCCTCGCCCTCCAAAAGGCCCGTGATATTTGTCTGACCAACAGCCATTGCGCCCAAAATCAAAGAGCGGTGCGAGATTGATTTATCACCAGGCACATGTGCTGTGCCATTCAAGGGGCCACAAGGGCTGGATGTCATCGGGATTGGGGTGCCGTGGCCGGACATGGGCTTCTCGCTTTTTTGTCAGTTGCCCGCTTGATAAACCACCCGTGCCGGAGGGTCCATTGCCGCCGCCGCGCTTTATTCTAAATACTCACGGTCGGCGAAACGTCAAATAATGCGGCGTGCGGCCCTCACGCAGCGCCTTTTGCTCATACCGCGTCGAAAGCCAGTCACCCCACGGGCGACGCCAGTCATCAGGGCCTTCACCCAACCATTCAAAACCCGCCCTTGGCACTTCTTCCAGTGTTTGGCGCACATAGTCCTTGATATCCGTTGCAACCCGCAATTCGGCATCCACGGCCATGACCTCAAACAACGGCTGCAGATGTTCCTGCGTCACAAACCGGCGGCGATGATGGCGTTTTTTTGGCCACGGGTCAGGATAATTTAAGAACACCTTCGTCAGCGTGCCAGCGGGCAAAACATCAAACAGATCACGCGCATCACCTGGATACACGGCAAGGTTTGTCACACCCGCTTTTCGGATTTTGCCCAGCAGCATTGCCACGCCATTCACAAATGGCTCGCACCCGATGATCCCAACGTCGGGATAAGTCTTTGCTATATGGACCAGATGCTCGCCGCCACCAAAACCGATCTCAAGCCAGATTTCGCGCTTACCAAAATAGGTTTCAACATCGATCGGTTTGCGGTCTGGGTTTTCGTCCCACCCAATCGGGCCACAGGCCAACCCGACTAGGTCATTTTCAAGATAATCGTTTTGTGCTGGGCGGATCGTCTTGCCACGAAAGCGGCCGTAGAAATTACGCCAAGGCGCGCCGGATGGGTGTTTTGTATCAGTCATGGGCGGCCATGTAGCGCAGCCATGTCCGCAAAGCAACGGCAGCACAGGATGGTTTCAACTAATTCGCCCTATACAGCTGCCTTCAGCGCGTCGATCAGATCCGTGCGCTCCCAGCTAAATCCACCGTCCGCATCGGGATCGCGACCGAAATGCCCATAAGCCGCCGTACGCTCGTAAATCGGACGGTTCAACCCAAGGTGATGCCTGATCCCGCGCGGGGTCAGGTCCATCACAGTGTTTACTGCGCGCTCGACCGCGGCAGGATCGACCTCTCCTGTTCCATGCAAATCTGCGTAAATTGACAGCGGCTTTGCCACACCAATCGCATAGGACAGTTGGATCGTGCACCGATCAGCCATGCCGGACGCCACCACGTTTTTCGCCAGATAGCGCGCCGCGTAAGCTGCAGAACGATCCACCTTGGTTGGATCCTTGCCCGAAAATGCACCACCTCCGTGAGGGGCAGCTCCGCCATAGGTATCAACGATAATCTTGCGACCCGTCAAACCGGCATCCCCGTCAGGGCCACCAATTACAAAAATCCCTGTTGGGTTCACCCACCATTGGGTGTCAGGCGTGATCATGCCATCAGGCAAAACCTCGCGGATATAGGGCTCCACAATATCGCGGATGTCCGCGCTCGACTGGGCTTCAAGAGCGTGCTGTGTTGACAGCACAATCGAGGTCACTTCGACGGGTTTGCCATCAATATAGCGGAACGAAAGTTGACTTTTCGCATCCGGGCGCAACGTCGGTTCGGTGCCGTCTTTGCGCACTTCTGCTAATCGCTTGAGGACGGCGTGCGCATACTGGATCGGCGCAGGCATCAACTGATCGGTCTCTGTTGTGGCATAACCAAACATGATTCCCTGATCGCCAGCGCCCTCTTCTTTGCCCTCGGCTGCATCTACGCCCTGCGCGATATGTGCGGACTGCGGATGCAAGTAGTTCGAAATCTTGCACGTTGCGTGATGAAACGCGTCCTGCTCATAGCCAATGTCTTTGATGCACGCGCGGGTGATATCCTCGACGCGATCCATATATTGGACCAACATTGCCTTATCCGATAGTCCCACCTCGCCACCAATCACCACGCGGTTGGTCGTCGCAAAAGTTTCACACGCCACGCGGGCTTCCGGCTCTTGAGTCAAAAACGCGTCGAGAATTGCATCGGATATCCGGTCACAAAGCTTATCGGGGTGGCCCTCGGAAACTGATTCCGAAGTGAAAATATAGTCTTTGCGTGTCATGATAGTGCTCCATTCAATATAATCCGCTACGTCAGGAAGCCGTTGTGGCGGAGTTAATCCCACTTACTGGGTTATTTACTGATCGTCAATTTGGATACCGTCTTGCGCCGGCGGCGACACCGAAAAAGGCTGCGAGCAAAAGACCTAAGACAGGCCAATCCCCGTATCGGCTAAACACTGTGGTGGACAGAGCGTCTGGCAAGCGCGCATCAATAAAATTCGCCTCGTTCATCCCGATCTGGGCGGTCACCCGTCCGCGTGCATCAATCATTGCACTGACTCCTGTATTCGCAACCCGCACCATTGGAATACCTTGCTCGATGGCGCGCAGCCTTGCCTGGGCCAGATGCTGCAATGGACCTGCGTCAGCACCAAACCATGCGTCATTAGTGATTAGGACCATCAGGCGCGGGCGTTCGATTGTACCGATTTCTTCAGCAAAAATGCCCTCATAACAGATCAGAGGGCGCACAGTGCCAATGCCCTCAATCTCAATCGTACGTGCCGCGTCACCTGCGGTAAATCCACCGCCTGTCATGGCGGAAAACCCATTAATCCCGACTTTGCGCAACAGATCCCCCCCGGGGACGTATTCGCCAAACGGTACCAGATGCGCCTTGTCATAAACCGATGAAACGGTTCCGCCCTGCCCGACCACAAGTAACGCGTTGTAGTAGCGCGCGCCTTCGCTGCGGTTAATGCCCAGCACCGTGGGGGCACCGCGTGCAGCTTCGGACACCCGGAGCAATTCAGGACCGGCATATTGCAACAAATAGGGGATCGCGGTCTCGGGCCAAACTACAAGATCAGGAACGTCGCCCTGCTCGGTAAACGCGATCATCCGGTCAAGAAAAATTTGGCTCTTCTCCGGATCCCATTTTTCAGATTGCTTGGCATTTGGCTGCACCATCCGGACGACCGGCCCATCATTCTGCGGCGCGGGGCCCAGTGTCAGGCCAACCCAGCCGACGACAGCCAAGACAGGTCCAGCAGCTGCAACATAACGGCGTTTGACCAGCCAAGCACCACAAGCGGCCAATCCAACGGTGATACTTGTTAGTAAATGCGGCCCACCAAATGCGGCAATCTGTGCAAGCGGCGTATCGATCCAGATATGGCCCAATAACGCCCAAGGAAATCCGGTAAAAATATAACTCCGCGCGATCTCTGCACCAATCAGTGCAAGTCCAGCCATCGCAATGCTGTGAGGGGTCAAACGGTGTGAAATCCAACGTGCTAAGCCCCAAAATAAACCAGCCCCGATGGCCATCAACAAAATGGCAAATGGGGCCATCCACCCCGTCGAAGCGGGATCAACCAAGAACGGTGATACGATCCAGCGCAGCGTCACCCCGAAATAGCCCAAACCAAACAACCAGCCGTGCAAAAACGCCGCGCGTGGCGTTTTTATATCGCGCAGCAGCCAATAGGCGCAGGCCAATACCGTAAAAATCCACAAACCTTGAGGCGCCTGACCCAATCCTGCCAAAGCGCCTAACGCAACGATCACAATGATGTTAATCACTTCTAGCTCCCGGCATCCGGATCCGCAGACGCTTGATCCGCCGCGGATCGGCATCAAGCACCTCAAACTCCGTTCCATTGGGGTGCAAAATTATCTCTCCGCGGGCAGGAATAGACCCCGCAAGCATGAAAACCAGACCGCCAAGGGTATCGACTTCTTCTTCATCGATCTCGTGGTGCGCGGTCAAATCTTGACCGATCTCGGCTTCGAAATCCTCTAGCGACGTGCGCGCCAAAGCCAAATAAACACCGTCATTTTCACGGGTAAAGCTTTTGGCCTCGTCAATGTCATGCTCATCGGCAATCGCGCCCACGACCTGCTCGATCAAATCTTCGATCGTGACAAGCCCGTCCGTGCCACCGTATTCATCAATCACAAGCGCCATATGAATGCGCTCGGTCTGCATTTTTTGCAACAAAACACCCAATGGCATGGACGGCGGTACATAGATCAGCGGGCGGAGCATCGCGCGCAGATCAAAGGCGCCCTTACCGTTGAAGCCATATTTCAGCGCAAAATCTTTGAGGTTCGCAATGCCGATAGGCGTATCCAAAGTGCCGTCATAAACCGGCAAACGCGTCAATCCGCTTGAACGGAACAATTCGACCAGCTCGGTCTTTGTGACGGTCGTTGGGGCAGCGACAATGTCGGTCTTTGGAACGGCTACGTCTTCGACGCGCATACGGCGCAGATTCAACATGCCCTGCATCGGTGACGGCATCTTTGGACCTTGGTGCTCAATCACCTCGGGGTCTAACGTGTCGTTTGGGCTAAGAGCATCAAAAAGGCGGCCCATAAAGCCGCGGTTTGGTTGCTCGGTGGGATCGTCTTGCGCGCTTTGCGCCGCAATAGAGGAACCGTCGCTTGTGTCGCCCATTTTATCCTTACCTAAATTCATATTCACAGCCCCAAAACCACCGGGCTACACCCTATATGGGTCAGCCAACCCCATATTGCCAAGTATCACCGATTCCAAGCCCTCCATAAGGGTGGCGTCAAGGTCACGGTCATGGTCATAGCCCAAAAGATGCAAAATCCCGTGAACTACCAAATGCAAACTGTGATCGCCCAACGATTTACCTGCGGCTGCGGCCTCGGCCGCGCAGGTATCATAGGCAATCGCGATATCACCCAGCTCTGCTTCATGCGCGGACGGCGCAATCGGGAGGCCCCCGTCAAATTTGGCACCACGTTCTTGAGAAGGCCAACTTAGCACATTGGTTGGCGTTGGCTTGCCACGGAAGTCTGCATTGAGATCTGCGATGCGCGCATCGTTGCACGCCAAAAGACTAATCTCGAATCCAGTAAGGCCCAAATGGGTAAAGGTCGCGATGGCAGCTGCCTCGGCCAACTTACCCAAATCGACTAAGGCCCAGCGTCTGTCTTCCAACATGCAATCGACGATCATGCCTTTTTCACGTCCTCCGCCTCATAGGCCTCGATGATGGCCGCGACCAGCGGGTGGCGCACCACATCTTTGGAGGTGAAGTAATTGAAGCCGATCTTTGGGATATGTTTAAGCAAACGCTCGGCATCCCACAGGCCAGAACTTACACCACGAGGCAAGTCGATCTGTGTGCGGTCACCGGTAATCACCATGCGCGAACCTTGACCCAGTCGGGTCAAAAACATCTTCATTTGCATGGATGTGGCATTCTGGGCCTCGTCCAAGACGACAAACGCATTGGACAAAGTGCGACCCCTCATAAAGGCGAGAGGAGCTATTTCAATGACTTTTTCTTCCATCATCTTGGCGGCTTGCTTGCCTGGCAAGAAGTCACCGAGCGCATCATAAAGTGGTTGCATGTAAGGGTCGACCTTATCCTTCATGTCGCCCGGCAAATAACCCAACTTCTCACCCGCCTCAACGGCAGGCCGCGATAGGATTATCTTGTCCACTTTGCCACTAATCAACATATTCACACCAACAGCGACGGCAAGATAGGTTTTACCGGTGCCTGCTGGACCAATCCCAAAGGCCAGCTCACTCTCGAATAAGCTTTCGACATAAGCCTTTTGCGCTTCGGTGCGTGGTTCAACCAATTTCTTGCGGGTTTTAATCTCAACGCGCTCGGCCAGTCCACCTTTGAACAATTCTTTTTGATCTGACGGCCCGGGCGGCGTGGCGACACTTGGACCTCCCATGCGCAATTCACGATCAATGTCTCCCGGCTCAAGGCTGCGGCCCGCCTCAAGTCTCTGATAGAGCGCCTTGAGAGTAGCAACAGTCTCTTGGCGCGGATTCATTTCGCCAATGACAGACAACTGATTGCCGCGGCGCAAAATTTGAACACCATAGAATTGCTCTAGCGTGGCAAGATTGCGATCATATTCACCACAAAGATCAATCAGTAAAAAATTGTCAGGAAACTCCAGAGCGGATTCCGAAACGTTATTAATGTCTACAGCCAATCATCTCTCCTGTGGCTTGGGTCTAAGTCCTAAGTGGCGCGCCGCGCGCGCGGTGGCAAGGCCAAGTGCGATAAAACAGCAAAAGGCCGCAGATTTCGCTGCGGCCTTTTGAGTTTAATCACCATCACTTCTAGAGCGTATCAGGAATGTCAGACCCTCCGCGGAACGGACCAACCACTGTGTTTGGCGGCGCAACACCAGAACATACAGGCCGACCGTCAGGCGTCAGGCGTTCTGACAAATAGCCCTCGACACCGTCGTCGATTATCCAGTGGTCACACCCGTTAGGATCCACCCAAATACCCGCAACAAGCTGACTTAGGTGTTTGTTATCTTGACCCGCATCAAAAGAGCGATCTGCGCCTGTGCGCGGTCCGCCTTCGATATTTGTACATGCTGTAAGACCTACACCAAGGACAAAAAATTTCGCAACAGTTATCATTTGCATATCATTTGCTCCCTAGCGCACACAGTAAATTTCAACACGGCGGTTTTGCTGCATTGCGGCAGCAGAGCTACCAGCGGCACGGGGCTGACGCTCGCCAAAGCCTTTGGCGTCAACCACACGCGCACCGGTCGCACGCGCAACTTCTGAAACAGCCTTCGCACGGCGGTCAGAGAGTGCAATGTTGTATTCATCAGAGGCGCGCGCATCGGTATGACCATAGATCATAAATCCAAATGCGTTTGCTGTTTTAAAAAATTCAGTCAACTGCGCTCGACCGTTTGCGTTGATGGCAGACTTATCCGTTTGGAACAATTGGTCTGTAGGGATGATGCCACAAATTTCGGAACGTCGACAAACGGGGCGACCATCGCGCGTGCGCTTGGGCGACATATAGCCCTCAAAGCCGTCATCCATTACCCAGTGTTCGCAGCCGTCGGGATCAATCCAGATGGTCGGCGTATATTCCTCACCAACTACCGCAGGTTTCTGCGCGTGCGATTGCGCCTGCGCTGAACCTGCAACCAATGCCAACGACATTGCACCGGCTGCTAGCCCGCCCGCCAACACGCGCAGCGTATCTTTAATTGATGGTGCCACTTCCCTATCCTTCACTTTTTATCCCGCGACTAGAAAGCTGCGGTCAATATTTACCAATTTTAGCGAGTCTAGCAAATTAGAGCGACAAAGAAAGAAAAAAACACTATATATTGTGCCAAGTTTCGAAACAGTATGGCAAATTTATGTCTTATTGGTGCCGGACTGCGCTGTGTCGCGACACAATCGGCGGCGGCGACCAGAGGCTCTCTCTTAAAGTATCAGTTCTCCACCAAGTGAATTCGTGCCTGACTGAATGATTCTGACGCGTCGAACCTGCCCCAAAACATCCACAGGTGCGTCGGCAAAAGTGGCGTGCAAATACTCGGACTTGCCGATCATCTGTCCTTCTGTCCGGCCCTTCTTTTCGAACAGGACGTTCACTTCACGGCCAACCATAGACTGCTGAATGACACGCTGTTGCTCGGTCAAAAGCGCCTGCAATCGCTGCAAGCGGTCATCCATCACATCGTCAGGCAGTTGGGGTTTTTCAGCGGCCGGCGTGCCGGGGCGGGTCGAATACTTAAACGAGTAGGCTTGACCATATTGCACGTTGCGGATCAAATGCAGCGTTGCTTCAAAATCCGCATCTGTTTCACCAGGGAACCCGACAATAAAATCACCTGACAACAAAATGTCGGGGCGCGCTTCCCGAATACGGGCAATCAGCTTGATATACCCTTCAGCGGTATGCTTGCGGTTCATCGCCTTCAAAATCTTGTTCGATCCAGACTGCACCGGTAAATGCAAATACGGCATCAGCTTGGGACAAGTGCCATGCGCCTCAATCAGCGCATCATCCATATCGTTAGGATGAGAGGTGGTAAATCGAATACGCTCCAACCCATCAACATCGTTTAGCGCCCAGATCAAACCAGCAAGCCCGCCTTCATGACCATGATACGCGTTCACATTTTGCCCAAGAAGGGTGATTTCACGCACGCCAGATTCGACCAATTCTTGTGCTTCTCGCACAACGCGATCAGCGGGTCGGCTAACTTCAGCTCCACGCGTATAGGGCACCACGCAAAACGCGCAAAACTTGTCACAGCCTTCCTGCACAGTCAAAAATGCAGTTGGCCCGCGCTTGGCTTTACTGCGCGACTTCAGCGTATCGAATTTGTCATCTTCGGGAAATTCGGTGTCGAGCGCCTTTGCACCCGTTTGAATCAAATCGTCCATCGCCGGTAAGCGATGATAAGACTGCGGACCGACAACCAAATCAACAAGCGGTGAGCGGCGCATGATTTCCTTGCCTTCGGCTTGGGCCACACATCCGGTCACGCCTATCTTCAGATTCGGATTTGCGTCCTTGAACGGCTTGAGACGGCCCAAATCCGAATAGACTTTCTCGGCCGCCTTTTCACGAATGTGGCAGGTGTTCAGCAATATCATATCTGCACCATCCGCCGTGTCTGTCTGGACATAACCCTTACCAACCAGCGTTTCTGCCATACGCTCACTATCATAAACGTTCATTTGGCAGCCGTAGGTTTTGATAAACAGCTTCTTTGGATCAGACATGGGGCGGCCTTTGGGCAGGATTTCGGACAAGGTGGGGGTTTAGCCTCGTTGCTGTCCGCTTGCAATGGAGAGCCGCTTCACGCATTTTACATCAAACAGCAGGAACATGTCAGGCATGAAGCACCACACCTCCCTTGACGCCTTTTTAACCGATGGTGGAACTGCCCTGGCAAAAGGGCCAATCGCTCTGGTCTTGCTTGAAGACGAAATTGAGGCTGCCAGCACCATTCGTCATTGCCTAACGACAGGATTTCGCGCCGTTGCCGCCTTCGGTGTCGCCGACATCGTCCTGCCCGACGACCTACCTGACACAGTGCATCGGGTGACCTTAGATATGTCCAGCCCAAACGCGCTGACGCGTGTGGTCAACAGCGTGATCGACAAGGCTCCTTCGCAATGGATCTTTTACGGCTACAATACCGAATACCTATTTTTCCCGTTTTGCGAAAATCGCACGATTGGCGAAATGCTGGCATTCCACACGGAAGAGCGTCGCGATGCGGTGTTGACATATGTCGTTGATCTCTACGCAGGAGATTTGAATGCACACCCGAACGCGGTCTCCTTGGATGACGCGCATATGGATAAATCTGGCTACTACGCTTTGGCGCGCAAAGACAAAGAGAATAATTTCGCAGAGCGGCAACTGGATTTTTTCGGCGGGCTGCGTTGGCGATTTGAAGAACACGTTCCGATGCCACGCCGACGGATTGACCGCATCTCGATATTCCGTGCCAAACAAGGGCTACGGCTGAACCCTGACCACACCTTCAACGATCAGGAATACAATACCTATGCTTGCCCCTGGCATCACAGCCTAACCGCGTCACTCTGCTCATTCCGAACAGCAAAGGCGCTCAAACGAAACCCGGTCAGCGCCGCCCAGATCAGTAACTTCCGGTGGCATAACTCAGCGCCGTTTGAATGGCACTCCCAGCAATTGCTTGACTTGGGCCTGATGGAACCCGGGCAATGGTTTTAAGCGACCGACATGCTGCGCGATGCATTGACCTGATTCCTACGCTTATATGCGGAACACAGCGGCCAATCCGATCCATCACGTGTCAGACCCGCACGTAAAGGCGCGGTTGCGATTAAATGGTCGTGTAGGTCATAATCGTCTCGGTCCCGTATGTGATGCTCATGGAACCGGCGTTGCCAAATCCCCTTTTCGCCGCGCTTTATCATGCTCGCGCAGCGGTTTTGCGCAGCCGGCACATGACGCGAAAACGTCGATTTGATGTGCCGCCACCGTGCCGAAAAATCGGTGTCTCCGTCTGGAAGCGTCCAGATCATATGGAGATGGGCGGGCAGAATTACAGCCGCGCTAATATCAAAGGGCATTTGCTTTTGGCACAGGCCCACCGCGACCCTTAGAAGACTAACCCGATCAACCAAAAGGGTCGACTTTGGGTCGGCCAAATGCACGGTAAAAAAGTAGGTGCTAGCGGGCACGAATCTGCGGCGATACATTGTCATAGGCAGAAGTGTTGCGCTTCAAGGTAAACAAATGCTGAATCGTGCTCCTGCGTAGGACGGGTTTTAACCCATCTGCACTTTAAGTGCGGCGCAACCGGATCACCACATCCACCGACGCAATCTCGGCACCAGCAGGCACATCGGGCAAACGGCGTATTTCCAACTCTTGCGCTGGCGCGTCGGTTAGCTCTGCAGTGTCTTCCCAGTAGAAGTGCGGGTGATCCGTGATATTAGTATCGAAGTAACTTTTTGATCCATCAACAGTAATCTCGCGCATCAGCCCTGCATCACAAAACGCGCGTAACGTATTATAAACCGTCGCAAGCGAAACTTTCTCGCCTACACCTGATGCGGCATCAAACAGCCCTTCGGCTGTCACGTGTCGGTTCTGCCCATCTCCTACGAGCAATGACGCAAGCGTCAATCGCTGCCGTGTCGGCCGCAATCCGACCCCTGAAAGCCAGTTTGTGCTGCGTGTGATCGCAATATCAGTCATCAATGTCCTTTACCTCTGCCTATTCATATCGGGGAAACTGCGCTGGGATCAAATGAAAACGAGAATTCGGCGCACTTGCCCAATTTCGGCCCACAGTGTTAAATGCCCTATAGGCAATTGAAACGATACAATAAGAAGGCGGCTCGCATGTCCCAATATCCAAGCAGTTTTGACAAAGAAGGGCTGCTCGCTTGCGCCCGTGGTGAACTCTTCGGCGAAGGCAACGCGCAACTGCCCGCACCGCCCATGTTGATGATGGACCGGATCACCGAGGTTTCCGCAGACGGCGGCGCGCACGGCAAAGGCCATATCGTCGCTGAATTCGACATCACGCCTGACCTGTGGTTTTTCGACTGCCACTTCCCTGGCAACCCGATTATGCCCGGCTGCCTTGGCCTTGATGGTCTGTGGCAACTGACTGGCTTCAACTTGGGCTGGCGCGGCTGGCTGGGCCGTGGTTATGCGCTTGGCGTGGGCGAGGTGAAACTGACCGGCATGGTCCGCCCCGACCGCAAAATGCTGACCTACAAAATCGACTTCACCAAAGCGATCCAGACACGTCGTTTGACCATGGGTGTGGCCGATGGGATCGTCGAAGCAGACGGTGAAGTGATTTATATGGTTAAGGATATGAAGGTCGCGTTAAGCGAGAGTTAAATCACAAGTAATTCAGCGCAATTTTCGGGATCAATTGACGGGGAGCCTACTATGTTGTCCTTAGAAGATCCAAAGTGGGCCAACCTTACTCATGCATATGGGCCCGCCCAAGATATTCCCGATCTTTTGCGCCTTCTCGCGCACTCGACAGGGCAAAAGGCAGACTATAAAGATGAACCTTGGTTTAGCCTTTGGTCCGCGCTTTGCCACCAAGGCGATGTTTTTGACGCCTCTTACGCTGCGCTACCGCATATCGTGAAAATTGCGACTGATGCAGACGGGCCAATCGACTTCAGCTTTTTCCAGTTGCCTGCCGCGATCGAAATTGCCCGAAACAATGGACTTGGGCCGCAGGTCCCGCCTGATCTTAACCCCGCCTATCAAAGCGGACTGGCGGGACTTTTAGATTGCGTCACTCGACACTTGGATGATGATTGGGGGCAAGACGCACTTATTTCTGCTATGACGGCCTTGGCCGTTGGCAAAGGGCAGCATCGGGTCGCGAAGGCACTACTCAACCTTGATGACGACCTCATCACTCGGCTTATTGACCTCGACTTCTAGGTCTAATGTTCTGAATCCCACACCCACTTGCTGCTCCGCCCCTGCATCCCACAATGACCTACGCGGATATACGACAGCCCAGAGGCAACCGAGACAGTTTAATTGAGGATATGAAGCTCGCGTTAAGCCGTGCGGTCAGTGGCGACATGTACCGCCGCTGACCGATTTTCGGGTGCGGTCTCAGTCTAACTTTCGTGCGCGTCGTTACGCATTCTTGCTAGATGGTCGTCCCACCCCTTGTCTAGCGCGAGCGTAAGGCCGAAGGCCTCCGCGCCCTGCGGCAGCCCCTCGTGCACAAGCGACAATTGCGTTCCTCCGGCAACCTCTTGCAACTGCCATTTCACGGTACTCGTCTGATCCCCCATCGGCTTAATCGTGAACGAATATTCAAGCCGCGAAAACGGATCCGCAACCAGCACTTCGCCCCACATCAGCTTGTCACCACTGTCGACGCCAAACATCTCATAGGCTCCCTTAACCAGCGCCGATGGCGGCTTGTGAAACCAGATCGCCAGCTTTTCAGGCTCGGTCAAATAGGCCCAGACCTGCGCTGGCGTTGCCTTCAAATAGATTGACTTTCGTAATACCGCTTTGGTCATTGTATGTCCTTTTCGATGTCAGTTTTAAGTGTGTTGAGGCGATCGTCCCAGAAGGTATCGAAAAAGCCAAACCAGTCGAAAACCTGTTTTAATCCGTTTGCATTCAGCGTATTCAGGCGCGACCTACCGTGCACCTGCACTGATATCAGCCCGCCGTCCTTCAGTACCGTGAGATGCTTTTTCACAGCCGCTCGAGTCATCTGAAAATTCTCGGCAACCTCGGCGATCGTCATGTCCTTATGCGCCAATAGCTGCAAAATATTGCGGCGGGTCGGATCCGCCAACGCCCGAAACCCCATCTGCTCGGGGACCATCATTCACTCACCGCGCCATCAAACGCATCGCCCCTGCGCAGTGGCAGAGAGCTTCGCTTCACCAAAGATCGGAAAGTCTGTGGTTGATATTCCATAATAATACCTTTCGGCATCTCTTTTATGATACCAAATGGTATTATGTCAATATATTTATTCGAAACCCAAACGATCCCCCACGCGCGCGCCTACCTACTTGCGCCTCCGCCCTCCCCCATCCTACAAAGAACCAACACTAATACAGGAGTGCGCTCATGCGTCGCGTCGTCGTCACAGGTCTTGGGATTGTATCCCCCATCGGAAATAACGCGAATGAGGTTTTGGCCTCGCTCATGGCGGGCACCTCCGGCATCGTTGCCAGCCCAGAGATGGCCGAGCATGGGTTCCGTTCCCAAATTGCTGGCACTGTGAAACTCGATATCACCGAGCATGTTGAGAAACGCGCGCTGCGCTTTATGGGCCCGGGGGCTGCCTACGCCTACATCGCGATGGGTCAGGCGATTGCAGATGCGGGGCTGGACGAGGATACCGTTTCCAACCCGCGCACAGGTTTGATCGCAGGGTCTGGTGGTCCGTCCACCTCGGCGATGTTCACCGCGCACAACGTGGTCAAAGACACAGGTGCTACTAAACGGATCGGGCCTTTCGCCGTGCCAAAATGCATGTCGTCCACGATCTCGGCGAACCTATCGACCCAATACAAAATCAAAGGCATCAACTATTCGATTACCTCCGCCTGCTCCACGTCCTTGCACTGCATCGGCTCCGCAGCAGAGCAGATTATGATGGGCAAACAAGACGTGATGTTTGCGGGCGGCGCAGAAGAACTCGACTGGACGCTGTCGTGCCTGTTCGACGCAATGGGCGCGATGTCATCCAAGTATAACGACACACCGGAAAAAGCCTCCCGCGCATTCGACGCCAACCGAGACGGATTTGTGATCGCGGGCGGCGGCGCGATGCTGGTGCTGGAAAGCCTTGAGCATGCGCAAGCACGCGGCGCCAAAATCTACGCCGAGGTCACAGGCTTTGCCGCGACCTCTGACGGTCACGACATGGTGGCCCCATCAGGCGAAGGCGGCGAACGCGCGATGCGTCTGGCCCTGCAATCCCTGCCCGAAGGCCGCAAGGTCAGCTATATCAACGCGCATGGCACATCAACGCCCGTGGGCGACGTAGGCGAGATCGAAGCGGTCCGCCGCGTGTTTGGCCAAGGTTCCACGCCGCCCGTGTCATCGACCAAATCCATGACGGGTCACAGCCAAGGGGCGACAGGTGCGTCCGAGGCGGTCTATTGCCTGCTGATGCTGCAAGAGGACTTCATCGCACCCTCGATCAACGTCGAAACGCTTGATCCTGCCCTCGCCCCCGCCGAGATCGCCACAACCCGCGTCGATAACGCAGGGCTGGACACGATCATGACCAACTCGTTTGGGTTTGGCGGCACCAACGGGTCGATGTTGTTGAGCAAGTTTGCTGGGTAGTTTGGCGTAGAGGAGAAAATGTGAATGGTTGTTGGATGGCAGAAAGTTGAAGGTGCTCTTATTTTTATAGTCAGCATCGGGCTCTTTACCTATATTGACAACGGGCTATCGTGGTGGATGGCACTTTTGATTTTTTTTGCACCTGATCTTAGCTTTGCCGGCTATCTTCTGAAGAAGAAAGTCGGCGCATTTTGCTATAACTTTGCACATATTTATGCGTTGGGAGCCGTCCTTTTTATGATTGGCATTACCCAAAACATGCCACAGCTTGGCGCAGTCGGAGCGCTCTGGCTTGGACACTCCGGCTTTGATCGAATGCTAGGGTATGGGTTGAAAACGGATGAAGGTTTTGCCTTCACTCATCTCGGCAAAATTGGTAAAATCTAACGTCCTCCGCTTGTTCCGGCGGTCCTCCCGAACATCCGCAAAAACTTGACGCCACGGCACAAACCGTTCACCACCTCCAAAACACATGAGGGACAGCACATGACCATTTCTATGCAAGGCAAACGCGGCTTGATCATGGGGGTAGCCAACGAGCGCTCCATTGCTTGGGGCATTGCCAAGGCGATGGCCGAGTCGGGGGCGGAGCTTGCGTTTACCTATCAGGGAGAGGCGTTCGGATCGCGGCTCAAACCGCTCGCGGCCTCGGTCGGCTCTGACTTTATGGTCGATGTGGATGTGACCAACGAGGCGTCGATGGATACCGCTTTCGCTGCCCTCGGCGAACGCTGGGACACCATCGATTTTGTCGTGCACGCCATCGCCTATTCCGACAAGAACGAGCTGACTGGGCGGATCTCCGACACCTCCGTGGCCAACTTCAAAAACTCGATGGTGATCTCGTGCTATTCGCTGATCGACGTGTCCAAACGGGCCATGGCCTTAATGCCCAACGGCGGCACGATCCTGACCCTGACCTATCAAGGCTCCAACCAGGTCACACCAAATTACAACGTCATGGGCGTGGCCAAGGCCGCGTTGGAAAGCGCTGTGCGCTACCTTGCCAATGATCTCGGCCCCGACAAAATCCGCGTCAACGCGATTTCACCCGGTCCGATGAAAACGCTTGCAGGTGCGGCCATTGGTGGCGCGCGCAGGACCTATAAACATACCGGCGAAAATGCGCCCTTGCGGTCCAATGCAACATTGGAAGCGGTCGGCGGTACAGCGGTCTATCTCGCGTCCGATGCAGGGGCTTGCACCACAGGTGAAATTATTCGCGTCGATGGCGGTTATCATGTGCTAGGAATGCCGCAAGCGGAGAACCTTTAGCTAGCCTCTAAAGCCCGCGTCATTGTTGATCTCAAGAAGGAGTTTACAATTGGCCCAGTCAATTTTTGTGAACCTGCCGGTGACAGATTTGGCCCGCAGCGTCGCGTTTTACGAAAGCCTCGGGTTCGCGATTAATCCGAAGTTCAGCAATGAGGTTGCGGCCTGCATCGTACTGTCAGACGATATTTATCTGATGCTACTGACGCATCCGTTCTTTGCCGGTTTCACCACTAAACCAATCGCCGATAGCACCGCTACGACGGGCGCGATATTTGCAATTTCACGCGAGAACCGTGCGGCCGTTGACGCAATGGTCGCCGCTGCCGTGGGGGGTGGTGGCCACGACAACGACAAGGTTCAGGATATGGAAGGGTTCATGTATAGCCGCAGTTTTTGCGACCCCGATGGCCATGTATTTGAACCGATGTGGATGAACCCCGACGCCGGCGATTAACCCGCGTCGATTCCAACGACTTCAAAATCAAAGGTCAGATCTTGACCTGCAAGCGGGTGGTTCGCGTCAAGCGTCACCTCGGTTTCGGACACGTCAACAATTGTCACAGGGATCACTTGGCCCTCGGGGCTTTGCATTTGCAACTGTGTGCCAACCTCAGTCGGGATATCATCAGGAAACTCGGCGCGCGGCACCGGCTGTCTGGCGGCTGGGTTGATCGGACCATATGCCTCGACACAGACGATATCAGCAATCTTCTTTTCGCCCACAGCCATGCCTTGTATTGCAGCGTCTAGACCCGTGATGATCATGCCAGAGCCAAGCGTAAACTCCAGCGGATCGCGGCCCTCCGAGCTGTCAAACACTTCGCCTGACTTCAGGGTGCCTTTATAGTGAATGCGTATCGTATCGCCGGATTTAGCTTGGGTCATATAACGTGTCTCTCTGCTCTGTTGTGTTGAGTGCGACACGCTATGCGCATGGGCCAAAAAATGCAAACCGCTTTGCCTCTTTCGGACCGACGCAATGCATGTCAATCTGCAAATCAACCAAACCGAAGGGACCGCAAGATGCCCAAATCAGTTTACGTGTTTGATGCTTATGGCACGCTGTTTGATGTGAATTCCGCGGCTCGGCTGGCCAGCACCGAGCCCGATCACACCGCACTTGCAACGCATTGGCCGGTCGTCGCCGCCAACTGGCGCCGCAAGCAGCTTGAGTATTCGTGGCTTCGGGCCGTCTCGAACCGGCACTGCGATTTCTGGCAGGTCACCCAAGACGGGTTGGATTGGGCCTTAGAGGCTGCTGGACTTGATAATCCTGCAACCCGCGAGCGGCTTTTAGCGCTCTACTGGGAACTCGCCGCTTACCCCGAAGTCCCGCAGATGCTGGCAACCTTGCAGGCCCGCGGCGCTCGTACCGCGATATTGTCAAACGGGTCCCCCGACATGCTGAATGCCGCCATTCACTCTGCTCGGGTTGCAGAATTCCTCGATGGCATCCTCTCTGTCGAAACCGTCGGTGTGTTCAAACCGCACGACCGTGTCTACGATCTCGTCGAAGAGCATTTTGACTGCACTAAATCCGAGGTGCTTTTTGTGTCGTCCAATGGATGGGACGCCGCAGGCGCATCTGGTTACGGCTTTGATACCGCATGGGTCAACCGCGCAGGTGACCCTGTTGACAAGCTCTATGCCACTCCCACCCATATTCTAACCGACCTCACCGCGATACCGGAGCTGCCATAATGCCCTTTTTCAACGCCGCTGATGACACCAAGTTATATTACGAGCAAAGCGGAACTGGCATTCCGGTGCTCGCGCTGTCAGGACTAACGCGCAACACTGCGGACTTTGACCACGTGGCCCCGCACTTGCCTGTGCGCCTGATCCGCATGGATTACCGCGGGCGTGGACAATCCGACTGGGCCGACTACAAAACCTACACAATCCCGCAAGAGGCCGCAGACGCATTGGCCCTGCTCGACCATCTTGGGTTGGAGCAGGCGGCCATCTTGGGCACCTCTCGCGGTGGCTTGATTGCGATGCTTTTGGCCGCAACTGCCAAAGATCGCCTGCGTGGCGTCGTACTCAATGACATTGGCCCCGAGGTCGACCCCAAGGGTATGAAAGTCATTGCAAACTACATCGGAAACAATCCTCCCGAGAATAACCACGAAGACGCCGCGCGTGCGCGTGCGCGCAATTGGGTGCAGTTCAAAGGGGTTCCTCACGCCCGCTGGCTGGCCGAAGTGCGAGCGCATTATGCGCAAACCAGCGACGGGTTGGTCGTGCGCTACGACCCAAAATTGCGCGACGCCGTGCTCGAAGCACAAGCACAGCCCACGCCTGACCTGTGGCCGCTGTATGATGCGCTGGGTGGGCTCCCACTTGCTCTGATCAGAGGCGCCAACTCTGATCTGTTGTCGGAGGCCTGCGCGGACGAAATGTTGCGTCGGCGGCCCGACATCATTCGGGCAGACATTGCAGATCGAGGTCATGTGCCATTTCTCGACGAAGATGATGCAGTGGATGCGTTGACCGAATGGTTAGAGGATCTCCATGAATATTGACATGATCCGCGCGGCGGCCCTTCGGTTGCAAGGCCATGCACGCGTCACGCCACTTCTGTCGTCCCCGTTCTTGGACAAGATCGCGGGGCGGCGCATTCTGATCAAACCCGAATGTCTGCAACACACCGGATCATTCAAATTTCGGGGTGGCTGGGCCGCGGTATCAATGCTGTCGGACGCGCAATTGATGAACGGGGTCATCGCCTATTCCAGCGGCAACCACGCGCAAGGCGTCGCCCTTGCAGCCAAGGAACACGGCGCGCCCTCAGTGATTGTCATGCCGTCAGACGCGCCAAAAATAAAAATCGACAACACACGCGCCTTGGGGGCCGAAGTCATTTTATATGATCGCGCAACCGAGGACCGCGACGAGATCGGCACCCGCATCGCAATCCAGCGCGGGCTGACATTGATCAAACCTTTTGACGAACCAGAGGTCATCGCAGGCCAAGGCACCGTAGGGCTGGAAATTGCCGCCCAAGCCGCCGCACTCGGCATCACTCAGGCCCAAGTTGCGGTCTGCTGTGGTGGCGGCGGGCTTAGCTCGGGGATTGCACTGGCACTGGCGGCTGATGCACCACACATGCAGGTGCGCACCTGCGAGCCCATTGGCTTTGATGATGTGGCGCGCTCTCTGGCGGCGGGCAAAATCCTCGCCAACTCCCCATCAAACGCATCAATCTGCGACGCGATTGTCACCACGCAACCGGGCAATATCACCTACCCCATCATGCAAGCCCATTGTGGCGCGGGACTGGCGGTCAGCGACGATGAATGCCTACGTGCAATGGGGCTGGCCTTCGATCGGCTCAAGATCGTTGTGGAGCCCGGCGGTGCGGTGGCGCTTGCTGCAGCGCTGTTTTATCCCGATAGTTTCCAAGGCGATACGGTCATCGCTGTGACCACCGGTGGCAATGTCGACACCGCCACCTTCGCGCGTGCTCTCGACACACTTTGATCCGTCTCTCACTCGCTCCCATGCAATTTTGCGACCCTCACCGCCACAGACATGGTTTTTGTTGACACAGGCTCGCGAATTTCATTTTGTGAGCGCCGGGAGGGTCGCTCCGCGTCCCGCGCAAGCGATGGATCGGGCAACAAGTGAAAGCCGCGCGTGGGAAACCAAAAGCGCGGCTTGATCTTTTCTAGGGTGGGATATTTTTGACGATGCGTGAAATCAAGACCGAAAATAACGGGGTTCAGCTCCATGCGCGGCTCGACGGGATCGACCACAAACTGGCACCAACACTTGTGTTTGCAAACTCGCTCGGAACCACGCTGGATCTTTGGCAAAAGGTGGTGCCACTGCTGACTGACGGGCTGCGGATCATCCGCTATGACCTGCGCGGACACGGGCAATCGGATGTGCCAGATGGGCCCTATAGCATGGGACAGATGGTCAGCGATGCACAGGCGGTATGCGAGGCATTTGAGGTGCAGGACGCGATGTTCATTGGCCTGTCAGTCGGCGGCATGGTTGCACAAGGGCTGGCGGTAAAGCGACCCGACATCATCCGCAGTTTGGTGCTGTCGAATACTGCTGCAAAAATCGGCAACCCCAAGCTCTGGCAAGACCGGATCGATGCGGTGCACGCCCAAGGCATGGCGGCCCTGTCCGACAGCATCATGCAACGCTGGTTCGGGCGCGACTTTTACGGCACACCCGATATGGCCCCTTGGCAAGCCATGGTCAGCGCGACCAACCCCGCAGGCTATACCGGTGTTTGCGCAGCCATCGCTGGTACCGATTTTTATACACCCACATCCGGCTTGCGTATTCCGATCCTTGGGATCGCAGGCGGCCAAGATGCAGCGACCCCCGCCGATCTGGTGCGCGAAACCGTCGACCTTATCCCGGGGTCACAGTTCAAAGTAATGCCCCGATGCGGGCACCTGCCCTGCGCCGAAGACCCGATCGCCTATGCGGACATCCTGACAGATTTTATTAGGAAAACAGGACATGTCTAAATTCCTGCTGATCCACGGGTCATGTCACGGCGCTTGGTGCTGGGACGATCTTATCGCGCACCTTGCCGCTCTGGGGCACGACGCCATTGCCATCGACTTGCCAAGCCACGGCGCGGACACGACCCCGATCGGTGATGTCACTCTCGACCTCTATGCGCGCGCAATCATTGCGGCGATCCACGAACCCGTCATCGTCGTCGGCCACTCAATGGCCGGCTACCCAATCACAGCCGCCGCCAATCTTGCGCCCGATAAGATTAGCGCGCTTATCTACCTCTGCGCCTATGTGCCTTTTGCAAATAAAACGCTCGGGGACATGCGACGCATGGCCCAAAGCCAACCCTTGCTGGAAGCCATCCAGATCAATCCCGACAAAGTCAGCTTTTCGATCAACCCCGCAATGGCCGCCGACAAATTCTATCACGATGTTGACCCCGACCGCGCGGCTTGGGCCGTTAATCAACTTGGCGCACAACCGATCAAACCACAAGAAACCCCACTCGCACGCACGCACTCCGTGCCATCTCACTACATCCGATGCCTTGATGATCAGACCATCCCTTCGGCGATGCAAGTCACCATGAGCAGTGACTGGCCGCCCGATACCATTCACGAAATGCACACGTCACATTCGCCCTTCCTGTCCGATCCGCCAGCGCTCGCAAAAATTCTGTCCGCTATTGCGCAGGGCGCCGAACAAGATAGGTGATAGACACCTCGCGCGGAGCCCGCCCATGAAAAATCGCCTGCCAATGATCTTTATCCTGCTGACTGTTGTGCTGGACAGCATGGGCATCGGTCTAATCATGCCTGTCATGCCCGACCTAATTCAAAGTCTGGAAGGTGGCGATCTGGGGCAAGCAGCACTCTGGGGCGGCTTTCTAGCCACGATATTCGCGATCATGCAATTCCTGTTCGGCCCCACGATCGGGTCAATGTCCGACAGGTTCGGACGCCGGCCGGTTCTGCTGATCGCACTCGTGGTGATGTCACTTGACTATGTGCTGATGGCAGTCGCAGGCACCATCTGGCTCCTTGTGCTCGGACGGATTATCGGCGGTATCACCGCCGCGACACAATCCACCGCCAGCGCCTATGTGGCTGACATTTCTGCCCCCGAAGAAAAAGCCGCAAACTTCGGACTGATCGGAGCCGCCTTTGGGGTCGGTTTTGTAATCGGTCCGCTTTTGGGCGGGCTCTTGGCAGAATACGGCACCCGTGCACCGTTCTGGGCCGCGGCCGTTCTGGCGGGGATGAACGCCATCTTCGGCTATTTCGCCCTGCCCGAAACCGTCACAGACCGGATCAGGCGACCATTCGTGTGGCGACGCGCAAACCCTTTAGGGGCCTTCAAAAGCATCAACAAACTGCCCGGCCTCGGACGGCTTATGATCATCAGCTTTGTCTATAGCATCGCATTTTTCGTCTACCCCAGCATCTGGGCCTATTTTGGCAAACTGCAATTCGGCTGGGGACCGGGCATGATCGGGCTCTCGCTTGGGGCCTTCGGGATCGGAATCGCCATCGCGCAAGGGCTCTTGATGCGCCCGATCCTCAAACGCATTGGCGAACGTAACGCAGTGATGCTCGGACTTGGGGTTGATGTTGTGGCCTTCATTGCTCTGGGTTTTGTGACCAACGGCTGGATTGCTCTGGCGCTGACCCCGCTGACGGCCCTCGGATCCATCGCAGGACCCGCGTTGCAAGGGATCATGTCGCGCACCGCCGCCGACGACCAGCAAGGTGAACTGCAAGGCGCTCTGACCTCGATCAACGCGGTGGCCGCGATTCTGGCCCCTTTGATCATGACGCAACTGTTCTTTTTCTTCACCCATGACAACGCTCCTATCGCCCTCCCGGGCGCGCCTTTCTTGTTCTCTGCACTGTTTGTCTTAGGGGCGATGGCGATCTTTGTTCCGGTGCGGCGCAGCCTCCCGCCCAGGGATCAAAACGACAGATAGGGTCGGGATAAGACTTGCACATGGCATAATCGGTGGCAGTGTAGGGGTAACTTATGCTTTCACAGGATCACGATCATGCCCACTATCAAAGCCGCCGTTTGCCATGAATTCGGCAAGCCGCTGACGATTGACACCGTGCAACTCCGTGCGCCCATGCTCGGCGAAGTGGAAGTCACGCTCAAAGCCTGTGCAATTTGCCATTCCGATATTTCCTTCGCGGAAGGTGGTTGGGGTGGCACGCTTCCTGCGGTCTACGGCCACGAGGCGGCTGGGCACGTCACATCCATTGGCGACGGAGTGCGCGGGGTCGCCGTCGGCGATCCGGTTGTGGTGACCCTGATCCGCGCCTGCGGCACATGCCCGTCGTGTGCGTCAGGCAAGCCGGTGATCTGCGAAACGGATACGCCACCTGCGGGCCCGCTGACCACTGCAGATGGCGCGCCTTTGGTGCAAGCCATGAACTGCGGCGCTTTCGCTGAAAAAGTCGTCGTCGATCAAAGCCAGATCGCCAAAATTCCCGCGAGTATGGACATGAAAGCCGCCTCGCTTTTGGCCTGCGGTGTCATCACCGGCGTCGGCGCGGTGGTGAACGCGGCCGCCTTGCGCGCAGGTCAGGACGTTGTGGTCATTGGCGCGGGGGGCGTCGGGCTCAACGCGATCCAAGGGGCACGGATCGCAGGCGCACGGCGGATCGTCGCCGTGGACATGTCGCCGGAAAAACTCTCCATAGCCAAAAAATTTGGCGCCACGGATGGTGTGCTCGCCTCGGACCCTGCCCCTTGGGATGCAGCGCGCGAAATAATCGGGCGTGGGGCCGACGCGGTATTCGTGACCGTGGGCATCGTGCCTGTGTATAATCAGGCGCCTAACTATCTGGCTGCAGGCGGCAAAATTGTGATGGTCGGAATGCCCCATATAGGCGACGACGCACAATATGACCCAGGTTCAATGGCAGCGGCAGGACAAGGCATGATTGGATCTAAAATGGGTGATGCAGTCATCGCACGCGACATCCCATGGATGGTCGACCTCTACCAACAGGGACGCCTGAAACTCGACGAACTTGTCTCTGGCACATGGACACTCGCGCAGATCAACGACGCCATCGCTGACACCAAAACCGGCTCTGCGAAACGCAATGTGATCGTCTTCGACTAAGCCCCCGCTTTGTTGCAAATACTCAAAAAGGCCGCACCATGAAACTTGCAGACCTCGATATCATTGTCACCGCGCCGCCTGCACCCGGTTGGGGCGGGCGCTACTGGATCTTGGTCAAAGTGACATCAGACACGGGCGTCGTCGGCTGGGGCGAATGCTATGCCTCCTCCATCGGACCCGCCGCCATGGGCCATGTGATCCGCGATGTCTTCGGGCGACATATGGCTGGCGAAAACCCCGAAAACATCGAGCTTATGTTCCGCCGTGTCTACTCATCAGGGTTTACCCAACGCCCCGATCTAACCGTTATGGGCGCATGGTCAGGGCTAGAAATGGCCTGCTGGGATATGGTCGGCAAAGACCGCGACCGTCCTGTCCATGCCATGATCGGCGGGCGGATCAACGACCGGATTCGCGCCTACACTTACCTGTACCCGCAACCACACCACCCGCTGCCCGCGTTCTGGGCCGATGCAGATATGGCCGCTCAAAGCGCCCTTTCTCTCGTAGATCAAGGCTACACTGCGGTGAAATTCGACCCCGCCGGTCCTTATACGATCCGCGGCGGACATATGCCGTCGATGCACGATATCGACACGTCTGTGCGATTTTGCAAAGCAATTCGCAAGGCCGTTGGCAACCGGGCCGATCTGCTGTTCGGAACCCACGGACAGTTCAGCACCGCAGGGGCCATCCGTATGGGGCAAGCCTTGGAACCCTTCTCGCCGCTTTGGTATGAGGAACCGACCCCGCCTGACGCCGACATGCAGTCCGTCACCTCCGCCATTCGCATCCCCGTGGCCACCGGTGAGCGGCTGACCACCTTACCCGAATTTGCCGCCGCCCTGAAATCAGGGGTGCAAATCCTGCAACCGGCCCTAGGGCGCGCAGGCGGCATCTGGGAAGCCAAGAAAATCGCGATCCTTGCACAAAGCTATAACGCCCAAATGGCGCCGCACCTGTATGCTGGCCCCATCGAGTGGGCGGCCAATATCCAGCTAGCCGCCTCTATTCCCAATATCCTGATGGCCGAAACTATCGAAACACCGTTCCATTTCGATTTGATCAAAAACGGCCTTTGCGTCGAAGACGGCTATATCCCTGTCCCGACAGGTGCCGGTTTGGGTATTGATGTCGACGAAACGCTCGCGCGCGCGCACCCTTACGACGGGGACGGGTTGCACCTGCAAATGCAAGAAGACCCGATCGGCTATCACGGCGTGAATAACTTTGCAGGCGGCGCGCCCGTCAAAATCTGACCCCTTCCCTGCCGTCACCTACTGGCCTAAGATGAACCACGTTCAGTCAAGAGGGAAATTATGGCAGGCAAAGTGGCAGAGCGGCGGCGCGCGTTACGCGACGAATTGATTAGCATCGCTGAGAAAACCATCGCTCATGACGGGCTATCAGGACTGCGTGCGCGCGATCTGGCCACCAAGGCAGGCTGCGCGCTCGGGGCCATCTACAACGTCTTTGGCGACCTCAACGATCTGGTGCTGGCCGTAAACGCGCGCACATTCCATGCTCTCGGAGCCTGCGTTGCGGCGGCCCTTGCTGATGCGCCGCGCGACCCGACAGACCAACTGATCGTCATGAGCCGCGCCTACCACCACTTTGCCGCCGCACATCACAACCTATGGCGGGCCCTATTCGATCTGGAACGGGCCGCGGACGAGGCAGCCCCCGACTGGTACCTGGCCGAAATGGGACAATTATTTACATATATCCACGACCCGCTTGCCGCGCTAAACCCCAAAATGACATCCGACGAGGTGATGCTTTTGACCAAAGCCCTGTTCTCATCAGTGCATGGAATCGTTCTTTTGGGGCTGGACGACGCCAGCGCAGGCGTGCGCAGCGACAATATCGACGCGATGATCAGCCTTATTCTCAAGCAGATGACCGGGCCAAAACCACATTTTTGAACACTGTTCATTTTTTTCTTGCCATTCCATCTAGCCGAGCCTAGAACCAATTTATGAACAATGTTCACAATTGGAGAAAATGATGTTCAAAACATTAAGCACCTTGATCACTGGGGCAAACGCACGGGCCGAAGACCGCGTCCGCGACGCTTTTGCAATCGAGCTGATCGACCAGAAAATCCGCGAGGCCGAACAGGGCCTCAAAGCGGCCAAGGCCACACTTGCAAGCCTGATCCAGCGACAGCGCTCGGAAGATCAGCAGCGCCAAGCGCTTGAAAATCGCATCGCAGATCTGACCAAGCGGGCAACAGCCGCCCTGAACGCTGACAACCAAGACCTCGCCGCAGAGGCCGCCAGTGCCATCGCGCAAATGGAAAACGAAATGTCCATCCGCGTGGAAACCCTGCGACGGCTCGACCAGAAAGTGCTACGCTTGCGCACCAGTATCCAAACAGGCCATCGCCGGATTATTGACCTCAAACAGGGCGCTATCCAAGCCCGCGCAGTGCGCCGCGAACAAGATATCCAAATGCGTATGGGGCCAGCATCCAACGGCGGACACGTCGCGGAAGCAGAGGACCTTATTGCCCGTGTCTTGGGGCGCGACGACCCTTTTGAGCACAGTGAAATTCTGTCAGAAATCAACAACGACCTGTCGCACGGATCGATCACCGACCGGATGTCCGACGCAGGTTTTGGTGATGCATCGCGTGCCACTGCACAATCTGTCCTTGAACGTTTGAAATCAGCAAAATAACCAAAACTTTGGAGTAAAAATAATGAACGCTACAAAATCAGACAACACCCTCATCATGTTCTTTAACGGCTTCGCCGTTCTGGTGGCCTACGGGATGCTCGCGCTCTCCCTCTACATGTCGCCCGACGTGCCGCTCTCGACCAAAGGCTACTGGGGGATCGGTATCCTGCTTTTGACCCTCGCATTGGTCAACTTCGTGAAATACCGTTTTGATGACCGCCTCTCCGAAGACCGCATCCAGCGCCTCGAAGATGCGCGCAATGAAAAGCTGCTGTCAGACTATGTGAATGACAACGACGCTTAAACCAAACAGCGGCAGGATGGATTAAAACCCATCCGGCCTACTTCCAAATCTCCATTTCCCAGCTAAGGTCAATGCATGAATATCCTTCGCTCCTTTGCAGCCCGCATCACAGGCCATTGTATCCGCCTGTTTGCCCGGGCCATCACTGCCGTGCGCGCGGATTGGCAGGGGATTGAACCCATTCCACGCCAGCGTGTCTATTATGCCAACCACACATCCAACGGCGACATGCCGATGATCTGGTCGGTTCTGCCCCCTGCCCTGCGCCGCGAAGTGCGCCCCGTCGCCGCCGCCGATTACTGGCTCAAAAACAAGCTTCGCGCGTTCATAGGACCAGAAGTCTTTCATTGCGTGCTCATCGACCGACGGCCCGAAGTTGACGACAAACCGATGGATAAAATCCTCGAGGCTCTCGACCAAGGTTCCTCGCTAATCATCTTCCCCGAAGGCAACCGGAATATGGGTGACGATGACCTGCTGCCCTTTAAGGCGGGGCTCTATAACATGGGACTCGCGCGCCCAGACGTGGACTTAGTGCCCACGTGGGTCGCCAACCTGAACACTATCATGCCCAAAGGAGAGATCATCCCGCTTCCGCTGATCTGCACCGTGACCTTCGGCGCGCCGATCCATGTGCAGACCGATGAAACCAAAGACAGGTTCCTCGCTCGCGCAGCCAAGGCGCTATCGGACCTCAAGCCCGAGGTAAGCGCATGACCGAAACCACCGCCGATATCATTTGGCTTACGATCGGGGCCTTTGTCATCCTGATCGGGCTCACTTTTCTGGGCGAAGTCCTTCGCGCACGCCAAGACCCCGACACACAAAATCCAGTGCTAGAAACCTACATGACACGCGTGCAAAGCTGGTGGGGCATGGTCGCCCTGATCGGGGTTGCCATGCTTTTGGGCAAAGTCGGGGTCATCATCCTGTTTGCCTTCGCTTCCTTTGCAGCCCTGCGCGAATTCCTGACGCTCACTACCAAGGCACAGGCCGATCACATGTCGCTAGCACTCGCGTTTTTCGTCGTGCTACCGCTACAATATATTTTTGTGGCAATGGATTGGACAGGACTCTATTCAATTTTTATTCCCACCTACGCATTCCTGCTACTCCCCATTGTTTCGGCCCTTCGCGGCAACACAAACAAGTTTCTGATCCGCGTCGCAGAAACCCAATGGGGGCTGATGATCACCGTCTATTGCGTCAGTCAGGTGCCTGCTTTGATCAACCTCGACATTGCTGGTTACGGCGACCGCTCGATCCTGCTGGTGACGTTTCTGGTAATGGTCGTGCAACTCGGCGATCTGCTGGAATACTTCTTTGGACGGCGCTTCGGGCGCACCAAAATCGCCGCTGGGCTCTCTCCCAAAACATGGGAAGGGGTCGCTTGCGGTGTTGGCTCTGCGATGCTGATCGGCGCATTGATCAGCTGGATCACACCTTTTGGCGTTCTCGGCGCTGCGGCAATGGCGGGCGCTGCCTCCATCGTCGGGATGTTCGGCAACATCGTGTTTGCCGCAATCAAACGCGACCGTGGCGTCAAGGACTGGTCCCACTTAATCCCTGGCCAAGGCGGATTTGTCGACCAGCTTGACAGCGTGGTCTTCGCCGCTCCGATTTTTTACCACCTAACCAAGTTTTACTGGGCGGTCTAACTTCCAGTCGCTGTCATCAGCATACCAAAACGCTGCTCCCTGACCGCGTCGCGCGAGGTCCATAGACCACACCTCATTGCGGCTATTAGGTCCCTCATGCCGCTCAACTTGTCTCGTTTGGGACGCAACATCGACGCTATCCGCATGCCAACTCCGGCACGCTGTGCATTCGATGATCCAATTGCAGGGCCAGCGATGCCCCCGCACGTCGCGTAGATGCCGACACAAAACGCCTAATCATGGCAACCGATCCGCCCGCCTTCACCTGTTTCACTACGGTGTGCGGCCATCAACAAACATCGCCTCCGCTGGCTTGCCGAAAAACGCCCCGTTTAAACATTACTCATTTCAACGAAGCGTCGAGTGACAAATCCGGTCATGGACGGTCCGGCAAGTTGATGCAAATCAAAGCGACCGTCCTTTCAAACAGCTAAATCTACCCAAGCTGGCGATGAAAGAACGGATACATGATCAGATTAATGCAGACAAATTGGGTCGATTGGATACGCGCGGTGATAGTCATTGTCGCGGCCTTGACCATTCTTGTCTCTGCCTCGGCAATGTTGCTAAAAGCGGCTCCTCATGACCTGCCCGCGCAGGTCGCCACGGTGTCAGCAGCAGATGGCGACTTTACTGACGATGGTTACGCTCGCCCTGCGCCCGATACCGACTGCCATGTCGCACAAAACTGTATGCCGATAATTATGCCAGACAATCATTTGGCTCTAACGCCTGTCAATAGTGTGCGCGCGCTCCCGCAGATCATGCGCAATCTACCCTCCCAAGGAAAATACCAGCGATTCCATCCACCTCGCGTCCTTTCACAAGTCTGATCGCAGGCATCGGCCTCTCGATGCCGCTGAAAAACCTAGTGAAAAGGAGCGAGACATGTTCGCTGACCCAAAAAAACCGAAAACCAACTGCTCGCGTCGCGATGCCGAGGCAAAGCTCATTGATTGTCGCAACAAGTTCTTGGGGTATCTTCGCAAACGCCTGAATTCTCCGCACGACGCCGAGGACGTGTTTCAGAATTTCTGCGTAAAAGTGCTACGCCATCACGGTTCGATCAAAAGCGGTGAGAGGTTAGATGCATGGCTGGCGATCACCTTGCGACACACCCTAACCGATCACTATCGGCGTCGGGCAACCCGAATCCGGGGGGCCGAAGCCTACGCTATCGAAGCCAAAATTTTGGCGCCCGAAAAAGACGAAATCGACGAGCCAGCCTGCAGTTGCGTTACTGAAGCGATGCAACAACTGGACCCTGCGCAGGCAAAATTACTGACGCGTCTTGATTTGCAAGACCATCCACGCATTACGGTCGCAACCGAATTGGGTATTAGCCTGAATGCATTGGGCGTGCGGGTGCATCGGATTAGAGCCAAGTTAAAGAAACAGATCGCCGAATTCTGTCCGGTCTGCGGCGACGGCCGATTTAAGCAATGCGACTGTGATCATTCTGGGGGCATCCCGTCCTTGCCAATCCAGCACCCGACTGAACTTGCAGCCAAATTGTAAAGCTCGGTGAATGCCGTCTTGAGGTTGAAACCGCGCGGAATACCAGATCGGGTTCGGAGCTTGCGCCTATCACGATAGTAGCAGCCCTCCGAAAAGCCTTCCAAAAACCTTCACCTCCGACTGTCGGTAATGTCTGCACAACCCATGCGTCTAAACGTCATAGAAGCTAAAATTTTACGCAAGTTTAAATCATGCCCGATGGGCCATGGAAAACAAGGAGCCCCATTGTGACCCTCTGCCACCCCGCACACACGGGCACTTCGCGCGCCTCTTATTATAGCTGGGGCTAACCCACGACCTTCGCAATCCACTTCATTGGCGCAGGCTAAATGCCGAGCCAGCAAATCCACAATCGAATCAAAGGAACAAACCAAATGCTTAGAACACTCACAACCGCAACCGCAGCTTTGCTGCTTACGACCGCAATCGCCGCCGCTCAGTCAGTCGTGTTTGTGCCAGAAGGCAGTGCGGACTCTGTGCGCATGGTCAATGCGCAGACAGGTGAAACTATCAACCGGATCACCGGGATAGAGGCGGTTCACGGCCTCTCTGGCGCACCGGGTGTGCCGTATCTGGTCGCTGGCAGCTATGCTGAAACCGACCGCGCAGCGATCGCCGAGTTGGCCCAACCAGAAGGTGTCTCCGAAGATGAGCACGCTGCACACCACGTAAAATCGGACGACAAACCAATTGGGCCGTCCGATGCCGGCATCAGCATTCTCAGCGTTCTGGATGCGACATCCGGCGAGATCATTCGCCGCATCGAAGTGCCTGGAGCAGTGCACCATACTGCTGTTTCGCCAGACGGCCGCTTTGCAGTGGCGACCCATCCCTCCGGTGATGGCATTTCAATAATCGACCTAAAAAACTTCAAGCTGATTGCCTTCGTGCCGACAGGCAGCATGCCCAATTACGCCGCCTTTGGGTCTGATCCAAATATTGTTTACGTCTCAAATACTGGTAACGGAACAATCAGCGAAATCGATCTTGAGCGCGGGATCGTCCGGCGCAACATGGTGTTGGGCGACGCGCCCGAACATATCGTCATCGATCCTGATAAAGGTGTGCTTTACGCGGCCGATGCCGCTGAGGGCAACGTGATCGAGCTGTCGTTGAACGACGGGGCTGTCACACGCAGCTTTGCAATTGGCGGCGAATTGCATGGCCTCGATATGTCAGATGATCGCACAACTTTATTCATTGCCGGTCGGGGCGAAGACAAGATCGCGGCCGTCGCGGTTGCAACTGGGGCTGTCACCATTTCCTCCCTTGCACCAGAGCCATATCACCTGACCAACGTCCCTGGCACCGGCAGACTGTATGTCTCATCGCGGGCGGAGCCGACCGTCTGGATCCTTGATCAGGCAACACTGGCCACCATCAGCAATTTCGAGGTCGACGGAGAAGCGCATCAAATGGTGGCACTCCCCTAAAAACCTTTGGGTGACGGCATTTTGCACAAAATGCCGTCACCCCCCCAAGGCCAACCTCATGATGCCACACACCAACAGGCAAAAATACAGTCCTGCCGATATCGCACCAACAAACATGACGGGAAAAACAATGCGTTATACAATTTATCCCATGACAAATAGCGCCACTTCGACCGACCCCGATATTGGCGACCTGCAACAGATCAACGCGCAATGGCGCGACCCGTGGTCCGCATTCGACCGATCAACAACTGACTACGAATTCGGAAAGGCGGTTTGACGATGGGACCTACCAAGCCTGCGAAAACGCGCGCACCATCCACACCGGTCGCGGCGAAACCAGCAGATAGTCTGCCTCAACGTGCGACCCGCGACGCGCAGTCAGCGACGGTGACAGAAATTGTTCTACTAGGTGGTTTAGGCGACGTTGGAATGCGTCTGGTGCGGATGCTGCTGGAGTATACCAACGCCGATGTCACAACGGTTTCACGACGCTCGACAACCGCATCAAGTCAACACAACACGCGTTTGCACCATGTTGCCCGTGATCTTTCAGGCAGCGCAACTCTCGAAACATCAGTTGGCGCCATAACCGTCAACCTGACCGAAGCCACCAATCCCGCTTTCGCAAAGCATATAGTCAAGTCCGACGGCTGGTTTTTGGAAACCTCGGCAACACCCAAATATCTGGACGCGATCAAGGCAGCGCTAGATGGGGAAGCGGGGCACGGCACTGCGATCCTATGCGTCGGGATGGCGCCGGGAATGACCAATTTGACGGCCGCAAATATCTTGGCCATAGCCCCATCGACGAGCCAGATCGATATTGGGGTCGAGATGGGGATGGGGCGCCACTATGGGGTGGCTGCCACCGAGTGGTTCTTGCAAACGGCCGGACGGTCCTATCCGGTCATGCTTGATCACACGTTGCATCAGATTGCGCCTGCCGAGCTGAAGCGCCGGTTTTCTTTTGGGATAGGCTGCCAGACTCGGCCTTCGGTTGGCTACGGGTTCGCTGAACAGACCTGGATTGCGGCAAAATCAGATCGCCGCCTGAAAACTGTGCGAAGCTTTGTCGCCCTCGATCCCGTGTGGATGACCCGCGGGCTTGCAATGTCGCTTGCCTTAGGGCTGGGACCAGCGATTTCACGCAACGCGCGCAAATTGGCCAAATGGTTGCAGCGTTTCCCTTCGGTCGGATCGACGCAATCGCGGCTAGTGGTCGAGGGTTTTGATGATGCGAACCAATTAACCGGCCAAATCCGCATCGCGACAGGTGATCAGGCCGAAGCAACGGCCGCAATGATCTTCGCAACGATAAAAAGCATTCTCAAGCGGCACGAACCATCAGATCGCAGGCTTACGACAATCACCGATCATCTGCACCTAAATGAGGCAATCGAAAATCTACAGCAGTTCCTGCCAGACACTAAACTTTCAGTCAAACTTGGCGACGGCATCCCAGATCAACACGTGTTGTCGAAATGATCTAACAGCTCAAACACGCGCTTCGAAAATCAGCGAATGTAACCGTGAAACCTAAACTGAAGTCCCTCAGGTGGATATGAAATCTCAGAGGTGCCGCCAAATTCCATCGCCAACATATCTTCCAGCATCGCTGACCCAAACCCTCGTTTATCTGGCACGGTAACCTTCGGGCCACCACTTTCAATCCATGAAATCGAAAGTTCAGTTTTATCCTGCCCCTGTATATCCCAGCGAACCGCCACCTTTCCGTGCTCATCAGACAGCGCGCCATACTTCAATGCGTTCGTCATAAGCTCATGAAACGCCATCGAAATACCTTTGAACTGACTGGAAGATAATAGCACTCTGGGTCCGTCGAACTCAAACCGGTTTGGGTCGTTCACTTGCGCCACCAGCGGGATCATAAGTTCGGAAATGTCTATGTCTTGCCAATAGTGCGCCGTCAGGGTGCTATGGGACGCCGCAACACTTTGCAGACGATCCATAAGCTTTTGCCGTGCATTCTGCAGCTCGGGCTCGCGAAGTGATTGGCGGACAAGCGCCGAAACGATCGCAAAGGTGTTCTTTACGCGATGATTTAGTTCTTGAACCATCACGGAAAGGCGCTTGTCATTTTGAATGCGTCGCGTGACATCGCGCAGGATTATCGAGTAGTCAGAGAACGCGAATGGGTCATGAGTATTCGTAATTTCTGTGACGGAAATATGGAAAAAATTCCCACGACTACTTTCCACTTCACAATAATATTCACCTTCTTGGCCAACGCGCTCTTTTGCCACTTGGAACCATCCCTCGCTCTGCGCATCAAGATCCAGAACCTCTTCAATATGCAGGCCTTCAACAGGCCGCACGGTTCCGCCAAAAAGCCGCTCCGCCGTCGCGTTCCACCGCTTTAATTGACCCTCCGCGCCGATCCTTACAATGCCGATCGTTGCGCATTTAACGATTGCCGCGAGCTCTTCTGATTCCGAACGCGCCGCACGCAGCGTCTTCTCAAACCGTTGGCGTTCGGTCGCGTCGAAAAATACAAAATCGATACGCTCGATGTCACCGCCCGCGGTTTCGCGAATTTTTGCATTCATCAAAACAGCAAGACTGTTCTCGCAATCGCGCATAGCGAGCTGGCAGGAAATTTCGCTTACGAATTTCTGTATCCACAACATCGGTGAAATTTGCGCATCAAAATACATGGCGCTTGGCTTATCAAAAATGTCTTGAATCGACAGCTCAGAGGGCACGTGTCCGTCACCATATCCCAACCATCGCGCCAAGGTCTCATTCACATAGATAACCTTGCCGGCCACATCGGTGGATAGAAAACCGCAAGGTGCATCACCAATCACCTCATGGCTAAACGCGGCAAGAGCTGATGTTTGAGGCGACAACTCAGGCCACCGATATCAAAAATTCACGGATCGCCGTGGTTGTCTTGGACGGCTCTGAAAGATGCGGACAATGGCCGGTCGCATCAATGATATTAAGCTGGGCAGCCTTCATGTTTTTAGACAACCAATCACCGACACTCACGGGTGCAAGGCTATCATTTGAACATTGGATAATTGTCGCCCTTGTTGCCACCTTCTTCATATCCTCACGATGATCCGATAGGAACGTGACGCGACCAAAGTGCTTTGCAATTTCGGGTTCTGTTCGACAGAAACTTTTCGACAGCTCTTGCGAAACCTGTCCCCCCGCCCCGTCACCACCGATAATCGGCGTGACTTGACTGGTCCACCCATAGAAATTTTGATCCATAAGTTCGACCAGTCCGTCCAAGGTTGCACGGTCAAACCCGCCAACATACGCCGCATCGTTCATGAAAAACGGCGAGGGTGCGACCAGTGCAAGCCCCTGAATGCGTTCAGGAATGATGATCGACGCTAGGCAGGCAATTGTTGCACCGACAGAATGGCCTACAAGCACGCAATTCTTCACATCCAGGTGCGCAAGTATCTCCGCCAAATCTTGCGCATGACGGTGAAGTGTGCGGTAGGCGCGGAAATCGTAAGCGTTCAGGTCTGATTGGCCCATGCCCGTCAAATCGTAATACACGATCCGGTAATCGCCCTCGAACGCAGGCGCCACAAAACGCCACATATTTTGGTCACATCCGTACCCATGCACAAACACCAAGGTGCGGTCACCCTGCCCCACTACTTTGACATTGTTGCGTTGTAAAATATCCATCGCAATACCTGCTCTCTCGGAAGGATCATCACACTACTGAATGCTATCTCGTTGCCGTCCGCCCAACTTACAAGTTTCACTTAACCCATAGCAAGTGTGAACGGCTCAACAACATTGCAACAAACCGACCTCGATTTAACTCCACATAACGATCAACGGGAACCTTCGGCCCCTGTCTGCGTTAATACCTAGCAGACGTGGCCACATATTTTCGGAGATCACTGACATGAAGCACGCAAAATTTACGCTTAAGGACGCGTTGCATGATCCAAGCAACTATTACGCCGTACCAAACGACGTCTCGAACGATCCCGACTTTTCGGTCGAGCAAAAACGGGAAATCTTGAACGCCTGGAAGCTGAATGAAGAGGCTTTATTGCGCGCTGAAGATGAGGGCTTGGACGGCGGCGAAAGACCTCATCTGCAACTCGTCATCGCAGAACTGCAGCGACTGACTTAGCCGCCACAATCAAACGTTGCGAGTTGAAAACATCTTCATAAGTACACTGTTCAAATCCGGACCGTAGACCGGTTTCCTGATTAGGGCATCGTCATGGTGAATAAAAGCAATCTGTGTTCGATCATACGCCGTCATGAAAACCAGCGGGATATTTCGCGCACGAAGAATGTCCGCAATAGGCTCCGATGTCGTTCCCCGACCAAGATTGATATCCAGCAAAGCCACGTCAATCTCGGCTGCCATTGCTTTTTCTTTGCCGTCCTCTAGTCGCAAGCTTGGACCAACAACGTCGAATCCAAAATCTCGCAAGGTCTCTGCCATCTCAAAAGCAACAAGAACCTCGTCTTCCACAAGGAATACTTTGGGCGGAATTGCCGGACCATTTTTCATGGGTCAATCCAGTTTTAACTCAAAGTGCCACGCATATCCCGAGACGTCATACGACATCAAAACCTCCCCACCGGTTTCCATTGCAAGAGCCGTTTCAATTATAAACGATCCAAATCCCTTTTCAGCCGGAACGACCACATCGGGGCCATTTTTCTCCCGCCAATCAACGGACAGTTTAGGTTGCCCGTCTTGGTCTTTCAATTCCCACTTAACCTCAATTCTGCCACCATCTGCCGATAATGATCCATATTTCACAGCGTTAGTTGAAAGCTCATAGAACGCCATCGATAAGGCCAATGCCTGTCGGGAAGGAAGATTAACTTTCGGGCCGTTAAACTCAATTCGTTCCCCGCCAATGTTTCCCACGATATCCTGAATGATTTGAGCCAGATCCGCCTGCTCCCACTCTGACCCTACCAGCTTTGCATGCGCCTTTGCATATGCATCCAATCGCGCTTCAATCGTTTCGCGCGCCCCGCGCGGTAGCCCCTCTTTCCGGAGCGACATACTCACAATCGATTTCACCACACTGAACGCATTTTTGACCCTGTGGTTCAATTCGGCAATCAGAATTTCCTGTTGCTCTGCAAGTTGGTGTTCACGGTCAACATCAACCAACGCAAGAACTGCACCGATCCGTTCACCCTGATTATCCACTACGGGTTGTCCAATGATCCGCATCCAGAATTTACTATTGTCGCCACGTTGATAGTTCACATCAATTTCCGAATAATTAGCGCCCTCGGCAATGACCTTCGCTAAGGGATATTCTTGGCTTTCTACACGGCGACCATCCTGATGATAGGAAATCCATTCGCCGTAGGCGTCGGGTCCATCAGAGTTCAATATCGGATGGCGGACCATCCTTTCGACAACCGAATTACCCATTATAATCCGGCCTTTACCATCAGATAGTATGGCACCAACGGGAATAATTTCGAACATCGCTTCAAAAAAATTAAGACGATCAGATGCCTGCCCCGCCAACTCCGCATCCCTCTGCCGATCACCTGACATTTCAGTCAAGCGATTCTGCAAGCGAATGATCTCTTGGCGAAGTTCGGCATTAATTGAATCAGGCATTTCATTTCCCAGGATAGCGCGACACCAAAATCGAACCTAATTGTATTAGGTCAGAAAACCAGCGATTAATGCAAGAGCCGTATCCAGTGCAAGACCATCGCACAAAAAACCGCCCCAATTAAGGGGCGGCATTAAGGTGTCTTAGGTAAACAAAGCAATCAGTATGATAATCCAGATTGGTACACCCAACAGCCAGAGAAAAATTGATTTCATTGTATTCCCTTTCTATGCCCAGCGGCCAAAGCGACCAAACGCCCGGCCCTCATCACGGTGCTGACCACCCATTCCAGCGGCCCAATACGCACCAGCACCGGCAACCAGCAGTGAAGCGGCAAGCAGGAATGCGGACACAATCGCGGCCTTGCGGGCAGCCTCCGCCGCAGCCTTAAGCTCGGCTTCGTTCGTCGCGATCACATCGGCCGCCTCTTGCGTTGTCATTGCCGCGTTGTCGACAGCGAGGCCAACCGTTGCAGACATATCCGCCGCTGCATTGACCACCGTGTCGGCGCCTGATCCGAGCAAAACAGCACCAATCAAAACCGCGACCGCCCAAACAGTAAGGCCGTGAATGCCGTCACGTACATGCACCTCGTCGCCAGACGCCTGATCAATACGCCGACGCATACGGCCGGTAATGTATCCACCAGCCATAAAACTTGAAATTGTGGTCCATAACATCCACAAACCAACCGCCAGCGCCGCTGCAAAAGCTGAGCCCTCACCCGCATACGGCGAGGCAAACGAAAGCCCCAATGCCGCGCCAAAGGTCGTAAATACAAACGCAATACTTGTGGCCACAGCCGCACCTGCAAGTATCGCCGCCCAATCAACATAGCTACCTTCATGCGAAAATGTAGGCGCTGAAGCGTGAGTCAGTGTTTCAGTTCGTTCTTTCATCTCATCTTCCTTCCAAAATATCCGCCAATGACCTTATCCAAGGCCGAGAAAAGACAAGATTGCCAATACCACGACCACCAATCCGACCAGATAAATTATTCCGTGCATACCAATTCTCCACTGCTGTTATTTCAAATAAGTGACGGAGCAAAACGCCCCGCATTTCCTTATCAAACAACTCGCGACACAAGACATGGTTCCGACGAATACCAAAATATCCGACGTTACTGGCTGAGAATTGGTTCGGAATTAGGGGTTAGGTGAGTGGGAAATTTGCCGTCACGATCAGGCCATCTTCATCAAAATTCATTTCAACGGATCCGCCTACGGCCTCGATTAAATCTTTGACGATCTTAGAGCCACCGTGCCGCGTCGGTTTGATAACCTTTGGGCCCTTTGATTCACGCCAACGCAGCGACAACGCATTGACGTCATCATCTGAATTTACATCCCAAGCAACATTAACCCGTCCGTCCACCGTGCCAAGTGCACCGTATTTGACCGAATTGGTCGCAAATTCGTGCAGGCCCAGCGCAATACAAGACAGTAAATATGTTGGCAGCTCTACGGTCGTTCCCTTTAGCTCGAACTGCTCTGCACCCTTTGGCGAATAGGCCAACAAGATAATGCGTCCGTCTTTGCGGTAATTAAGAATTTCAACTGTTTCAACGCGTTGACCCGAGATCGCATCTCTTACCGCCTTTATGCTTTCCGCTGATGTGTCGACACCTTGCAAAAATCGACAGTTTTGTCCGATCACCTCATCTTCAGTGTATCCGGTCAAATCCATAAATGCCTGATTTGCAAATACGATTGGGTTATCGAAAAGATTCGGATCCGAAATACAAAGTGGAATGCGCGCGTGCCAAACAGCTTCTGCAATTGCTTTGTCGTTTTTAAAGTCCCAACGGGCTTTGCCCTTCAACGTCATATTTTGCACCCCAATTTGTTTATACGCTATAGCATGAGATGCTGGCTGACCTGAATGCGATAGTATGACAAAAATTTGAATTGCGGTTTTAAATGTTTCCAAGTTGCGAATGCACATTTAGCTTAAGACGAATTTACAACGTTTGAAACGATCGACGGCAGCCGCATTTGGCTGCCGTCAAAGTTGTCATAGCTGAATATTGAACTTATTCTTCGTAGGCTGGCTGCGCTTCAAGTGCGGCCTGCGAACTGTCGATATAGACGCGAATGTCCTCGCCATCGTCAGAACGAATGATTGAAAGCTCACTCATTGGAACAGCGACTGGGCGCTCGCCCATGCCAAGGAAACCGCCGACATCAATAACCGCACGGTCAATTTCGCCATCGTCGGTTAGCAAAAGCTTGCTGATCTCGCCAACATCTTCGTCGCTAACACCATAGACCCGCGCGCCTGTCAGATTTTCCGATGTCAAATCAACAGAATCCGTAGCGACGTAGCCGTCACGCGACACTTTCGGTGCCATCATGCTATCCATGCCATCGCTTTCAGCGGCCTGCATGTCATCCATATCGTCTTTCTGCATGCCCCGCTGGTATGGCGCCGCATCTGTGATCCCGGCTTTGCTTGCGTTGATCACGACGAAATAATCATCTTCATCTTCGCCGTCGGAAACAAACCGAAGGTCGTCCATACTGACCGATACGTCTTTTTCGCCAAGACCGAGAAATCCACCCACGCCGATGACGACTGACTGTGCAGTTCCATCGCGCGTCAGAATAATCTCATTGATCTCACCAATGTCGTCCCACTCAGTTGTTTGGCCCGAGGTCACAGAAGCCGTGCCTTCGAGATCAGCCTCGGTCGCGTAGATACGCGCGCCCAGTAAGTCGGAGGCGTATAGGTCGTTTGTCACGTTAAATTGTGAGTCCAAAAACATTGCCGTGTGACCTTCGGCCATGGCGGATGTTCCAAAAACAATTGCGATCGCTGTAGTTGTCATAAAACGTTTCATGTCGTTCTCCTGAAGTGTCAGTTGCTTATGCAGATAGAACAATGCGGCGCTGAATTAGTTCCGTATTGTCTGACGTCAGCGCCTATGGGTCCAAATAGGGGAAATTGCTAA
>TARA_R110002051_G_scaffold292106_10_pt1 | contig 51010 bp, 52 predicted proteins | sample TARA_R110002051 | Tara Oceans TARA_R110002051 (sample SAMEA4397023) | marine metagenome | biome: Polar Biome; feature: [MES] marine water layer (ENVO:01000295) within the mesopelagic zone...; material: water (ENVO:00002006), including particulate matter (ENVO:01000060) such... | reverse complement strand
GTGACCCGCCGATGAAGGCGCGGTATTACCGCGCACATCTTGCGTGTAACGCTTGCTGCTGAATTAGATGTTTCTCGCTGGACCAGATTGAACCATGTCAAGTGGTCCCGGACAATGCTGGCCAGCTTCTCACCGAATATCGTTTCGAGGCGATAGAGCCTGCACCCTTTTCGGCACAGCAGCGGCTATAAGATATCCAATTAGCCTCTCAACAGAACGACGGGGAACAGCACCGATAGGTAAGCCCGTGAGGAGAAAATCTGAGCTGCGGTTCAGTCGGAATCCTGCGGAAAGTGCCGCGAGCAAGTTAGAAAGCAACGGTTGAACGTCAACGGGGACGAATGAGCATGATTTCACCAAAATTTGAGCGAAGAAGTGATTGAGAAAGAAAAACCTCCGCCACAGAGTATTGACTCAATCATCATTTGTCGTGATCTCAGACAAAATTGAGACTATTGTCAGCTCAACAAAACGAAACAACAATAGACGAAGATGCAGAGAAAGGGTGTTTCAGTAATGGAATTACAATATATTTAATACATTAAGGAAAAACTTATTGTAAATATTGAATATTGAATATATTTATATTATATAATTAAATTTATTGTGGAAATTCATTGATACATTGAGGCGCTATGAAAACATTAGAGGACTGGGAGTTAAAAGAAATTCTGGCATCACAAGGAATGCATGTCCCTAAAGAGACATTTAATCGCGCTAGAGAACTTTACAACAGTAATAATGGCGTAATATCTGGAGATGGCATAAACGAAAGAATCTCTAAAGCGATAGAAAATGCCCTCTCGAAAAAAACGGCCAATCATGACGATGAGCGCAATACTGAACCGACCCCAATTCCATCGAATTAAACTGAATATAATTTTTTAGAATAGACTGAGTATATACAAACTAACAGCAGGGAATTGAAGTAATATAGAAACACACCCCATCACTGTCATGATGATTGTTAGCCTGAAAACACGTTCATTTAAAAGCTCTTGCCGCTTTGCAGAATCTTGTTGTTGTCCAGACATCTCTTTTTGTTTTTCTAACATATTTGTTTGTATTTTTTCGTCTCTACTGATTCTTTCTTGTATGTTTTGAATCGATTGTAATATCTCTCGTGTTTGAGTAGCTTCAAGTGACATAATTGAGGAATCAACACGGCTACGCAAAGTTCTTATCCGCCCCCCTAAATCTTGAATAAATTTCAATGTAGGGAACAGTCGTCTCCGCAAAAATTCGTTGTATGGTTGCCACCCCTCGATTCTCTGAATGCGTAAATCTACAAGTCTAGTTTCGATCAAATTAGCATAATATGAACAGCGGGAAATTCTATAAGTAATACCGTCTTTGATTGTTCCAGCTCTAACGCCAGGAATATTTTTTAGATTGTCTAAATCATTTAAAAAATTCAATATTTCAAGAGGGTTATTTTTATTTTCTCGTGATTCTTTCATTATTCTATCTAGGCGCAGGCCCATTGCCTGAACCTCTCTGCCAACATTTCTGAGGGTATCTAAGTTCTTTAGCGCAGCTATTCTAGCGACGCCGAGCGTATTAATTCTCTCGACCAAGCGACCTACCTGATGGCTCTTAACGTCCTGATCAAAAAACAGAGTGTATAAGACAGGATTTGATTCGATATCCTCGTAGGATTTTTGGTTTTCGTCAGCTTTCCGGTGAGCGCCTAAAGTAGTTGCGTAAACAGCCTTCCCATCCAACATGCCGCACACGATAAATTCCCGATGGTCTCGACCTTTTTGAATGGCTCGAATCAATGGTTCGTAATTCGAAACAATTCTATTATTAGAATTGTCTCCGCCTTCTGTTAGGGTGTTAGGTACTGAAAGTGCCAAACCTCTAAAATCTGCCATTAACTGGCCTGGAAATTTCGTTATTCCACCATTATTACTGCAAATGCGTGAGGCAATAAGCTCCCATATTTCTTTATGTATTAAATGAGAAGATTTTTCTAAGGTTTCTGTTTTTGATGAAACTTGGCTTTTTTCCAGTTCATCCACCGCTTGAGATAAACGTTCAAGAGAAATCTCAGATAATTCTTTAGGCCATTTATAAATTTTTTCATTTTTATCAATGCCTGTATTTAACGACAAAATGACAGTCAATGATATGAATTCAAAATGTGATTCTGCTTTTACACGCCATACAAAACCTTCTCCAGGGGCTTTTAAATAAAGTGATTTTCTTGGTTTTCCAACCTCACGATCAAATTCTAAAAAAGTTAATGTGTTGACATCATCAGTCCCCGTAATCATTTTTTCCAGTAATCGCAAATGCGTATTAACTTTCTTACGCCAGCAATGATTCCTGTTGTTCTGCTCTTTGACCGTTTCAGCTGTTCTTATTTCCGGATCGGGCCATAGCGCAATGTGCCACACTATTGATGGACAAGCACAAGGTGGAGCGATTCTCCTGTGCATTTCATCCATTGCATCGTGATGCTCAGGCGGCACTTCAAAATAATTCATCATCCCCATGACGATCCCTGCCTTCTACTATTTTCATTTTCTAAGAATGATTGGTGATTATTAAATATATATTTACCATAAATAGCATATTTCGGTTTTTCAATAAGAATGTTTTCCGAAACAATGAGAGGTTAACATTGCTCCAAACAGCCCATTTCCCTCGCACTTACCCATCATCGTCAACCTCATCCGCGATCACGCCTTCCACAGTGTCCAGGTCACGCTGTACGGCTTTCAGTGCTTCGCCGATTTCCCAGAGTTTTGTGATTAGGGCATTGGCGGTTTCAGGTTTCATGGTGAGCTCCTTTCGGTTGGTTGGCGTGGCTCCGGCCATCCAGCCCGTGGCGGACGAAGGCGCGGGTTACGGTTAAGGGGGAAACGCGGCAACGTTGGGCAACAACGTCCAAAGTGGCGCGGCCCTCCGTGACTTGCCGATGCGCCGCCAGCACGCGGCAGCGGCTGAGTTTGTAGGGCCGTCCGATATGCCGTCCCTCGCGCTTGGCTTGGGCCATCTTCTCTTTCGTGCGGCGGGAGATCACGGCGCGCTCGTACTCGGCCCATGAGGCCGTGTCGATGTACCATTTGCGCCCCTCGGGCGTGCGGGTGTCGATGGCTTGCGTGAGGGACTGGAACGCGATCCCGCGCTGCATCAACTCATCCAGAAAAACAATCGCCTCGATGGTCGAGCGGAACGCCCGGTCAATCGCCCAAACCGTAAAGATATCGCCGGAGCGCAGGGCCGCCTTCGCCCGCTCCAGCCCCGGCCTCACTTTCGCCGTCGCCCGCACGGCCTCATCGACATACACCCGCGCGCATCCGGCAGTGCGCAAGGCGTGAACCTGCTGATCGGTTGTCTGGGAAGAGGTGGAAACCCGCGCATATCCAATACGTCTGGGGCCTTCGAGATCGACGCTCATAGCGGCCTCCCGAACCATTCAAAAGGGAACCCTTCTGAATAAATTTCAGGCGGCGCGCAGCGCGATGAGGCGTCTCCGAAGAATGGCAGAAATCCGCCATTCGGCAAGTTGAAAATCAATAAATTATAGCAATATGTAATCACAATCAAAATGGTTCCCTTATGAACACATATCATGTCTTCAACGCTATAAATAGTGCACAAGTCAAAAATTTGACAAAAGAAGCATATAAGTATATAAGTGAGTCCATTATTAGAATTTTGTTTCGAGATATTAAAACAATGTTATTGAACGGATTGACAGAAAAATTTGGAGGCATTAGCCAAGACCTTGGCTCAAAGGTGCGCGTTGCCGCTCTGGCACTGCCGTTGGTCTTTGGCGGAATGGCCGCAAATGACGCCATCGCGCAGGACAATCAGGTTGCTACCGCTGTGCCTGACGCTCAAAAATATAATGCCGTGTACGGAAGCGATGCTATGGACGATTATTCCAAAGATCCCGAGATACAAGGTATTGGGGTGTTTATTAATATGCAAGCGAACGCACCTGTGACCGGAGATCAGATCGGCCAGTGGATTCAGCGTCAGTTCGCCAGCATCAACTCACCGGTACCGGTGGATTACCGGGTAAACCAATCTCGCGGCACGGCCACGGATATAACTTTTTACACTCGCGGTTTTCCCTTAAAACTCAATGTAGGAGAATTAGAAACCAAGCTCATTGATGTTCTGAACCATCATCGGGACGTTTGGTTGCCTGAAACGGCTTCAGCCGAGACAAGTCCCGCAATAATTCGATAAACAGCTACACAATCGAATTTGGTTGATTGATGACGGTACGACCCCCCGCTAGATCAATATCCACTTGCGCGACGGCGCTCGCCTTCGCTTGCTCGTGGGCCGCTGCGACAAATTGTTCTTGTAGTTTGGGCAAAGAAGCGGTGAATGGCTGATCTGAAGAAGTTAAAGCGGCAAATGACTGCATGCCGCCATTATTTGACAAGGCGCCCCCCTCCCCTAGAACACTCGCTCCACCCATGACCGCAGAAAATGCCGATACATCGTTGGTTTTTGCTGTGTTTCCAGCATCATAGCGCACCTCCAGTGCGCCTACAACTTCCTGCTCGATCTCAATATCCAATTCATGCCGCCGCGCATCTCGGACGTCATCGATATCCTCATTCATAGTGATTTCTTGCCGCTCTTCTGCTGTTTGCGCGGCTGATAGCTTCGCTTTGACCTCGGCTCTGTCCGCCATATAGCCCGCTCGGGCGTTCCATCGATCTTCGAACTTGTCGAATTCCGCTTGAGTAATCTCGCCAGAGGCGAGTTTCTCACGCATTATGCGCATTTCCTCGCGGGCACGCTCTTCGGGGTCTTCAATATCATCCAAATAGGCCACTTCATCTGGCGATAAATGCTTGATCAGAATGTCATCGATCTCAATATCCAGCGCAGCAATCTCGGCATCGAGTTGCTGCAGCATCGCCAAATAAATCGCCGTTTCGGCGCGCTCTTTGCGGGCTTTCTCGGCGCGTTTCTGTGCTTGTTCGGCGGCGGCGTTGTTATACATGCCCTCGCGCGCACGACCAGCCAGGACGCCAGCACGATCTGCCTCGCGCTCTGCCCCATCGGCTTCGCTTAACGCGCGAAGGGCGGCATTGCGGCGCTCCTGTTCCGTCGGCGCATCAATCCGCTTGTCATCGAAAGTATCCGTAAGGGCATTGGCGGGGTTTGCCCGGTATTGCGCCGGAACTTTTTCCCGTTTCTCTTCTATTTCAGATATCCTGAAAACCATTCCTGCCCCGTTACACGTCTTAAGCTCTTATTTGATTATATTTTATATATTCATAGTTAATATAGTATTTACATAATACAAAATGGACGCTTTTATTTATTTCATAATCTGCATACAGAATAGCAGCTAAGTATTTAGAACAATTGAATTTTCGATACATATTTAATAAAATCCAATCTATTTAGAATTGGCGTGCTTGATATCGTATTTTTGGATGGGAAGTGATAGTATTAGCGTAATGAATGAACGTAATTTTAAGTATGATAATGCGATAAGAAAGTCACAGTTCGGCAGCATCTCTCGACTTTCTGAATATTTGAATTTGTCTTACCGCAACGTCGAAAGCTACGCCCTGCTAGAGCGCCGCCCGGTAGACCGGAACGGTGTGGTCAAATACGACGTTGCCGCTATTTGCCAGGCCTTGGAATGCGATCTAGACGACCTGTTCCCAGAGAACTTTGTTGATAGACCTTACCGGTTTCGAGAGAGCTACGCAGACGGCTACGGGCAGCGCGCGAAAAAGGTGCCGGTTAAGCGCCATTTCCCTGAACGAGACCTGACGCCCGTTCAGGCGGACGTCATTATTAAAGCGCTCGCTTTCTCCCGCCAGGTCGAGGCGGACATTGCGCACGAATTTGCACTCAAAATTATCCAGCGCCTAAAGCCGGAGCATTACGCAGCTATCGAGGCGAAGCTCCTATCTCCCGAGCGTGCGAGCGAAGATGTGCCGGAGAAGCAATATGAGGCAGCGCTAAAGGCGCTTAGCTCTCCTGCCAACCTCCGAGTGCTCCAGCGCCTCAAAGGGCGAGACACTTTGGATGCGCCGCCGCGCAAGGCGGCGAAGACGCTGCAGCGGGAGAATGATCTCAAGGAGATACAGCGCTATTTCGAGGCCGGATTGCTTCCGGGTGATGCCTTCATTGATGCGCCCGACGTTCCGCCGGGCCTTAACCCGCGCGTGGTCACGCAGTGGATGGGTAAGAAACGCCCGAAGATCGCGGAGGATCATCTGGCCTACATACTGGAGCGCTGCCGCGCATTGGCTCAAGTGGAGTGAGGTGCCGGGACTACGTGCCGGAAATTTGCGTGGGCACGTCCATGCTCTCATGTAAAACCCGAACGATCAGGATATCGCCGCCCTGAACGATATAGACGATCAGATGCTTTTCGTAAGGGTGAATGCGGACAGGCGGATCGAACTCGGTGCGCTCGGCGGCGAGCAAGGGGTTTTCTGCAAGACGCTCGAAGCGTGTTTGCATGCCGGATAGATACGCGCGGCGCTGCTCCTTACCCCATTGCTTCTGGGTATAGAGGCCGATGTCCCGGATATCGCTCTGCGCCTTTTTACTGACGCGGTAGCTCGGCATTAGCGCTCATCCAGTTCCGACTGGATGGCCTCCACGCTGAAATCGTCCGCAACGCCGCTTTCCAGCCCCTCGGTGATCGCGGTCTGTAGCTGGGCAATCTGCGCCGTGCGTTCCTGATCGCGCCGGATCAAGTCGCGCACATAGTCGCTCGCGTTGCTGTAACGGCCCGTCCGGGCCTGCGCCTCAACCCAATGCTTCATCGGGTCTGGCAGTGATACGTTCATTGTCGCCATGTCATCCTCCATATGTTTAGAATGACATATATTGGCAATCTTTGTCAATTTTGAACATCTCAAAGCGGCCCTGCTATTTCAGAAATGCCTCACCCATATTCACCTTACGCTTCGGTTGGTGCAAACTTTGGAAAAACCTGATTTTACGGACGGTCAATGAGCGAAATCGCATCGATATTGCAGAACCTAAAAAGCACTCCAGAACTGCACGCATTCGTGCATGCAGAGTTGCAGCAGGTTGTCACTTTCGAAGATCCAAGTGGCCTGCGATGGAACCCTCACAAGATCGCGGCGGAAATCGCTAAAACCCATGAACTGCCCACAGTTGTGAGTGACGATACGATCGCCCGGTTCTTGAGAGGCAAAAAAATCAACAAGACATCACTGTCCGCGATAGCTGGTTTCCTTCTTATCTTCGATTTCATCACACCCACCGACCTGGAGGGGTTCGCTAATCCAGGTTATGTCCGCGCAGCATCGGCCCTGTCTCAGATGTTTGAGGGGCACACCGATAGAGAACTCGCCAACGCCGTTGCCGGGGTTTACGCAGACTACCGAATGGTAGGGCGTGCAAGGCTTCTCGAAAACGTCGTGACGCTATCCAGCCCAAATGTCAGTTCAGGCGTATCGGCCCACATTCGGCGGGCGTTGATCCGACTGAATGACCCGGAGTTCTTTTTGAGCGAAACAGGGAATCTCGATCCTGCTTCATTTCGGATGATTCCCGGATTGCTCCGTGAGTCAGATGATGAAATGGAAGCTACAACCACTGCTTCCGGAATAGCTGTCACGGCTACCCGCTTATTCACAGTCCTTTTTGGAGGTCCGGATCCTGCCCTGCATGAAACACTCACGGTAAGCGAGGTGCATTTCCTAGGCGCTTGCGTCACTGGCCTGCGCGCCATCCGATCAACAGATTGGATACGAGTACCGGACGGTATGCTTGCCGCTTCCGACACACCTCACTCGGAGCTGACAGCAATGCGGTCCTGGCTCTCGGCACTTGAACTTTACCCACAAGAAAGAGAGGTTCAAAAGCTGCCAAAAATTGCCGGATTTGATCGCGACCCGCAAAATGCTCCCAGGAGACGAACCAGACTCAATTTTCAGAGTCCGGCAGCATTAGAAATGGACGAAAAAGAAAAACAGAACCTAGTCGGCGAAGAGCTGGAAATGGAGATTGAGGCAGCGCTCAAGGTCTGCTCCAATCCGACGGAGCGCCTCGTTCTGGCGATAGACCTTTTGCGTGCCGATCATGCCACACAGGCAGTAAACAACGGCGCGGATATCAACGCTCTTCATCCTAAAACAAAAGTTCCCTTGCTGCATGCTGCTGCGTCCCTGGGGATGCGGGGACCAGTCCGGGCTATGCTTGCGCGAGACGACTGCGACCTGACTGTCCGTGACGTCCATGGCCGATTGGCCAGCACCTGCGCCAATAACTCTGCCGAAGACTTTGAATTGGCTGCCGAACTTGCAGAGGCGCAGACCGCGCAATTCCGAGCAAAGGGTATAGATCCGCGTAGCCCCAATGTTCCAGGGTATGGAAGCTATATCTTGAGCAGAGACAACGAATAAATGAATTGCACGGCTCACTAGGGCGACAGGCGGGTACAAAATGCCCCGCCGAAGTCCGAAGTCATGTGTATCTTCCTGGATATGGCCGGAAACCTTCTTGCCGGTCAAACCGCTTCTCGGATACGGTTTACAATGGCCGCAATCACGCGGCGGGCTTGACCAACCTCAAATTCTGGATCTATCCCCCTAGTTATCGAGCGAAGCCGATATGGAAGATGCAGTCCCGACTGACCTGCCCATTTTCGACTACACCAAGCTCTCAGATCCGGAAATTCTGAGCTTATATCGCCGGGTCATGTCCGTGAGTGAAGAAACGGCGACAGCCATAACAAAAGGCTATAACCGGTCGATGCCCATTGCGGCATATTTCGTCGATGAGGAAATTTTTCAGGCTTCCGCCGGAATAGAAGATGACCGGTATCTGGTTCTGTTCTCAAGGCCGGTGCCAATTTTGGTCCGCATCTTGTTTGACAAAATTTTAGCTCATTCAACGCTCATGCCTTGGCTGCCCGCCGATTTAGAAGCCGAAGGTGCGTCCAATTACGAAGTGCCATTCATTATCGACCCCCTTAATTTTTCCAGAACGGAAAACTGGGGAATCCGGCTCAGCCCTGCACGGACCTTTGCCGCCGGAACCCTTGCGGATATTTGCTTGTGCTTCATCACCCTGCATGAATTTGGTCACATTATCTGCGGCCATGGAGAGGGGGTATCCCACTACTACGGTCGCAATCACTTTTTGGAGTTTTCCGCCTCTTTGCCCCGGTCGAAGTTGGAGACAGAACGTGATCGGGCGTGGGAGTTCGATGCTGACGTGGTCGCGGCAACATTCATGATCCAGTTCATTGTCGAGCTTGCGGCAGATGTCGACAAGAACCCTCGTACGAGGCAGTTCCTCGGCGAGGTGGGAGATAGATACGCACAGGCTTTGTCTCTGGCTGTGGCTGGGCTTTTTGCACTGTTCAGCTACTTGCAAGGAATGCGCCGCGATCTTGGTCTCTTTAGCGGGCATCCCCACCCCATGGTTCGAGCGCAATATATTAAAGACCTTCTGGCCGTTGCTGCTCGGGATCGGTTTGCGTTCGATGAAGATCTGTTTCTCCGGCTCCTAGATGAGCGTTTGGATGAAATGATGATTGCATTGCAGGACAACGGTCTTTTTGATGCTTCCGTATTCACGGAAGACTATTCGGCTGAAATCAATCGGCAGGTGCATGAAATGAAAGAGCTCCAGACAAAATATCGCCCTTCCTGCTCTCAATGGTGTTTGTTTTCCTGGGAGTAACGTCATGAGATCAAGACGAGGATGGGTATAAGCGTGGGCCGTTTCGTACTTGACGAAAACAGCCTGGAAATTTGCATGGCGTTGGCGGAGGCAACCGGACTTCCCTTCAACAAACGAGCAATAGAGCGCAATGCTGGACAACTGAGCACACTCTATGTCGACGACATTAAAGCCGCGCTTGCGCCCAGATTCGCGGATGTCCGTGTCGCCGAGTTTTCACAGCTGAAAATCAACGCATATTCAAGCGAGTCTCAAATATCTTCTCGTCCCTTCGTTCATGTGGACCAATTGTTTGAGATATGGGTCCACCTCCTGATCCATCTGTGGTCGATCCGGGCGATCCATGTGCTGACAGGTTCAAACTTGGAAGGGTTCAACAAACTCGTGATTTGGTCGCTCGATATTCGAGACGAACCGGCCACTTACAAGGAAGTTCGGGACGAAATGCTTCACGTATTCGCACAATATGGCGAAGCACTTCGTTTTGCGCACGATCTAACTGTCGGCTCTATGTCTTTCATAATTTGTCACGAGCTTGCCCATCACGAGCTCGACCACTTCAACCAAGATCCGTCGCCTGACCTGGAACTCACAGCCGATGAACTTGGCTACGCGATCATGAAAGAAGCGTTTGCAAATGCGGCCACGATGTCGACCATTCGCCCGCGCACTTTTTCCATGATCTGCCCTTGGATCATTCTGCAAATATTGGATATCTCGGAGCGTCGTCGCGCGCAGCGGCTTGGCTTAAAAGAGCGCGCTCGGCATTCGAGGCATCCTCTCACATCGGATCGGATCGAGAACGTTCTGACGCTAACCCAATTAGACCGAGACCCGGACGTGCTGCACTTCTTGAACGGGTATCAGGAAGCGGTGTCGAAAATCCGAAGCGATCTAGCGTTGGAGAGTATTGGATAGGTTGTGGAACGCGGATTTTCATCCTGTTCGAAAAACCTATCGCAATCCTTGGATCGTTGCAGCCGCCCAGACCTTCTTCACCAGCCCTATTCTTAGAGATGATGTAGACGCCCCTGCCAGCGAATGTCGGCACCAGATTATCTGATGTCCGAAGATGCGGAATCCGTGCGGAACCGTCCAGCAAGCCTCCGGTACTTCCTTCTCTCACAGGGACCTTGGTGTCTCGTTGAGCAGAAGGAAAAGAACCCATGTTCACGAAGAAAGTTAAGACCCACAACATCCGTGGTGCAGTCTACAAGACGGTGATCGACTGGGACGCTGTTTGGGGTGCGGTTTTTCTCAGCGTCATCGGTATCGGCATTCTGAGCTGGGTCTTCGGATAGAAGAGCATCAAAGCCCCCGGCGCCTTTCGCGTCGGGGGTTCTTCTTTCTCAGGAATGGGAGAATTCAATATGGCAGCCAATTTTCCGAACATCCCCAACCCGCAGGGCGGTGGGGGCAATGACGGGCCGCCGGGACAGAACGTGCTCGGCATCCTGCTCGCGGGATGCGCCGCGTTCTTCGTAACGCCCTACCTCTTCGAATGGATCGGGCCGTATGTGGAGCGGCTCGTCTATAATGCCTACGGCTCGCGCGAACTCGCGGCCATCATGTACTATGTCGGTTTCGTGCTTTGCGGCGGCGTGATCTACGCGGCGGCGCGGATGTTCTTCTGGTACGTACTAGCCGCGCTTGTCGCCTTCTTGGCGCAGCGCGCGGTCATGGGCTCCATGGCGTTCTAAGCCATGACCGCCTTTGTCGATAATTCCTTGCAGCCCTTCGGCTCGGCGCGCTTCTCCGGGCCGGAGGACGCAGCACGAGCGGGGCTGTTTACCCGTGAACCTCACGCGCTTTTGGTGGGGTTCATCGGCCATCAGCCGCTGTGGTATAGCGGGCTTGGCGGGCTGCTCACCATCGCAGGCCCCAGAGCAGGCAAGGGCAAAGACCTACTTCTCTACAATATCTGTCAGGGCATCCATGCCCCGACCATGATTATCCTCGACATAAAAGGTGGGGAACTGGCTGCGATTTCGCGGGGGCAAACATCGGACCGCAAATTCTGCATCTATTGGAACCCGCTTAAACAGCACAACCTTCCCGCACACCGGATCAACCCGCTTGATTACATCTGTGCCGAGAATCCGTTCTTGGTCTCGGACACAAAGACCTTCCTAGAGAACGCCGTCCCCGATAGCGGCGCACCCCAGGGGCGCTTTTTCGAAGGTCGGGCCAGAGAACTCCTTGAAGGCGTGTGCCTGACCATTGTCAAATGTGACGACGTGCTGACCTATCCAGCGCTCTACCGCGCCATTAACCTGATGGTGCGCGGCGGCGAAGACTGGCTCGATTTCGCTTTCGAGATGTCCGAATCCGGCTTCGATATCGCCGAACGGGTTGAGGAAGAAATCGCGGCCTCGCGAAACGATTCCTCCGGAGGCTTCAAAGGCATCCTGGGCGAGATTACCTCGGCCTTCTCCTGCCTGTCCGACCCGATACTTCTGGACTCGGTCTCCCCGCCTTATGACTTTTCCTTTGCCGATCTGTGCCGCTCCGACCAGACCTATAACGTCTATCTGATGCCCGATGCGAATTTCGTAGAGGCATGGAGCGCAGTCATCAAATCCATGTTTGTCGCCGCGCAAGTTTACAAATCCCGCGCGCCGTCGGCCCCGCGCCAGACATGGGTAATGGATGAGCTCGGTCAACTCGGCGCGTTCCCCCTCGCGGTGAAGGCCTATACCAGAGACGCAGGCACCGGGATCCGCATATGGGGCGTGTTCCAGTCCGTCATGCAGATGCGCGCCCTCGCGCCTAACGGAGATACGATCATTCCGGCCTCCGCCGCCTATCAAACATGGTTCGGCGTGCGCGACAGCGGAACGGCCAATCACCTTTCGGCCATGATCGGCACGGAGACGCTGAACTACGAAGACCGCCACGCAGCCGAGGCCGCGCACCACGCCCGCATGAACATGGTGCAAGCGGTTCTAAAAGGCCGTGACCCGTTTCAGGCGGCAACGGAATTGGCGCATCACGCACGGCTCGCGCAAATCCCGAAGACCATAGGCCGCCCTCTACGCACGCCTTCGGAGATACTGGGCATGCCCGGCGATAAGATGGTGGTCTTCGCCGATGGCCTCTCCCATCCCCTGTGGGCGGATCGGAAGGCGTACTACGAACAGCCGCAAATGGCTGGGCGTTATCACCCGAGCCCATTCTTCCCGCCCGACACCCATGTGCAGGTGATGACGCCGCGCGGACCGCAATGGCGTCCCGTGATCATCGAGCCTGTCCCGCGCCAATTCGCGCACTACCCGCAATACACCAACGGATATTGGAGCCGGATCACATGACCAGCTTTGCCAAAAACATATCCGCCACGCCCATCAAGGCCGAGCCTTCCCGGCATGAATTCGAGAATGCCACCGCGCCAAAGGCAGAGCCGCCAGCGCGCGGCTCGGAGATGATCGCACGCGACAAACCTCATCCCGCGCCGCGTCCCTCTCCAGAGATCGCGGGAGAGGTGGATAGAGCCACATTCAACGCCGCATGGAAGCGAGAGCAGCGCCGTGCGGCCTTCATCAAGGAGCGCACCGCCCCAGAAACCGGCGGACAGGTGCGCGTCTTCAACCGCCAGGTTCGCCGCTAGCCCACACAAAGGAGAGACGATCATGGAACGCAATAAAGACGATAACCGCCAGACTGAGCCCAAACAGCCTGCGGATGTCATACGTGATGGCAATCTCAAAGCCAGCATCTGGCGCAATGAAGGGGAAAGCGGGCCGTTCTACGCCACCAGCTTCGCCCGCACCTATCAGGACCGGGACGGCAACGCCCGCGACACAAACAGCTTTGTCGGCTCGGACCTCCTCAAGCTCTCAGAGCTTGCCCGAGCCGTATACACACGGACCAGCGAGCTACGCCACGAAGAGAAGCCCAACCGCGACGAACAGGAGCCCGCGCGCCGCGCTGAGTTTAAGCAGCAGCGAAGTGCGGAAGCTCAGGAAAAGAAGTCGCGCGACCAGCAACGATAGGAACATATTCCTCAATTTTTTCTTGCAATACGTGCATTAATCAGATACAAATGTTCTGCATTTGTTCTAGCGCAGAAAGAAAGAGGAGCGTGGAATGAGGTAACAAATTGAGAAGGAGATCGCCGCTATGGACGAGAACGACAAGAACATCATCAGCGTATTAAAACAGGCTAAAGCCCCAGCGATCACCGTCGATTATGACCTCTACGCCCACTTCCTGGATGACGCCGATCTGACCGAAGATCAGAAACGTGAATTCCTCCAAGCCATTTGGAACATCATCGTTGAATTTGTTTCGCTCGGCTTTGATGTTCACCCCGCGCAACAAATGCAAAATGACTGTGGACAACTTCCGAAAGCCAGCCTGAAAGCCACACTCACTAACTCCCATGCGATAAACTGTGAGGATCAAAAACTATCAGGCAATTTCGACAACGCTGCCGATCTAGCGACTAAGCAGCGTACGTAAGGAGTCCACTCATGAAAGCCATTTCCGAGAGTCGAAGCGAACCCAGACGGGCAGTGATCTATTGTCGTGTGTCGAGCAAGAAACAATCGAGCGAGGCCTCGGGGCTCGATTCCCAGGAGTACCGGTGCCGCCAATATGCCGTGGACAAAGGCTATAGCGTCGAGGCGGTGTTCCCTGACGACGTCTCGGGCGGTGGGGATTTCATGAACCGCACTGGCATGGTTGCCCTACTGCGCTATCTCGACCAGCAGGTTGGCAAAGAATATATCGTCATTTTTGACGACCTTAAGCGGTTCGCCAGAGAGACGGAATTCCATATCCGGCTGCGCCGCGAGCTGCAATTGCGCAACGCCTCGGTGGAATGTTTGAATTTCCGTTTTGAGGACACACCCGAAGGTACGTTCGTAGAGACAGTTTTCGCAGCGCAAGGCCAGCTTGAACGGGAGCAAAACGCTCGACAGGTTCGGCAGAAAATGCAGGCGCGGATCGAACAGGGTTTCTGGGTGTTCCGCGCGCCTGTTGGATATGTCTTCGAGAAGTCGAAACGCGGTGGGAAGGAATTGGTGCGGAACGAACCACTGGCGTCGATCATCCAAGAAGCTCTTGAGGGATACGCAACGGGTCGCTTCGCTTCTCAAATTGAGGTGGCACGCTTCCTAGAAACACAACCGGATTTTCCCAAGGACACGCCGAAAGGCGAGGTTCGGCAGCAGACGGTCGTCCGGCTCCTCAAGCAAGTTGTCTATGCCGGATACGTGGTCTGTGACCAATGGCATGTCTCGCTGCGCAAGGGGCAGCATCAGGGCCTTATCAGCCTCCAGACCTTCGAACGAAATCGTCAACGCATGATCGAAGGCACCTATGCCCCGACCCGCAAGGACATCAAAGCCGAGTTTCCACTTCGCGGAGCGGTCGCATGCGCATGCTGCGGCACAGCCCTGACCGCCGGATGGTGTAAGGGAAAATACAAAAAGTACCCCTACTACTTCTGCCGCACCAAAGGCTGCGAGGCCTTCGGCAAATCTATTGGACGCGCAAAGATCGAGGCTGAGTTTGAGGAGGTTCTGCAACGGCTCCAGCCCGCGCCTAAGCTGGCGAAAATCGCAGGAACCATGTTCCGTGATTTCTGGAATCAGCAGCTTGATAGGGCAAACGATGCGGGCGGCAAACTCAAGCAGGAAGCATTGGACATCGAACGGAAGATCGACGAACTGGTCGAACGTGTCGTCGAAGCCACCAATTCACGGGTTGCCGCAGCTTACGAATCCCGCATTGACGAGTTAGAAAAGCGGAAATTGGTCTTGAACGAAAGAATGCTGAATAACAAACGCGCGCCTGACACCTTCGACGATTTGTTTGAACTCGCCCTCGGATTCCTATCAAGCCCTTATAAACTCTGGAAATCAGGCCACCTGGAACTGCAAAGAACGGTGCTAAAATTGGCGTTTTCTGAGCATCTTACCTATGACAGGAAGAAAGGCTTTTTGAACACCAAAACTTCTTTGCCATTCAGTGTGTTAGGGGTAATTTCGGGCCAGAAAAATGGAATGGTGCTGCCGGAGTGATTTGAACACTCGACCTCTCCCTTACCAAGGGAGTGCTCTACCCCTGAGCTACGGCAGCATCTTGCGGCTGAAAAGCCAGCAGCGAGGTAGGCCCCTCGCAAAGCGCGGCGGAACATGCCACAGGGTTTCCTGAGGTGCAAGCACGTTTCTTGACTGGAATTCATGGCCCGCTCACGGCATTCTCCGGCCATGGTAAAGTCCCAGAAAACAGCCAGTTCCGGCAACCAGAAGACCGAAGCCGATCTGCGTGCGGAACGGCGCGCCGCCGCGTTGCGGGCGAATCTGCATCGCCGCAAGGCGCAGGCACGGCAGCGTATCGACGATGCCGGTGATTCTTCTCCTGATACGAAAAAAGATGATCGAGACTGACGAGCGGCTGCTCGACGGGCAATGCCCCTGACAGGCCGTTATTTAATTCCGTCCCACGGCAAAGGCCCAAAATCCTGCCGCATTCTCGGTGAAAGCTCTTCTTCCGTGGGCTTGTGAGAGCGCACGGGGATAAAGTAAAACAAATCGGGGCTCGGTGCTGTTCGGACTGAATCGGACCGTCCCGCATGAAAACTGGGGATCTAGATGGACAAGTTGGTGATCAGGGGCGGCACGCCGCTCAAAGGGCAGATTCCGATCAGCGGAGCAAAGAACGCCGCATTGCCATTGATGGCGGCAACCTTGCTGACGGATCAGCCGGTCACCCTGACCAACATACCGAAGCTCGCCGATATCCACTCCATGGCGGCCCTGTTGGACCAGCACGGGGTGAAGCGCAAGACCCAGGATGAAGCAAGCGGCGGGCAGACCGTCGACTTCCATGCAAAGACCATCGAAAGCACCACCGCACCGTATGATCTCGTCCGCAAGATGCGGGCCTCCGTTCTGGTGCTTGGCCCCCTGCTGGCACGGGAAGGACAGGCCACGGTCTCCCTGCCTGGCGGCTGCGCCATCGGCAACCGGCCGGTTGACCTGCATCTGAAAGGCCTTGCCGAGCTTGGCGCCGAAGTCGCCCTGGAAGGCGGCTATGTGAAAGCGGAAGTGCCGTCCGGACGTCTGCATGGCGGCCGTGTCGTGTTCCCGGTCGTTTCCGTCGGCGCCACCGAGAACCTGCTGATGGCGGCCTGCCTCGCTGACGGGGAAAGCATCCTCGTCAATGCGGCGCGCGAGCCGGAAATCACCGATCTCGCCGAATGCCTGATCGCCATGGGTGCGGAAATCGAGGGCCACGGCACCGACACCATCCGCATCCAGGGCAAGGACAGACTCGGCGGCGCTGTCCACAAGGTGGTGCCGGACCGGATCGAGACCGGTACCTATGTCATGGCGGCAGCCATCACCGGCGGCGATGTCGAGCTGACCAATACCCGCGCCGGACTGCTGGAAAGCGTGTTCGAGATCCTGCGCGAGGCCGGCGTCACCATCGAAGAAAGCGAGCGCTCCATCCGGGTTTCGGCAAAGCGCGGCGGGCTCAAGGGCATCGACGTGATGACCGAGCCTTTCCCCGGATTCCCGACAGATCTGCAGGCCCAGTTCATGACCCTGATGAGCGTCGCGAACGGTGCCTCCATGATCACCGAGACGATTTTCGAGAACCGCTTCATGCATGTGCCCGAGCTGGCGCGCATGGGGGCGAACATCAATGTGCATCACTCCTCCGCCCTGGTGCGCGGCGTCAACCGGCTGATCGGCGCGCCGGTCATGGCGACGGATCTGCGCGCATCGGTCAGCCTCGTGCTCGCCGCCATGGCGGCGGACGGGGAGACGGAAGTGAACCGGATCTATCATCTCGACCGGGGATATGAGAATCTGGTCGAGAAGCTGAGCGCCTGCGGCGCCAACATTCGCCGTGTCGCGACGCATGCGGATGCATCCGCGGAAGAAGAAACCGTCTGATTGGCAGGATCATCCATGGCACCCAGAGATATCAGCCTGCTTGATGTCGGCGACAGGCCGCTCCGGGTCCGTGTCGAGGATGCCGAGGATCTGGCCATCGCGGCCAGCCTGCTGCAGGACGCGCTGCTCCCCGTACGCGAGATGACGTTCGAGCGGCAGGACGACCGCTTCGCCATGGTCGTCCACCGCTATAAATGGGAGTCCGCCCCCTCCACGGATACGGTGCCGGCCGACGGCGACACGCTCTATAGCGAGCGCGTTCATTGCGGCATCCGGTTCGAGGGAGTCGGCGCGGTCCGCACCCATGGCCTCGACCGAAGCAAGCGGGACCATATTCTGAACCTGCTTACCATTCACGCCTCGCCAGGGCAGATTGACCTCGCCTTTGCCGGCAACGTGACCATTCGACTCGCAGTTGACCGCATCCTGTGCCATATCGAGGACCTCGGCGAGCCTTGGCCCACCGTCTTTACCCCGTCCCATCCCGATTCCGACGATGAGACGGCTCCGGCGGACGAAGCCTCGGGCGCCTGATCGAACGGCCGGCCGGGCATAGCGGCGGCTGTCGGACGCAAACAGGAGAGACGCGGTGACCGCGAACCAGCCACTGATCCTCGCCCTGCCGAAGGGCCGGATCCTGAAGGCAATCACGCCCATTCTGAAACGGGCGGGGATTGAGCTTGAGGACGACTTTTTCAACGAGTCTTCACGGCGCCTTCAGTTCCATACCAACCAGGCGGATCTTGAAGTCATCCGCGTGCGCAGCTTCGACACGGCGACCTTCCTCGCCTTTGGCGCCGCCCATCTCGCCATTGCCGGTAGCGACGTGCTGATGGAATTCGACCATCCGGAAATCTATGCGCCGGTCGATCTCAATGTCGGTCACTGCCGCCTTGCCGTGGCCGAGCCGGCGGAGCTTGCCGCGAAAGAGAACCCGCAGCACTGGAGCCACCTCCGGATCGCCACGAAATATCCGAATGTCACGCGGCGCCACTTCGCCGCCCGCGGCGTGCAAGCTGAATGCATCAAGCTGAACGGCGCCATGGAGCTGGCACCGGGCCTCGGCCTCTGCCGCCGCATCGTGGATCTGGTGGAGACCGGCTCCACCCTGAAGGCGAACGGGCTGGTCGAGGTCGAACAGATCGCCGCCGTCAGTGCGCGCCTTGCCGTCAACCGCGCTGCTCTCAAAACCCGCCCGGGTGCGGTGAAGGATCTGGTCGACCGTATCGGGGAGGCAGCCCTTGCCGCGTAAACTGATCGCCGGCACGCCGGATTTCGGCGATGCATTCGAGGCGCTGGTCGGCTCCAAACGGGAGACAGACAATGATGTCTCCGATACCGTTGCCGGTATTATCGCCGATGTGATCGCGCGCGGTGACGCCGCGCTGATCGATCTCAGCCGCAAGTTCGACAATATCGACCTAGCCGAAACCGGCATCGCGATCTCGGCCGAAGAGATAGCAAAAGCACGTTCCGCCTGCTCCGCCGAAACGCTCGCCGCGCTGGAGAAAGCAGCAGAGCGGATCGAGGCCTTTCACAAGGCGCAACTGCCGGAAAGCATCGATTATACGGATGCGGATGGCGTCGGCCTCGGCCTGCGGCATACGCCCGTGGATGCGGTTGGCCTCTATGTGCCCGGCGGCAAGGCCGCTTATCCCAGCTCCGTGCTGATGAACGCCATGCCGGCCAAGGTCGCGGGCGTGCCGCGCCGGGTCATGGTGGTGCCGACGCCGGGGGGCGAAATCAACCCGCTGGTGCTTGCCGCCGCCGAGCTTGGCGGGATCACCGAGATTTACCGGGTCGGCGGCGCGCAGGCCGTGGCCGCGATGGCGTATGGCACCGAAAGCATCAGACCGGTGGACAAGATCATCGGTCCCGGCAATGCCTATGTCGCGGCAGCCAAGCGTCAGGTGTTCGGCAAGGTCGGCATCGATTCCATCGCCGGACCGTCGGAAATCCTGGTGGTCGCCGATGCCGAGAACGATCCCTCCTGGATCGCCATCGACCTGCTGTCCCAGGCCGAGCATGACGAAGTCGCCCAGTCGATCCTGATTACCGACGATGCGGATTTCGCAGCCGCCGTCGAAGCCGCCATCGCCGAGCATCTTTCCACCCTGCCCCGCGCCAACATCGCGGGCGCGAGCTGGAACGATCATGGCGCGGTCATCGTGGTCGAGGATCTTGAAGACGCCATCCCGCTGGTCGACCGGCTGGCGCCGGAGCATCTGGAACTTGCCGTCTCCGACCCGGACGCGATGGCGGCGAAGATCCGGCACGCGGGCGCCATGTTCCTTGGCCGTCACACGCCGGAAGCCATTGGGGACTATGTCGCGGGCCCCAACCATGTGCTGCCGACGGCGCGGACCGCGCGCTTCTCTTCCGGCCTCGGCGTGCTTGATTTCCTGAAGCGGACCACCTGGGTGAAATGTACCCCGGCCAGTCTCGCCGCAATCGGCCCCGCCGCCGTGACCCTGGCGGAAGCGGAAGGGCTTGGGGCGCATGCCCGCTCGGTCGCCATCCGCCTCGGAGCCGCCGCCGAGTAGGCGGGAGCAAGCCATGGCGCGCGATTTCGGCGACGGCCCGATCGAGGAAGACGAGGATGCGGGCCGCGCCAATGCCTGCATCTCCAAGATCGAGCTGGATGAACCCGCCGTTATCCGCCGCAGTCCCGAGGTCGAACATGAGCGCGCAGTCGCCATCTATGACCTGCTGGAAGACAACAGCTTCGCCCCGGCGGGCGACGATCAGGGCGGTCCGTACGAGCTCAGATTGCGGATCGAGGAAAATCGCCTGCTGTTCGACATCAGCGACCCGGCGCGCGGCGGCAATTACCAGATCTGGCTCGCCATGTCGCCGTTCCGCCGTGTGGTCCGGGACTATTTCAAGATCTGCGAAAGTTATTACGACGCGATCAAACGGCTGAACCCGTCCCAGATCGAAGCCATCGACATGGGCCGGCGCGGGTTGCATAACGACGGCTCGACGCTGTTGATGGAACGGCTGTCCGGCAAGGTCGATATCGATTTCGACACTGCCCGGCGGCTCTTTACCCTCATCTGCGTTCTCCATATCCGGGGATGAGCCGGAGATGACGGATCGCCCCTCTCTCCCCGACACCCCCTCTCCTCTGGGTGAACCCATCCGGGAGCCGAGCGCCGTTCTTTTCGCCTGCACCCAGAACGCCGTCCGCTCGCCCATGGCTGAAGCCATCATGAAACATCTGATCGGCATGAAGGCCTATGTGGATTCCTGCGGTGTCAGAAACGGCGACCTCGATCCTTTCGCCGTCGAGGTGCTGAAGGAAGTCGGCATCGATATCTCGCGGCACGCACCGAAGAGTTTCGATCAGATGGAGGACGATTTTTTCGATGTCATTGTCTCTCTATCGCCCGAGGCACAACACCGGGCCATCGAGATGACCCGCACCATGGCGTGCGATATCGAATATTGGCCAATGCTGGACGCCACCATCATCGAGGGCTCCCGCGACATGCGTCTCGACGCATACAGGCAGGTTCGCGATGAGTTGATGCGGCGCATCAGAAAGCGGTTCGCAGCACTGCTGGATGAAAACCAAACACCGGAATAACCCGCGCGCAGCCCGGCCATGACCAGAAAAGACCTTGACCCGATGCACCGCTCGGCGCACTTATTTGCCCGATCTTCGAAGACTTGAAGGAGCAGGAATGCCGAAAGAAGACGTTATTGAATTTTCCGGGACCGTTTCGGAACTCCTTCCGAACGCCATGTTCCGGGTGAAGCTGGACAATGAACACGAAGTGCTCGCCCATACCAGCGGCAAGATGCGCAAGAACCGGATCCGGGTTTTGGCCGGTGATCGGGTGAACGTGGAAATGACCCCTTACGATCTGACTAAAGGTCGTATCACCTTCCGCTTCAAGTAAGTCTTCCGAGGTGACGGCCATGTCTGGCCCCCTTCGATTGCGCGCCCCTTCCGGCGCGCATTTCGTTTTGGCCTCCGCCTCGCCGCGCCGGCTGGATCTGCTCGCCCGCATCGGGCTCACCCCCGATGCCGTCAGTCCCGCCGATATCGACGAGACCCCGAAGCCCCGTGAATTGCCGGATGCCTATGCCGAACGTGTCGCCTGGGAAAAGGCGAACACGGTCGCGGCCGCGCATCCCGATGCTTTTATCCTAGCCGCCGACACCGTTGTCGCCAGCGGACGGCGAATCCTGCCCAAGGCGGAAAGCGAAGCCGAGGCCCGGAAATGCCTTGGCCACCTTTCGGGACGGCGTCACAAGGTGATCGGTGCCATCCGGCTGATCGCCCCCGGTGGTGAGACACGCTGCCGGATCGCCACCACGACGGTCGCCTTCAAACGGCTGACCGATATGGAAATCGACAGCTACATTGCGTCCGGCGAATGGGACGGCAAAGCCGGCGGCTATGCCATCCAGGGCCTGGCCGCGATCTATATCCGCATGCTGTCCGGTTCTCATTCCAATGTCGTTGGTCTCGATCTTTATGAGACCCACGCCCTTTTGGCCGGGTTCGGCTTCCGCTACGGTGGGAGCCATGCGTGATCCAGACCGCCTGATCATCGACCGCTCGCCCGGCGAGACCCGGATTGCCGCTCTTGCGGGCGATACCCTTACCGATTTCTGGGTCGACCGTATCGGCGGCGCGACCCGGCGCGCGGGCGAGATCGTGATCGCCCGCGTCACCGCCGTCCGGCCGGAACTGAATGCCGCCTTCGTCGATCTCGGCCATGGCGAGGCATTCCTGAAACTCGGCAAGAAAACACCACCCCCGGAAGGCGCGCTCGTACCGGTCACGGTGATTACCGATGCGGCCGGCCGCAAGCAGCCGCAGGCAACACGGCAGATCTTCCTGTCCGGCCGCTGCCTCAGTCTGAGGCCGGACGAACAGGAATTATCCATTGCCGCCACGATCAAGACGAAGGGCCAGCGGGAGAAGCTGAAAAATCTGCTGCAGCCCCTGCTGCCACCGGATGTAGGTCTCTATGTCTCAGCCAAAGCCATCGAGCTGGAAGACATCCAGCTGCTCACGGATCTCGGCAATCTGCTGACCGAATGGAAAGGCGTCGAGGATGCCATCGCAGCCGGCGACGGGCCGAAGACAATCCGTCCCGCGCCGGATCTCTGCTCCCGGATATCCGCCCTCTTCCCCGCGGCCGTGACGGCCGATAGCGACGCGGGATCGCTCTTCGCCGAAGAAGGCATCGACAGCCAGATTGACCGCGCCCTCGCGCGGCGCCTGCAACTCTCCAGCGGCACTGCACTCACATTCGACGAGACGGAAGCGCTGGTTGCCATAGACGTGGATATAGCCAGCGCCGGGACCAGCCCGAAAGGCTGGACCCGGTTGTTCGAAAACATGGCGGAGGATATCGCGGCAGAGATCAGGCTGCGTCGTCTCGCCGGCCTCGTTCTGGTGGATTTTCCGAAACTTCCCACCAGGGCGGACAGGGATCGTGTCGCCGAAGCCATGCAGAAGGCTTTCGAAGGCTGGCCTTCCTTCGGCATCGCGGCGACGGACCAGCCGCCGCAGGTCCTTGGCTGGACCCGGAGCGGGGTGCTTGAAATCACGGTGAGCCGGACTGGCCGGTCACTGCGCGATGACCTGATGCGGCCCGTCGAACAACACCCGCGCGCCGCGACAATTGCCCTCGAGGCCCTGCGCCGGGTATTGCGGGAGACAGGCAGCATCGCGCAACCGGAGTTGATCTGCGCCCCGGATGTAGCCGACTGGCTTGCCGGTCCCGGCTCCAAGGCCTGGGAAGAGACGAAAGAACGGCTCGGCGGGTTCCTGAAAATCACGGCGGACCCGGCCTTCCGGCTGGAACAAATCGAAATCGGCCCGGCGCGGCGATAGAACGAGAGAGTATCCGATGGGTGATATCAGCGAATTCGACAAGAAAAAGCGCAAGCGCAAAGCCGGTTGCGCGATCTGCGGCAAGCCGATGGTGACGGAATTCCGGCCGTTCTGCTCCGACCGCTGCAAGACCATCGATCTCGGCCGCTGGCTCGGCGGGGACTACCGGCTGCAGACGAACGAGGTTCCCGACGAAGGCGAGTTGCTCGATCTCGCCCGGGCAATGGAAGAACGCAAGGAACGCTAAATCCTCAGGCCTGGCACCAGAACTGGTACATGGCGAGGAAGCTGTCCGGATATTCCCGCTCGATGAGATCCCAGTTGGCCGGGTTCGTCGCCGCCGGATCATCCGGGAAACGCTCCCGGTAAAACGCCTTCAAAGCCGCCGTCGGCGTTTCTACCCCGACCAGCTTAAGCCCCAGCGTCTTCAATGCCGCCCCCACTTCCGGCCAGCCATACCGTACCTCGCGCCGGTGATAGAGCAGATCCCGGCACCCGCTGAGTGAATAGAAATCACCGGTCTGCAAGACGATGGCGGCCGGGTCGTCTTCGGGGAGTTTCAGGATCGCGTTTCGCCGGAGACGGATCTCCCCGGAGATCGCCTGTGCATCTTCCGCGTCGATCTCCGCCTGCAACTTGGCGAAGCGGGCGCGGGCAATGTCGCTATAGAGCGCAACCCGCATCAACCCGCCCGGCTTCAGCAAGCCCCGCAAGACCGTCCAGCCCGCCATCGGGTCCGCCATATGGTGCAGAACGCCGGAACATTCGATCACATCGAAGCGCTGTTCCAACGCACCGAGCCCGAGGATGTCCGCCTGGGCGAAGCTGATATTCCCCCGCCCGAGTGAGTCCGCCATACGCGCCGCATAACCGAGCGACCGCCGGCTGAGATCGACCGCTGTAACCTCAACGCCCGCATAGCGCGCCGCCGTCTGGATCGCGTGTCGCCCGGTACCGCAACCGGCAACCAGAAGTCTGGGGCGGGCGGTATCGATGCCGTCGAACCGCATCGCCGGAAAGCGGTCACGCAGATGGCTGTCCAGGGATTTGCACCGGATCTGGCCATCGACACTGCGCCAGCGCGGATAGGGATGAATTTCGTACTGGTCGCGGACCTTTTCGGAGGTGGTATCCGCAATCGGCGTCAGAGCAGGCAGCGCCGCCGCACGCGCCTTTTCCGCCTCGGGCTCCGTGACGGCACGGGAAAGAACGAGCGCTATCGTGTTATCCCCTGCACCGTCCTGCAATGCCTTCACTGCCGCCGGAATCGTTGCCGGGTCGCGATAGAGAGCAACCAGCAGGGCGTCCTCGGGCGTCAGGGTTCCCCGGGCAAGCAACGCCGCTACGGCCGCCGTTTCATCCGCCGCTTCCATCCAGGCATATTCCGCGGTCATCGCCTGCAATGCCAATGCGGCGAGCGGCCCCGCTTTCACGGCGCCGGGCCCTTCAATCAACCGCCGCCGTCTCTCGGCCGTCATCCAGGCTTCAAGCCTCGGGTCGGGCACAGTGGTCCAGGTGAGCAGCAGGTCGAGCAGCGGATCAGCGGGCCAGGGAGGCGGCGCCCCGCCTTCCGCACGCAACCAGCGCCAGGCCGCATCCGCGCCCTTGGCATGGGCACGATTCGCCAGCACAAGCGACAGGGCCACCGGGGCCAGCCTTTGAAGATCGATATCCCGGCGCGCGAAGAGCCCGATCATCAGGGCTTTCATTTTCGGGTCGGGGCTGGTGAAGCGCAGCCCCGCAAGCGTATCCAGCAGCTCCGCCAGATATCCCGCATCGGGGGCACGCCGGTGTGCGCTTTCAAAATGCAGCACCGCTCCGGCCTCATCCCCGAGCGCAAGCAGCACACGCGCCAGATTGGCTTCCGCCACCACATAGTCCGGCGCCAGCTTGAGGGCACGGCGATAGGCCTGCACCGCTTCTTTCGGGCGGCCCGCGGCTTTCAGCGCAACGCCGAGATTGTTCTGCAGCTCCGGCTGGCGTGGATTTGCCCGCGCGAGCGCAGCGAAAATCTCAACCGCCTCGTCCGCACGCCCCTGACGCATCAGCGCGGATGCCTCGCGCAGCCGCGCCATCGGATCGGACCTATTCACTGCTCAGCCATCGATATGCAGGTCGAAGGCGATGCTGATCCGCTCGCCGCCGCCCCGGAACGGCACCGTGCTGTGCCAGACATAGGACGGAAAGACCACGGCCATGCCGAGCTCCGGACAGATGGCGTCAAGCGGGCGTGTGCCGCGATGGGGAATGCCGTAGCCCGGCCGGTTGAATTCAAGCCAGCCGGCCCGCTCCTCATCTTCGGGAGTGACCGTCTCCGGAATGGCCGCGTAATAGGTTCCGCTAAGCCAGCCCGCATTATGGATATGCGCACTCTGATGCCCTTCATCGCCAAGGATATTGGCCCAGATATTGACAGCATAACCCTGTGGGATGCGGGCAAAGAAAGGATGCGACGGATCCTTCGGCAAACCGGAAATATACGCGTCCAGCCCTTCGGAAAGCATCCGCTCGAAGGCGGCAATGGCCGGTCCCTTATGGTCAAAGAGCTGCGGCACGAAAGCGCCGCCCCGGATCGCCCGGCGCAACGGATCGAGTTCTCCGGAGATATTCGGGTGATTGCGAATCTCTTCGGACAAAGCCGCATTGAAATCCGCATGGTCCGCATAGCCGGCCGGAACGGGAAAACGGATCGGCCGTGTCGCCGTGCCCTGCGCGATGAGGTGATCGACTTCGTCATACCGTCCCAGCTCTTCAAGCGAGATGGAGTGATATGCGGTTGCCCGGACATGCGTCGGATAACGCTCCAGCACCCGGCCCGTCACCGACAAAGCGCCCTTCACGTCGCCTTCGATCAGCAATGCCTGGGCCAGATTGTTCGCCGCCGCGACATTTCCCGGCTGCCCCACAAGAGCGCGTTTATAGAGGCGGGCCGCCTGCACATGATCGCCCTGAAGCTGAAACTGGTTACCAACACCAACGAAGGGGCCGGTATTGCCGGGACCGGTGACGAGAGAGCGGCGCCATGCATCAGATGCCGCCTCAGGCTTGTCACGCGCATCCAGAATATCGCCGCGTGCATTCCATGCCTGCATGAAGTCAGGCGCAGTCCGGACAGCCAGCGCTGTCAGCCTGTCCGCATCCTGAAGGGTGCCCTGTTTCAGGTGAATCCGCGCCCTGAGCGTTGCCGCCGGAGGGTTGCCGGGATCCACGTCGAGAATCCGGTCGTAAATCTCCGCAGCCGCCTGATCCCGGCCGGCATTCTGGTGTGAAATCGCGAGCGATAAAGCTTCGGATAATTGCATCTGTGCGCCACTCCCCGGCAAGCTGATCCTTGGATAGCGCCGATGACCCCCGTCATCAAGCGGGCCACGAAAAAAAGCACTTATTGGGCGCTGGACAGCCCGGATGATATCTTCTATACACCTGCCTCTCGTCGGTTCTGCGGTGCTTGCGCAGCGGCATCGACAGTGTGCCCAGGTAGCTCAGTTGGTAGAGCAGCGGATTGAAAATCCGCGTGTCGGTGGTTCGAATCCGCCCCTGGGCACCACTTCCCTCCAGATTGACCGATATTTTTTGTAATCACCGGCAAGATAGTCAGCCGGAGTGGTGGTTTCCCTTAACCAGCACATGCGAATACCTTACGGTGCCGCCCTTATTTTAAAACCCGCTTCATTTTTGCCCTAACCGACAGGCACTGAAGCATTCTCCACATTGAATCAATTCAAAAATAATTTTACGCAACTATTTAATATTCATTATTTATAGACAAAACATCTGTAAACTTGATTTTCTCGAAGTCATCACTAACCATATTCATCATTGAAAACCTTTTGGGTTAACTTTCAAAACCATACATGAACTTGGAAAATAGAGATTATGCAGGCGTCGTCGCCGATGCAGCGACGCTCGATCATCCTGAGCATCGCGCGCTGTTTTCCCATTGGATGGAAAACCGGCGGGGAGAAGCTGTACCGCTGCGCAGCACGTTTGATCCGCTCGAATTTCATCGTTCCATGTCCAGAATGGCCATTATCGAGCGTACCGCAGACGCTGGAAAAGAGAGCTTCCGGTACAGGCTTGCGGGCACCGAGATTGCCCGGCGCGCCGGGCGTGACCCCACCGGGAAGAGTTTCGAAGAGCTCTATCAGGGTACGTATCTTGAGACTGCGATGCAGACCTATCTGGACATCGCCTCATCCAGACGGCCTCACTTCTCCCAGCGGGTTTACCCGATCGGCGACGATGGCAGTGCCCTGCGCTATGACCGGATCATCTTGCCATACAGCTCGGACGGAACGCTGATCGACCAGTTCATCCTGCTGATTGTCGTCGTTGAACAGAACACACCGGTAAAGCAGGTCGGCAGTTTCTCCGTCTTTGGTGACCGGAAGAAAACCTGACCGTTCTCCTGCTGCTACAAAAGCGGCCCGGTACAAAAGCGGCCCGGCATAAAAAAACGGGCGCCAACCAGGCACCCGTTCCTTTAATTCAAGTGATCTGGCTGCTGTCAGAGTGCTTCGTCGATCCACTGCTGGAGCTGCGCCTTCGGCATCGCTCCCATCTTGGTCGCGGCAACCTGACCTTCCTTGAACAGCATCAATGTCGGGATACCCCGGACACCATATTGCTGCGGGATCTGCGGGTTCTCGTCGATATTGATCTTGGCGACGGTAACCCGGTCACCCATCGACTGCGCCATTTCCTCAAGAGCCGGGGCAATGGCCTTGCAGGGGCCGCACCATTCGGCCCAGAAATCGACCAGAACCGGTTTGTCGGAATTCAGAACGCTGTCGGAAAAGCTGGAGTCGGTGACTTTAACCGTCGACATGGGGCAATCCTCGTTTGACAAATCTCTCATGCCGGGTTCGGCCCTCGCATGGACAGTGAATCTAGGAAGCCGGAACACCCGCGTCAAGGCAACGGGTGTCGCGTTCAAATTTCCGGAATGAAATCAAAGGCCGCCTTATCCAGAGACGGAGCCCGGACCATATCCGTCGAGCAAATCACCCGGCAAATCGGTCAAAAACGGCCCGTCCGTCCAGAGCAGAAGGCACCGCACCGCACGCCCCTCGAACATCCGGGCAAGCAGCGCCCGGTAGGCCGCCATCTGTTTCAGATACATCACCGGAACATCCTCCAGCCGTTCCGGCGGCGGCCGGTTCGTCTTGAAATCCACCACCGTCACCCGGCCGTCCTCGACCAGCAGACGGTCGATCTGGCCCGAGACGATTGTCACCTCGCCACCGCCAGCCCCGACCTGCCCGACGATTGGCACTTCCGCGCGTGAGCCGGGCGCGAAAAGCCCGGCCCAGTCCGGATGCTCCAGGACTGTCATGATCTCGTCGACATAACGCTCGGCAAGCCCTGCAGCGAGGCCGTGAACGGGACGCTGCAGGAACGCCAACCCTGCGTCCTTGCGCCTTTCGGCGGGAAGGTCAGGTAGCACCTGAAGCAAACGGTGCAATAACTGCCCGCGCTTGAACCGTCCTTCGTCGATAGCGGAAAGCGGCGAGCGGGTGGCCGGTTCCTGCTCGCTCGGACGGGATGGCATCAGCGGTCGCGGCGGCACCGGCTCCGGCGCAGGCTGTGCCAGCACCCAGAGCGGCAGGGGAGGCTTTTCGGAGACCTTTCCCGCCTCCATGGCCTTTGGCTCCACAGCCCGCTCCTGTGGCGTCTCATAACGCAGCAACGGCAGATCAGACCCGGCGGCACCCGAGACCACGGGATCTTCCACCGGCGTTGCAATCTCACTCAGCGCATTCCGGATCAGCTCGTACCAGTTGCCTTCCGGCGCCCGCTGCTTCGTCGCCCAGCCGCCGATATAAAGCCGGTCTTCCGCCCGGGTCATGGCGACATAAAGCAGCCGCCTATATTCCTCGTTCCGCTTGCGCTCCGCCGCTTCCTTCGCCGCCGTGCTGGCGGGTGCATCCTCAGGCTTGGCCGGAGCACAGAGAGGCACCGGCACGCCATCTTCCCGCTCGCCCCAGAGAATCTTCGCCGTGCCGCGTGGAAGCTGCAGCGTGTCCGGCATGAAGACGATAGGAGCCTGCAGGCCTTTCGAGCCATGCACGGTCATCACCCGGACACGGCCGCCCTCCCCGCCTTCCATATCCCGCTTGATATCGCTCTCGGACGCTTCCAGCCAATGCAGGAAGCCCTGCAGAGAGGCGACATGGCCGCGCTCATATTCCAGCGCCTGTGCCAGGAATTCATCCAGTGGATCGGCGGCTTCGATGCCGAGCCGCTCAAGAATGCGGCGCCGCCCGCTCGGTTCTCCCTCGGCCAGGATGCCGGCGAACAGTTCATAGGGCGGTGTCGTATCGGTCCGCGCCAAGTACGACGAAAGCAGCCGGTCCGCCATGGTAAAGCGCGCATTCTCCGGCGCCCGGCGGCGCAGCTCGCGCCAGAGCCGGTGCTCCTTGCGGTCATGGGCGAGATCGAACAGCTCGTCCTCATCGAGGCCGATCAGCGGGCTTTTCAGGACTGTCGCAAGGGTCAGATCGTCATCCGGCAACAGCAGGAAACGTCCGAGCGCAATCAGATCCATGACGGCGATCTGATCGCTCAGCACCATGCGATCGACGCCCGCCACGTCGATATCGCGCTCCTTCAGGGCGCGCACCATCTCATGCACGAATCCGCCCCGGCGGCGCACCAGAATCATGATATCGCCGGGCCCGATCGGGCGCCCCTTCGAGGGCAGGATTTCGCCCCGGTCGATCCACTGGTGAATACGCCCGGCAATGGCCCCGGCGAGACGGGAAGCCGGGTTGTCGAGGCCGCGCTGGGTGACAGGCACGGCCCAGGCGCCTTCATCCTCGCTCTCCACCGGCTCGAACGGCGGCCAGAGTTCGACCAGGCTTGCGTCTCCACTGCGGGACACGCCATGCCGGATCGACAGGAACTCACCATCCGCATCGGCCTCCAGCACACCCTCGGCGGCGGGACGGCTGTTGAACAGGCGATCCACCAGCCCGAGCACGGCGGCGCCGGACCGGAAAGAGACTTCCAGATCGACCGAAGCCCAGCTCTTGGAGGCCGTCTCCACCCGCGCCGCGAAATGCCGGCGCATACGCAGGAAGCCCTCCGGGTCGGCGCGCTGGAAACTGAAGATCGATTGTTTGACGTCGCCCACCGCGAAAATGCTGCGTCCGGCCCCGCGCACCTCCTCATAGGCGCCTTCACCGGAGAAGAATTCCTCGGTCAGGGCACGGACCACATCCCATTGCTCCGGGTTCGTGTCCTGCGCCTCGTCGATCAGGATATGGTCGAGGCCGCCATCCAGCTTGAACAGCACCCAGGCAGCCACACCGGGACGGCGCAGCAACTCGCAAACGGTCGCGACGAGATCCTCGAAATCCACCAGCGCCCCGCGCCGCTTTCCGCCTTCATACTGTTTGAGCACGGCGGAAGCGATGCGCAGAACGGCAGCCGTTCGCTCCGCCAGTCCGATGGTGTTGAGCAGTTGGCGCACAGCGATCAGGCGCTCCGCCTCCCGCGCCATGACGGTCTCGATATCGGCGAATGTCTCGACGGCCTTCTTGGTCGCGAGCCGCTTCCGCATATCGCCGTCACCTGTCAGGAAGACCGAGCCGTAACTCTCGAAGAGATCGATCCGGGTGTCGGGGTCCGCCGCGAGGAATGTCGCGAGACTATCCGCCCGCTCCACATCCGTCTTGCTGCTGCCCCCAAGGGCTTCCATGGCGCGGCGCAGGCCAACCGCATCGAACGCCGTGTCGGATACAGCGTTCCGCATCACGCTCTCCCGGCTTTCCCCCTCCGGCAGATCGAGATGGGAAAGCAAGGCCTGTGTGATCTGTCCCGGCCCGCCAATGCCTTCGAAGAAGCGGCCAAGCCGCGCCCGCTCCATCAACAGCTCAGAGACCAACCCATCGAAGGTCTCTTCCGCGAAACGCCGGTTGATCAGGCGGAGCGCCTCGCCAAGCGGGCTTTCCGGTTCCGCCGAAGCTTTGTTCAGAACCCGGTCCCGCGCGTCGGAGAGGCGTTCGGCTGCCGTCCGGTCGTCCATTACCTGGAAATGCGGCGGCAGTCCGGCCTCCAGCGGGAAGCGCTTCAGAACGGCCTGACAGAAGGCATGAATGGTCTGGATCTTCAGGCCGCCCGGTGTGTCGAGGGTGCGGGCGAAGAGACGCCGGGCAAGGGCAATCTGGTCCTGCATCGGCTGCCGTCCGAGCAAACGATCGAGCTGGCCACTCAGATCCGTCTCACCGATGACGGCCCATTCGGAGAGCTTCGCCGATATACGGGCGGACATTTCCGCTGCCGCCGCCTTGGTGAAAGTGAGGCAGAGGATGCGACCCGGATCGGCACCCGCCAGCAGCAGGTTCAGCACCCGGTCCGTCAGCACCTTGGTCTTGCCGGTTCCCGCGGACGCCGCAACCCAGACCGAGGCGGCGGGATCGGCGGCCCGGCGCTGGGCCCGGTCGGCCTCGGCGATCACCCCACTCGGATCATGCTCCGCCATCGCCTAAACCTCCCCCGCCGCGGACCATTCCTTGACCCGGGCCAGATGCTCGTAATCGGAATAGCGCGGAGCGTGCTCCGGTGCCGGACGGGAACGGTAGGGCGTCACGGGATCATCGAAAGCCTCGATCAGTTTCAGCAGCCCGTCCTCAGCTTCCTCGATCAGCTCTTCGAGAGTGCCTTTCAGGGGTTTCCGTTCGCCTGCTGGCTCGCCTCCACTCAGCCGCCAATATTCCAGCGCCCCAATCGCTCCTGCCGGAATTTCCGCGAAACCGTCCATGGCCAGCATCATTGCTTCCAGCGGAAGCTGCGGAGAAAGCCCGGCCCGCACCTGCTTGTCGGTCGGCGGTGCACCGGTTTTGTAGTCGACAATGACGTAGCTGCCATCCGCCTGCCGCTCGATCCGGTCCGCCTTGCAGGTCAACTCGACGGATGCGAGAGGGCCACGGAGCATGATCTGCCCCTTGCGTTCGGTCCAGATCCGGGAAAGTGCGGCACGGCGCGGGCCGTCCATCGTAACAACCCATTCAGCGATCCGCTCGAAGCGCGGCCACCAGAAGGCATGCACGGAAGGGCGGAGCATGGCGGGGGCGAACTGTTCCCGGCCGATCTCCAGCAATCGTTCCAGCGCCTTTGGCGGAAGCTCTTCCGGGAACTCGCGGACAAACAGATCCAGCGAATCATGGATCATCGTGCCCCGGTCTGCCGCCCCCGGATCCTCGTCGATCTCATCCAGACTCTTCAGACCAAGAATACGCTTTGCATAGATCGCGTAGGGATCGCGCACCCAGGTTTCGATCTCGGTGACGGAGAACTTCCGAGGCCGCACCTTGACCGGTGGACAGGGCGCAGGAGGACGAACCGGCTCCAGTTTTTTCGGGGCATCCAGTGCCTGCTGCCAGAACGGATAGGCGGCCACCTGCCGGCCGATCTTGTCCTGCAAACTCAGCGCCCGGAGAACCGTTTCCATACGCAGCCACCAGCGCGACGCGACGGTCGGCGCACCATCGACCCGCTCGGCCCGGGTCAGCACCACCTGGGGCGCCGAAGCCGCCATCTGGAAATCGTGCGCGGAAAGACCGATGCGCCGCTCCGGCGACGGCAGACCGAACTCGGCCCGCATGGGACGGCTCATCCAGGGATCGGCGCCGGGATCCGGCGGCCAGGTGCCCTCGTTCAAACCGCCGAGAACCATCAGGTCAAATTGCTGCAACCGGCCTTCCAGCGGGCCGAGAATGGCCAGACGCGGATGCGTACCGTATCTTGGTCGGTGTACCCGACCGACCAGCAAGGCCTCCAGAAACGCACCGTAGGACCGGCCCTCTATCGGCGGGAAGTCACGCACGGCCTCGACCAGCTCACCAAGGAAGTTGGCTGCGTCCTCGCCCGCCTCTCCGGCCCAGAGCCTGCGGTCGCCGGTTTCCTCATTCGTTGCCGCCAGCGTTTCAGCCACGGCGTTGTGGGCGGAAAGCAGGTCGATCAGGGAGGTCGCGTCGCTGTCCAGCAGTTCCGAGAAATGCGTGACGGATGGCGCCAGCTTGCCGATCCAGTCAAGCGCATCCTGCTTTTCCTCTTCAGGGTACGCATCGCGCACCGCATTCAGCAGCCCCTCGATACCCGGCGCCGGGCGCGGGCCACGCAGGACACTGCGCTCCAATGTGCGCACGCGGCGGCGGAAGCGTGGAACCTCCATGCCGCCAGCGGCAAGCGGGTGTTTCAGTGCCGCGAGCAGGGGCACCGGAGCACAGGCGGTGGCCGCCATTTCGGCGGTTGCCAGCCAGAAGGTCATCGGGCCGGTCGCGGACAGGGGTTGCCCGGCGGAATCGTCCACCTCGATATCCCAGCGCCGGAGCGCCGACTTCACCCGGCGTGCCAGCACCCGGTCCGGTGTCACAAGAGCCGCCGTCCGGGTCTCGTCCTCCAATGCCTCACGCAGCATCAGGGCGATGGTTTCAGCTTCCTCGTGATGGCCGGGACAGGCCAGCATGGACAGGCCGTCGATACCGCCGGACAGAAGCTCCGCATGCTCTTCCGGGAGCCGCCGCCAGGCTTCCGTCGTTTCCGCCGGGCGCAGGGTCTCCTGGATCAACCGGCGGCGCGGTGACCGCACCGCACCGGCTCCAGACGACGGCCATTCGCGCACATCCGACCGGTCTCGACCAAGACTCTTCAAGAGATGAGCCAATCCATGCTGGGCATGGCCCGGGTCCTGCCCGATGGCGGCCCAGGTTACCTCATCCGCATCCCGATCCAGCCCCGGCAGCACCACGGCGCCGAGCGGCAGATCCAGCACCGCGCCCATGAGGCGGGCGGTGGCCGGAATGCTACCGGTCGAGCCGGCGACGATGACAGGGTCTTGCGGCGGCTGTTCCGCCCAGCGAGCCGAAAGCCGGTCGACAAGAGCGGAATGCCGGAGCGGTGCTTCCACCGCCCCTTCCTCTGCCAAGAGAGCCGGCCAGAATTCGGTGGCAATGGAGAGAAACTCCAGCACTTCCTGCCAGTGCGATGCGTAACGCTCCTTCGCCAGATCGGCGAGGCCCGCATACGGCACCTGTTCGGTATGCACCTGATCGAGAAAACTGGCGAGTTCGCCCGCCAAGAGGGCCGCATGATCGATCCCGGCCGCCTGGATCGCGGTGCCACTATCCTTGCGCTCAAGAAAACGCTGAACCAGCTGGGTCAAGAGAAGCTGTCGGCGCAGGCCCGGGATCGCGGGCGGCAGATCGCCAGCGGCGGCGGCACCGTCCAGCCCGCTGAACCCGGCCTCGTCATCGTCGATATCGCCAACCGGACGCAGCGCGGGCAGCAGCATCTGACGGCCATTGCCGAGACGGAGGAAACTTTCGCGAAGGGTCCGGACGGCGCGGCGGGTCGGCACCAGGACGGACATCCGGGCAAGGACCATCGGGTCCTCATCGGCTTCCTGCCAGAGGCCCCGCGCCAGGGTGTCGGCGAAACCGTCCGTCGCCTCAATGGCGTAGAGCCCGCCGATGCCGCCGATGCCCATGCCGTCTCCCTTGTTAGCGGACCTCAGAAAAAGGGCACATCGGGCACATGCCCCTGCGCGAAAAGCCTCCGCGCCTGCTCCAGATCCTCGATCGTGCTGATATGATACCAGAGCCCGTCATGCAGGGCACCGTAGAGGCGTTCCGCCTCCTCGGCCCTGTCATAGAGCAGATTCAGGGAAAATGCCCCGTCCGGCGCGCCGTCGAACAGGCGCGGATGCAGGATCGAGGCGCCCATATAGGTATAGGGTGCAACCCGTCTCTCTTCCCGGCGGGTCAGATTACCCATCGGCCCCATGGTGAAGTCCCCCCTGCCGAGGGAGCCCGAGACGCGGGAGGAAGGATGCAGCAGCAACAGCGCATCCATGGTCTTCACGTGCCAGGCCTCGGCCAGCCGCGCCAGCGTCGGCTTCATCGCATCGACCCAGAGACTGTCGCCATTGATGACGAAGAACGGCGCCTCGCCCAGCAGCGGCAGGGCATTCACAACGCCGCCGCCGGTATCGAGCAGGCTGTCCTCGCGACTTATGACGATTTCCACATCCGTCCGGCCGGCAAGATGCGCTTCGATCTGCTCGCCAAGATGGAAGACATTCACCACCACGCGCTTCACACCGACCGCGACCAGCCGCTCCAGGATATGGTCGATCAGCGGCTTGCCGTCGACTTCAGTCAGCGGCTTCGGAACCGTGTCTGTCAGCGGCGCCAGCCGCGTGCCGCGACCGGCAGCGAGCACCATCGCGGTCTCGGGGATCGTCGTCTTTTTCGTCTTAAGGCGGGTCAGCAGCATGGTGGTCGGAACTTCCTCAGGCAGCGCATCCGCCCGGCGGCGGTGTCACGCGATGGGACTCTGGCACGTGTTTTTCGATCCATTCCCGGACGGGTGCAAGAGCCTCGTCGGATAAATTTTCCAGAGCCAGCCTCCAGAGCCGCGGCATATGCACCAGATAACCGTGTTTGCCGTAAAGCACCGTCTGACGCGCAAAGATTCCCAGAACCTTGAAATGACGCTGCGCGCCCAGCACGCGGTAGGAGGCAAGAAATGCCTCCCGGTCCGCAATCTCCGGCATGGCCGCGAAATAACGCTCCATGACCGACGAGATGACGGATTGCGGGATGTCCCGGCGACAATCCTGCAGCAGCGATACGAGATCATAACTGGCGGGGCCGGTCACCGCGTCCTGAAAATCCAGCAAACCGCAGGCGGCTATGCCGGAGCGGCCCGGAAGCAGCATGATGTTGTCGACATGGTAATCCCGGAGGACGAGCACGTCCGCGCCGCAGCGGACCGCGGGCAGGCAGGCACGCCATGCGTCGGCGAAGGCCTCGCGGGCCGCATCGTCGATTTCAAGTCCGACACCGGGGCGGAGATACCAGTCGACGAACAGCATCACCTCATGCAGCAGCTTTTCGTCGCTGTAGGCCGGCACCCGCCCCGCAACACCATCAAGCCCGCGCTTTGCCAGATCCGTCAGCAGATCCGCCGCCAGATCATAGAGGGCGCGTTCATCCTCACCCGCCGCGAGTGCACGGGTGTAGGTGATATCGCCCAGATCCTCCAGCAGCAGAAATCCATCCGTCTGATGGGCGGCCAACAGACGCGGAACGCTGTAGCCGAAACCGGAGAGGATTTCGCCCACGGCAACGAACGGCCGGACGTCTTCCTTTTCCGGCGGAGCATCCATGACGATCGCGGTTTGACCGTCGGCGCGCTTCAGCCGGAAGTAGCGCCGGAACGAGGCGTCGGCCGCAAGCAGCACCTCCGCCGCATCGCCCCAGCCGGCCCCCTGCCAGAACGCGCGCCGGCTCGTATCTCTCATATCGGCAGTATTCACAGTCACCATCAGGTCCACGTCAGCCCCATTCCGGCTTCCTCGCAGGCGCTGCTGAAAGCCGCGCGCCATGTGTCCGGAACCCGCGCCGTAACCCGGCGCGCTTCCGGTCCCGCGGCTTTATCCGCTGCGAAGTCGAAAATCAATTCAATGGCATCCTTCGGGGCAAAGGAGCCGAGACGGTCCGGCCATTCGACAAGACAGATCGCCGTGCCAAAGGCTTCATCCAGCCCGAGCTCGAGAACTTCATCCGGATCGCCGAGCCTATAGAGATCGGCATGCCAGACCTCCAGCTCGGCCCCGTCACGATCAAGCGGGCCATATTGCTGCACCAGGGTGAAGGTCGGACTGGGCACCTCTTCGTCCGCCCCCATCAGCGCGCGCACAAAGGCGCGGGCGAAGGTCGACTTACCGGCGCCAAGCCCCCCGGAAAGCAGGAAAACGCCGCCCGGAACGGCAAAGCCCGCACACGCGCGGGCCAGGCCCTCCGTTGCAGATTGCCCGTTAAGCTCAAGGCGCGCCTCGGCAGCACCTGCCGTCATAGGATCAGCTCATCCGCCAGGGCTGAAGCCGCCCCCGGCGTTACGGCATGGCGCGGAAGACGGCACTGGATGCACAACCCGGCACCCTCAACCGGCTTCACCGACATGGACCCGCCATGCAATTCGACCAGCCGCCGTACCAGCGGCAGTGCCAGATCCGGCCCCTGTGCCCTGCCGCCCCGATCCGGCCCGGAGAAGGCCTCGAAAATCAGGTTGCGCATCTCTTCGGGCACGCCGCTGCCATCATCCGTGACGGCAAACAAGATGCTGTCGCCCTCCGCGCGAACAGAGAGATTGATCCGCTCCCCCTGCGACGTGAACTGCAGTGCACTGGACATCAGATTGAACAGAATTTGCCGGAGCCGGCGGTCATCCGCCTCGATCACGCTCACCGCCTCGTCGAGATCGATCGCGATCTCGACACCCTGGCTGCGGGCCCGTTCCTCGATCAGCAACACCGCCGCATCGGCAACCTCCCGGACATCGAGTTCCCGGGGCTCAAGCGTCAGATAACCCGCCTCGATAGAGGCAAGATCAATGATATTGCCGATCAGCGCGGACAGACGGCCTGAAGATTCAAGAATGGCTTTCAGATATTCCTGCTGCTTCTCGCTGACCTCACCGACATAGCCATCATTAAGCATCTCGGCGAAACCGATGATCGCATTCAGAGGCGTGCGCAGCTCATAGGACACATTGGCGATGAACTCGCTCTTCAGCCGGTCCGCGGTTTCCAGCGCCTCGTTCCGGTCCTGCAATGCGCGCTGCACATTCAGCGTATCGGTCACGTCCAGGAAATTGACCAGCGTCGCGCCATCCGGCAGCGGGACGAAGGAATATTCGAGGGCGGTTCCATCCGGCCGCTCGGTCCGGCCATGCTCGGACACCCGGTCGGCGAAGCGGGCGGCGAATTCCTGTTTGTAATCGTCCCAGTCCTGCTCTTCCAGGACCGGGAAGAGGGGGCGCATCGCGTCAAGAACGTCCGAAACATGCAGCGACTGATCCCGGAATTCCGGATCGAGATCCCACATACTGAGGAAAGTCGGATTGGACAGCGTCATGCGCCCGTCCGCCCCGAACACGACAACGCCTTCGGCAAGATTGTCGATGGTCTCGCGCTGCACCTCGTTCAGCGTATTGTAACTCCGCTCCAGAGCCAGCCTGTCCGTTACATCCTCGAAAGTCAGGAACAGGCCGCCGAAAGGATGCGACATCACCACCATGCGGAGCGTGCGGTCGTCCGGCAGGAAAAAGAAATCTTCCATCGGATCGATCAGTCGGGTGAAAAGCCCGTTCCAATGATCCCGGTAAGCCCGGAAATCCGATTGCTCCGGCAACCGGCGCAATTCCCGGAGCAATTCAAGGAATTCGGTGATGGTCGGATCCGCGTCGAGCTGCGCCGGATCGACCTGCCAGAGATCGGCAAAGGCGCTGTTGAAGAATTTCAGACGCTTGTCCGGACCGAAAATCGCGATCGCCGTGGTCAGGCCTTCGAGCACATCCTCATGCGCAGCGATATGCCGCGCGATCTCGGCCTGCGCTTCTTCAAGAGACGTGACATCGGTGGCCCAGCCGACCGTCCCGCGTGCATCCGGACTTGGCGCCTCGGTCACCTCGAAAAGCCTGCGTTCGCCATCGACAACGATAAAGCGGCTTTCCGAGTAGAGCGCCCCGAGCCGCCGGGCGCGCCGCGAGGTATCGCGCGCCGATTCCGAATCCAGATCGATGACATCGGCGGCGATATTGGCAAAGCGGATATGCAGGTTTTCGTCTCGCCGCCAGAACGGAATGGTCTGCAAGTTGATGGAGGCCAGCAGATCCTCGTTCCGGCGCCTTCTGCTCCGCGCCTCCTCTTCCGCGATCACCCGGCTTTGGGATTCTTCCGAAATATCGACCAGTGCGATAGCCGCCCTCGGAGACACTCCGGTTCCCGCCTCCACCGGAACGCCCGAAATCCTGAGGACACGGGAGCCGTTCCGAATCTCGGTCACAAAGGAAAAGGCCTTCCCTTCAGCCATCAGGGTCCGGACAACGGATTCCAGCGTGGCCCCCGCGCCATCGGCGAGATAACCGGCGATATCGTTGATGGTGCGCAGCCGATCCGCATCGGCGCGCAGCAACGTGCCGACAGACGGGCTGACATAGCGCAGCACCGATCCGCTTCCGGCCGCACCATCCGTGATCATCCCGATCACGCCGACATGAGGCACCTGCAATGCCGCATCACGCCCGTCGAGAGCCGCCGCGAGCGCATCCCGCTCTGCACGCAAGGCGTTGAGACGCCGCCGGTACAATATCCGGGTGACGATCAGGGCGATGGCGGACGCGAGCAGAAACGCCAGAATCACCGCCATAAACGGATTCATGGAGATGCTGATGGAGAGATTATCCATCGCTTCCTTGTTTACCGCATGCGCGGCAGGACTCATGACGGCCAGGGCAAAGGCCGTCATGAGCAAAACCCGGAAGCGGAACGCATATCTTCTCATGCGAGCCAGAGTACGCGCGCGGCAACCCTCGCTCAAGTAAAGACGCCCGCCGCTTATCGGTTGTTTCCAAATAGGAATCCGTAAATCGTCCGGTCCAGACTGACCGCATCGATTCCGGCATCTTCCAGCGCCTCGGCAAGGCCATCATTGGCATCACGTACCGCTGCCTCCGTGGCGCCATCCAGCAGCACGACCCATTCCGGGGTCTGTCCCGGCGGCACCGGCTTGCCCTGTGCCACCAGACCGGCGTTACTGACATCGATATTGTTCTCGGCAAGACAGCCGCCGAGCATGTTCAAGCGCTTGCCCAGCTCAGGCAGCACAGCCGTCTTGAGACTTTCGCGCAGCCGGTCCCGCATGCCTTCTTCCGGGAACAGGCGCGTCACCCCCAGCCAGCCGCACACCCCGTGAGTCTGATCGATGGTGATATCGGCCGTCAGCCGGTCAAACTTGGTGAAGCCCGCCATGACCTTCTGGCTCCACTCACTCTGCACCGCGAGCCGGGCCATATAATCCGGGTCCGCCAGGTCCTGCACCGTGCCGGTCTCGTAGCTGGCGAAATATTTCACCCGGGCATCGGCATCCGCCGCGACATAACGCCGGGCACGGTGAAAACCAGGCATCCAGACGCGCTCATCGATATGCTCGCGATTGTACCACTCGTTGTATTCGTCCTCGTCTTCCGGCGCGACCTCGGTGAAGGTCATCAGCATGCCGGTTCCATACAAACCCATAATTCCCCTGGCTCCTGTTGTTCAGAGTTCCGTGTCGAGACTGCGTGCGATTTCGGTGACCACGTCCCAGCCTTCGCGGACATGGTGCTGTTCGGTGTTGGTCTGCCCGATGGAAAAGCGGATGGCCGCCCGGCCCCGGACCTTGTTCTGGGTGAGGTAAATCCGCCCGTCATCATTGATCCGCTGCAGCAAGGCCGCATTCAGGCGGTCGAGCGTCTCCGGCTCGTCGATGCCAGCCGGGTGATAGCGAAAATTGATCAGCGCCAGAGAGCGCGGCGCGACGATCTCGAAATCCGGTTCGGCGGCGATCCATTCCTCAAGCATTACCGCGAGATCGATATGTTTGCGGATAATCTTGCGCAAACCCTCGGCGCCATAGGACCGGATCACCATCCAGAGCTTCAACGCCCGGAAGCGGCGGCCAAGCGGCACGCTCCAGTCCCGGTAATCGATCACCGCGCCCTGCTCCCGGCTTTTCAGGAATTCCGGCAGGATGGACAGAGTGCGGACCAATGCATCGGGATCGCGCACGAAATGGGCGGAACAGTCGAAATTCGTCAGCATCCATTTGTGCGGATTGAAGACGATGCTGTCGGCATATTCGATACCATCCAGCATCCAGCGCTGTTCCGGCAGCAACCAGGCCGTTCCCGCCCATGCCGCGTCGACATGCAGGAAGATACCGTGCCGCTCGCAAATCTCGCCAATGGCCCGGAGAGGGTCGACGGCGCCGACGCCGGTGGCGCCGATGGAAGCGACAACGCATGTCGGAACGCATCCGGCCGCCTTGTCCGCCAGAATCCGCTCCTCCAGCACATCCGGACGCAGGGCGAAATTATCGTCCACGTCGATCAGCCGCAGATTTTCACGGCCAAGACCGATGATCTTCACGTTCTTCTCGGTCGCGGAGTGGGTCTGGTTCGAGGTGTAGACCGTCAGTACCGGTTGTTGGCCGAGCCCGCGCTCGTTGGTGTCCCAGTTCGTCACCTTTTCCCGCGCCGTCAGCAGGGCACAGAGAATCGCGCCGGAAGCGGAATCCTGGATTACGCCGGTCAATCCTTCCGGCAGGCCCGTCATCTGTCGGAGCCAGTCCAGCACCCGGGTTTCCATTTCGGTCGCCGCCGGGCTTGTCTGCCACAGCATGCATTGCGCGCCGAGGGTCGCCGTCAGCATTTCCGCCAGCACCGACGGCGGCGAGCTGTTGGCCGGGAAATAGGCGAAAAAGCGCGGGTGCTGCCAATGGGTGATACCCGGCATCACGTCCGATTTGAAATCCGCGAAGATCCGCTCCATCGGCTCGCCTGCGTCCGGCGGCGCCTCCGGCAGCTTTGCGGCGATCTCGCCCGGCGCGGTCTGTGCGCGCACCGGAAATTCCTCCACCGTCTCCATGTAGTCGGCCATCCAGTCGACAAGGTCGTGGGCGTGGCGGCGGAACTCTTCGGGCGACATGAGGGTATCCAGGAATAAAGATCAGGCCACGCCAGACTAGACCGATGAGCTTTCCGGCGCCAGTAGCGCTCCGGCACATGATTTTACTGGCATACACCGCGATGCACAGACAGCCGCCGGGCCAAAAATTAATCGAATTTTAAGAAAATCATCGCATACACGAAAATGGAGTTTCCAGAATACGTTTGTTATCCGCACCAAGGTAGCCAGCCAATCACCTCCTGGCCGGCCCCAGGCAGCAGCCAAGGCTTCAGAATAGAGCCGGAAAAGTGTTCGTCCCATGATCCTGGGTCACTATCGAGCCGATCAGAAATACCGACACGTTCACAAGCTCGCCAGCAACCGCGCGGAAGGCCTGCTTGAATACTGGCACGAATGCTGCCTGACAGACGGCATCCCGGACAGGAATGCCTTCACCCCGCACGCTTTACAGAAATGGCTCGGCTTCATCAGCGTCTATAAATATGTCGAAGAGCTCGACGACTTCGTGAATGCCCTCGAGGGCACGCTGATCACGCAGATCACCGGACAGGACTGGACCGGAAAGCTTGCTTCCGATGTCGACAGCGAATTCGGCTCGACCTTTCACAATGAATTGTGCGCCGTGCGCCGAACCCGTACCCCGTTGCTGGATCATGTGAAGATCTATCAAAAGGAGTATAAATCCGCGACCAGACTGTTGATGCCAGTCGGCGACAAGGGCAGCCAGGAAGTGGATCAGGTGTTCCTCGGGCTATTTCCCGACTGGTCTTGACGCGCCGCTGAAAACGCTTTTCCGCTTCAGCCATTCCGCCCGGACATCCGGGTCCTCCTCGCCTTCAGACAAATCCTTTGCCAGATCCGAAAACCGCGCCTCCGGCAGCAACCGCCCCAGCGCCCAGACCGCCATGGCACGGACGAGCGGGGACGCATCCGTCAGAAGCGCTTCGATCATCGGCACAAGACGGTCATCACCGCTATTGCCGCAGGCGATCAGCGCATTGCGCAGAAACCGGTCGCGGCCGATCCGCTTGACCGGCGATCCCCGGAAGCGTTCCCGGAATGCCGCATCGTCGAGGCCGAGAAATTCGGCCAGCGGCGGCAAGGTCAGATCGTCCCGCGCGGCGAAAGCAGCCTCGGCGGATTGTTCCGCGAACTTGTTCCAGGGGCAGACGGAAAGGCAATCGTCGCAGCCATAGATCCGGTTGCCCATCGGCACCCGGAATTCCTCCGCGATGTGGCCTTTATGCTCAATGGTCAGATAGGAGATGCAGCGCCTTGCATCGAGGGCATAGGGGCGCGGAAAAGCGTTGGTCGGGCAGATATCGAGACAGCGCGTGCAGCGGCCGCAATGGTCGATCTCCGGCGCATCCGGCGCCAGCTCCATGTCGGTGAAAACTTCCCCGAGGAAGACCCAGGAGCCGTGTTCACGGGAAACCATGTTCGTATGCTTGCCCTGCCAGCCAAGCCCGGCGCTGGCGGCGAGCGGCTTTTCCAGCACCGGCGCCGTATCCACGAAGACCTTCACCTGACAGCCGAACTCGGCGACCATCCAGCGGGCCAGCCGCTTCAGGCGCTTCTTGATCAGATCGTGATAATCCTTGTTCCGGGCATAGACGGAGATGTTGGCCCGGTCGGCGGCGTCAAGATTGGCCATCGGATCGTGGTCGGGGCCGTAATTCTGCGTCAGGACGATAACGGACCGGGCGTCTTCCCAGATGCCCTTGGGGGCAATACGGCGCTCCATATGGGCTTCCATCCAGCCCATGTCGCCATGCTCGCCATTATCGACGAATTCACGCAGCCGATCCTGCTCCCGCGTGCCGATATCGGCAGCGGTGATCCCGGTGGCGGAAAACCCGATCTCCGCCGCTTCCTGTCTGATCCGCTGTTCCGGCTGCATAAGCCCTTTCCGTCCGACGGTCTCAGAGAGGCTCGATATCGCCCTCCTCCTGCGCGGCCCGAAAGGCCGCAGCATGGGCCGACAGAGTGCCGGTCTCAATCGCACCGCGCAATCCGGCCATCACTTCCTGGAAATAAGAGAGGTTATGCCAGGTCAGCAGCATCAGGCCGAGCACTTCGCCGGTCCTGAAAAGATGATGCAGATAGGCCCGGCTGTAGTTGCTGCAACACGGGCAGGAGCAGCCCGGATCCAGCGGGCGCGGGTCGTCCATATGACGGGCATTGCGGACATTCACCGTGCCGCGCCGGGTAAAGCCTTGCCCTGTCCGCCCGCAACGGGTCGGCAGCACGCAATCGAACATGTCGATGCCGCGCTCGACCGCGCCGACCAGATCGTCCGGCTTGCCAACGCCCATCAGATAGCGCGGCCTTTCCGCCACCATGGACGGCGTGGTGAAATCGAGGGTGGAGAACATCATCTCCTGCCCCTCGCCCACGGCGAGACCGCCAACCGCATAGCCGTCGAAGCCGATCTTGGTCAGCGCCTCAATGGATTCATGCCGCAGATCCTCGAACACGCTGCCCTGCACGATACCGAACAGGCCGTAGCCGTCCCGGTCGACAAAGGCATCGCGGGAGCGCTGCGCCCAGCGCATCGAGAGCCGCATGGACTCGGCGGCTTCCTTCTTCTCCACCGGGTAAGGCGTGCATTCGTCGAAACACATGGTGATGTTGGAATCGAGCTGATGCTGGATCCTGATCGAACTTTCCGGGGTCAGCTCGTGGGAGCTGCCGTCGACGTGGCTCTGGAAGGTCACGCCCTGCTCGGTGATCTTCCGCAGCTTGGAGAGCGACATCACCTGGAAGCCGCCGGAATCCGTCAGGATCGGGCCGTCCCAGTTCATGAACTTGTGCAGCCCGCCCAGCTTCTCCACCCGCTCGGCGCCGGGGCGCAGCATCAGGTGATAGGTGTTGCCGAGCAGGATTTCCGCGCCAGTGGCCTTCACCGATTCCGGCATCATGCACTTCACCGTCGCCGCCGTGCCGACCGGCATGAAGGCCGGCGTCTCGATACTGCCATGTGCCGTTGTCAGGCGGCCGCGCCGGGCAGCGCCGTCGGTGGTGATCAGTTCATAGCCAAGGGTCATGTCACGTCATCCGAACGTTCGAGCAGGCAGGCATCGCCATAGGAGAAGAAGCGATAGCCTTCCCGCTTGGCATGTTCATAGGCGGCGAGCATGCGCTCCCGCCCGACAAGTGCCGAGACCAGCATCAGCAGGGTCGATTTCGGCAAATGGAAGTTTGTCAGCAGCATATCGACCGCCTTGAACCGGTAACCCGGCGTGATGAACAGCCCGGTCTCGCCGGAGAAAGCCGGCACGGTGCCGTCCTCCAGCACCGCACTTTCCAGCAGCCTCAGGCTGGTGGTGCCGACGGCAACGACACGGCCGCCCGCAGCCCGGGCCCGGTTGATACGACGCGCCATGTCCAGCGAGATCTCACCCCATTCGAGGTGCATCTTGTGGTCGTCCGTATCCTCCGCCTTCACCGGCATGAAGGTACCGGCACCGACATGCAGGGTCAGCTCGGCACGTTCGACACCGGCGGCGTCGATCGCGGCCAGCAAACGGTCGGTGAAATGCAGCCCGGCGGTCGGCGCCGCGACGGCACCGTCACGGGCGGCGAACATGGTCTGGTAGGAAGTCGCGTCATCGACCTCTTCCTCGCCGCGCTTTATATAAGGCGGCAGGGGCATGCGGCCGACGCGCTTCAGGGTCTCGATCAGGGCGGCGCCGGTTTCCGGAAAGCCAAGGATGACCTCGCCACCATCGCGCTTCTCACGGACTTCCGCTTCGAGTTCGCCCTCGAAGAGGATGATGTCACCGACCCGGCAGCGCTTTGCCGGACGCACGAAAGCCGCCCAGGAGCCGTCGGCTTCCGCCTTGTGCAGCGTCGCCTCGATCCGGGCATCGCCCCGGCGGCCGGTCAGCCGGGCGGGGATCACCCGGGTATTGTTATAGACAAGAATATCGCCCGCACGCAGCAGCCCCGGCAAATCCGAGACACCCCGATCCACAAGCCCCGCGCATGTCAGGTCGAGAAGCCGCGCGCTGTCGCGCGGCTCCGCCGGTTCCGTGGCAATAAAGTGTTGCGGCAGTTCGTAGTCGAACAGATCGACGTGCATGCGGAGACCTTACTGAGAGCTGTCCGCCATGGCCCCGTCCCGCGCAAAGCGCTGGGGCAGCAGGGCAATGAAGGCACGGAAGGGCACCAGCAGGACCGCCGCCATGGCCAGCTTCGCGCCGTAGTCGCCGATCGCCCAGGTCACCCAGGGAAGCCCCGTCGCATAGAAGGCGAGCGAGAAGAACAGAGCCGTATCAAGCGCGGAGGAAAGCAGCGAAGAGGCCAGCGGCGCTTTCCACCAGCTCTGCCGGCGCAGACGGTCAAACACCCAGATATCCAGAAGCTGCGCGGTCAGGAAGGCGGTGCCGGACGCAAGCGCGATGCGCTGATCGGCAAACCAGAGAGACAGCCCGACACCGAGGGCAAAACCGGCATAGACCACCTTGCGGGCAAAGGCCGGGCCGAAGATGCGGTTCATCAGATCTGTCACGAGAAACGCGATCGGATAGATCAGCGCGCCCCAGGTCAGCCAGTCATTGATCGGAAAATTGACCGCGATGTTCGAAACGAGCACGACAACGCCCATGGCGCTCATACCCGCGACGAGCCCGGTACGGCTGAACGCGGTGGTTTCTTTGCTGGTCATGGACCATTCCTTTTCTGTTCTGCCGATGCGGGAAGCCTCACCGGCACGTTGTTTCCTGCCGGTGTGGGGAGCCTCACCGGCCAAACAGTGCGGCAGCTCTTAGGTCTTTCATCGCGCTTTGTCGATGTGAAACTGGCCCCGGAGCAGCAACACACCGGAAAGCACCTCAACGCGCCCGCAATATATCGCAGCGCAACATGAACAATACTGCACATTCACGCCGCCTGCGATGCAATCATCTGCTGCATAGCAGCCTCCATTTAGATCCAAACAGGAACCAATTTGATGTCAAAATCATTAATTACCGAACAAAGGGAACTTGTTATGCTCTGATCATAGCCACTCGAAAGGAGGCCGATATGCAAACCACCCTGATCCGCACTCCGAGTAACACCGAAATCAATGTCGGCATTGCCAATGGCAAGCGCGAGCGCGCAATGGCAGTGAAATCAATGCTTTCGGGAATTTACAATGCTGTCTGGAAGCATTTTGAATGGCGCGAGAACATGAGCCGCACGGCGATTTCCGCCCGGTGCCCGAACTGCAGTTGCTGATGACAGGGCAGGTCAATGCCATCCTTCGGCATCTCGCACCTGCACCATTTCCAAAATGGCATACCAGCCTTGCTGCATTGCAACATTGAAATGTCAGCGAACCTGACCTAAATTGTCAGTCATTGGGAAACGCAACTAGCCAAGCAGCGAAGATCAGCGGGCTCGTTTACAAATCAGGAGCACTGTTATGACTGCTAACAAAACCCTCATCGAACGCGAAACCATCGATTTCGCACAGGTTGAACGCTACATCGCAGCCGGTCGCGCCGAGCGGTCCAAGGCCGTCCATGAAGCCCTGCGCTCATTCGGCCGCCAGATCGCGTCACTGTTCGACCTGCATGCAGCGATGCAGAAGAAGATCAGCTTCGAGCCGACCGTCAAGATCGCCCCGAAGCACTAAACCAAGACTCTCCCCCGAGTTCGAACCCGGGAAACCGCCAGATCAGGCGGTTTCCCTGAGTTTGAAACGCTGGATTTTCCCGGTAGCCGTTTTCGGCAGCTCATCCGCATAGATAATCCAGCGCGGATATTTGAAACTCGCCAGGTCTTTCTTGACGAAGTCCGTCAGGTCCGCCGTCAGATCGTCCGAGGCGTGAACACCCTCTGCCAGCACCACATAGGCCTTCGGCTTGACCAGACCGTCATGGTCCGGATGGCCGACCACGGCCGCCTCAAGCACCGCCTGGTGCTTCAGCAGCGCCCCTTCGACTTCGAACGGCGACACATAGATGCCGCCGACCTTCATCATGTCGTCATTCCGTCCGCAATAGGTATAGACCCCGTTCTCGTCCGCGACATACTTGTCGCCGGTCCGCGTCCAGGCGCCCCGGAACGTGTCGATGCTTTTTGCCCGCTGGTTCCAGTACATCACGGCCGATGTCGGCCCGCACACCTCCAGAATGCCCATTTCCCCGGGCTTGCACGGCGCGCCCGTCTCGTCGAGCAGGCGCAGCTCGTAGCCCGGAACCGCTTTTCCGGTTGCCCCCGGAACAATCTCGCCCACCCGGTTTGAGACGAAGATATGCAGCATTTCCGTGCTGCCGAGACCGTCCAGAATGTCCGTGCCGGTGCGCGCCTTCCAGCGATTCAGCAATTCTTCCGGCAAGGCTTCCCCGGCGGACACGCAGAGCCGCATCACATGCTCTTCCGCGCCCGGCAGATCCTTTGACGCCAGCAGCATGCCGTACAGCGTCGGCACCCCGAAGAACAGCGTCGGCTTGTGCTCCCGGATGATCTGGCAGACCGCGGCCGGTGCGGGCGGCCCTTCCAGCAAGACAGCCGTGGCCCCGACCGCGAAGGGGAAAGTCAGCCCGTTGCCGAGCCCATAGGCGAAGAACAGCTTGGCCGCCGAATAGACGACATCCTCCTCGGAAATGCCGAGCATCGGCACGGCGTAGAGATTGGCGCTCTCCATCAGGTGGGAATGCAGATGCACCGCCCCCTTCGGCATGCCCGTTGTGCCGGATGTGTAGAGCCAGAAACAGAGATCGTCCGGCGTGGTTTCCGCCGGCGCCGTGTCGTCTCCCGGCGCCGCGATGAAATCCGTAAAGGATTGCCGCCCGGCCACCTCGGCGCCGGAAACCACGACATGGCGCGGCTCCGTTACGACTTCAGAGAGAACGGACTCGATCAGATTATCGGAAACGAACAGGGCCTCGGCCCGGCTGTCCGCCAGGATATAGGCATAGTCCCGTGGCGCGAGCCGGGTATTGATCGGCACCGGGATCACCCCGGCCCAGATCGCCCCGAGGAAGGCCGTCGGGAAATCAATCGTGTCATGCAGCGCCAGGATGACACGCTGCTCCGGCAGCACACCCGCCGCCCGGATGGCGTTCGCGAACCGCTCGATCCGGTCCGCCAGCTCCTGATAGGTATATGAACCGCGGCTGTCGATGACAGCCTTCTTGCCCCCGCGACCCGCCGTGAGATTCCGGCCGATCAAGTCTTCTGCCGCGTTATAGAAACGCGCGGCAACGGCGTTCTCCGCCATATGTCCCTCCCAGTTTGGCCGCTATGGCCGAAATGACCGGGTGCCGTTTGCCGGCACTCCATTCTTGTTTGAAAGAGGCGCCGCGCCCGAGGCTCAGGCGGCGGCTTTCGCTTCCAGTGCGCCAAGCCAGCCTTCGATCCATTCGATGGCCTCGTCTTCGGCGAGCGCGCCGGAATTCGCATCATGGATATGACGCTCGATCACCCGCTCGGCGCCGCATTCCGACAGGATTGCGTCGAACTTCTCGCCGGCGAAATTGAAGGTGTCTTCGTAGGTCGTATCGCCAAGACCGAAGACCGCGAAGCTGACCCGCGCGAGGTCCGGCTTTTCGGAAACCAGAGCTTCGTAGAATTCGGTGCCGTTATCGGGAATCTCGCCATACCCGTAGGTCGCGGTGCAGATGATGACGTGGCCGCCGTCATCGAACACTTCGAGACCGAAATCGCCCATCAGGGTCGCTTCCGCCTCATAGCCCCGGTCTTCCAGAACATCGACCATCTCCTGTGCGCAGAGATCTGCCGTACCGCCTTGTGTGGCAACGAGAATCTTTACCTTCATTCCTCGAATACTCCTCTTCGGCCGGGTCCCGGTTTGGTAATATGAGCTAAATCAGACACGCACTATAATTCATGTTATCGTAAGGCGCAAAGAATGATAATTCAGGTTCTTCCGGTTTATGATGAACCGGGACCACAACCGCAAGGAATTGTCGCACGGCCATGAGGCACAGAACGGCATGAGGCAGAGAACGCACAGCGACGTGCCGCACCAGCGCCGCAATACGCTCGGGATCGAGGATTACCTCACCCGTCTCGGCGACCGGGTGCGCGCGGCACGGGCCCAGCGCGGCATGTCCCGGAAGATCCTGGCGCGGGATTCCGGTGTGTCCGAGCGCTATCTCGCCCAACTTGAAAGCGGTCGGGGCAATCCGTCCGTCGCGGTGCTGCATCAGGTTGCCGACGCCATGGACATGTCCGTGATGGAGCTGGCGGACCCACATGGCGGCACCGATCCGGCGCTCGCCGAAATTCAGGCCCTGCTCGCGCCTCTCGCCCCGGCGGAACTGTCGGAAGCGGCCGAAATCCTGGAACGGCGCTTTGCCGGCAGCGGCACGCGGGGACGGCGGATTTCGCTGATCGGCCTGCGCGGCGCCGGAAAAACCACCCTCGGCAAGGCACTGGCGGACGCGCTCGGCTTTCCTTTCATCGAACTTAACCGGGAGATCGAGCGGGATTACGGCGCCAGCATCGGCGAGATGCTGTCCCTCTCCGGCCAGCCCGCTTTCCGGCGCTACGAGAATCGCTGCCTGAACGCGATCCTGAATGAGTACGACGAAGCGGTGATCTCCACCGGCGGCGGTATTGTCGCCAATGCGGACACCTACACCATGCTGCTGCGCCGCTCGCACACGATCTGGCTGCAGGCCAGTCCGGAAGAGCATATGCAGCGCGTTGTCGAGCAGGGCGACATGCGCCCGATGGCCCAGAACCGGGAGGCCATGTCCGACCTCCGCGCCATTCTCGAAGCCCGCGCCCCGCTCTATAACCGGGCCGAGGCGAGCGTCGACACGGCAGGCGAAACGGCGGGCTACAGCCTGACAAAACTGACGGAAACGGCGCGCGCGCTGATCGCCTAGGCGAAAGCCGAAATATCCACCGGCATCCGCTTCTGCCCCCAACTCCCCGGTTTTTCCTCGATCACGCCCGCCAGCTTCGTGCCGCAGCCGGTGCAGCAGCCGCCCGCGTCCAGCTTCCATTCCGACAGCACATACCAGTCCCGGCCGATCACCCGTTCGCCGCAGCCGTGGCAATAGGTGCTCTGCCGGCCGAGATCGTGGACGTTGC